>Ga0307411_10000400_pt1 | contig 14840 bp, 11 predicted proteins | sample DK1Ometagenome_2_FD_203712 | JGI IMG/M metagenome (GOLD analysis project Ga0307411, IMG submission 203712) | Maize rhizosphere microbial communities from greenhouse at UC Davis, California, United States - DK15-O-1 | ecosystem: Host-associated > Plants > Roots > Rhizosphere > Soil | place: USA...
GACCCGGCGGCAGCGCGTCGAACAGCGCGACGGTGAGCCCACGCGGCCACGCCGAATGCACGCGGTAGCGCCCCTCGACGACGTCACCGAGACCGACGTCGGAGGGCAGCTCGCGCTCGACGGTGATGTCGGCGGCGCGCGGGAGGCGCACGGCGTCCGTGAGCGCGGCGACGATCAGCATGACGCTCACCGCGGCCGCGACGGCGAGCCCCGCCTCGGTGCCGGACAGCAGCCAGAGCGGCGCGAGCAGCGCGACGAGCAGCGCAAGGCGCCGCGTGGGCACGAAGCCGCGCAGAACAGCGGCTCTCGGCGCTCGGCGCTCGGCTCTCGGCTGCGGCGTACGCGAGGAGTCCTTCGGCATCAGGCGGACGTCCCCCATGCCGAGCCGTTCCCAAGCAACGCCCTAGCCGAGAGCCGAGAGCTCATAGCCGAGAGCCGCTCCTATTGCGGTGCCCGGACCCGCGTGAAGATCGCCTGCAGCACGTCGTCCGCCGTGCGCCCCTCGACCTCGAGCTCCGGAGCGAGCGACACGCGGTGCCGCAGCACGGAGGGCGCGAAGTCCTTCACGTCGTCAGGCGTCACGAAGTCGCGGCCGTTCAGGAGCGCCGCGGCGCGCGCCACGCGGAAGAGCGCCACCGTGGCTCGCGGGCTCCCGCCGAGGGTGAGCCCCGCGTCGTCCCGCGTCGCGCGCACGATCGCCGCGATGTACTCGCGAACCTCGGCCGCGACCCGCACCCCGTCCACCGCCGACCGGAGCGCCGCGAGCGATGACGGATCGAGGACCGGCGCCGGGGCGGCCGCCCCGGCGCGCTCGGGGTCGAAGCCGCCCGCGTACCGGGCGAGCATTTCGAGCTCCGCCTCGAGCGCGGGGTAGGGGACGCGGATCTTCACCAGGAAGCGGTCGAGCTGCGCCTCGGGGAGCGGGTACGTGCCCTCGTACTCCACCGGGTTCTGCGTGGCGAACACGGTGAACAGCTCGCTCAGCGGCCGCGGCACGCCGTCGGCGGTCACCTGCCGCTCCTGCATCGCCTCGAGCAGCGCCGCCTGCGTCTTCGCCGGCGCGCGATTGATCTCGTCGGCGAGGAGCAGGTCGGTGAACACCGGGCCCGGGTGGAATTCGAAACCCGCGGACCCGTCGCGCAGGACGCTCACGCCCGTGATGTCCGCCGGCATGAGGTCGGGCGTGAACTGAATGCGCCCGAACCGCGCGCCGAGCGCGCCGGCGAGCGCGCGCACCAGTAGCGTCTTGGCCACTCCGGGTACGCCCTCGAGCAGCGCGTGCCCGCGCGCGAGGAAGGCGGCGAGGGCCTCGTCGATCACGGCCTCCTGTCCGACCACGCGCGTCGTCACGGCCGCGCGGATCCGCTGCAGCGTGTCGGCCACGTCCGCGGCGCTCGGCCGCACCGCACTCCGGCCGTTCTCGTCCACCGCCGTTTGCTCCGCTGTCATCGGGTCTCGGTCACTCCCGCATGCGCTGGTCGATGTCGTCCACCGCCTCGCCGACCTGCGCGAACTCGGCGGGGGTGAGGGGGCGCGCGGCCGCGTCGAGCAGCCGCGACACGGCCGGTGCGGCCGCGGGCCGCCGCGCGGCGATGGCGCGCAGGAACTCCTCGTCGCTCGCTCGCCGCCACGCCCCGTGCGCGTGGCGGCGGCGCAGGCCATGGATCAACCGACGGGTGGCGAGCCGCGTGGCTCCCACTTGCCCGTACGCCTCGGCCAGCGCGCTCACGTGCTCCAGCGGCGAGCGGCGTTCCACCCGCTCGCGCGCCCGGGGCAGCAGCGGGCGCGCCCCGAGGGCCGCCAGTAGCAGCGCGCCGGCCGCGATCCCCTGCAGGATCGTCCGGCCCAATCCCGTATCGGTGAGAAAGCGGGCGACGGTGCGCGCCGGGTTGGCGTGGGTCCCGTAGCCCTGGTGGTATTCGTCGAAGACGAGACGGCGCGTTCCGTGTGCGCCGGATTGCGACACGCCGCCGCCCAGCCACTCCAGCATCCGCACCGCCGTCACGCCGAGCCCCCACCGGCAGACGCGGAGGACGTCATTGCGCAGGAGGTCCGGGTCCGCCACCGCCACGACGCGCCCACGGCCGTACGGAAAGCCCGTTGCGGCGGGCGACCTCACGTTCACTGCCGCCCGCCGGCCGCTGTCGCTGGCCGGCGGGCGGGGGTCGCTAGGATCCCGAAGGCGCCACACGGACGCGAACGTCACGGTGTCGCGCGGGCGCTTGGCGACGGGTGTGAGCCAGTAGCTGTGGACCTCGCCGTCCTGCCAGTTGATGGCGCCACGCCCCTCCGGCCAGGGCGTCTCACTGCACGGCGCCTGTCGGAGAGCGGCGGAGTCCACGGCGAGCGCGCCGCCGACGGTCGAGACCTGCAGGTCGGTGGAAACGCCGAGCCCGAGGGAGTCGGTGAGCGCGCCGCCCTTGCGGACCACGAACAGCAGGCCGGCGCCGTGCCGTACGGCGTCGAGCAGCCGGTGCGCCTCGTTGGCCGTGAGGTCCGACGGCGGGTCGAGCGTCGCGTACACGGCGGTACTGTCGAGCGGATCGTTGAACGGCGCCTCACGCCGTTCGGCGCGCCACCCGAGGCGTCGCGCGATCTCGAACAGGCCGCGCGCACCCTGGGGGGCGGCCGAGTGCGTGGTCAGCCGCGGGTCGCCCGGCCGTCCGTCGGCGTCGGGCGTGAGGAGCACGGTGAGCACCAGGAGCGCGCCGAGGGCCGCGAAGACGACCTTGGGCGAGGTGAGCGCGCGGCGCAGGCCGTCGGCCACGAGCGTCGGCCCTCAGCCCGCCCGCCGCGCGCGGGTACCCGGCGCGGCCGGCGCGGCCGGCGTACCGAGCAGCGGGGCGGCGAGCGCGTACAGCCGCTCGTAGCGTTCCCCGTCGCACCATCCGAGGCCGTAGACCACCACGTCGTAGGCACGCGCGAACTCGCGGAAGCGCGGGAAGGCGGCAGACGAGCGCGCACGAAGCTCGCGCGCGTAGTCGCCGGCGGTCTTCGACGGGTGGAGTCGCAGCCGCTCGCTCTGCGCGAGGCGCGCGAGCAGGGCGGCGTACAGCGCGTGCGCCGCCTCGGTGAATCGGCCCGCCTGGCTCAGCTCCCGGGCCAGCACCCACGGGTCGCCGCCGCGCGCGCCGGCCGCGCGCCGCCGCGTGCCCCCCTCCGACCACTCGCGCCGCGCGTACGCGACGTAGGCGACGCGGGCGACGACGAGTACCACGAGCGACGCGAGGAGCGCGATCGACGCCCAGTACAGCACGCGCGAGCCGGATGCCGCGTCGCTCAGGCGGTCGAGCCACCGGGCCAGCCACGCCAGGGCGCGGCTCCAGAGCGTCTCGCGCAGCGACCGGTCGTAGGCAGGCTGTCGGAAGACGGCGGCCACCGTGTCGCGGGCCGCCGCGGCGGGGATCTGCACGGCCGGTTCGGGGAGGGCTCGTTAGGTCAGAACGACGGCTGCCCCGTGCCGACCTCGCCGGCCGGGGCGGCGCCGCTCGGCGGAGCGGCGGCCGGCAGGTCGCCCAGCCCCGCCGCCATCATCTCGATGTCGTACCCCTCGCGTCGGATCCGGAGGTCGTAGTAGAGCAGCGTGAGCACGGCCGCGGCGGGCGGGTAGAGTGGGACCACGACGAAGCCGCCGATCGCGTTCGCGAGCGTCCGATTGTCGAAGACCGCCGCGACCACCTCGCCGACCATGATCGTCAGCACGAAGCCGATCCCGAACAGGAGCGCCAGGAGGCCGAGGATCCGCCGCGCCGAGCCGCGCGACAGCTCGCGGCTCCGGCGGAGCGCCTGGAGCACGCCGGCGTCTTCCAGCATCACCGCGGGCGTGACGTTGGCGTAGCGGGGGAGCGCGATGGCGAGCCACACCAGCGCGCCGACCACCCCCCCCAGCATGGCGAGCGCCGCCACCACGCCGAGGCCCACGTTCTGGCCGCCGCCCGCGAGGATCGCCGGCAGCAGGACCGCCAGCGCCACGCCGGTGACGATGAAGCCGCCGCCCATGATCGCGTACGCGAGGAGCTTCGCGCCTACCAACCGGCCGGCGCGCCCCAGTGCCAGGCGCAGTGCCGTGCCGGGCTCCAGCGCCTGCCCCGTCAGGTACGCCGCCGACGCCGAGGCGATGAGCGCGCCGAATCCGATCGCGGTCAAGCACACCCCCACGAGCGTGAGCGGGAGGATGCGCAGGAAGCTTCCCGCCACCTCGCTGGCGGGCTGCGCGGCCGGTAGGAGTTGCGAGTTGATGATGTTGATCACCAGCCCGGGCAGCGCGACGATCGCGCTGAGCACGGCCAGGGGCCCGTAGTGCGCGCGGGCGAGCTGGATCCCCGCGTCGATGAGCTCCGTCACCGTCCGAGGGCGCAGGTGCGAGGCGGACGCGGACAAGGCGCCTCCGTCAGAGGTAGTCGCGGCGGGTGGATGGAGCCATAATACTGGGACGAGTGAGAAGTGGCGAGTGGCCAGGGAACGTTGGATTCGTTCGCTCGCCACTCGCCACTTCTCACTCGACTGACTCGTCCCTGTCCCTAGCTCGGCACGTGGAACCTGCTCTCGGCACCGTCCGCGAGGCCGGTGCCGGTCCTGCGCGAGCTCGTACGACGGCGGCCGGTCGGCCGATCCGCACTGTCGTCGGCGTGTTGCAGCGCGTACAGACCATCGACGTCGTCGGCGTCGCCCGCGTCGCCCGCGTCGTCCAGATCGTCTACGTCGTCCGCGCGACGGCCGCGCAACGCGCGCACGCTGGCCGCCAATGCGAGACCCAGGCCCACGGCCGCGAGTGTGCTCGCCACGGGGTGGAGTGCTGCCGCCGTGTAGGTGCTCGATTCCCGCACCGGTCCGTCGTAGATGCCGCGCTCCACGCCCTCCAGCGCGTCCATCGGCGCGTACAGATTGTCGGGGCGGCGGGGCGGCGAGGGGCGGTCGGCGTACTGCTGGCCCTCGAACTGTGACCTCTCCATCGCCTTGTCGGTCAGGCGTGGCGCGTACGTGCCCGAGAGGCTGACCATCTTCCCGGCCCCGCCGACGAACACGTCGCGCACGGGGCGCGCGGCGACCGCCAGGATCGTCTCCGCCGCGACCTTGGGGTCGTACACCGGCGGCGCCGGCTTGGGCTCGTGCGACAGGTAGTTGCGGGCGTGCTGGAAGAACGGCGTGTCGATGCTCGCCGGCTTCACGAGCGTCACCGACACCGGCGCGCCCTCCCGCTCGAGCTCCATGCGCAGGGTGTCCGTGTACGCCTTCACGGCGTGCTTCGCCGCCGCGTAGATGCCCTGGAGCGGGATGGCCCGGTCGCTCAGCACGCTCCCGACGTTGACGAGGACGCCGCCGCGCGCCTTGAGGTGCGGGAGCGCCGCGTTGCACCCGTGCACCACCCCCCAAAAATTCACGTCGAAGAGGCGCCGCATGTCCTCGACGGAGACCTGGTCCAGGCGCCCGTAGATCGCCACGGACGCGTTGTTCACCCAGGTGTCGAACCCGCCGAACTCGCGCACGGCGACGTCCGCCAGGTGATCCACGTCGCGCTCGTCGGCCACGTCGGCCACCACGTAGATCGCCTGCCCGCCCGCCGCCTCGATGTCCGCGACGGCGCGCTGGAGCGCGCGCTCGTTGCGCGCCGAGAGGACGACCCGCGCCCCGCGCTTCGCCGCCGCCCGCGCCGTGACGAGGCCGATCCCGCTCGACGCGCCCGTGATGACGATGACCTGCTCCTCGACCGGCTTGAGCTTGAGCTTCTTCGTCGCCGCTGCCATTGCCCCCTCTGTGTCCGCTGGTGAGATAGGAGACTTCAACACGGCAACGGTCGTTCCGTGGCCGCGGATGCCAGCGGAGAACGGCGAACCTGGCCGCCGATTGTCTCCACCCCCGGCCGTCACCCTGAGGGCAGCCGAAGGGCTCAGGGTGCGGAGCGTGCGCGGTTGCTACGTCACTTGAGAACTGCCTTCGCGATCGTCTGGAGCTGCATGTTCGACGTGCCCTCGTAGATCGTGCCGATCTTGGCGTCGCGGTAGTACTTCTCGACCGGGTAGTCCTTCACGTAGCCGTAGCCGCCGAACAGCTCCACGCAGAGCGACGTCACCCGCTCGGCCACCTGCGAAGAGAACAGCTTCGCCATCGCACCCTCCCGGGCGATGTCGTGCCCGGCGTCCTTGAGCCGCGCGGCGTTGTACACCATGAGCCGCGCTGCCTCGAGCTCGGTGGCGGCCTGCGCCACCTGGAACTGGACGCCCTGGAACTCGGCTAGCGCCTTGCCGAACTGCTTCCGCTCTTTCAGGTACGCCGTCGCCGCCGCCAACGCGCCGCCGGCCACGCCGATCATCTGCGCGCCGATGCCGATCCGGCCCTCGTTCAGCGTCTCGATGGCCACCTTGTAGCCCTTGCCCACCTCGCCGAGCACGTTCTCGTCAGGCACGAAGACGCCCTCCAGGTGGAGGGCCGTGGTGCTCGACGCCCGGATGCCGAGCTTGTCTTCCTTCTTCCCCACCGAGAAGCCCGGCGAGCCGCGCTCGACGATGAAGGCCGTGATCCCCTTGTAGCCTTGCGCGGGGTTCGCGTTCGCGAAGACGACGTAGACCTCCGCCTCGGCGCCGTTGGTGATCCACAGCTTCGAGCCGCTGAGCGACCACCCGCCGTCCGCCCGCTCGGCGCGCGTCGCCATGCCGAACGCGTCCGACCCCGAGCCCGGCTCGGAGAGCGCGTACGCGCCCACGGTCCCCGACGTGAGGCGCGTGAGGTACTTCGCCTTCTGCGCGTCGGTTCCGTACCGCGCGATCGGGAAGTTCACGAGCGTGTTTTGCACGTCCACCACGATCGCCGCGGCCGCGTCCACCTTGCTGATTTCCTCGACCGCGAGCGTCACCATGGCGAGCGACCCGCCGGCGCCGCCGTACTGTTCTGGCACCTCGATCCCCATCAACCCCATCTCGTAATACTTGGCGACCAGTGCCGGATCGATCTTGCCCGCCTGCTCCATGCTCTGCACGCGCGGCCGCACCTCCTCCTCGGCGAACGCGGCTACCGCGTCGCGAAACATCAACTCCTCGTCGGAGAGGGTGGTGAGGGCGGGGCGGGCGGACGTGAGGCTGGTCGTCATACGAGTGGCGGCGGGGAGGGAAGGGCGGCCGCCCGCGGCGCTCGGCGCCCGGCAAACGGCCGAGGCCCGGGCGTGCGGCCCGGGCCTCGAAAGATACACATCCGCCGGAATGTCGGGGGAACCGGGGGGCGCCGGTCGCCACGCCGTGAGCCGTCGAGCACCATCAGAGCACCGTTTCCGGACTTTCACCTCAATCGAGAACCCCCCGGAACCGCGGGAGCACTGCACGCCCCGTGCTACCGAAGGGCCGGACCGTCGACGGCCGTAGCTCGGCCCGCTTGCGGCGCGCTCTGGCGCGCGCGACAGGCGTCGCCGCAGGCGGTCTTCGACTGGGCCGGATCCCAGCAGCAGGCGTCGCCGCCGGCGAAGGTCGGCGTGGGCTCGACGCCGGCGCGAAGGAGGATCAGCTCGCCGAGCTTCTCGTGCACCCCGAACGCCGGCGTCACTTGGGAGGCGACGCCGGGGAAGGCCGCCGCCGCCGCGGCGACGAGGTGGGGAATGTCGGACGTGGAGTGGCGGCCGGGAGACAGCATGTACGGGAAGGCGACCACCTCGGTCGCGCCGCGCCGCACGCAGCTCGCGAACCCCTGTTCGATCGACGGCTCGGCGAGCTCCATGTGCGCGTACTCCACGACGACCTCGTCGCCGGCCAGCGCCTGCACGAGGTTCGCCATGCACGCGAGCATGTCGTTCGCTTCGGCGCGCCGAGAGCCGTGGTCGATGAGGAGAATGGCCTTCACGATGAGTCGCGGTCGACGGTAATGGGGCCCGCGCCGGTCGCGGCGGGCGATGGGGAGAAGATAATCACCGCACTCAACCGCCGGCGTATGCCCGACGTTCCGCCGCTCAAGCGCCCTCGGGCGGGTGATCGTGACTGGAGCATCTGTCCGAGGCGGTCGTCACCCTGTCGGTAGGCAAACGTTTGCATGGTGCCGTACTCCCACTCTGACCAGGCGAAATGCGAGGGCCTAAGTCGAATAGTCGAGCCCGTTTCCCCTGGCGTAGTGCGTCGTCCCGGACATGAAGGACTCCGCAGGTCATGCGGCAGCCGAGCGGCGGCGTCACCAGGCGGAGCGGGACTTTTACGCTTCGCCACGCGCCGCCGGACCGCCCGTAAAACGTACACGACGTGTCCCGGAGGTTGAACGTGCGACACCATCGTTGGTCTCTATTCCGCGCAGCCCTGTCGGTCGGACTGATCACCGCCCTCGCCGCGTGCGCGGACACCAGCCCGACGGCGCCCAGCGTTGCGTCGGCTAGCGTCGCTGCGCCGTCGCTGGCGGCGGGCCGGCCGGCGAACAAGCCGCCCCTGCTCGTTTGCCCCGGCGGGCGCTTGCAGCAGGCCAGCGCCGTGATCGGACCGAGCGGCGGGACGCTCGCGTTGGGCGGCCACCTCATGGTGGTGCCCGAGGGCGCGGTGCCCGAGCCGACCGAGTTCACTATGACCGTGCCCCCGTCGCGCTACATGGAGGTCGACATCAGCGCGTCCGGGGCAGAGCACTACGTCTTCGAGCGGCCCGTGTCGGTCGTCATCGACTACACCCGCTGCCGCGGGCCGCAGCTCCCGACCGGCGCGGTGAGCGTCTGGTATATCGACGAGCTGCGGAAGGAGCTGCTCGAGAACATGGGCGGCGTCGACGACCGCGACTCGCGCCGGGTGCAGTTCTCGACCGGTCACCTCTCTTCGTACGCAATCGCGTACTAACCGCAAGCGCAGAAGCAGAAGCCGGCCGCGGCTGAACGCGGATAACGGCGAGGCAGGCCGCGGATCACGCGGATGAACGCCCAAGACAGCCGCGGATCGTCCGTACGCGGACAAAGCTCCTCTTCAGAGCCTCTGAAGAGGAGCTTTGTCCTGCGCGCGAAACGATCCGCGTAATCCGCGGCCATCATCCGCGGTCCTCCGCGTGCGCCGCTGAAGTTCATCCGCATCGTCTGCGGCCGCTCCTGTTCTTTCAGTACTTTACAGTATAGGCACGCATCCGCGGCCAAGTAGCCTCCATCGCCGGCGCCGGGCCGACGCCGGTCGCTGACGGCTACTGTGTCGGCCCGCGCAAAGCGCCCAAGCGGTCGCGCAGTCGGGTGACTTCCGCCGCTGCATCGATCTCCTCGGCGAGCGTCAGCGCCGCGGCGTAGTGGCGTTCCGCTTCCGCCGCGTCACCTTGATCGCGGCGCACGTCGCCGAGCAGCCGCAGGCACTCGACGCGGCGCCAGGCATTGCCCGTGGCGGTGAAGTGCTCGAGGGCCCCGCGCGCGAGCTCCTCCGCCCGCGGCAGCTCGCGGAGCCCGGCGAGCGCCTCGGCGTAGTTCTTCGACGCGAGGAAGCCGAGCTCCGCGTCGCCGAGCTTCCGCGCCGCGGCGATCGCCTGCGGGAGCAGGTCGGAGGCGACGCGGAAGTTGCCGTGATCAACGGCCGCCGCGCCGAAGTTGATGAGCACCACCGCCTCGCCGCGAAGGTAGCCGGCTCGCCGGAAGCAGTCGTGCGAGGCGCGGAAGTGCTTTCGGGCGGTCTCGAAGTCGCCCTGCTGCGCGGCGACGGAGCCGAGGTTCTGGAGCGCCGCGCCGCGCACGCGGTTGTTCGCGGTGCTGTCGAGGATGCGCTCGAAGAGCGTCACCGCGGCCGCGAACTCCCCGCGCGCCTGGTGCACGAGCGCCGTGACGTTGAGTGCTTCGGCGGCCTGGTCGGCCAACCCGGCGGCGACCGCCACCTCGGCGGCCCGCGCCGCGGCGTCGAGCGCCGCGTCCCACTCGGAGCGCATGTGGTGCACGATCGCCTCGCGGCGGAGGGCGTCGGCGCGGAGCGCCGCGTCGTCGGCCGCCGCGCTCGCCAGCCGATAGCAGTCGAGCGCCTCCGTGAGGCGCCCGCCGGTCTGGTGACTGAGCCCTTGTTCGAGGTGCTGGCGAGCGTGGGGCATGTCTGGGCGGGAAGGCGGAGCCGGACGGGGCGATCCGCCCCTCACCGATAGACGCGGCAGTGACCCGTCACGTTTCGGAAACGCCAGCGACCAGCGGCCAGCGACCGGCGATCAGACCTGTCCCGGGGCTCGGGCATCCGCCCGCGCCGGACACCGACAAGGCCGGCCCCCGTCCCGCAAGCCGACTCCCTCGGCATTCACCCTGATCACTGACCACTGATCGCGGATCGCTCCAGGTCGAACACCTGCGCCGCCAGCTCCACCTTCCCGAACGGCGCACTCACCTGCACTCCCTGCACGCTCGGCCGCACGCGCTCCAGCATGTCGCGCGCGATCGCGATGCCCTCCGCCACCGCGTGCTCCTTCGACTGCTCGTTCGCCCGCCGCATGCGCGCGATCACCGCCTCGGGCACGGTCACGCCCGGCACTTCGTTGGCGAGGAACTCCGCGTTCCGCACCGAGACCAGCGGCCAGATGCCGGCGACGATCGGGATGCGGGTGTGCTCGATCGTGCGGAGGAAGCGCTCGAGCTGCGCGACGTCGAACACCGGCTGCGTGATGGCGAACTCCGCGCCGGCCTCCACCTTCCACTCGAAGCGCCGGAGCTCGTGCGCCGGGTCGATCGCCGCCGGATTGACGCCGACGCCGATAGCGTACTGCGTCGGCGCGCCGATCGCGTTCCCGCCGGGGTCGAGCCCGCGATTCAGGTTGCGCACGAGGTTCGTGAGCCCGATCGCGTCGATGTCGAACACCGCCGTCGCGTCGGGGTAGGGCCCCATCTTCGGCGGGTCGCCGGTGATGAGGAGCATGTTGCGCAGCCCCATCGCCGACGCGCCGAGCAGGTCGCTGAGCATGCCGAGCAGGTTGCGGTCGCGGCAGCAGTAATGCGTGACCGTCTCGATGCCGACCCGCTGCTCGATGAGGAGGCTCGTCATGATCGCCCCCATCCGGCTCTGCGCCCGCGGGCCGTCGGGCACGTTGATCGCGTCGACGCCCGCGTCACGCAGCGTCGCCGCGTCCGCGAGCAGCTTCCCCGCGTCCACCCCGCGCGGCGGCACGATCTCGACGCTCGTCACGAACTCGCCCGCGGCGAGTTTGGCGGCGAGGCGGGAGCGGTCCTTGAACGGAACCGGTTCGACGCCCGCGTGCCGGGCGTCGGGCGGGTGCCCGCCGTCGGCAGGCGGGTGCAGCCGGGTGTCGGGACCGCGCGGCCGTTCCCCGACTCCCGACTCCCGACTCCCGACTCCCGGGTGTTTCGGCGCCAGCGGCCGCACGCCCGCGACCATCGCCTTCACGTGCTCCGGCGTCGTGCCGCAGCACCCGCCTACGACCTTGGCGCCGGCCTGCACCAGGTGCCGCGCGTAGCTGGCCATGTACTCGGGGCTCGCCATGTACATGCTCCGCCCGCCGATCTCGCGCGGCATCCCGGCGTTCGGCTGCGCGGAGAGCTTGCGCGTGGTGACGCGCGCCATGCGCTCGATGGCGTCGAGGATGCCCTGCGGGCCCACGGAGCAGTTGAGTCCCACGACGTCCGCCCCCCACCCGTCGAGGGCGAGCGCGATGTCCTCCGGCGTCGCGCCGTAGGACGTGAGGCCGTCCGTGCCGATGGTCATCTGGGCGACGACCGGCATCGCGGGATCCACCTCGCGCGCGGCCGCGATCGCCTGCTCGATCTCGGCCAGGTCGCCGAACGTCTCCAGAATGAACAGGTCGGCGCCGCCGGCCCTCAGCCCCTCCATCTGGTCGCGGAACATCGCGCGCGCCTCGGCGGCGCTCGTCGGCCCGTACGGCTCGAGGCGGAGCCCGAGCGGGCCGACGGCTCCGGCCACGAGCACGCCCGCCCCCGCGTCGGCCGCGGCGCGCGCCACCCGCGCCGCGGCGGCGTTGATGTCGTGCACGCGGGCCTCGAGCCCATACTGAGCGAGCTTCGCGCGACTGGCGCCGAAGCTGTTGGTCTCCAGCACCTCCGCCCCCGCCCGCACGTACGCCGCGTGCACGTCGCGCACGAGGTCCGGGGCGCGGAGGTTCAGCTCATCGTAGCATTGATTGATGAACACGCCGCGCGCGTACAGCATCGTGCCCATCGCGCCGTCGAACAGCACCACGCGCGCCGGGTCGAGCAGCCGCGCGAGCAGGGCGGCGCGCGGCTCGCCCTCCGCCGCGGCGTGCGGCCCCGGGGCGGCCGCCGCGCGCGCGAGGTTGGGCGCCGCGACGGGCGCGGCGGATACGTTGCGGGGGCCTGTCACCGGCTATACCCTTCGAAATCCTTTCCCATGTGTCTGCTGCTATGCATTCTATGCGTCTGAATCGAGTGTACCTGCTTGCGCTCCTCGCCGCCGTGGCCGCCTGTGGCGGCGACGACGACAACGGAGTCAAGCCCACCGGCCCGGTGACGATCGCGTTCGCGACGCCCGTCTACGAGCTGGACGGCGACGGGCAGCCCGACACCGTGCCCGGCGAGCTCACGATCGACCCCGGCACGGCGAGCGCGCAAACGATCAGCATCCCCTCGGACTCGCTGTTCGACATCAGCCGCGGGGAGCACACGTTCTCGTACCGCATCCAGACCGACTACCTCTCCGGCTCGTTCACGGCGAGCATCGACCCACGGACCGACGTCGCCAACGTGGCGATCTTCCCCGTCGGCAGCTGCCGACGGTACGACGTCGACAACGCCGGCGGGGACGCGAACTTCTGCTCCACCGCGTCCGGCTCGCCGCGGACCCTCCTCGCCTGGTCGGGCAACCAGCGGTTCGCCTGTGCCGCCGGCGACTGGGGCGAGCTGTGCAACCGTCTCGCCGATCGCGACGGCTACGGCGGGACTATGCCGTCCGACAGCTCGTTCAACGAGTATGTCGCGCTCGCCAAGCTGCTCATCGCCGCCAGGGCCGGGGAGGGGGGGAACTTGATGGCGATGACGATCAACACCTCCCAGCCCGGCGACTACTACCCGCGCACGCTCTTCCGGCGTGCCTCGGCGAGCGACAGCACCCGTGCCGGCAACGAGCTGTGGACCGACGCGCGCCATTTCCCGCTCTACCAAGTGTCGAACGACGACCCGTTCCCGACGCTGCAGCCGACCGACCGGCCGAACGACCGCTTCGGGCTGTCGGTCAAGATCACGTACCACCAGCCGGCCCGGAACCCGGCCCTGTCGGTCGACCTGCGGAACGCCATCTTCGCGCGCTACGACATCACCAACATCAGCAACGACCCGGCGTACCAGTTCCACCACCCGAACGAGCCCGCCGGCGGGCACACGATCACGGAGGTCTACCTCGCGCCGGTGATCGACCCGGACATCGGGTACAACGGCACCGTGCAGGGCGCCGCCATCGAGGTGGACGACGACAACGCGACCGTGCTGCCGCAGGACTCGCTGCTCGTCGCCTACGACCGGGACTTCAGGGCGGCGCCGTTCCGGCTCACGATCGACAACCAGGCCGTCGACTTCCACGAGCTGAACCCGAGCCTCGTGGGGCTGCAGCTCATCTCCGGCCCGCCGGGCACGACGGCGAGCGGGATCCTGTGGGACGACGGTGAGGAGATCGGCTTCCGCACCGACGCGATTGAGGACAACACTTTTCACATCCTCGCCGCCGGCCGGGCGGGCACGATCCCCGCCGGCTGCCAGGACCGCGCGGTGGCGCTGGTCTGCTCGCCCGAGACGAACGCAGACATTCGGATGGGGTGGTCGGTCGGCCCGCTCTCGCTCGCGCCCGGCCAATCGACGTCGCTCGTCGTCGCCATCCTGCTGGCGCCCCCGGCGGCCGGCACGTTCACCTCTGGCACCGGAGTCGCCCCGGGGAACGACCAGCTCGCGACGACCGCGAGTCCGATCACCCCGATCGCCGCGAACCTCCAGGCCCTCGCGGCACAGACCAAGACCATCCAGGTGCAGCCGCTCCAGTAGCGCCCGGCACCGCAACCGCAACCGCAGCCGATCGCCGGCAACGGCCGCGGATGATGCGGATGATGCGGATGATGCGGATGATGCGGATGATGCGGACAACGCGGACGAATCCGCGTTGTCCGCGTTCATCCGCGGCCGGCTCGATGGTGCCACCACTGCAAGCATCAGCGGCCCGCGGCGGCCGGCTCGGAGGTGACAGCCGGCGCCGCGCCCTCGCCGCGGACCGCGTAGTACTTCGCCTCCGGGTGGTGCACCACCAGCGCGGCGGTGGACTGCTCGGGGACGAACTGAAACGCGCTCGTGAGCTGCATGCCGAGCGCCTGCTCGGCCGGGAGGACGCTGAAGAGCTGGGCGTGGTCCTCGAGGTCGGGGCACGCCCCGTAGCCCCAGGAGTAGCGCTTGCCGCGCTCCGGCGCGATCCCGAGCTCCCGGCGCACGCGCGCGTGCACCCAGCTCGCCACCGCCTCCGCGGCCTCGACGGCGAGGCCGTGCGAATAGAAGGCCTCCGTGTACTCGCCGGCCTGCTGCAGCCGCTCGAAGCGCCGCGTCGGCTCGTGGCCGACCGTCACGACCTGAAAGGCCACGACGTCCACCTCGCCCGACTCCACCGCGCGGAAGTAGTCGGCAATGCACAGTCGCTCGCGCCCAACCTGGCGCGGGAAGTGGAAGCGCGCGATCTCGCGCAGGCTGCCGCCGTCCGCGTCGTACGCCGCCGGGTCGTAGACGACCAGGTCGTTCCCGTGGCTCTGCACGGGGAAGTAGCCGTACACCGCCTGGGGCGTCAGCCACCGCTCGCGCATGGCCTCGGCGGTGAGCCGCGCCAGCGTCGGCTCGAACTCCCCGCGCACGGCGGCCTCGTATTGCGGCCCGGACCCGCGCCCGCCCCACTGCAGGCGGAACAGCTCGTCCAGGTCGAGCAGCGCGAAGA
>Ga0307411_10000401_pt1 | contig 14834 bp, 12 predicted proteins | sample DK1Ometagenome_2_FD_203712 | JGI IMG/M metagenome (GOLD analysis project Ga0307411, IMG submission 203712) | Maize rhizosphere microbial communities from greenhouse at UC Davis, California, United States - DK15-O-1 | ecosystem: Host-associated > Plants > Roots > Rhizosphere > Soil | place: USA...
CCGTAGAGCGCCGCCAGCTGCACGCGGTCGGCGCCGAGGCGGAAGGGGCCGGGGATGATCGGCCGTCGTCCGGTGAGCCGCCAGAGGAGGTGGGCACCGATGGCCGCGGCGACCGCCGCGCCGGTGGCCAGCAGCGGCGGACCGCTCAGCAGCTCGGCCCAGCGCACGGGAAAGGGACTGCTGTCGACGAACCAGCGCTCGTGCAGGAGCATCGGGAACCTTTTCCCCGCTCGGGGTCATTGCTTATATAGACTTGTATGGACCTGCGAAAGACGAACAGGGTACGGGCTTCGAGGCAAGGCCGGGGGTGGAGCATGGCAGAATCGCTGGCGGAACGTTTCATGGACGTGCTGCAGGACACGGAGCGGACCGGGAAGGTGGACGAGCTGATCGACCTCTTCGCCGACGACGCGGAGGCGACGAGCCTCGCGCGCTCGGAGCCGCTGTCGGGACGCTCGGGCGTGCGGCAGTTCTGGGAGGAGTACCTCGACGCGTTCCAGGAGATCCGGTCGGAGTTCGTCAACGTCTTCGAGGCGGACGAGGGCGCGGTCCTCGAATGGGTCTCGCGCGGCCGGCTGGCCAACGGCGAGCCGGTGAGCTACCGCGGCGTCAGCGTGCTCGAGACCGACGGACGGCAGGTGCTGCGCTTCCGCACCTACTACGACTCCGCCGTCTTCCTGCCGATGGGCTCGAAACGGGGAGAGGCGCACGGGGCGGGCAGGTAGCGCGGCGGATAGACCCGCCGCCGACGCCGAAGGGGCTCCCGATGCTGGGAGCCCCTTCGGCGTTCCCGGAAGCGATTGACCTGCCGCCCGCCGGGTGCAGTATTGGCGGAGTCCGGACGGCCAGGCGCGTCCGCCTCCTCGTCTCCCCGGGGTCACAATGCAGCTTCGCGCTCCCCTCGTTGCGCTGATCCTGGTCGCCGCGGCCGGCGGCGCTCCGCGCCCCGACGTACCCCCGATCCTCCCGAACGACAATCTCCGCCCCGCCGGCCGGCTCGACGCGGGCGTACTCCACCTGGAGCTGGAGGCCAGGGTCGGCCGCTGGCACCCCGATCGTCCGGGTGATCCCGGCGTCGTCGCCTACACCTTCGCCGAGCCCGGTCGAGCGCCCACGATTCCCGCGCCGCTGCTGCGCGTGCCGGCGGGCACCGAGGTGCGGCTCCGGCTGCGGAACGCGCTCGCCGACGTGCCGGTCTCCGTGCACGGCTTCGGCGCGCGCCCGCTCGCGGCGGGCGCGATGCCGGACACGATCCATCTCGATCCGGGCGCCGTGCGCGACGTGCGCTTCCGCCTCGACTCGGCGGGCACCTGGTTCTACTGGGGCGCCATCGACGGCCGGCGCCCGCGGACCAATCCGGGCGGCCGCGTGGCGGGCCGGCCCGTCGAGCGCGATGCCGACGAACCGATGGCCGGCGCCATCGTGGTCGACCCGCCGGGTACGCGCGGACCGCCCGCGGACCGGGTGCTCGTGATCAGCACCTGGGAGGAGCCGGGCGACACCGCGGACACCGGGATCGCGCTGCGCGAGGTCATGGCGATCAACGGCCGCTCGTGGCCGCACACCGAGCGGCTCGAGGGCATGGTGGGCGACACCGTGCGCTGGCGCGTCGTCAACACCTCGTTCCAGGTGCACCCGATGCACCTGCACGGGTTCTACTACCGCGTCGACCGGATCGGCGGCCAGTGGCGCGACTCGGCGGTGGCCCGAGGGCGCGGCGAGATGGTCGTCACCTCGACCATGGCGCCGCTCTCCACGATGGCCCTGACCTGGGTGCCGGAGCGGCCGGGGAACTGGCTCTTTCACTGCCACGTGCCGAAGCACGTGCTCCCCCACCTGCCGCTGGCGCCGGGCCGTGTGAGCCCCGCCGAAGCCGAAGCCTTCGAGGCCGGCCATTCGCGGGTGCACGCAGGCGCGAACCACGCGCTCGGGGGCATGGGAGGGCTCGTGACGGGCGTGCGGGTCCGCGCCACCGGGGCGGCGCCGCTCCCGGCCACCGCCGTGGCACACCGGCCGGCGCGGTCGCTGCGCCTGCTGGCGCAGGTGGACACGACCGAACGCGAGGGTCCTCCGGCGTACCGCTTCGCGCTGAGCGAGGGCGGCACGGGACCGTCGCCCGGGATCGTGCTCGCGCGCGGCGAGCCGGTGCGCATCACCGTCGTGAACCGGCTGCGCGAGCCCACCGCGGTGCACTGGCACGGCATCGAGCTGGAGAGCTTCTTCGACGGCGTGGCGGGGTTCAGCGGGGCGGGGACGCAGGTGACGCCGGCGATCCAGCCCGGCGACTCGTTCGAGGCGCGCTTCACGCCGCCGCGGGCGGGGACGTTCATCTACCACACCCACGTGAACGAGCGGCGGCAGATGCGCGCGGGGCTGACCGGCGCGCTCGTCGTGCTGGAGGGCGGCCGCGCGCTCGACACGGAGCACGACATCGTCGTGCTCGTCACCACGCCGCGGCGGCCGACGCCGCGGCCGGCCGTGCTGATCAACGGCTCGGAGCGGCCGCCGTCGCTCGAGCTCCGCTCCGGTACGCGCTACAGACTGCGCCTGATCAACATCACCGTCGACCGGCCGGGCCTGCGGCTCGCCCTCCGATCCGGCGACTCGACGCTCGCCACCTGGCGCCCGCTGGCGAAGGACGGCGCGGACCTGCCTCCGGAGCGGCGGGTGATCGGGCCCGCGAAACGGCCGCTCGGCACGGGCGAGACCTTCGACGTGGAGCTCCGGCCGATGGGGCCGGGTGCGCTGCGGCTCGAGGCAGAGACGGCGAACGGGGTGCGGCTGGGGTCGGTGCCGCTGGTGGTGCGCTAGGGGTTATCATGCCGGATAGTCGGAACTCCGCGTGGCATCCAGGCGAGCCGGCGCAGACCGATTTCCGGGAGCGAGAAGGCCATGACACACAAGCCCGATTCACACGACGCCGAGCGGGGACGCGAGGCGGCAGAGCGTCGGCGGGACGAAGCCGAGTCGTTCCGCCGGCAGTCCGAGCACGGACGGCAGGTGCACGAGAAGCTGCGCACCCGGGGCGAGACGTTGCGCGACGAGGGCGAGGAGCTCCGCACCGGGGGCGAGGAGTCACGTACCGAATTCGAGCGGATGCGGGACGTGCAGGAGCAGGGCCGCGAGCTGGCGGAGCAGACCCGGGAATACGACGAGATGCTGCGGAAGGCCGCCGAGGAGGCCCGCGCGGCGGCGAGCGACGCGCGCGCGGCGATCGGCGAATTGAAGACGCTCGCCGCCCAGGTCCGTGCGATGACCCAACGGCAGGAGGACATCGTGTTGCGCTTGGAAAGCCGCTTCCCCGCGCCCACCGGCGCCGGCGAATCAGACGCCTAGGCGATACGCGAAGGGGCTCGATGGGGCACGACAGGGGCGGGCACCGTACGGTGCCCGCCCCTGTCGTGCCTACCGCAAGGCGGTAGTGTTCGGCTCAGACCCGCGGACGCGCATCCACGACGCGGTCGCGGTCGTCCCGCTTCCGGCCCAGCAGCCCCGCCAGTCCGAGGAGGCCGAGCAGGCCCCAATCATCGAAACCGTCATCGTCGTCGACGTCGTCGACTTCCTGCACAGGCGCGGGCTGCTCCTGCGCCTGGATGGCGACGGGCGTGAAGGCGAAAGCGGCGAGCAGGCACAGCGTCCGGAACATGCGATGGTGTTGCAGGCGCGGCATGAGCGTGCTCCTCATGAACGGGTGGTTCCCGAGGGCCGGACGGCCCTGGCCGCTGCGATACATGGGTATCGCAGCGTCGCACGTCGATACAGTCCGCGGAGTGGCGGTGCTGTACCGCGCGTCACATGCCGGACGCGCGTTCCACCTGGCGCCAGGCCCGCTCGCGGTCGACGTAGAACGCCCACGCGTGGACCGGGCAGAGCGTCTTGGTCTCGTCGACCGTCGCGGGCCCCACGGTCTCGCCCGCATAGTACGGGCGTCCGAGGCCTCCGCAGCCCTCGCAGACGTGCAGCGACTCGCGCTCCACTCCCACCAGGGTCCAGTACAGCGTCCAGAGTGCGTCGCTGCCGACCGCCTCCGCCGGGACGCAGTGCACGTGCAGGGCGCCCCATCGCTCGACGACCTCGGACACGGGACTGCCCGCGGCGCGCGCGGCGCGCCACGCGCGGGCGACCAGGGGCGCCCACCCCGGGCCCACGTTGCCGGCCATCGCCGCCAGCTCGTCCGACCAATCGGGCGACGATTCAGTCGCCTGCGCTCGAGGTGAGCAATCCGTCGTCATACCGTCCTCCTTCCTCCTCCTTCACCCGGGCGCTCGCCGCCCGGCCTTCCGCCGTCGGCGGCACCATCTCCAATCTGGTTTCGGGGTTTGTTCGGGTCAAGGGTGTGTCGAGTCCCGGACGGCCGAACGGCGGTGCCAGGCTGACCCTGGCACCGCCGTTCGGCAGCAACTTCGGAGCTGAACCCCGGAAAGCCTCAGACGTCCAGGTTGCTCACGTACTTCGCGTTCCGCTCGATGAACTGCCGGCGCGGCTCGACGTCGTCGCCCATCAGCTCGTCGAAGAGCTTCGAGGCCTCGACCGCGTCCTCCAGCGTCACGCGCAGGATGGTGCGCTTCGCCGGGTCCATCGTGGTGTTCCAGAGCTGGTCGGGGTTCATCTCGCCGAGACCCTTGTAGCGCTGGATGCTCACATTGGTCTTGCCCTCGGGGTCGAGCCGCTTCACGTACTCGTCGCGCTCGGGCTCGGTGTAGGCGTAGTACTCCGTCTTTCCCTTGGCCACGCGGTAGAGCGGCGGCTGCGCGATGTAGATGTAGCCCGCCTCGATCAGCTCCTGCATCTGCCGGAAGAAGAAGGTCAGCAGCAGGGTGCGGATGTGGGCGCCGTCGACGTCGGCGTCCGTCATGATGATGATCTTGTGGTACCGCGCCTCGGTGAGCTTGAAGTCCTCGCGCACCCCGGTGCCGATCGCCGTGATCATCGCCCGGATCTCCTCGTTCGAGAGGATCTTGTCGATGCGGGCCCGCTCGACGTTCAGGATCTTGCCGCGCAGCGGCAGGATCGCCTGGAACTGGCGGTCGCGGCCCTGCTTGGCGCTGCCGCCGGCCGAGTCGCCCTCGACCAGGTAGAGCTCGCCCAGCGCCGGGTCGTCGAGCGAGCAGTCGGCCAGCTTGCCCGGCAGCACCGCGCCCTCGAGCCCCGACTTCTTGCGCACCAGCTCGCGCGCCTTGCGGGCGGCCTCGCGGGCGCGCGCGGCGCTCACGGCCTTCTCGATCACGGCGCGCGCCACCGAGGGCTGCTCGTCGAGGTACATCGCGAGCTGCTCGTTGACCACCGTCTTCACGATGCCCTCGACCTCGCTGTTGCCCAGCTTGGTCTTGGTCTGCCCCTCGAACTGCGGCTCGCGCACCTTCACGTGCAGCACGCAGGTCAGGCCCTCGCGGATGTCGTCGCCCGAGAGGGTGAAGCCGTCCTTCTTCATCGCGTTGCTGCGCTTGGCGATCTCGTTGATCGTGCGCGTCAGCGCCGAGCGGAAGCCGGTGAGGTGCGTGCCGCCTTCGTGGGTGTTGATGTTGTTCACGAAGGTGAACGTGTTCTCGTTGTAGCCGTCCTCGTACTGCAGGGCGATGTCGACCTCGACGTCGTCCTTCGTCGCGCTGAAGGCGACCGGCTTCGGATGCAGCGGCTTCTTGTTGCGGTTCAGCCACTGCACGAACTCGATCAGGCCGCCCTTGGCGTAGAAGACCTCCTCCACCGGCTCCTCGGGCCGCTCGTCGCGGATCGAGATCCGGATGCCCTTGTTGAGGAACGCGAGCTGCCGCAGGCGGTCGGAGAGGGTCGTGTAGTTGTACTCGAGGACGCTGAAGATCTCCGGGTCCGGCTTGAACTTCACCGTGGTGCCCGTGACGCGCGTCTTGCCCAGGGTCTCGAGCTTCTGCACCGTGCGGCCGCGCACGAAGCCCATGTGGTGCCGCTGGCCGTCGCGGTCCACATAGACGTCCAGCCGCTCCGAGAGGGCGTTCACCACCGAGACGCCGACGCCGTGCAGGCCGCCCGACACCTTGTAGGTGTTCTTGTCGAACTTGCCGCCGGCGTGCAGCACGGTGAGCGCGACCTCGACGGCCGGCTTCTTCTCGACCGGGTGCATGTCGACGGGGATGCCGCGGCCGTTGTCGACGACGGTGATCGCGTTGTCCTTGTGGATCGTCACCGTGATCGTGTCGCAATGGCCCGCGAGCGCCTCGTCGATCGAGTTGTCCACGATCTCGTAGACCAGGTGGTGCAACCCGTTCTCGCCGGTGCTGCCGATGTACATGCCCGGCCGCTTCCGCACCGCTTCGAGGCCCTTCAGGACCTGGATCGATTCGGCTTTGTACTCGGGCTTGACCGTCGTGCTCATGCTCAGCTCGCTCTCTGCCTCTCTGCGTTGGTGTCGCGCCTGGACCCCGGGGTGGGTCTCAGGGCTGCGATCGGTCGCCGGGCCCCCGGTCCAGCGGACCGGGCACCCAGCGGATCTCCTTGATGCGTCCCTTCCGGCCGGCGTTCAGCCGGGCCAGGATGCTCGGCGTCATCAGTCCGAGCTCCGTCGCCCAGGGCGCCGTCGCCACGTGCACGCGCAGCACCCCGTCCTGCGTGACCGACTGCGGCGCCGTGACCGCCGCGATCTGCGGCCCCACCAGCTCCGCCCACTCCTCGATCACCCCCGCCTGCTCGATGCGCTTCACGAGCCCCGCCTGCCGCATGTACGCGGCCAGCGCCTCGCTCAGCGGCGTCGGGCGTCCCGGCTTGTCCCTCATCGTGCCCGCATCCGTGTCCCGCCTTCCGTGTCCCGCGGGCCGTGGCCCGTCAGCCGTCGCCCACCACGCCGCCCTCGACCGACCAGACGGGCAGGGTGAGGTTCTCGGGCAGCTCGTCGCGGCGCGGCGCGCTGATCAGCACCTGGCGACCGCCGCCGAAGAGCCGCTCGGCCAGGCGGCGCTGCCGCTCCCGGTCGAGCTCGGCGAAGACGTCGTCGAGCAGCAGCGCCGGCTCCTCGCCGCGCGCCGAGCGCAGCGTGGCCAGCTCGATCAGCTTCAGCGCGATCGCCGCGCTGCGCTGCTGCCCGGTGGAGCCGAAGTCGCGGAGCGTGCGGCCGCCCACCTCGAGCGCCACGTCGTCGCGGTGGGGCCCGACCGTCGTCATCCCGCGGGCCCGGTCGCGGCCTTCCGCCGCGGCCAGCGCCGCCGGCCACTCGGCCGCCTCGGCCAGCTCGGGGCGGCCCACGTAGCGCAGCGCCGCCGCCAGCGGCTCGCCCAGCCCGTCGAACTCCTCGGCGAACTGCCGCGCGCCCGGCTCCATCCAGGCCAGCCGCGCCCGCACGATGGCCGAGCCCGCCGTCGCCAGCGCCCCGTCGAAGGCCTGCGCCAGCTCGAAGCGGCCCTGCCGCAGTGCGCTGTTCCGCTGCGCCAGGGCGGCGCGGTAGCGCGCCAGCGCCTTCAGGTAGTGGCGGTCGGCCAGCGAGAGCATCCGGTCCAGGTACTGCCGCCGCTCCGTTGCCGGTCCCGAGGCCAGCGCCGTGTCGCTCGGCAGGAAGGCCACCGCCAGCCACGCGCCCGCGACATCGGTCAGCCGCTCCACCTCGGCGCCGTCGAGCGCGAGGCGCTTGCGGCGGTTGCCGGCGTGGTAGGTGACCGTCACCTCGTGGGCGCCGCCGGCATCGGCGAAGCGGCTCTCGATCTGGAACCCCACGCCGCCGAACCGCGCCACCTCGCCGTCGACGGCGCCCCGGAAGCTCCGGAAGAGGACGGGGTAGTAGACCGCCTCGAGGAGGTTGGTCTTGCCCTGGCCGTTGCGGCCCAGCAGCGCGACCCCCTCCGCGGGGAAGGCGCGATCGAGATCGTGGAGGTTGCGGACCCCCCTGGCGACGAGCCGCTCGAGCCGCACTACGGCGTCGGCGGGGCCGGTACCTGGATCGTCCGCTCGACGGAGACGCCGCGGTTGCCGGCGCGGTCCACCGCCGACGCGCGGATCACGATCGTCTCGCCCCGGTCCTGCGGCGCGGTCACGCGCAGGCTCCAGCGCACCGTGTTGCCGTCGACGTTCAGCGGCTCGTACTGCTCCGCCGTGCCGAAGAGCCGGAAGTAGACGCTGTCCACCCCGTCCACGTCCTCGCTCCGGCCGACGATCGTGAGCGCGTCCCCGTTCGACGCGACCGTATCGACCGACGGCTCCTCGATGACCGTCACCGGCCCGATGCCGTCCGGGGGGGTCGGGAAGGTCAGCCGGTCGCGCTCGCCGCACCCCGCCAGAACCCCCGTCAGGGTGGCGAGCAGGGCCACGCCGGCGGGGGCGGGGAAGGGCGATTCCGACCAGGAAATCATCCCGTAAAAATAGCCGGGGAAGGCCCCGAACGGCAGGGTGTTAAGTGAAAGAGAACGGGGTCCCCGCGGGGGCCCCGTTCCGTCCGGCGGGCCGCGCCCCTCAGCGGCCCTGGAAGGCCGCCTTGCGCTTCTCCAGGAAGGCAGCCGTGCCCTCCTTCATGTCCGCCGAGGAGGAGAGGAAGCCGAAGTGGTTGGCCTCGAGGAGGAGGGCGTCGTCGAGCCCCATCTCGAGCGCGGCGTCCACCGCCTCCAGCACGATCCGGACGGCCAGCGGGCCGTTGGCCAGGATCGTCCGCAGCAGCTCTTCCGCCTCGGCCAGGAGGCGGTCGGCCGGGACGACCCGGTTCACGAGACCGATGCGCCAGGCCTCCTGGGCGTCGATCATGCCGCCCGTGAGCAGCAGCTCCAGGGCGCGGCCCCGGCCCACGAGCCGCGGCAGGCGCACCGTGCCGCCGTAGCCGGGCCCGATCCCCAGCTTGACCTCGGGCTGGCCGAACTTCGCCCCCTCGCCCGCGATGCGGATGTGGCACGCCATGGCCAGCTCGCAGCCGCCGCCGAGGGCGAAGCCGTTGACCGCCGCCACGACCGGCTTCCCGCAGCGCTCGAGCCGGCGCATCATCGCCTGGCCGGCCTGGGCGCGCGCCTTGCCGCTCATCGCATCCTGGCCGGCGATCTCGGAGATGTCCGCGCCCGCCACGAACGCCTTCGGCCCGGCGCCGGTCAGGATCACGCCCTTCACGTCGTCGCGCGCGACGATCTCGCCGACGGCGCGGTCGAGCTCGGCGATCACCGTCGCGTTCAGCGCGTTGAGCTTGTCGGGGCGGTTCACGGTGATGCGCGCGATGCCGTCCGCGGCGACCTCGAAGAGCAGCGTTTCGTAAGCCATGATCGGGAGAGGGAGCGGGGTGAGGGAGGGCGGGCGGCGCCCGCGCGGCGGTCGGCGCCAAAGATAACCCCGACCCCTCTGGCGGCTCCGGTCCGCGGATCCCATAGTAGGGCACCCCCGCCGGAGCCGACGTACGAAGGACCGATCCCCACCGCCGTCCCTGCGGGCGGCACTCGCCGACCGCTACACGCTCGAGCGCGAGCTCGGACGCGGGGGCATGGCCGTCGTCTGGCTGGCGCAGGATCTCCGGCACGGCCGGCCGGTGGCTCTCAAGGTGCTGAAGACCGAGGTCGCCCACATCGTCGGGCCCGATCGCTTCCTGCGCGAGATCCGCCTCGCCGCCGGCTTCGCCCACCCGCACATCCTGCCGCTGCTCGACTCGGGACACGACGGCGAGCACCTGTGGTACGCCATGCCCTTCGTGGCGGGCGAGTCGCTGCGCGCGCGCCTCGAGCGCGAGCGTCAGCTGCCGCTGGGCGACGCGCTCCGCATCGCCCGGAACGTGGCCGCCGCGCTCGCCTACGCGCACGGGCAGGGCGTGATCCACCGCGACATCAAGCCCGAGAACATCCTGCTCGAGGAGGGCGAGGCGGTCGTCGCCGATTTCGGCATCGCGCGCGCCATCAAGACGTCCGCCACCGACGCCCTGACCAGCGGGGCGCTGGTCCTCGGCACCCCCGCCTACATGAGCCCCGAGCAGGCCGCCGGCGACGCGAGGCTCGACGGCCGCTCCGACGTCTTCGCCCTCGGCTGCGTGCTCTACGAGATGCTGGCGGGCTCGACGCCGTTCGACGGGCCCACCGCGCAGGTGATCTCCGCCAAGCGGCTGGCCGGCCCGCCGCCGTCGCTGCGCTTCGCCCGTCCCGACGTGCCCGTGGAGGTGGAGGCCGCGGTCGCGCGGGCGCTGGAGAAGGTGCCGGCGGCACGCTGGCGCTCCGCCGCGGAGATGGCGGAGGCGCTCGCGCGCCTCGAGCGGGCGGGGCCGGACGCCGCGGGCGGCACGGGTGGCACGGGCGGCACCGCCGGAAGGGACGAAGCGCGGGCGCCGCGGCCGCGGCGCTGGCGGGGAGCGCTGCTCGCCCTGGGCGCCGGGGTCGTGCTCGCCGGCGGGGCGGCGCTGATGCTCCGGAAGTCGGAGGACACGCGCCTCGACGCGTCGCTCGTCGCCGTGGCGCCGTTCGACGTCATCGGTCCGGAGCTGGAGCTCTGGCGCGAAGGGGTCGTGGACCTGCTCGCGCGCAACCTGGACGGCGCGGGGCCGCTCAGAGCCGTGCCGCCGACGCTCATCGTGCGGCGCTGGGCGGGGCGCGCCGATCCCGCGAGCGCCGCCGACCTCGGCCGGCGCACGGGTGCGGGGCTCGTGGTGTTCGGGAGCGTCACGGCGAGCGGCCGGGACTCGGTGCGCCTGCGGGCTGCCTTGTTCGACGTCACCGCCGAGCGCGTGGTGCACGAGGTGGAGCTGCGGGACGCCGCCGATCGCATCGACCGCGTCACCGACTCGCTCACGCTGCGGCTGGTGCGCGAACTGGGGCATGCCCGTCCGATCGGCGCCTTTCGCGGGATCGGGCTGAGCACGACGAGCCTCCCCGCGCTCAAGGCGTTCCTCCAGGGCGAGCAGTGGCTCCGGCGCACCGAGATGGACTCGGCGCTCGCCGCCTACGAGCGGGCGATCGCGGCCGACACCGGGTTCGCGCTCGCGCTGCGCCGCGCCGGCACGACGATGGGCTGGACGCGCACCGGCTACGACTCGCTCTCACACGTTTACGTGCTGCGCGCGGGTGCGCACAATCGCGGACTCCCGCCGCGCGACAGCCTCCTCCTCCTCGGCGACTCCCTCATGGCGGCGCTGCTGGAAGCCGGGCCCCTGGCGCTCGGCGCCGATGCCGCCTGGTGGCCTCGTCTCCGCCGCGCGGTCGCCGTCGGCGAGGAGCTCGTCCGCCGCTATCCGGACGATCCGGAAGCCTGGTTTACCCTCGGGGAGATCCGGCTGCATCTGGCTCCCTTCCTCGGCGTGGGCACGCGGCAGGTGCTCGAGGCCTTCGACCGCACGATCGCGCTCGACTCGGCGTTCGGGCCGGCGTACATCCATCCGGCCGGGATCGCGCTGAGGGACGGGCCGGAGGCGGCCGAACGGTATCTGCGGCCCTATCTGGCGCTCGAGACGTCGGACGTCTGGACCTCCTCGCTGCACATCGTCGGGCGCCAGATCGCCGACAGCGGCCGGTGGACGCCGGCGATGCAGGCGCTGGTCGATTCGACGCCCGGCCGCGGTCTCTTCACCGCGATGAACGACCTCGCCTACTGGCCCGGCGGGGCGGAGTCGCAGGTGCGCCTCGCCCGCGAGATGGCGGCCCGGCCGCCGCTGCCGTTCTTCCCCGCACCGGATTTCATGCGCTGGCAGGCCGTCCTCGCCCTCATGAACCACGGCCGCCTCGCGGCCGCACGCCGCGAGGCGCCCCGGAGCCTGGACCCGGTCCTGCCCATGGTGTCTGAGGCGGCGCTGCTGGGTGTCGTGCCGGCAGCCGCCATCGCGCCGGTCTACACGCGGGCTCTGGCGCGAGGAGAGATGCAGGAGGTCGCGCAGGCGCTGGCGTGGTGGGGCGCGCAGCGCGATACGGCGTCGCTGCGCGAGGTGGAGCGGCGGGCCGGCGCCGCGGAGGGCGACGAAGTCGTGCGGCAGCGGGCGCGCTACGCGGCGCTCGGCGCGTCCGCCTACCTGGCGCTCGCGCGGGGCGACAGCGGCGCGGCCCTCGAGCGTCTGCTCGCGCTCCCCGACTCGCTCTGCCCGGCCTGTTACCTCGAGCGGCTGCGCCGCGCGGAGCTGCTCGTCGCGCTGGGTCGCGACCGCGAGGCTGCGCGGCTGCTCTCGTCCGAGCTGCCGACGTTCACGCTGACGACTTTCCCGTCGACCGTCCTCTGGACGCTCCTCCGCGGCCGCGCCGCCGAGCGGCTCGGCGACCGCGAGACGGCGGTCGACGCGTACGGCTGGGTGGCGGCGATGTGGCGCAACGCCGATCCCGAGCTGCGGGCCTACGTGGACGAGGCGCGCAACGGGCTGGCGCGGCTGACGGGTGAACCGCGATGAGGCCGCCGGCTATCTTTGCCGGCATGACGCTCCCCGAACCGATCGCCTGGACGCCCACGGGTGCCGTGCGCATCCTCGACCAGACGCTGCTGCCCGCGGAGGAGTGCCGCCTTGAGCTCACACGCGTCGACCAGATGGCCGAGGCCATCCGCGCGCTGCGCGTGCGCGGCGCTCCGCTGCTCGGCATCGCCGGTGCGATGGGACTCGTCCTCGCGCTCGACGCGGCGGAGGCCACCGGCGGCCGGGACGCCGCCCTCGAGGCGGTGGAGCGCGCCGCCCGCGTCCTCCGCGCGACGCGTCCCACCGCCGTCAACCTCGGCTGGGCCCTCGACCGCATGCTGGCGCGGGCCCGCGCCGTCGAGGGCGGCCGGGATGCGCTGCGGGACGCCCTCGTCGCCGAGGCGACGGCGATCCACGACGAGGACCGCGCCATGTGTGCGCGCATCGGCGAGCACGGCGCGGCGCTGGTGCCGGACGGGGCGACCGTGGTGACCGTCTGCAACGCCGGCGCGCTCGCCACCGGCGGGATCGGCACCGCGCTGGCCCCGGTGTACACGGCGCACGCGCGGGGCCGCGCGGTCCGCGTCATCGTGCCCGAGACGCGGCCGCTGCTGCAGGGCAGCAGGCTCACCGCCTGGGAGCTGGCGCGCGCCGGCGTGCCGGCGACGCTCGTCACCGACGGCATGGTCGCGAGCCGGCTGCGCCGGGGGGACGTCGCGTGCGCCATCGTCGGCGCCGACCGCATCGCCGCCAACGGCGACGTGGCGAACAAGATCGGCACCTACGCCCTCGCGCTCGCGGCGCGCGCCCACGGGGTCCCGTTCTACGTGGCTGCCCCCGCCTCGACGATCGACCTCGGCACGCCGGACGGCGGCGCCATCCCGATCGAGGAGCGCGATGCCGCCGAGGTGCGGGGGCTCGCCGGACGGGCCACCGCGCCGGACGGGGTGGACGTCTGGAATCCCGCCTTCGACGTCACGCCCGCCGAGCTGATCACGGGCATCGTCACCGACCGCGGCATGGTGCCGCCGGGCGCGCTGGCCCGCCTCTTCGCCGACTGAGCCACCCGACGCCGATGACCTCGATCCTCGCGCTCGACCAGGGCACGACCGGCTCCACTGCGCTCGTCGTGCACCAGGACGGCACCATCCTCGGCCGCGGCTACCGCGAGTTCACGCAGCACTTCCCGCGGCCCGGCTGGGTGGAGCACGACGCCGAGGAACTCTTCCGCGTCTCCGTCGAGGCGATGCGCGAGGCGCTGTCCGCCTCCCGGGAGCGGCCCTCGGCGCTCGGCATCACGAACCAGCGCGAGACGGTCGTGCTGTGGGACCGGGCCACGCTCGCGCCGGTGGCGCCCGCCATCGTCTGGCAGGACCGGCGCACCGCGGAGCGCTGCCGCGAGCTGGAGGCGAGCGGCGCCGGCGCGCTGCTGCGCGAGCGCACCGGCCTCGTCGCCGATCCCTACTTCTCCGCCACCAAGCTCGAGTGGCTGCTGCGCGACCCCGGGCTGCGCTGGCGCGCCGACACCGGCCAGCTGGCGGCCGGGACCGTCGACAGCTGGATCGTCGCGCGCCTCACCGGCGGGCGCGTGCACGTCACCGACCACACGAATGCCTCGCGCACGCTGCTCTATGCGCTCGGCGCGCGCGCCTGGGACGACGAGCTGCTGGCGCTCTTCGGCGTGCCGCGCGAGCTGCTGCCCGCGATCGTCCCTTCGAGCGGCGTGGCGGGCGAGACCGACCGCGAGCACCTGGGCTTCGCGCTGCCGGTCGCGGGCATCGCGGGCGACCAGCAGGCGGCGCTCTTCGGGCAGGGGTGCGTGGAGCCCGGCCTCGCGAAGAACACCTACGGCACCGGCGCCTTCCTGCTCACCCTCACCGGCATCGACGCGCCGCCCGTGCCGCCGCGCGGCATCGTCGCCACCGCCGCCTGCGGCCCCGCGGGCGAGCCGGCGTACGCGCTGGAGGGAAGTCTCTTCGTGGCGGGCGCGGCCGTGCAGTGGCTCCGCGACGGGCTCGGCATCATCGCCGAGGCGCGGGAGACCGAGGCGCTGGCCCGCAGCGTGTCCGACACCGGCGGCGTCCATTTCGTGCCGGCGTTCGTGGGCCTCGGCTCGCCGCACTGGGAGCCGGAGGCGCGCGGCACCATCACCGGCCTCACGCGAGGCACGGGCCGGGCGCACCTGGCGCGCGCGGCCCTCGAGGCGATGGCCTTCGGGAGCGCCGAGCTGCTCGGCGCGATGAACGGGGGGGCGGGTACCTCGAGCGCGGCGCCGCTGCGCGTCGACGGCGGCGCGGCGGCCAACGGCTGGCTGATGCAGTTCCAGGCCGACGTGCTGGACCGCCCGGTCGAGCGGCCGGACGTCGTGGAGACGACGGCGCTCGGCGCGGCGGGGCTGGCGGGACTCGCGGCCGGTGTGTGGCGGGACACGGCGGACCGCCTGGCGGGGCGCCGCTTCGAGCGCTTCGAGCCGTCGATGCCGGCGGCGGAGCGCGAGCGGCATTTCGAGGGGTGGAGGCGCGCCGTCGGCGCGGCGCTCGCCTGGGCGCGGGAT
>Ga0307411_10000402_pt1 | contig 14827 bp, 33 predicted proteins | sample DK1Ometagenome_2_FD_203712 | JGI IMG/M metagenome (GOLD analysis project Ga0307411, IMG submission 203712) | Maize rhizosphere microbial communities from greenhouse at UC Davis, California, United States - DK15-O-1 | ecosystem: Host-associated > Plants > Roots > Rhizosphere > Soil | place: USA...
AGTGCCGGGGTGTAGAGCTTGGCAACCTGGAAGGTCCGGTTGAAGTAGACCTTGGTAAGGGCCTTGTTGTATTCAACCTCGGTCTCGTAGTACTCCTCGGTACGACGGTTCTTGACTTCCTGGATGTCCTGCTCGGCTTCGCTGACGACCTTCTCGAGCTTGAGGGTTGCACGGCAGGCGAGGATAGCGCCGGTGGTAACACCAGCAACACCAGCAACGAGGAGGATCTCGGGGCTGAAGCGCTTGACCTTACCGGCGACCTTGAAGAAGGTCTTGGTTGCCACGTTGACTACTTTCTGAGCGGGTTCTGCCGTCTTAGCGACGACCTCTGCGGTTTCCTGAATGGTTGTTGCTACTGCTTCGTTACTCATTTGTTTCTCCTTAAGAATTGGTGGATGCGAGGCGATCGAGGGCACGGGCGAGAACGGGCATTTCTGCTCGAACATCGTCCTGCCTCAACATGTGCCATCGCGGATTGTTCCCGGCTTCAGTCCATGCCAGAAGGACGGCTTCCCCGGCGGGGAGGTCATCGTACTGCGCAAGACCCTCTTCAGTGATCGGCGTTTTCACCATTTCCTGCTGCTTCCTACTACGCAGGATCAAGCTTCCCGCAATCAATATGAAGAGGATGAAGAGTCCCAGTGCGATGAACGCTAGGATTTTTAGTTCATTATCCGTCGGCACTACAACTGTCCTTTACTCATTAGACGCATATAGACCGAGTGGACTTGTGCGTCTTTCATCTGCATGATCTTCTGTGAGCCGGGATACTTCTCCAGAAGTTTGGCTCGTTTTTGTTCGGTAGACATTGACTCCCCAGCCAGGTCGTTTGTTTACGCGCGCTTTTTCCAAGTGATGCGCAGAGTGTTCGTGTCGTTGAACGCGAGGATGTTGAAGTCATAGTCAGGAAAATCCTGCACGAGCTTCGAGTACTCCTTGGATATGCGCAGAGAGGTTTGCTCCAAGGTTTCGTTACCGTGAGACAGAGTGCGAACAGGCTTTTCAACCTGACCGTGTTCGGTTCCACTGATCATTTTCTTGGGAACAAGTGATTCGTAGAACGGGTTCATTAGCCGATCTCCCTTGGTGCTGGCAGGTTGAGGTAGTATCCACCGCCACGAGCACGTCGGACTTCAGCGCCCATAAAGGCCTGAGAGTTCCAACCGTGCTTCTGGTCAGTGAATCCATTTCCGGTCTGGCCGATGAAGTCGTAGAAATCGGCGACCGTGACAATGCCGAACTGATCGATCGCATCGCCCAAACGCTCAATGACCTCGAGGGCCATATCCTGTTCGGGGAAGATGAGGTTGCTGAAATCGAACAGAGCCTTCTGCTGCTGATTGAGCGTGGATGGTGCGTTGTTGACGGCGCGCGATCCGACGAGAGGGCTAGCGCTCATCGTGCTGTAGTTGGTAGTGCGAATCCGACTCCCACCTCCGCCGATCGAAGTTCCGCTGTTGGTGTTACGACGGGCGCCATCACCGTAGAGGAACCGGTGTGCGCTCTCCTTGACAATGTCGAAGAGGATGTCTCGTGCTCCGGGAAGCAGAACTTCCATGACAACGAAGTTGCCGACGCTCTTGGCATCTTGCCCACCAAAGCTGTCCTTGATTCGAGACCCGAGGGGCTTCTTTGCCTTTACGACGCTGACGCCCTCGATCTTCTTGGCAGGAACTCGTTCAGTTTTAGCCTCTGCTTCCGCAGCTGCATTTTCCTGAGCGACCTTACTGTTGCCCTGGTAGTTAGTTACCTTGGGGGCTGGTACTGCAGATGACATGTTTTTCCTTAAAAAATAGGGGCGTACGTCGAGGTCTCTCGGGTACTACTTCTCTTCAGACTTGTCAGCCTTCTTGGCGTCGTCCTTGTCATTGACCTTCTTGAGAATGTTCGCCGTGAGGTCGTTCATGGCCTCAGCCTCGGCGACAGTCTCATCGATCTTCCGGTCAGCATATTTGACGGCTTGCTCGGATGCCATTCCGGCGAGGGCAGCGGCGCCAGCGGGAATTGCAACCTTCTGGAAGAGATGGAAGCCCTTCACAAGGATGGGGCGGGAACGAATGATGGCAGGAGCAACCTTGGGCACGCTCGACTTGGCGGCATATCCAACCATGGTGCTGACACCTGAGGATACGACGAAGCGGCTTGCCATCTTGGCGATTTCTACAACTGCGGGATTGATGACAGACATGGTATTTCCTTTCAAGAAATGTGTGGTTGGTTTTTAGGTGGGGGCAGACTGAGACCACCCCCACCTGATTGGTGCTACTGAGCGCTTACCTGCTGGTTCCGGAAGTGAGCCTCAAGCTCTTCCCGAGACATGGAGGCAATGGGGTCAACCTTAACCTCCGGGGTGGGGTTCTCGTCGATGAAGACCGGGTCGGCGGTCCCTTCGATGACCGTGGGGAGCTCGGGTTCGGAGACAACCGGCATCGGCTTGGGCGCAGCTTCCTGCTTCTTCTGGTAGCCCTGGAGGCTTGCCTGCGACTTCTCACGAGCAGCCTGCTGACGGTTGACTTCCTGGTTCACCTGATCGCGCAGATCGGCGGGCATGAGACCGTTGACGAAGTCGGCCATTCCCTGGGCGCTGGAGAGCAGTTCCACGACGAGTTCTGAGTAGGCGCCGGAGGACAGGAAGTTCTCGACGAGCTTGACGCCATTGCGGACCTTCACGAAGTTCTTGCCGTCGGTGGTCTTCTCACCGTAGGCATCCTCGATGATTTCCTTGAGCGTCTCCACGAGAGCCTTGCCCTGAAGGTTCTTCGCGATCTTCTCGAGCTTGTCCTGGAAGGACTCGGTGTGCTGGTCGATTGCAGACATCTGCTGCATGACGAGCTCACCCTTCGACATGTTGAAGTAGAAGACGCCGGTCTCCTTCTCGTCGTTGAAGTTCGTGAACTGGATTTCTTTGCGGATCATTTGGCAGTGTCTTTCTGGTGGTATGGATTGGGGCAGGAGCAGGGGACTTCTTCATCCGAGACTGGATGAATAGCCCATTCGGTGCAGTTGTTGTGCTTGCCGTCTCGGCACTCAGGGCATAGAGGCATAGGTCTCATCCGTAACGGCCTCGTTGAAACGCTTGACGTAGTGAGTGACATACGTCTGCTTCTTATTGCCGTCGTAGGTCACTTCCCAGTACTGTCCGGAAATGACATCGGTGCTGACAAGAGCCTTCCAGTTCTCGAGGACCTTGGCAAACCAGACAATGTAGAAGTCCTTGTCGGTGGTCTTTACGGACGATTTCGGATCGGGGAAGAACGTCTCGTTGAAGGAGTGGGCTACGAGCTTCCGGGCCTTCTTCGTGTACGGATCGTTGTCTTGAACCAGGTTCTGATCGGCCGCTGTTGGGAACGGATTGTCCATCATGTCGATGGCGGTGTCCTTGCCGTCGAGGGCTCCGGACTGGTACTGCTGGAATGCGGAAGTCATCTTGCTCCTAGATATTCGAATAGGTACATGCCGCAAGCGACGATGATTGAACAGATAATCACAGCACAAAGGAATATGGCTGCCTTGAGAATGCGGTCACGCATAGTTACTCCCAAAAAACTAAAAGCAGGAGTACCTGTAATATACAGATACTCCTGCGGCACCGGGGCTTCTAGGGACTAGACGATCTCGGTTTCTTCCACGGTCTCGCTCTCAACCACGAGAGTTCCTTCGGGCTTGGCGAGGAGGGCTCCGGCAACAATGCCAGCAGCGATTCCTCCAAGCACCAGGCCTTTGCGGACGAGGTTCTTGCGGTTCGTGTTTACGAGGGTGGTGATTTTCTTGATCATTTTGATTATCCTTTCAAGATAACGGGGGTGTCATTATAGGGGGTGTAAAAACCGCGAGGGTTACAGGTTGTGCTGGACGAGGACGCGTCGGGCTGCCTCGACAGGGTTCGGCTCGAAGGTGACGTTCGAATGGAACACTTCACGATCATTATGAAGGACTACATTCGGCTCGTTCTGAAGCTTGGCTCGAAGTACTGCGAGAGCATCGTCCGAATTCAACGATTCCTTCTCCTCGGCTACAAGAGCTCGAAGGTTCAGGAGGTAGTTGATGTGATCCATGATCTTCTCCTCCCAAACCAGTACTGGATGGTCGACATCCTCATGGATCATCTTGTAGATCGAGCCAGTGTGCTTGACCATCATCCCAGCAAGTGCCTGCTTTGGCGTGATGCCCTGCGTGACAGCTGCGGTTTTGAAGGCGGCCAGACGGTCATTGTCCGTGTTGTAAGCCGTTGACTTTTTGGTCAGCAGCTCACGGGACCGGTCGATCTGAGCATCGACGACGGCGTTGAAGGTATCTGATTTCATCGTTATCCAAACATGTCGAATTTGTAGATGGGCTCTTTGAAGTAGTCAATGACGACGCAGGGACGTCCCTTGACCAGTTGCGTTGAGTAGCGGACTTCGAGTTTGTTGTCCGTCGTCCAGCCAACCTCGCCACCTACCTTGGAAGCGGGGATGCCAATGCGGTTGAAGAAATCATTCAGGGATGCGTACATATCCTGGAAGATCTGCTCGTTCACATCGTTTACTGCACGACGGACGGTTTCCATATCCGTCTCTACGTACTGACGTGTGTAGCTGTCCATAAACAGCGAACGTTCGCCAGTGATGATGACCGGGTTCTGATCGACGGGAGTCCGGTCCACAACGTCCTTCATGACCGCGTCATGGACCTTGGTTTCCTTATTCTCGCCGATCTGTTCGATCACCTTATTGCGATATTCCTTGAACGCGTACTCACTCAAGCCCACCGCACTGGCCAGAGCTGCACTCCGCTTTGTGCTGATGGTGTTTGCCCCAATGATGCAGGCAACCGTTGCCGTTCCTACAGCGACAGCCGGGATGTAGTACTTGTACGTGAGTTGGACCTTCTCGACGACTGTGACCTCGTCGGTACGTTCCGATTGTTCATTGGCAATATCAATGTGGGCTTTAGGAGCGGCTTTGGCTACCAGTACGGCAGTCGCAACCACACCAACCACTGCTGCGGCAGTCAAGATTGCCGGAGAGTTATCACCGACAAGCTTTCGTGCTGTCCCAGCGAAGCTAGCAAGTCGTGTCATCAGTTGGGTAAACCTTTCAAGAGAGGCAAAAAAAGAGTGAGAAGATGTACCGATGGTTAATCGATACCCCTATTGCACTACCGTTATGTGGTGGTGAAACAGGGTTCTTCTCATTATAGGACCTGTTATTTCTGCGAGGCCCTAGGCAAAAAAATAAGAGTTGTTGTATTGCTACAACAGCTTCGACTTATTGCTAAGTGTACTCTCTCATTATAGGGCATGTAATTTCTGCGAGGCCTTGGTCAGCTTTGTGGGCAGACAAAAATAGAGAACATGTAGCCGGAGTCACCCGGGGGTTCTACATATCCTCAAAGAGGTGAGAAGTCGCTTTATACGCCTTACGGCATAGTGCTGACACTTCTCGTGAAAGGCGGAGGGTCCCGTTATTAATTGGGGGCCACTACCATTGCTGGTAGTCCTTTCATTATAGGACATGTATTTTATGCGAAGGCAAAACTAGAAGACCTTGCGGGGTCTCCTAGTTGAGGTTAATCTATTGTTGAGCTGATGTTTCGACGGATATCGGCGGCTAACAAAAGCGTACGAGTAAGTTGATCTGCATCAGCAGCACATTGTTTGAAATCTTCTTCCGTATTTAACGGGTTCTTGATGTTCTCAGCAAGTGTGTGCGTAAGCCGACCTAACTCATCGATGAGCTCTTGAAGGCGTTTGGGGTCTCCCATTTTCAGTTCCTTTCATAGGGGTTCTCACTATAAGGCATGTAGAATCAACGAAAAATGAGAGTCCGTGTTAGGGACCCTCATTTGAGGTTAAACATAGTAGAATTGACGTTGAATTACCTTCATACCATCGAATTCACTATTGGCAAAGTCCTTGTACGAAATGATGCGGTTTGGCTTCCCAGGTTCGATTACCAGATATGTTGCATCTGCTTCGAGTTGGGGAGTTACGCCACCGTTAAGTACGGTGAGGAATTTGAGGTTAGTGGGGATGATTGCGAAGATGAGCATTTTAGTGCCTTTCTTAGTGGGTTTACTTCTCACTATAGGACGTGTATTTCCTACGAAAAACTAGAAGAGCTTGTAGGCTCTCCTAGCTAGGGGTTAGTCTTCTTCCTTGTTGGATCGGTTTTCAATGGCCGTCATGGCTCCGAACTTCGCGGTGTCAATGACTGCGGCGGAGGCGATGATGATCAGGACGCCGCCGACCACGTACTTGACGGCTTTCTTCGACAGGTCGATGATTTCGTCTTTGGTGATGGCGGGGGCCTTCTCTTCAGCGCTCTCCTGCTGCTTGTCTTTGGCAAGGCGGATTTCGAGCTTGTGGTTCTTGAACATTAGGTTCCTTTCATAGGGGGTTAACTTCTCATTATAGGGCAGGTAATTCTCGCGAAAAAATAGGAGGCCTTGTGGGCTCTCCTACTTTTGATTACTTCCGTTTACGTTCGTAGTGTGACAAAAGTCGTCCAATCAAAGTACCTTGCCAGAAGTATCGTGCGATCTTCTGCGTTTCTTTCCAATTCACTCGTGACGGATCAGAGTCAATGAGGTCGGCAAGTTTGCGCAGGAGTACAACGAGTTCTTCAGCGTGGTGACGTGATGATTTAAACAACATGATGTTGTCCTTTCGTAGGGGTTCTCACTATAGGACATGTTATGCTCGCGAAAAAATAGGAGGCCGTGTTAGGGCCTCCTATTTTGATTACTTGAATACGGGGTGCGACCAATCGATGGGCGGGTACTTCTGCTCAATGGCCTTGTAAGCGATTCGGGTAGCGATGTTGGCGCCGATCCAGATAATGGCAATTTTGCCAATCTGGAATGCGACGTCTTTCACGACTGCTCCGGTGGTTACAGGGTTGCCAGAGATAGTTACGAGCTTCTTCATGGTATTTCCTTTCATAGGGGGTTCTCATTATAAGACGTGTATTTTTCGCGAAAAACTAGAAGGCCTTGTGGGCGCTTCTAGCTGAGGGTTACTTCTTGAGTTTCTTCTTGACGTTTTCCTTCACATCATCGATCTTGTTGATGATCGCCGGGCCGAAGAGTACTGTTCCGACGGTGAGCAACTGGAGTGCGACAGAGCCAACAATTAGTTGGACTCCAGCACGCTGGTAGTTGACACCTTCGAAGCGGAACTTCTTGGGGTTGGGGGTGATCAGCAGGTAGCCGATGTCGGTGAGGTCTTTTTTGATAGTCATTTTGATTCCTTTCAGAGGGGGTTCTCATTATAGGACATGTAAATTTCGCGAAAAAAAGGAGGCTTTGTGGGCCTCCCCTTTCTCATGAGATCTTACGGACTTGGCAACGCACTTGATGCCATTTAACGCTTTTATCAAACCAAATATCGGTTATCAGGTAGGTTCCGGGTTCATTGAGCCAGCCTCGTTCGAGGGCTTTGAGCGCCGTACTGTGCGTCAAACATGTGATGATAAAATCTTTCACAGATTCGGGCTTGTACGAGGTCAAAGCTTCGGTGAGGAGCTCTTTGGTTGCGGGTTCGGTGATAATCAGTTCTTTGGAGTAAGAGCGGGTTTTCATAGTGCTTCCTTTCATAGGGTTCTCACTATAGGACGTGTATTTCCTACGAAAAACTAGAAGACCTTGTGGGGTCTCCTAGTCGAGGGATCTCGTGGGGATTATGAGTGGTTACGACGACGCATTTCACGGGCGAATATCCAGATCAGCCAGAAGCCGCCGGTTAGGGCGACGAGGAGGCAGTCAAGGATAAAGTTTCCGATTCCATACTTCTTGTAATTACGGTTCATTATATTTCCTTTCATAGAGGGGGTTCTCATTATAAGACGTGTATTTCTCGCGAATAAGCAAAAAATAGGAGGCCTTGTGGGGCTTCCTATTTTTGAGGGTTACTCGGTTAGTTCTTTTTGTTCCTTCTTGGAGTCGATCATATTGATGATGAAGCCGACGGCGAAGTGAACAACTACTCCAGTGGTGACGTTAATGATGAATTTCTTGATCATCTGTCGCTTGAGGCGTTTGTTCAGCTCCTCCAGTTCGGCTTCAGACATGTTCATGACTTTTTCCATATTGGGGGACATAATAGTTTCCTTTCAGAGGGGGTTCTCATTATAGGGTAAGTAATTCTTGCGACGAAAAAATAGGAGGCCTTGTGGGCTTCCTATTTTCGATTACTTCTTAAGCAATTTCTTCCAAAATGGTTTGCGAGCTTCTTCCAGTTCAGCCTTGATCTTGGGGATGTAGTGCATTGCATAGCGAATTAGCGAATCTGTCTGCCATTCACCGGTGGTGTTGAGGAAGGCGCCAATTGTGTTGGCCTTGTCTTCTTCAAGGTATTCGGTGAGGCGACGGATCTGCTCTTTGCGGGCGTACTTTACATGCCATTCAAGGGTGGTGAGATCGTCGTTCATTTTAAAGTCCTTTCATAGGGGGTTCTCACTATAGGGCATGTAAAACCAGCGAAAAAAAGAGAATCCTTGTGGGATTCCCTTTTTAGGGTTAAGCTTCCTGTACGTCTCGGTCAACGAGTCGTGCCTTGGAGCACCGGGCGTCCATCTCGTCCTTCACATCTTCGCTGAACACCTTGACGGACTCCACAGCTGCTTTTGGCAGTGAGGCGACCGCCTTGGGGAACAGGGCGATGGAAGCGACGAAACGGACGGTACGGTTCTTCTTTTCAGCAGACATGGCATTTCCTTTCATAGTGGGTTACTTCTTCATTATATGCCATGTAATTTATGCGAATTTTGAAAAAATAGGAGGCCTTGTGGGGCTCCTATCTTAGGATTAACGCTTATGCGGGTCTTTCTTTGGACGTTGGTCAATGATCGCCAATACCAATGCGTATGCCAGCATTATTAGTGCTGAGATAGACAATGCCATTGACAGTTCTTGAGGAAAGTTCATTTTTAGGCCTTTCATAGTGTGGTTCTCACTATAAGGCGTGTAATTTCTACGATGGGTAGAAAAAAAATAGGAAGCTTTGTAGGCTTCGCTATTTGTAGAATTACTTCTTGAGCTGGTTCAATTCAGTTACAAGGCAGAGTGCGACGAACTGCGTCTCCCACTCGAGGCGGAGGGCGCGGTTGTCATACTGACGTTGTGACATGATGAATCCTTTCATAGGGGTTTTCTTCTCATTATAAGCCGTGTAAATCATGCGACGAAAAAATAGGAATCCTTGTGGGATTCACTATTCTTGAGTTACTTCTTAAAGCGGTTCCAAATTGCCTTGATGCTAAAATCACGTTCGGTGTCCCAAAATTCCGGATTTTTAGCGAAGATCGCTTCAAGCCATTTCTCTCCCCAAATCGCGATTGCGACGGTGGAGAGGGAGATGATGGTGAATGCGATCAGGCCGATGTTGGAAACGATGGCGAAGTAGATCATATCAAAGATGAACATTTGGGTGTTCCTTTCATAGAGGGGGTTCTCATTATAGGCCGTGTAAATCGTGCGAAAAAATAGGAGGCCTTGTGGGCTCTCCTACTTCGCTACTTGTTGTAGCTGATGTCGATGACGGTTGTCTCATTGGTAAACATGCGGTGTTCTTTTCCATCGTGCATTGCGTACAGCGGGAGGACGATGTTGGACATAGCAGGCTTATCGAATACCTTCACTTCGCCGCCTTTAACGACGAAGAGGGTACCGATAAGAACTACGGCAACAGCGATGCTGATGAGCAGGGCGTTGAAAAATGCTTCAATAGCTTTCATGATTATTCCTTAAATAGAGGGGGTCTTCTTCTCACTATATGCCTTGTAGATTCTGCGAAAAACTAGAAGGCCTTGTAGGGTCTTCTAGCTTGATACTTACTTCTGGTTCCAAACGTGCATGAGCGTGTTCGTCTCAAGAGTCAAGACTCCGAGGAGAATCGGACGACGTACATTGTGGAACTGGATGACGTAGGCAGTACCGATCTTTTCGATTTGGGTAATGCGGTACATCACGCCAGCCAGTTTGATGTGGTCGTCGATCTCAACGTTGTCGATGATCATGACGGTTCGCTTGTAGCTTTTCATGGTGTTCCTTTCGTAGGGGTTTCACTATAGCCCTTGTAGGAACTGCGATTGTTTCACAGAAATTTCCCCCCGGGATTTTTTTCGAAAATAAAGGAGGGCATGTAGGCAAAAAAAAGAAGCCGTGCGTAGCGGGTTGCTACGCACGGCTCCCATTTTGATTACTTGGATCGGGGTTTCGTGTTATCGAAGAGTCCGAACAAATCCGAGTGCTTTCGTAGTGATGACGTGCAGCCGTTCGTGCTGGAGGATCAAGCCGATGCCCGCGAGGTTGGCAATGACTCCGAGCAGTCCGTCTTTGCTAACGGGATCGCTTTTGTTTGATTTAGCGATCTTATTGAGCTTTTCGAGCTGTTCGAGGACTTTGTCGTACTCGGGGCTACCGGGCTTGAGGTCCAGCAGTTCAGTGGTTGCGAGGTCAATCACCAGATCGATTCCGATGAGTTCATTCTTTTTCTTAAACATGAGGTCTCCTTTCAAGAGTTCTCTATTATAATGCATGTTTTCTCCGCGAACGCTGGTCAGGCGCCCGCTTCAAACCCCTTGATTACAAGCTGGGGTTTGTTGAAGAGTTCTTCCGTGGCATCAGCTTTGAGGGCAACACGAAGAACAGCTTCTCCGTCAATAACGTCCTCGACAACCTGACCGTCATACCCGGATTTGGGTATGTCGACAAGCGGCTGATAGCCCCTACGGGCCAGGGAGAGCACTACACCCAGGAATACCGCTACTCCGGCAATGGAGCCTGTCACCTCAATGACGTTGTTCCAGTGGAAGTAGCTACCGAGCAGGGCATAGAGCGCACCGGCGGCAGGGAAGACCTTTTCGAGGAACGCCCGAAAGAAGTCATATTGTTCATCGGAAAGCTGGACAAGTCCAGAGTTCGCAGCCTTGTGATCGGCCATTTTTACTCCTGATCTTTAGGATTCTTTACGGGCTCTCCACCAAGGGAGACAACCTGTCGCTCCAAAAGAGCAACGTGGTATTCAGCTTTGATTCGAAGCTTTCGTTCTACATCGGTCTCGGCCTGAGCCTCGTCCATTTTCAGTTCAGCAGCTTCGGTACGACGTACAAGACTGGTAGTGCGTACACGCTCTCGCGATACTGCACCATTCCATATTTTCTTAAAGCCACTGCCGATCAACGTTAGAAACGCAACACCGCCTGCTGTCCCCGCGAAGGTGAGAATTTGCTTCCACGTTTCGTCCATGGCTTATTCCTTTCTAGGCGCCAACAAGTAATCTTTGATGTCCAGCCAGCGAAGAAGGAACATGAGGATGATGATGATTGGGAACAGAACAATTTGGGGGCTTGAGCCAAGGAGAATGAGCGTGACCACATACAAGACGATTCCTGTGCCACAGCCAACCATACCGGCCCTCTCGAACATCCATATTCCAGGAAGTACTGAGATTAGGCAGACCACTGCTCCGGCGATTATCAATGCGCCGTAGAAATAGATCAATGCCTGACTCCCGAGAGCTTGCATAATTCGCTCGTTAGGCCTGAAGGCTGAGAATCCTCCAAGCGTTCCGAGCAACCCATAGATCACGAAATAGATGAGTCGTTTGACTCTAGGTTCTGCGATCTTCATGTAGATGCCTATGGCGATCTGCACTATATGTAGTATAACGCGAAGATGTATTGGTTTACTCATAATGTTTTTCGCCAGGTTCCGTTTTTCTTCTGGTACGGCTGAGCTATTCGCCATACTCCATTGACTTTAATCCAGGGCACCGCATCTCGCCACACCCCGTTGACTTTAATTTTTGCCCCCGCAATAGATTTGGCATCCATCCTTGCCGACCAAGGACCCCACCCAGCGTCATTCCTACCACGAGCCCAGAAGTAAATCCTTCTTGCAGGAGGAACTGAGACCGTGACATTACCGGTATTTACGGTGCCGCCACGTTCAGAGAATTGCCCCACATTAGGATCTAGTCCCCAATGAACTTCCCATTCTCGAATTGGTGAACCACCATCGCCATTACCTGAGAACTGATATCTCATGGTCGTCTGTGTTATGTCGAATATGCCAATTGCCGTGGGTGCTTGGGGGACTGCTGATCCGCCGATACGCGGTAGCGATCGCCATCCAGTGCTCGCCGATGCTGAACCGAGTTGAGCCAGCGTGAGACCGCCGTCTACGTGATAACTAGCTGTACCATCGGAATTGTGTGGGACGGTGAAGTGCCCATCCTTAATCAGGAATGAGCCAGATGTACTGCCATTTTGAAAGTTGAACGATACATCGCCATTCCGCTGCCAAAGATCTGGATATCCGGGAAGACTCGAATCTGCCCATCCAGAACTACCGGTGTTACCGCTAGCTGAGAATCCAAAATGGTTAGTCTTGGTTACTAGAATCCGCCAGTATATCGTCGACGTTTTCGTACCAGCATCTTGCGACACCAAGGCAGCATCTACGTCGATTCGGTAATTTCCATTACCACTAAATGCGGACGTAGCCATTACTGAATCTGAAACCAGATTTCGCCTTCAACGCCATCGGTTGGACCTGGCATACCAAATCCGGCATTGATCTTTACGGCAGATCGATATCCGGGGACACCGACGGGAATCTTAGCCGAGACATCAGCAATCATGTCTCGGGTTCGATTAATTTCTCGCGCTCCGTATTTACGCTTACCCTCTTCGCCCGTTCCTGGGACGAGTGGGTATCCTGCAGCTTTAGCGCTATCGCCAACTGGCATAACCAACCTCCTTAGTAGGTTTAAACTTCGTCCCAGTACTCATCGCTACCGCCATCCCAGGTTTCGCCACCCCATGATTCCCATGTTCCGGGCATGATGTATTGCTTGATTGTCAGGGTGGGATAGGATCGATCTCCTTCTCCATCCGACACGAATATCTGCTCGGTAACGCGCATATGATTGGTCGCGCCATCAGAATTTCGCATCTCAACAAGATCGCCTAAGAAGTAATCTCGTCCATATTTAAACGGTGAGTACTGATCTACTTCACCGTCAAACATGTAAAGACTGTTGGCCTTAGCCAACGCATCCAAACCTTTATTGTGGAGTATCGACGTAAGCTCAGCCCCAGCTTCGAGATCTACATCATTGGCATCCACCAATAGAACCCTGCGTTCGAAACCAGAGATATCAGGATCGATGTTCTCGGCATACACAACCACAGCGCCGTTCTTAGAGAAAACGTACGCTGTATTTTTGTAATCTTGGATCGACTGAACTTCGGTCACATTCTTCATGTTCTCTAGTTCAGGACTAAATATGACTGGCGTGAAAACGCTTTGCTGCGTCGTTCGGTTATTTCCTGAGTAGACGTTGAAGTAGAGCTCAGACTTATCGAAGTTTCGAGTGAGTCTGAAGCCCAATTCGTAAGGCGTGCAAAGATCGGTGATTGCTTTGAGTACTGTCGAAACTGGGATCTCAGACAGATAATTCGTAGCGTCTTCGGGAATCGTATCGGCTGGATATAAATTCCCGGGTTTGTAGAATGGGAGAATATCCCCCGGATCAAGTATCCCCTCAACACAAATCTTCTGAAATATGTATCGGGCTATGTTTCCGGGGGTATTCACGATCAGCCAATCAGGTTCATCGGTAAGACCGAACATACCTTCCGTGGCGATTCGATCTTCGAGAACCTTTTCGAGCGAAGGGCCGGTCACTTTTAGTAGCTTACGACCCTCGTCATCGATCTTATTCTCAACATACTTGATCTCCATGACACGATCGGAATCGGTCATAGCCAGATGTTTGCCAGTACGAAGAAGACCCCTAGTGTTGCGAGATGACTCAAGCAAAAGCTCGAAATCCCCAACTGCCTGCCACCGTTCGGTCCAGATAAGCGACTCATAACGGTCGATGACCGCGATTCGACGTAGCAGATCGTCGAGAACGTACACCTCCATTAGAGCCCTCCATACCGATTGTTGTACTCGATTGTGTAGGGCATTCCGCCCCCTTCGATGACTAATCCCAGGTAGTTCAACCCAGGGAACACATTGATCCAGTTTGAATACGGCGACATGGCGTACAGCTTTGGCTGTTCCGAACCGTTTCGCGTAAGAGTCACGTACTTGTTACCGGAAACGGTGCTGATTTCAACAACGTCTCCGGCGAGAAGTGTGTCTGCGTATTCGAACGAACCCACGAAGTCATCGGAGGATCGGTGCGTGATCTTAAACTCTGAAATGTTTCGGGTTACGTTGAGCCGGAACTTAAACCCAGTCTCAACGCTACCTTCGTAGTTCAGACCAAATTCAGTTGGTACCGATGTAGCTGCACCAGTAAACGTGGTTGATTCGGCTTCAATGAAGTCGGGATCATATGCAATCAATGAGCAGATGGCTTCGGGCTCTTGTGTGAAGAGTGGGAACTCGAAAGTTTCCACACGAGCACTGATATCTACCGGCGGCATGTCGTCCGAGAAGAAGCGGAAGTGCGCTTCGGATTTTGGCATGAGAAAACTCGACAGCCGTTTCCGAAGCGCACTCACAGAGCCATACCTCTGTGAAATTTCCACTCCTATTTTGAAGACAAGATTTCGCGTCTCACGACGACTAGACTGGTACTGGGCCCCGTCAATTGATGCGACACTTGAAGATACAAGAGTTGCTTTGACGGGGTCCAGCCCAGTGATGTCCTTCACGAAATAGCCTTCTGTGCTGTCACCAATGGGGAGCACCAGCGTACTTCCTTGTTTCGTTGTGATTTCGATACGCTCAAGCATTTACGGGTTCTCCCTTCCTGGTCATAGACAGTTGGTTCTTCGTGTTTCGGTAGATTTCCGCACTAGATACGGCCTTAGGCGATGAAATG
>Ga0307411_10000403_pt1 | contig 14825 bp, 11 predicted proteins | sample DK1Ometagenome_2_FD_203712 | JGI IMG/M metagenome (GOLD analysis project Ga0307411, IMG submission 203712) | Maize rhizosphere microbial communities from greenhouse at UC Davis, California, United States - DK15-O-1 | ecosystem: Host-associated > Plants > Roots > Rhizosphere > Soil | place: USA...
CACGAGCGACCCGGCGGTGCGCGCCGAGTACGAGGGCGTGGTCAACGCCGAGCGCGACGCGCGGCGGCGCCTGCTGCGCCGGCTCGCGATCGACGAGATCCCCGTGAGCACCGACACCGGCTACATCGAGCCGCTGCTCAAGTTCTTCCGCTCGCGCGAGACGCGGGCGCGGCGGCGCTGATGCCGCGGGCCGTGACGTGGCTGCGGCGCGGGCGGCTGGCGGCCGTCGCCGCCGCGCTGGCGCCCGCCGGCGTCGCCGCGCAGGGCGCGAGCGCCCAGGGCACGAGCGCTCCGGCCCAAGGGGCGGCCGCGGTGCGGCTCGGCGTCACGATCGACCCCGACACGGTCACCGTCGGCGACGCGTTCACCGTCCGCGTCCGCGTCCGCGCGCCGCTCGGCAGCACCATCGCCTTCCCCGCCGCGCCCGACACGAGCGCGCCGGTGCAGGCGCTCGACCCGCGCGTGGTGCGCGCGAGCCCCGACACCCTTGCGGTGGACCAGACGGCCACCTACCGGCTCGTCGCCTGGGACGTCGGCGCGCTCCCGCTCGGCCTGGCCGACGTGATCGTGCGCGGCGCCGGCGGCGAGCGGCCGGTGACGCTCGCCGCCGAGCGCGTGCACGTTCGCAGCGTGCTCCCCGCCGACAGCGCGGAGCGCGTGCCCAAGCCGCCGCGGGACCTGGTGTCGCAGGCGAAGCCCTGGTGGCTGCGCTGGTGGTGGGCGATCGCGCTCGGCGTGCTCCTGCTCGGCCTCCTCGCCTGGTGGTGGCTGCGCCGCCGGCGTCGCCTCGCCGCGCTGCGGCCGCAGGTGGACCCGTTCGAGCAGGCGGAGCGCGAGTTCGCCCGCGTGGAGGGGCTCGGGCTGGTGGAGGCCGGCGAGCGCGGCCGCTTCGTCGCGCTCATGGTGGAGGTGCTGCGCGAGTACCTGGCGCGCGAGCTGCCCCAGGGCAGCACGTCGCTCACCACGAGCGAGCTGCTGGCGGCGACCGCCGGCGTGGCGAGCGTCCCTCGCGACCGGCTCGCCGCGCTGCTCGGCGAGACGGACCTGGTGAAGTTCGCGCGCCGCACCGTCACGCCGGACCGCGCGCGGGAGCTGGGGCGCGAGGCGCAGGCCATCGCGCGGCACGTCCACGAGCTGGAGCACGCGCCGCCCGCCGCTCCCGCCGCGGTGCCCGCCGCCGCGGAGGCCGCCTGATGCTCGACCTCGGCCCGCTCCAGATCGCGGCCCCCTGGGCGCTGGCGCTGCTCCTGGCGCTCCCGCTCTGGTGGTGGCACCGCCACCGGCGTCGCCCGCCGGCGATCGTCTTCTCGCGCACCGGCGCGCTCGCCGGCGCGCGCGGCGCCGGCCGCCGCATCGCGCGCGCGATCTTCACGCTGCGCAACCTGGGGCTCGCGCTCCTCGTCGTCGCCCTCGCGCGCCCACGCTCCGGCGCGCGCGCCGAGAACGTCACGAGCGAGGGGATCAACATCATGATCGCCTTCGACATCTCGAGCTCCATGCTCGCCGAGGACTTCCAGCCGCAGAACCGGCTCGAGGTGGCGCGGGAGAAGGTCAAGCAGTTCGTGGCGCTCCGCACGTCCGACCGCATCGGCGTGGTGGCCTTCTCCGGCGAGGCGTTGACGCAGGTGCCGCTCACCACCGATTACTCCGTGGTGCAGGCGGCCATCGACAACCTCCAGCCCGGCCAGCTCGACGACGGCACCGCCATCGGCACCGCCATCGCGACGGCGGCCAACCGCCTGCGCACGGCGCCGGGGCGCTCGCGCGTGATGGTGCTGCTCACCGACGGCGTGAACAACCGCGGCGCGATCGACCCGCGCACCGCGGCCAACGCCGCGGCCGCGTTCGGCATCAAGATCTACGCGATCGGCGTGGGCACCGAGGGGATGGCGCCGGTGCCAGTGGGGCGGGGGCTGTTCGGCCTGCGCTACGAGAACCGCCCGGTGGAGATCGACGACGCGCTCCTCACCGAGGTGGCCACCGGCACCGGCGGCCGCTACTTCCGCGCGCGCGACGCGGCCGCCCTGCAGCGCATCACCGAGCAGATCGACCGCCTCGAGCGCACGCCCGTGCGCAGCCGCTCCTACGTGCGCTACACGGAGCTCTTCCCCTGGCCGCTCGCGCTCGGCCTGGTGGCGCTCACCCTCGAGATGGCGCTGCTCGCCTGGAGGGGGCCCATCCCGTGAGCGCCTACCTCCGCTACTTCGCGTTCCCGTGGGCGCTCCCGCTCGCGCTGCTGCTTCCGGCGGCGGCGCTGCTCGGCCTGCGCGCCTGGCACCGGCAGCGCACGCGGCGCCTGGAGCGGCTGGGCACGGCGCCGATGGTGACCCGGCTGATCCCCGCCACGGCGCTCCGCTTCCCGCGCCTGCGCGCCGCGCTGCTCGGCACCGCCGCGCTGCTCGCCGGCGTGGCCGCGAGCGCGCCGCGCTGGGGCGTGGAGCGCACCGTGGTGCGGGGCGAGGGCATCGACGTGGTGCTCGCCCTCGACGCGTCGCTCTCGATGATGGCCGCCGACGAGCGCCCGAACCGGCTGGAGCGCATGAAGCAGGAGGTGCGGCGGCTGCGCGCCTCGTCACGCGGTGACCGCGTGGCGCTGCTCGCGTTCGCCGGTCGCAGCTACATCCTCACGCCGCTCACCGTGGACGACGGCGCGCTCGACCTCTTCCTCGACAACCTCGACCCGTCGGTCGTGGGGCAGGCGGGGAGCTCGCTGGCCCGCACCATCCGGCAGGGCACCGACCTGCTGCTCAGCACGAAGACGGCCGCCGACCGCGCCGTGGTGGTGATGAGCGACGGCGAGGCGTTCGAGCCCGAGGAGGACGTGGTCGCCGAGGCGAAGCGCGCCGCCGAGCAGGGGGTGAGCCTCGTGACCGTCGGGTTCGGGACGCCGCAGGGCGCGACCATCCCCGTGCGGACGGAGGCCGGGCTCACGACGAAGCGCGACGAGAACGGGGAGCAGGTGGTGACCCGCTACACGCCGCAGCTGCTCCGCGCCGCCGCCACCGCCGCCGGCGGCACCTTCATCGACGCGGCGGAGACGGACAAGGCGGGGAAGGTGCGGCGGGCGCTGTCGCAGCTCCGCACCGCGCGCCGCTCGCTCGAGAGCGGCGGCGACCTCACGCCGCGCTACCAGCTCTTCCTGCTGCCGGCGCTGCTCCTGCTGCTCGCGGACACCTTCGCCGCCGAGCGGCGGGGCACGCGCCGGCGCGTCGCCGCCGCCTCCGCGCGGCCCGCCACGGCGGCCGCCGTCGGCGCGCTGATCGCTCTCTCGGTGCTCGCGCCGCGCGCCCTGCGCGCCGACGGCCTCGAGGACGCCGCGCGGGCCTACCGCGCGAAGCAGTACGCGCGCGCCGTCGCGCTCTACCGCGCCGCGGTGAGCGGCGGCGACCGGTCGCCGGCCACGCTCTACAACCTGGGCACCGCGCTGCTCGCGGCCGATTCGCTTGCCGCGGCCGCCGAGCCGCTCGAGCGTGCGGCCGCCGCGCCCGACGCCGAGCTGCGCTTCCGCGCGCTGTTCAACCTCGGCCTGTCGCACCTGCGGCGCGGGCTCGCCGAGCAGGGCGAGGCCGCCGCGCCCGCCCTCGACTCGGCGATCGCCGTGTACAAGAAGGCGCTCCTGCTCCGCAGCGCCGACGGGGACGCGAAGTGGAACTTCGAGCTCGCGCTGCGCAAGAAGAAGAGCGGCGGGGGCGGCGGCGGGGGCGGCGGCGGCGAGAGCCAGTCGTCGCCCCAGCCCGACCCGTCGGGCCCGCCGTCGCCGGCCGAGCGCCCCGCGCCCTCGCTCGGGCAGCAGCGCGCGGAGGAGCTGCTCAACAGCGCCGCGCGCGACGAGCGTGACGTGCAGGGGAAGAAGCAACGGCAGAACCGCGCCTCGCCGCCGCCGGGGGGGAAGGACTGGTGATCGCCGCGCTGCTGGTGATGGCGCAGCTCTCCGTCACGGTGCGCGCGCCGGCGGAGGTCCCGCTGGGCGAGGCGGCGACGATCACCGTGGAGGCCACCACCAAGGGGTCGCGGCCGCCGCGCGTGGTGCCGCCGAACTTCGCGCCGCTCGTCGCCAGCTACGTGGGGGGGGAGGAGCGCATGGAGGTGCGGCGCGGCGAGCTCGTGTCGCGCGCCGTGCACCGCTACGTGATCACGCCGCGGGCGCCGGGACGCTACCGCATCGGCCCGTTCCGCGCCACGCTCGGCCGGCAGCGCGCCTCGTCGACGCCGCGCATGCTCGTCGTCACCCGCCCGCGCATCGACCCCGCCGCGCCGTCCATCGTCCACCGCGCCCGCATCGACCCCGACGCGGGGGTGAACTTCCGCGCCCTCGTCTCCCCCGAGACCGTGTACGTCGGGGCGCAGGCCACGCTCCAGGTGGGCGTCTTCCTGGACGACGACGTGCGCATGCGGCTCCGTCGCAACCCGGAGTTCGTGCCGCCCGAGCCGCGGTCGATGCTCGCCTACGACGTGCCGCCCGCGCCGCGCGCCACGAACGCACGCCGCGTCGGCACGAAGCGGTACGAGGCGCACGTCTTTCAGCGCGCGCTCTTTCCCCTCGCGCCGGGCCGCTGGCTCATCCCGCCGGCGCGCCTGGTCTACTCGCTCCCGCTCAGCTCCAGCTTCTTCAGCCGCGAGGAGACCCACACCCTGCGGACGGACACGCTCGAAGTCGTGGCGCTCGAGCCGCCGCTGGAAGGGCGGCCGTCCGACTACGCGGGCGCCGTCGGCGACCTGGACGTGGCGGCGACGCTGGACTCGGGCACGGGGCGCGTCGGCGACCCCGTCGTCCTCACGCTCCGCGTCTCCGGCGCCGGCAACGTGAAGCTCTTCCCCCGTCCCGACATCACCGTGCCCTGGGCGTCGGTGGTGAAGGGGGAGGAGCGCGTCAAGCTGGAGCCGCCCTCGGCGTACGTGCGCGGCGCCAAGGAGTTCGACTGGATCCTCACGCCGCGGCGGGCGGGCACGCACGCGCTCGACCCCGTGCGCTACCCGCACTTCAATCCGTTCACCGAGAAGTACGAGATCGCCGTCACGAGGCCGGACACGTTCTCCGTCGCCCCGGGCGCGCTCGCCGCGGCGGTGCGCGAGACCGCGGACTCGCAGCCGCTCCTCGCGCTCCGCACCGAGTTCCGGGGGCCGTCCGCGCCGCCGCTCCCCGAGCGCCCGACCTTCTGGCTGTTCGCGCTGCTCGCGCCGCTCCCCGTGGCCGTCCTCGGCCTGATGCGCCGCGAGCGGCGCGTGCGCGCCCGCCGTCCCGCCGACGCCGTACGCGGCTTCGCCCGCGCCGGCGCGCCCGTGAGCGCCCGCGAGCTGCGCCGGGCGTACGCCCACTCGCTCGCCGAGCGCCTGTCGCTCGCGCCCAGCACCCTCACCCACCGCGGCGCGCTCGGGCGCGCGCTCCGGCGCGCCGGAGTCACCGCCCCGGTGTCGCGCGCGGCCGAGGCGCTGCTCGAGTCGCTCGACGAGGCGGCGTACTCCGCGCCCGGAGGCGCGCTTCCCCCCGGCGCGTCGCGCCGCGCCGCCGAGATCCTGGAGCAGGTGGACGCCGAGGCGCGCGACCGGCAGGCGCTCCTCCACCGCACCCGCCCGGTCGTCGCCCTCGCCGTCGCCATGCTGGGCGCCGCCGCCGTAGGGGCCGCCGCGCTCCACGCCGGCGACGCCGCGAGCGAGCGCTTCGCCGGCGGCGTGCGCTCGTACGGAACGCGCGACTTCCGCGGGGCGGTCGCCGCCTTCGCCGACGTCGCGCGCGCCCACCCGACCGCCGCGGACGCGTGGGCGAACTTCGGCACCGCCGCCTGGGCGGGGGGCGACACCGCGGCCGCGGTGGTGGGCTGGCAGCGGGCGCTGCGCCTCGAGCCGTTGGCCGCGGACGCGCGCGAGCGGCTGGCGATGGTCGAGGCACCGCAGGACGGGCTCGTCGCCGGCGTGCCGCCGCTGCCGGTGACGCCGCTCGCGCTCGCCGCGCTCGTCGCCTGGATGGGCGCGTGGGGGTACGCCGCCGTCCGCGCGCGCGCGCGCCGGCCGGCGTTCGGCGCCGCCTCGGCGGGCGGGCTCGTGCTCGCGCTCGGGCTCGCGGCCGTCACCTACTACGCGAGCTACGTGCGGGGGGCGGACGACCGCGCCGTCGTCAACGAGGCCGGCGCGCTGCACGTGCTCCCCGCGCTGGCCGCCGACGAGGGGCCTGCGGTGGTCGCCGGCGACGTGGCGCAGACGCTCGGGCGCCAGGGGGCGTGGACGCGCGTGCGGCTCGCCCGCGGCCGCGAAGGGTGGGCGGAGAGCGAGCGGCTCGTGCCGCTCGCCGTCGACGCGGCGCCGCCGGCGCCGGCGGCGCCGCGCTGAGCGGCGGGCCACGGCCGCCATGCCGCGCATCGCCATCCTCCCCGCGGCCGTCGCCGACCAGATCGCCGCCGGCGAGGTCGTCGAGCGCCCCGCCTCGGTGGTGAAGGAGCTGGTGGAGAACGCGCTCGACGCCGGCGCGTCGACCGTGGAGGTGGCCGTGGAGGACGGCGGGCGCGCGCTCATCCGCGTGAGCGACGACGGCTGCGGAATGGAGCGCGACGACGCGCTGCTCGCCCTCGCCCGCCACGCCACGTCCAAGATCCGCCACTCCGCGGACCTCGTGGGCGTCGCGACGTTCGGCTTTCGCGGCGAGGCGCTCCCGGCCATCTGCTCCGTGTCGCACTTCGAGCTCGAGAGCTCGGGTGCGGACGGCGGCGGCGCGCTCGTGCGCGCCGCGGGCGGCACGGTGCTCGAGGTGCGCGACGCGGCGCGGCGGCGCGGCACCACGGTGAGCGTGTCGCGGCTGTTCTACAACGTGCCCGCGCGCCTCAAGTTCCTCCGCAGCGCGCGCTCCGAATGGCGCGCCATCAGCGAGACGCTCACCACCGTCGCCCTCGCCCGGCGCGACGTGCGCGTGACCGCCACGCACGACGGCCGCACGACGCTCGCGCTCCCGCCGGCGCCCACGCTGCGCGCGCGCGTCGCCGCGCTCTGGGGCCCGCGCCACGCGGACGCGCTCCTGGAGGTGGAGGACGTCACCGGGCCGGTGCGTACCACCGGCCTCGTGGAGCGTCCGGCGGACGTGGGCACCGCCACGCGCCGCGTCTACCTCACGGTGAACGGCCGCGCCGTGCGCGACAACGGCATCGTGCGCGCCGCGGAGGCCGCCTATCGCTCCACCATTCCGGCCGGATACCGGCCCTCGCTGATCCTCGACGTCACCGTCCCGGCCGACGCGGTCGACGTGAACGTGCACCCGGCGAAGGCGGAGGTGCGCTTTCGCGACCGGTGGCCGGTCGAGCGCGCGGTGGAGAGCGCCGTCCGCCGCGCCCTGGGCACGCTGGAGAGCGCGGCCGCCGTGGGCGTGCGCTACTGGCCGGCGCCCGCTGCCGCCGCCACGGCGCCCGCGGTGGACGTGGAGGTGCTGCGGGCGGAGCCCGCGCCCGCCGGCGCGCTCTTCGCGCACGCCCCGCCCGCGAACGGCGCCGCGACCGGCGCGCTCGCGGAGGGCACGGGCCCCGCGCCCGCCGCCGCACCCCCGGACCCGGTGCCGCCGCTCCTGCAGCTGCGCCGCACCTACATCATGTTCGAGCGCGACGACGGCGTGGTGCTCATCGACCAGCACTCGGCGCACGAGCGGGTGCTGTACGAGCAGTTCATGCGCCAGCTCGAGCACGGCGAGTCGCCCTCGCAGCGGCTGCTCTTTCCGCTCACCCTGCACCTCGGCCCCGCCGAGGGCGAGGCGTTCGACGAGCACCGCTCGGCGCTCGAGAAGCTCGGCTTCGAGATCGAGGGGTTCGGCGGTCACACGCTGCTGGTGAGCGCCGTCCCCATGCCGCACCCGCGCTTCGACGCCGAGCGCTGCCTGCGCGACACGCTGGCCGCGCTGAGCGGCGCGCGCTCCGGCGCCACCGCCGCGCGCCACGAGCGGCTGGCCGCGACCGTGGCGTGCAAGGCGGCCGTCAAGGCCGGCGACCTCCTCTCGGCGGGCGAGATGCGCGCCCTCTTCGTCGCGCTCGGCAGCACCACGCTCCCGGCGCACGACGTGCACGGCCGCTCGACGATCGTGCAGCTCCCGTGGGCCGAGGTCGAGCGCCGCTTTGGGCGCCAGTAGCGTCCCCGTGATCTGCGGGCCGACCGCCGCCGGCAAGTCGGCCGTCGCGATGGCGCTCGCCGAGGCGCACGGCGCCGTGATCGTGAGCGCCGACTCGCGGCAGATCTACCGCGGCTTCGACGTCGGTACGGCCAAGCCCACGCGCGAGGAGCGCGCGCGCGTGGCGCACTTCGGCGTGGACGTGGTGGAGCCCACCGCGCGCTACTCGGCCGCCGCCTGGGCTCACGGTGCCGAGCTGGCGCTGAGCGAGGCCGAGCGGGCGGGCCGGCCGGCGATCGTCGTGGGCGGCACGGGGTTCTACCTGCGCGCGCTCTTCGCCCCGCTGTTCGACGCGCCTCCCCTGGACGAGCGGCGCCGCCTCGCGCTGGAGCGGGAGCTGGCGGCGATGCCGACGGCGGAGCTGCGCCGCTGGTGCGAGCGGCTCGACCCGGCGCGGGCACACCTCGGTAGTGCGCAGCTCCTGCGCGCCGTCGAGACCGCCCTCCTCGTCGGAGAGCGGTTGAGCCACCTGCACGCGCGTCGCGCGCGCCCGGCGCGCCGCACGCCCCGCTATCTTGTGGTGGACCCGGGGCCGGTGCTCGCCGAGCGCATCCGCGCGCGCGCGACCGCCATGCTCCGCGGCGGGTGGCCGGAGGAGGTCGCCGCGCTCGCCGCGCGCGTGCCCGCCGACGCCCCCGCCTGGAACGCCTCGGGTTACGGCGTCGTCCGGCGGCTCGTCGCCGGGGAGCTGACGCTCGACGCGGCGGCCGACCTCGTCACGATCGAGACGCGACAGTACGCGAAGCGGCAGCGCACCTGGTTCCGCCACCAGCTGGCGGAGGGGAGCGTCGTGCGCGTGAACCCCGACGACCCGGGGTGCGCGGCGGCCGTCACGGAATGGTGGGAAGGAGGAGGGGCGACGTGAGAATCGGCATCACCTGTTATCCCACCTACGGCGGCTCGGGCGCGATGGCCACCGAGCTGGGGATCGCGCTCGCCGCGCGCGGCCACGAGGTGCACTTCATCACCTACCAGCAGCCGTTCCGGCTGCCGGCGTTCCTGCCGCGCGTCTACTTCCACGAGGTGAACGTCGGCCGGTACCCGCTCTTCGAGTACCCGCCGTACGACCTCGCCCTCGCCGTGCGCATGCACGAGGTGGTGCAGAGCGCGCACCTGGACCTGCTGCACGTCCACTACGCCATCCCGCACGCGACCAGCGCCTGGATCGCCCGCGAGATGCTGCAGAAGGCGGGCGAGAACGTCTGCGTCGTCACCACCCTGCACGGCACGGACATCACCATCGTCGGGCAGGACCCGTCGTACCACGCGATCACGAAGTTCTCGATCGAGAAGAGCGACCGGATCACGGCGGTCTCGCACCACCTGCGCGACGAGACGGTGCGCGCCTTCGGCTGCACGGGGTGCAAGGTCGAGGTGATCCACAACTTCGTCGACCCGTCGGTCTACGACCGCGGCCGGTACGGGCGCGTCCTGCCGCAGAGCATGGGCGACGGTCGGCGCGTTCTCATTCACGTGTCCAACTTCCGCCCGGTGAAGCGCGTGCGCGACGTCGTGCGCATCTTCGCGCGCGTGCGCGAGGAGCTGCCGAGCGTGCTCGTGATGGTGGGCGACGGCCCCGACCGCGTGGACGCCGAGGACGAGGCCCGTCACTTCGGGCTGGAGAACGAGGTGGCCTTCCTCGGCAAGATCGAGGCGGTCGCCCCGCTGCTCGCCGGCTCCGACCTCTTCCTGCTCCCGAGCCAGAACGAGTCGTTCGGCCTCAGCGCGCTCGAGGCGCTCGCCTCCGGCGTCCCCGTCGTGGCCTCGCGCGCCGGCGGAATTCCCGAGGTCGTGCGCGACGGCGAGACCGGCGTGCTCGCCGACGTGGGGGACGTGGAGAGCATGGCCGCCGCCGCCCTCGGCATCCTCTGCGACGCCGAGCGCTGGGACGCCATGAGCCGCGCCGCCGCCGCCGACGCCCGCGCGCGCTTCGCGCTCGACCAGGTGCTCTCGCAGTACGAGGCCTTGTACGTCGACGCGCTCACCCCCCACCCGCGGTCATGACCATCTTCCAGGCGCTCGTCCTCGGCGTGCTGCAGGGGCTCGCCGAGTTCCTCCCGATCAGCAGCTCCGCGCACCTCAGCCTCGCGCCGTACCTCTTCGGCTGGCAGGACCCCGGCCTCGCCTTCGACGTCGCCCTGCACGTGGGCACGCTCGTGGCCGTGCTCTGGTACTTCCGCGCGGAGTGGCTGCAGCTCCTGCGCGCCGCGCTCTCCATTGGGCGCTCGCGGCAGGTGCGCACCGACGAGGAGCGGCGGCTGGTCTTCCTGGTCATCGCCACCATACCGGGCGCCATCGGCGGGCTGGTGCTCGAGGACTACGCGGAGACCATCCTGCGCCATCCCGGCATCACCGCCGTGGGGCTGATCATCATGGGCATCGTCCTCTGGGCCGCGGACCGCTACGCGGCCACCGATCGCGCCCTGGGCAGCATGCGCTGGTCGGACGCGCTGCTCATCGGCGTCGCGCAGACGATCGCGCTCGTCCCCGGCGTGTCGCGCTCGGGCTCGACGATGAGCGCCGCGCGCGTGCTGCGCTTCGACCGCCAGAACGCCGCCGTGTTCAGCTTCCTCATGAGCATGCCCATCACCGCGGCGGCGGCCGTGTTCAAGGTGCCCGACGCGCTTCGCGAGAGCGGCCTCTCCGCGCCGCTGCTCGTCGGCATCCTCGCCGCGGGCGTGAGCAGCTGGCTGGCCATCGCCGTCCTCCTCCGCTACCTGAGCCGGCACAGCTTCGGCGTCTTCGCCGTCTACCGCGTGGCGCTCGGCGTGTTCGTCCTCTGGACCCTCGCGGCGCGTGGGTGACGCGCGGTCGGCGGCGCGCTACGACGGGTGGGCCGCCCGGGAGCTGGCGGTGCACCTCGGGCTGCCCGCCGTGCACCTGTTCGACGAGGTCGGCTCCGCGCTCGACGTCGCGCACGCGCTGGCCCGAGCCGGCGCGCCGGCCGGCACCCTCGTCCTCGCCGACCGTCAGACGTCGGGGCGGGGGCGCGGCGGGCGCCGCTGGTCGTCGGCGGCGGGGCAGGGAATCTGGCTCACCCTCGTCGAGCGCCCGAACGACGCGAGCGCGATCGAGGTGCTGTCGCTGCGACTCGGCCTGCGCGCGGCGGCGGTGCTCGACCGCTTCGCCGACGCGCCGGTGGCCGTGAAGTGGCCGAACGACCTGTACGTGGGCGGCGGGAAGCTCGCCGGCGTGCTGGTGGAGGCGCGGTGGCGCGACGCCGCGCCCGAGTGGGTCGCGATCGGCTACGGCGTGAACGTGCTGCCGCCGGCCGACGTGGAGGGCGCGGCCGGCCTCGCCCCCGGCACGCAGCGGGTCGAGGTACTCGGCGAGCTGGTGCCGGTGCTGCGCGCGGCGGCCGCAGCGCGCGGTGAGCTCACGGCGCGCGAGCTGGCGGCGTTCGCCGCCCGCGACCTCGCTCGCGGCAGGGCGTGCGTCGCGCCCGCCGCGGGCGTGGTGGAGGGCATCACCGAGAGCGGCGCGCTGCTCGTCGCGACGCCGGGCGGCCGGGTCGCCGCGCGCGCGGGATCGCTGGTCTTCACCGGGGAGGGGGCGGCGTGATTCTCGTCTTCGACGTCGGCAACACCGAGACCACCATCGGCCTGTTCGAGGGCACCACGCTGCGCGCCCACTGGCGGATCATGACGGACGTGGCGCGCACGCCCGACGAGTTCGGGCTGCTGCTCCGCGCGCTCTGCGACGCGGCGGAGGTGCCGCGCCGCGCCATCGCCGGCGCCGCGATCGGGTCGGTGGTGCCGCCGGTCACGGCGCCGCTCGCGGAGGCGTGCCGGCAGTGCTTCGGCGTCGCCGCCGTGGTGGTGGACGCGCGCGCCGCGCTCCCGATCCGCCTCGACGTGGACGAGCCGCTCACCGTGGGCGCCGACCGCATCATCAACACGCTCGCCGCGAGCCGCCTGCACGCGCGCGACACCGTGGTCGTCGACCTCGGCACCGCCACCACCTTCGACTGCATCACGGCGGACGGCGTCTTCCTCGGCGGCGTGATCGCGCCCGGCGTGCGCACCTCGGCGGACACGCTCATCCGCCGCACCTCCAAGCTGCCCGCCACGGAGCTGGTGCGGCCGCAGCGGGTGATCGGGCGGCGCACCGAGGAGTGCATCCGCGCGGGGGTGCTCTACGGCGCCGCCGACTCCATCGACGGCATCGTCCGCCGCATCAAGCGGGAGTGGCCCGGCGGGAAGGTGCCGCTGGTCGTGGCGACCGGCGGCCTGGCCGAGATGCTGGCCGAGTATTGCGAGGAGTTCGACGTCGTGGAGCCATCGCTGACGCTCGAGGGGCTCCGCATGGCGTACGAGATTCTGGCGCCGGCGCAGGACTGAGGGGCGGCGGCGCTCGCGCCGCTCCTCGCAGCCACCAGGGGCCGCCTCCCGCCACCCGGGAAGCGCGCCTCCGTGGCGCTCGACGGGGCCGCCAGCCGCCCTCGCGCTGTTCCCGGCGCCGCGCACCAGGCCGCCGCGCGCCTCGCGGCGAGCCCCCTCGGGGTGCTCCGGCCAGCCTCAGCCTGTGTCTGAGCTCGCTGCCGCAAGTCGCTCGGGCACATACGTTTGCCCACGGGAGAATCGCTCCCGCCCGGCCGGCGTGGCCCCCTTGACGGTCGCTGACGGCGGGGGTACTATTCCGCCGTTAGCACTCCTCCGTCGCGAGTGCTAATCGACCGTTGCGATCCATAATCTAACTACCTGGAGGGGCGACCCTATGGCTACCAAGAGCGCCGCTGGCGCGAAGGTCACGCCGCTGGCCGACCGAGTTGTCATCAAGGCCCTGGAAGAGACCGAGCAGATGCGCGGCGGGCTGTACATCCCGGACACCGCCAAGGAGAAGCCGCAGCAGGGCGAGGTCATCGCCGTCGGCCCCGGCCGCTACGACGACGGGAAGCTGGTTCCCATGGGCGTCAAGAAGGGCGACAAGGTGCTGTACGGGAAGTACAGCGGCACCGAGGTCACCATCGACGGCGAGCAGCTGCTGATCCTCCGCGAGTCGGACGTCCTCGCGGTCATCGGCTGACACGTGGTAGCGGCGCGCGCAGCGCCGCCGGCGACACCCTGATTCTCGTTCGACCCCAACCTCAGGATTGACAGCTATGGCTAGCAAGGAACTGCACTTCAACGTGGACGCGCGCGCCGCTCTCAAGCGCGGCGTCGACCAGCTCGCCGAGGCGGTGAAGGTCACCCTCGGCCCCAAGGGCCGGAACGTCGTCATCGACAAGAAGTTCGGCGCGCCGACGGTCACCAAGGACGGCGTCACCGTCGCCAAGGAGATCGAGCTCTCCGACGCGCTCGAGAACATGGGCGCCCAGATGGTGAAGGAGGTCGCGACGAAGACCTCCGACAACGCCGGCGACGGCACCACCACGGCCACCGTGCTCGCCCAGGCGATCTTCCGCGAGGGGCTCAAGAACGTGACCGCCGGCTCCAACCCGATGGCCATCCAGCGCGGCATCGGCAAGGCCGTCGCCGCCGTCGTCGAGGAGCTGAAGCGCATCTCCGTGCCCACGGCGGGCAAGAAGGAGATCGCCCAGGTCGGCACCATCTCCGCGAACAACGACCGCGAGATCGGTGACCTGATCGCCGAGGCGATGGAGAAGGTCGGCAAGGACGGCGTCATCACCGTCGAGGAGGCCAAGGGGCTCGAGACGAACCTCGAGACCGTGGACGGCATGCAGTTCGACCGCGGCTACCTCTCGCCCTACTTCGTGACCGACCCGGACAAGATGGAGGCCGTGCTCGAGGACGCCTTCATCCTGATCCACGACAAGAAGATCTCCTCGATGAAGGACCTCCTCCCCGTGCTGGAGAAGGTCGCGCAGATGGGCAAGCCCCTGCTCATCATCGCCGAGGACATCGAGGGCGAGGCGCTCGCCACGCTCGTCGTCAACAAGCTCCGCGGCACGCTGCGCGTGGCCGCCGTCAAGGCGCCCGGCTTCGGCGACCGCCGCAAGGCGATGCTGCAGGACATCGCCGTGCTCACGAACGGCCAGGTGATCTCGGAAGAGGTGGGCTTCAAGCTCGAGAACGCCGTCATCACGGACCTCGGCCGCGCCAAGCGCCTCGTCGTCGACAAGGACAACACCACGATCATCGACGGCGCCGGTGACTCGGACAAGATCCAGGGCCGCGTGAAGGAGATCCGCGCCGCCATCGACAAGAGCACCTCCGACTACGACAAGGAGAAGCTCCAGGAGCGGCTGGCGAAGATCGCCGGCGGCGTGGCGGTGATCAACGTCGGCGCCGCGACCGAGGCCGAGATGAAGGAGAAGAAGGCCCGCGTCGAGGACGCGCTGCACGCCACGCGCGCGGCCGTCGAGGAGGGCATCGTCCCCGGCGGCGGCGTCGCGTTCATCCGCGCGCAGAAGGCGCTCAACGAGCTCAAGCTGGACGAGGCTGACGAGCAGATCGGCGTGCAGATCGTCCGCCGCGCGATCGAGGAGCCGATCCGCATGATCGTCCAGAACGCGGGCGGCGAGGGGTCGATCGTCGTCGAGAAGGTGCGCGGGTCGAAGGAGAACAACTTCGGCTACAACGCCCTCACCGATAAGTACGAAGACCTCGTCCAGGCCGGCGTCATCGACCCGACCAAGGTCACCCGCACGGCGCTCCAGAACGCCGCGTCGATCGCGGGCCTCCTGCTCACGACCGAAGCGCTGATCGTGGAGAAGAAGGAGGACAAG
>Ga0307411_10000404_pt1 | contig 14804 bp, 11 predicted proteins | sample DK1Ometagenome_2_FD_203712 | JGI IMG/M metagenome (GOLD analysis project Ga0307411, IMG submission 203712) | Maize rhizosphere microbial communities from greenhouse at UC Davis, California, United States - DK15-O-1 | ecosystem: Host-associated > Plants > Roots > Rhizosphere > Soil | place: USA...
TCGACAACGGCTCCACCGACGGCAGCGCCGAGATGGTGCGCCGCGACTTCGCGGGGGTGCTGCTGCACGTCGATCACAGCAACCCCGGCTACGGCGCCGGGGCGAACCGCGCGATCGCGCTCTGCGCCTCACCGTACGTGCTGCTCCTCAACAGCGACACGCTGCTGCGCCCCGGCGCGCTCGCCGCGCTCGCCCGCTACCTCGACGAGCACCCGCGCGCGGGCGTCGTCGGGCCGCGCCTGGTGAACCTGGACGGGTCGCTGCAGCCGTCGTGTCGCGCGTTCCCGAGCCCGCTCGTCCCGCTCCACCGGCAGGAGTCGCTCGGCCGGGTGGCGCGGCACCTCCCGCTGCTGGGCGACCGCTACCTGGCGGCCTGGCCGCACACGCACGCCCGCGTGGTGCCGTGGGTGGTGGGCGCGGCGCTGGCGCTCCGGCGCGAGGCGATGGACGCGGTGGGCGGCTTCGACGAGTCCTTCTTCATGTACTCCGAGGAGATCGACCTCTCCTACCGCATGCGCCGCCACGGCTGGGAGACGCACTTCGCCCCCGTCACCGACGTGGTGCACGCGGGCGGGGCGAGCACGAAGCAGTACCACGCGGCCATGTCCGCGCAGCTCTTTCTCAGCTCGCTGCACTTCTACGAGCGGCACTTCTCGGGGGCGCGGCTCGCGCAGGCCGTCTTCATGACGCGGCTGAGCATCCTCGCGCGGCTGGTGCGCGACCGCGTGCGGCTCCGCGCGGCGCGCGACGCCGCCACGCGCGAGCGCCTCGCGGAGAACCTCTCGGTCTGGCGGCGCGTGCTCCTCGACTCGGGCCCGCGCCGCCGGCCCGCCGCCGCGCGGGGGGGCTAGCGCGTGCTGCACCCGCTCTTCCTCTCCGTGTGCCAGGAGCTCGACCGCGCGGACGTGCGCTGGTGTCTGCTGCGCGTGCCGGCGGACCTCGCCGCGCCCGAGGGGGACATCGACCTCCTCGTGGCGGGGACGGACGTGAAGTACGCGCGCCGCGCCCTGACGGCGCTCGGCTTCGTGCAGATGCCGCGCCCGGGCACGTCGCTGCACTTCCTCTCGTACCACCGGCCCACCGACCGCTGGCTCTGGCTGCACGTGGTCACCACGCTCGCCTTCGGGCCGTACCACGCGCTGCGCACCGGCGCCGAGGTGGGGTGCCTGACGAGAGCGGTGGCGTGCGGGCCCATGACCGTGCTGGCGCCCGACGACGCCTTCTGGGCGCTCCTCCTCCACTGCCTGCTGGACAAGGGGGGCGTCGCCGAGCGCCACCGCGCGCGCCTGCGCACGCAGGCGGAGTGCGCGCGCACGGACACGCCGCTCGCGCGGCTGGTGGGCGCGGTGTGCCCGCCGACGCTCGCGCCGGAGCGGCTCGTGGAGTGCGCGCGGCAGGGCGACTGGGAGGCGCTCGAGTCGTACGCGCCGGCGCTCGAGGAGAGCTGGCTGCGGCGGCAGCCGATCGCGGCGCGCGAGAAGCTGGCGTACCGCGCGGCGCACCTCCGCGACTCGCTGCGCACGCGGTCGGCGCGGCGCGGCCTGAGCGTCGCGGTGCTCGGCCCCGACGGGGCGGGGAAGTCCACGCTCTGCGCCGCCCTCGCGAGCTCGTTCGTGCTCCCCGTGCGGTCGATGTACATGGGGCTGACCGGCGGCGCGCTGCGCTACGCCGACCGGGTGCGCATCCCCGGCGTGCGCCTGCTGCTGCGCCTGTGCGTCCACTGGGCGCGCTACCTCACCGCGCGCTTCCACCAGGCGCGCGGCCGGCTGGTGGTGATCGACCGGTACGTGTACGACGCGGTGGCGCCGCACCCGCAGCCGCTCGGGCTGCTGCGCCGCGCCTCGCGCTGGGTGGACGGGCGGTCCTGCCCGCCGCCCGACATGACCGTCGTGCTCGACGTGCCCGGCGCGCAGATGTACGCGCGCAAGGGCGCCTACACGCCCGAGATGCTCGAGGAGTGGCGGCAGCACTTCCTCACCCTCGGCCGTCGCGTGCCGGGGCTCGAGGTCGTGGACGCGACGCGCCCGGCGGCCGTGGTGCAGGCGGACGTCACCGAGCGCATCTGGCTCCGCTACGCGGCGCGCTGGCGCGGCGCACGCTCGCACTCCGTACGCGCCCACGGGTAGGGCGATGCACGCGGAGCCGCGACGCATCTCCCTGCTCGAGCTGCTGCACCCGGACGGCGGGGCGGCGCGCGCGCGCGTGCTCGGCGGCGCCTGTCCGGCCGCGCTGCGCCCGGCCGACGCCGCGCCGGAGGGCGGCCCGGCGGATCTCGTGGTGGTCGCGCCCGCCGCGGGTGAGCTGCGCGAGGGCGGGTGGCTGGAGCGGGCCGCGGAGGTGGCCGCGCGCGACGTCGCCGCCGACGGGGTGGTGGTGGCGCTCCTGCCGGCGCGCCTCCGCGCCCGCGCGGGCGCGCTGCTGCGGCAGCACGGGCTGCAGCTCGCCCGCCCGCTGGCGCACGTGCCGCGCGGAGAGGGGAACGACTACCTGCTCTCGCTCGCGCCGGCGTCGCTCCGCCACGCGGTCGGCGTGCTCATGCCGTTGCACCCCGCGCGCCGGCGCGCCGCCCTGCTGGCCCTCCGCCTCGGCCACTGGCCCGGCGCGGCGCTTCGCCTGGCGAGCGACGCCGGCGTGGCGATCGTCGCCCGCCGTCCGGGCGCGCGGCCGGTGGCCCACTGGCTGTTCGGCGGCACGGAGGACGGGGCGCTGGTGATGCGCGCGAAGTGGCGTGGCGCGCGCGGCGTGGCGGTCGTGCACGGCATCGCGAGCGGCGCCACGCAGCCGACGGTGGTCGCCAAGCTCGCACTGAGCGCGGGAGGAACGGCCGCGGGCACGACCGCGTCGGGCGAGCTGGCGCGGCTCGCCCGGCTGGGCGGCGCGGCGCGCGCGGCCGGCGCGCGGGTTCCGGAGGCGCGCGCGCTCACCCTCGGAGGCGGGCGGCCGGCGCTCGTCGAGAGCGTGGTGCCGGGCGAGCCGCTGTCGGTGCTGCTGGCGCGCCACCCGCGCCGCCTGGAGCCGGCGCTCGACCGCGTCACCGAGTGGCTGGAGCGGTGGCACCGCGAGACGCGTCGCGTGCAGCCGCTCGACGAGGCGCGCCTCGATCGCTGGCTGCTCGCCCCCGCCGCGGTGCTGGCGCCGAGCCTGGAGGACGGCGACGCGTACCTCGCCTGGCTCCGCGCGCGGTGCGCGCGCGTGCTCGGACGGTCGGTGCCGCTGGTGGCCGCGCACAACGACCTCACCACCTCCAACCTCCTCCTCGGCGCGCACGGGGAGCTGGGCGTGGTGGACTGGGAGGAGGCCGACGCGGAGGCGCTCCCCCTCGGCGACTTCTTCTACTGCGTCACCGACGCGCTCACCGCGACGCGGCGCGTGGGGGGGCGCGCGGTCGCCTTCGACCGCTGCTTCGGCCACGCGGGGCACTACTCGGCGCTCGCCACGCGGCTCGGCCACCGCCTGCAGGGCGCCGTCGAGCTGCCGGCGGGTGTGGCGGAGCTCTCGCTGCACGCCTGCTGGCTGCGCCACGCGCTGAACGAGGAGGCGAAGGCGCTCCCGCAGCGGGGCCGCCCGTTCCTGGCGATCATGCGCGCGCTCGCCGGCCGCCGGGAGCAGCTCGCCGCACGGGGCGCGGCGGGCGCGGCGCCCGGCGTGCCGGCGTGGCCGGCCGGCGAGGGGGCCCCGGTGCCCGGCGCGGTGTCGAGATGAGCGCCGCCGGCGCCGCGCCCGGCGGCCCGGGCGTGAGCCTGCGCCGCGCCGACTGGCGCTTTCTCCTCCCCACGCCCGACGCGGGCGCCTACCGCCACCTCGTCCTCCTCGGCGCGCCGCCCGGACTCGGGGAGCGGCTCGTGGACGTGGGCTTCGCGGTGCGCGTGAGCCGCACGATCCCCGCGCCCGGCAGCGCCGACGCGCTGGTGATCCTCGAGGGGGCGCACCGCGAGCTGGCGCGCGCCGCGCGCTGCCTCGCGCCCGGCGGCGTGCTGTACTGCGAGGTGGACCGGCGCCGCGGGCCGCTGCGCGACTCGCACCCGCGCAACGTGCGGCGCGTGCTGCAGGCGGCCGGCCTCACGCAGACGGGGTTGTACTGGGTCACGCCCAGCTTCGCGGCGGGCAAGCGCTACCTGCCGCTCGACGTGCCAGCCGCGCTCGACTGGTTCTTCGCCACGGCGTACGTGGGCGCGACGCCCGTGCGCCGGCTGATCGGCGCCGCCGCCCGCCTCGTCGCCGGGCGCGACAGCATGCGCCTCTCGCCGCTGGCGCCCTGCTACAGCGTGACCGCGGCCGCCGGCGCGGATGCCGGCGCCCGGCCGTCGTCGGTGCTCGGGGACCCGTCGCTGCCGCCGCGCCTGCGCCGCGACGGCCTGCGCCCCTTCCTCCTCACGAGCGGCCAGGACGACGGCAGCCGCGTGGCCATGCTCCCGTTCGCGCCGGGCGGGGCGGCGCCGCTCGCCGTGCTCAAGGTGTCGCGCATGGGGGAGTTCAACACGAACACCGAGCGGGAGCAGGCCACGCTCGCCGAGGCGCGCGAGCGCGTCGGGCCCGCGCTGCGCGATAGCATCCCGGAGCCGCTCGCCCTCTTCCGCTACGGCGACCTCGTGGTGGGGGCGGAGAGCTGCGCGCCGGGCCACACGCTGATGGCCTCGAGCGCGCGGTGGCGGGCGCCGCTGCGCGAGAAGCTGGACGACCTGCGCGTCGCCGCCGGCTGGCTGGCGGACTTCCATCGTCAGGCGCAGCTCGGCCGCGCCCCGTGGGACGACGAGGCCGTCGCGCGCTGGGTGGAGCGCCCGCTCGACGCCTACGCGCGCGAGCTCGGCACCACCGAGGGGGAGCGTCGGCTGTTCGCGCTCGCGCGCGACCGGGCGCGCCTGCTCGCCGACGCGCGCGTGCCGCTCCCCGAGGTCTGGCAGCACAACGACTTCGGCCCCTGGAACGTGTACCGCGACGGGCCGCGCGTCACGGTGATCGACTGGGAGTTCGGCGCCGAGCGCGAGGCGGACCGGCGCGGGCCGCCGCTCTGCGACCTGCTCTACTTCGTGACGCACTGGTACGAGATCGTCGCGCGGCTCGACGGCGTGGCGGGCCGGCGGCGCGCCGTGCGCGAGCTGTTCGTCGAGCGCGCGGCGAGCGCGGCCGCGCGCGCGGCCGCGGGGGCCGTGGCGGCGTACGTCGCGGCGCTCGAGGTGGACGCGCGCTTCGTGCCCGTGCTGCTCGTCACCACGTGGGCGCAGCGGGCGCTCGACCGGGTGGACCGCCGGCGCCACGCCGGCGAGCGCGCTCCCGGCGACCGGGCCGCCAACCCCTACGCCGACTACGTCGGCGCGCTCGCCGACGGCGCCGCGGAGCTGTTCGCCGCGGGGCGCTCGCGCGGCGCACCGGCTGAGGGCGGCGCGTGACGGAGCGCGCGACGCGAGGGCTGCGGCTCCTCTTCCTCGCGCCCTTCGCGCCGCGGCTCGACGGCACGCACGGGGGAAGCCGCAGCATCGCGCAGCGCATCGCGGCGCTCGGCGCGCGCCACCGGGTGGCGGTGCTCTACCTGCGCGGCGACGACGAGCCGGCAATGGACGACGCCCTGCGCGCGCTCTGCGACCGCGTCGAGGAGGTGCCGCGCGCCGGCGGGCGGTGGCGGCAACGCGCCGTGCGCGCGATGGCGCTGCTGCGCGGGGAGCCGCGCTGGGCGGCGCAGTGGGCCGTGCCGGCGCTCGCGCGGCGCGCCGCCAGCGTCGCGGCGAGCTGGCGGCCGGACGTGGTGCACTTCGACTTTCACCTGATGGCGCAGTACGCCGGCGCCTTCGACGGCTGCCACGCCGCGCGCGTGCTCGTGGACCACGAGCCCGGGGCCGCCGCGGCGCGGGCGGCGGCGCGGCGGCGGCGCGGGCCGGCGCGCGCGGTGGCGCTGCTCGACGCGCGGGCGTGGCGCCGGTACGAGCGGCGCGTGATGCGCCGCATGCAGGCGGTGGTCGTGTTCACCGAGCGCGACGAGCGCGCCCTCGCGCCACTCGCCGGCGCCACCCCCCTCGTGCGCGTCCCGCTCTCGGCGCCCGCGCGCGCCCACCCGCTCGACCCGCTCGGCCACGCCCCGCCGGCCATTCTCTTCGTGGGCAGCTTCATCCACCCGCCCAACGTGGACGCGGCGATGCGGCTCGTGGCGGACGTCTTTCCGCGCGTGCGCGCGCGCCACCCGGAGGCGCGGCTCTGGATCGTCGGCGACCAGCCGCCGCCGGCGCTCCGCGCCGCGGCCGACGACCGCGTCGTCGTCACCGGCCGCGTTCCCGACGTGACGCCCTACCTCGATGGCGCCGCCGTGGTCGTTGCGCCGCTCCGCGAGGGCGGGGGGATGCGCGTGAAGGTGCTGGAGGCGCTCGGCGCGGGGAAGGCGCTGGTCGCGACGCCGCTCGCCGCGTCGGGGATGGGGCTCACCGCCGGCGAGCACGCGCTGCTCGTGGAGACGGACGAGGAGATCGCCGAGGCGATCGCGGAGCTCGTGGAGCACCCGGCGCGGCGCGCGGCGCTCGGCGCGGCGGCCTTCGCGTGGGCGCACGCGCACCTGGGCGACGACGCCCTCGTGGCCGCGTTCGAGGCGCTCTACGCGCGGCTCGGGCACGACGCCGGCCCGCCGGCGCCGGTCGCGCGCGAGCTGGCGCCGCCGGCCGGGCACGCGGCCACCGAGGGGCGGCGATGACCGAGGTCGCCGCGCCGACGGCCGGGCCGTACGTCAGCGTCGTCGTGCTCGCGCGCCGCGGGGGCGCGCACCTGCGCGGCTGCGTGAGCGCGCTCGTCAGGCAGTCGCTCCCGGCATCCGACTTCGAGATCGTCGTGGTCGACGACGGCGCGGCGGGCGACGTCGGGGCGGCGCTCGCCGCGCTCGGCGCCCGCCCCGTGCCGCGCGTCGTGCGCTGCGCGGCGGGCGAGGGGCGCGCCGCCGGCGTGCGGGCGGCCGCCGGGGAGTTCTGCCTCCTGCTCGGCGAGCACACGATCGCGCACCCCGCGCTCGCCGCGGAGCACCTGCGCGCGCAGCGCGCGGGCCGCGGCGTGGTGGGGGTGGGGCGCCTGGCCCCCCGCCTGCGCGCCGGCGCCCACCCGTTCGCGCGCTACTGCGCCGACGAGGCGGAGCGCGCCCGCGCGCAGCTCGATCGCGGCGAGCGGCCCGTGTCGTTCACCGACTGCAGCGCGCACAACCTGTCCGCGCCGCGCTCGGCGCTCGCGGCGCTCGCGGCCGCCCGAGGGCTCGACGACGACCTCGCGGCGGGGGCGGGCGTGGGACTCGCCTACCGGCTGCATCTCGCCGGGCTGCCGCTCGCCTGGGTGGCGGAGGGGAGGGCGGAGGAGCGGCACGGCGCGAGCTTCCGGGCGGCGGCGGGCGCGGTCGAGGCGGAGGGGGCGGCGGCGATGGCGCTCTATCGGCGGCACCCGCCCCTCCTGCCGCTGCTCAGGCTCGGCGCCTTCACGGCGACCACGCGACGGTCGGTGCCGCTCCGCCGCGCCCTGCTCGCCGCGCGCGTGCCGCCGCGGCTGCTCTCGGCCGGCGGTGCGCTGCTCGGGCGCGCCCCCGGAGGGCGGCCGCACGCCGTCGTGTACGACCACTGCTACTGGAGCGGCGTGCGGCGGGCCGCGCCGGACCGCGACACCTGGCAGCGGCTGACCCGGGGGCCGGTGATCCTCATGTACCACGCGGTGGGCGCGGCCGGCGAGCCGGCGCGCCACTACGTGGTGCCGGCGCGCGCCTTCGCGTGGCAGATGGTGTGGCTCGCGCGGCGGGGCTACCGCGTGCTCCCGCTCGGCGAGCTCGTACGCTGCCTGCGCGAGCACCGGCTCCCGCCGGCGCGCTCCGTGGTCATCACCTTCGACGACGGCTACGCCGACAACCGCGACGCGGCCGCCCCCGAGCTGCGCCGCCGCGGCTTTCCGGCGACCATCTTCCTCGTGAGCGACCTGGTGGGCGAGGCCAACCGGTGGGACGCGGCCGGCGAGCTGGCCGGCCGCCCGCTGCTCTCGTGGGCGGACGCGCGCGCGCTGGAGCGCGACGGCATCGCCTTCGGCGCGCACTCGCGGAGGCACGCGTCGCTCACGAGCGTCGACGCGGGGCGGCTCGCCGAGGAGGTGGCCGGGTCGCGGCAGGCGATCGACGGGGCGCTCGGGCACCCGACGGAGACGTTCGCCTACCCGTTCGGGCACTTCGACGCGGCCACCGCCGCGGCGGTGGAGCGGGCCGGCTTCCTCGGCGCCTGCTGCAGCCGCTCGGGCGTGGTGGACCCGGCGACGCCGCTCTTCGCCCTGCCGCGCGTCGAGGTTCGCGGCACCGACTCGCTCCGCCGCTTCGCGCTCTGCGTCTGGCTGGGGAGGCGCCGCGTTGCCTGAGCGCGACGTGCCTGGAGCGCCCTCGCCGGCGGGCGCGCTGCCGCCGGCCACGGTCGTGGTGTGCTCGCGCAACCGGCCGCAGCTCCTGCTCGACACGGTGGAGTCCGTCCTCGCCGGCGACGAGCTGCCCGCCGAGCTGGTGGTCATCGACCAGAGCGACGCGCCGCACGAGGCGCTGGCGGCGCGGGCGAGCGACGCGGCCTCGCGCGTCCGCTACCTGTGGACACGCGAGACGGGGGTGAGCCGGGGGCGCAACGCCGGCCTGGCGGCGGCGCGGCACGACATCGTCGCCTTCACCGACGACGACGTCTTCGTCGACCGCAACTGGCTCGCCGCGCTCGTGCGCGCGCTCGCCGCCGCCGGGCCACGCGCCGTCGTCACCGGGCGCGTGCTGTCCACGCCCGCGGAGGCGCCCGGCGGCTTCGCGCCCGCGCTCGTGGCGAGCGAGGTGCCGGCCGTGTACGAGGGGCGCCCCGGTCGCGACGTGCTGGAGGCCGGGAACATGGCCGCCTACCGCGCCGCCCTCCAGGCGGTGGGCGGCTTCGACGAGAGCCTCGGGCCGGGCACGCGCTTCCCGGCCGGCGAGGACAACGACTTCGGCTACCGCCTGCTCGCCGCGGGGCTGCGCATCCTCTACGTGCCCGGCGCCACGCTGTACCACCGCGCCTGGCGCGAAGGGGGCGAGTACCTGCCGCTGCGCTGGCGCTACGGCATCGGGCAGGGCGCCTACTACGCCAAGCACCTCAGCCTCGCCGACCGCTACATGCTGCGGCGCATGGGGAAGCTCGTCGTCAGGCACGCCACGCTCGCCGCGCGGCGCGCGCCGCGGGAGCCGCGGCCGGCGCTCGGGCACCTGGTCTACATCGCCGGGCTCCTCGTCGGCGCCACGCGCTGGCGGCTCGCGCGGGGGGGGCGGTGACGCGCCGCGGCGCCCGGTCAGCGCGCCTCGTCCGCCGGGCCGGCGGTGGCCAGGAGGCGCCGCACGAGCCGCTCCCAGCGATGCCACACGCGCCGCCGGGCGCGGCGGGCCCGCTTGACGATGCGGTGGACCGCCGGATGGCGCACGAGCCAGAGCTCGCGCCGCACGGCGTCCCACGCCGGGCCGCGTGTGACCCCCCGCGAGGCGAGATACCCCTCGAGCCAGGTGAGAAAGGGAAGGCGCCCGGCCTCGTCCAGCCGCGACGCGTCCGCCGTGGCGGTGATCGAGCCGCCATGCCGACGGTAGCGGTACCAGCAGCGGCTTGCCGCGTACACCGGCTCGGTGAGGCACACCTTGGCGCAGAACACCTGGTCGTCGTACAGCGCGCGAAAGTCGTCCTCGTACGCCCCCACGCGCGCCACGGCCGCCCGCCGTACGAGCATCCCCGAGGGCGCCGCCGCCGTGCGGCGCAGGAAGCGCACGAGCAGCTCCGGCGGCTCGACGAGCGCGTCGGGAGGCACGCCGAGCGACTGCACGCGGTCGCGCCCCAGGTCCGCGGGGTCGCCCGTCCAGCTGCGCCACCACTCGATGGGGCCGTAGACCATGGCCGCGCGCGGGTGCGCCTCGAGCAGCGCGCGCTGCTCGGCGAGCGCGGTGGGCAGCAGGACGTCGTCGGCGTCGAGGCAGATCGCGTACTCGCCGCGCGCGGCGCGGAGGCCGAGGTTGCGCGACGCGCTCGTGCCGAGGTTCCGGTGGCCGGCGTGCTCGAGGTAGCGCACGCGGGAGGGGTGCTGCTCCGCGCAGCGCCGCGCGATCGCGCTGCACGCGTCCGTCGAGCCGTCGTCCACCAGCAGGAGCTCCCATCGCGCGTCCGTCTGCGCGAAGACGCTGTCGATGGACTCCTGGAGGAACGGCTCGGCGTTCAGGAAGTTGATCACGACCGAGATCACGCGCCCCCCCCGGGGTCCCGACGGTTCAGGTCGCGCGCGGCGGGCGAGCCGGCGCGCGGAGACGGGCGGTGACCGATCCACGTCCGGCTCCGGCGGCTCCCGGCGGCGAGCCACGCCGCGTCGCCGCCCTGTCCGTCGCGGTGGCGACGCTCGACCGCCCGGACGCCCTCGCGCGCTGCGTGGACGCGCTGCTCGCCGGCGACGTGCTCCCCGCGGAGGTGCTCGTGATCGACCAGAGCGCTAACGATGCCACCGCCGTCGTGCTGTCGCAACGCCCGCCCGCGCCCGTCCCCGTCGTCCACGTGCGCCAGGCGCGCCGCGGCCTCTCCGCGTCGCGGAACACCGGCGCGGCGCACGCGAGCGGGCCGATCGTCGCGTTCACGGACGACGACTGCGTCCCCGATCGCGGCTGGGTCGCGGCCGTCGAGCGCGCCTTCGCCGACGGGAGCGCGCCCGACGCGGTGACCGGGCGCGTGCTCCCGCTCGGGCCGGAGGAGGCGGGCACCTTCTCCATCTCCGCGCGCAGCGGCAGCGGCCGCGCCGACTACGCCGGGCGCACGATCCCGTGGCGCGTGGGCACCGGCGGCAACTTCGCCGCCCGGCGCGAGTGGCTGGCGCGCGTCGGCGGCTACGACGAGCGCCTCGGCGCCGGCTCGCCGGGGCAGGCCGGCGAGGACATGGACCTGTTCTACCGTCTCCTCAAGGCCGGCGCGCGCCTGCGCTACGAGCCCGACGCCGTGGTCTACCACGAGCGGCAGACGCGCGAGCGCCGGCTCGCCACGCGGCGCAGCTACGCGCACGGCATCGGCGCCGCGTGCGCGATCTGGCTGCGCGGCGGCGACGCGTACGCGGCGGTCGTGATCGCCCACTGGCTGGCGCACGTCGGCAAGGCGTCCGCCCGCGCCCTGCTGGCGCGCGACTGGGGGATGCTCCGCCAGCGCGCGCTCAGCGTGCGCGGCACGCTGAGCGGGCTCGCGCACGGCTGGCGGGCGGCGCGGCGTGGTGGCCCCGAGCACGCGAGGGAGTGAGCGATGCGGACCCTGAGCCTGCTGCCCATCTCGGACGGCGCGCGCCGCCGGCTGCGGGAGCGCCTCCGGCGCATCCTCCGGCCGGCGGTGCTGGGACCGCTCCGCCGCCTCGCGCCGCTCAGCGCCAACTGGGGCTACGACCGCGGCACGCCGGTGGACCGGTACTACATCGAGCGCTTTCTCGAGGCGCACCGCCGCGACATCCGCGGGCGCGTGCTCGAGATCAAGAACCGCGACTACACCACGCTCTACGGCACGGGCGTCGAGCGCAGCGACGTGCTCGACGTCGACGCGTCGAACCCCCGGGCGACGATCGTGGCGGACCTGGCGGCCGCCGACGCCGTGCCCGGCGACAGCTTCGACTGCTTCGTCCTCACGCAGACGCTGCAGTACATCTACGACACGCGCGCGGCCGTCGCCCACGCGCACCGCATCCTGCGGCCGGGGGGCGTGCTCCTGGCGACCGTGCCCGCGGTGAGCCGGATCGATCCCGGCGCCGGCGTGGAGCACGACTACTGGCGCTTCACGACGGCGGCGTGCGCGGCGCTGTTCGGCGGCGCGTTCGGGGCCGGGCGCGTGGAGGTCGCGGCGCGCGGCAACCTGTTCACGTCGGTCGCCTTCCTCTCCGGCATGGCGCGCGAGGAGCTCAGCGCGCGCGAGCTGCGGACGGACGACCCCTACTTCCCGCTCGTGGTCACCGTGCGAGCGGTAAAGGGGTAGCCTCCTCCGCCTCGCACTCCAGGACGTCGAAGTCGCACGGCACGAGCGCCGACTTGGACGAGACGCCGAGGCCGCGCGCCGCCGCCTCCACCACCTCCACCTCGAAGGCCGACTCGATGTAGTCGTACTCGTGGCCGAAGGTGTTGCCGAGCCAGAGGCCGACCACGTACACGCCGGGGGTGAGGTGAACCGCCGCGAGGCGGAGGCGGATGGTGTTGCGCCCCGGCTGCAGCCGCACCGACGCGCCGCGCGCGGCGACGTCCATGTCGATGAGCCGCGTGCCCCCCTGCGTGGCGATCGTCACGGCGAGCGAGCTCACCACCCGCGCGGCGTCGGAGTGCACGGCGAGCGTGAGCTCGAGCGGCCCGCCGGGGTACGGGTGGTGCGCGACCGCGCCGTTGCCGCTCGTGAAGCGCACGCCGGTGAAGCGCGCCTCCCCCGAGCCCCACCGGCTGAGCGCCGTGAGGTCGATCCAGCGGTCGGGCCCCGCCTGCCCGTGGCCGCGCGACAGGTAGTGCGAGACCACCGAGCGGACGTCGCCCTGCACGGCCACCCGCCCGCGCTCGAGCAGCACCGCGCTCGTGCACAGGCGCTGCACCGCGTCCATGTTGTGGCTCACGAAGAGCACCGTCCGCCCGCCGCGCGCGACGTCGTCCATCTTTCCCAGGCACTTCTTCTGGAAGGCGACGTCGCCCACCGCGAGCACCTCGTCCACGAGCAGGATCTCGGGCTCCAGGTGCGCCGCCACCGCGAAGGCGAGCCGCAGGTACATCCCGCTCGAGTAGTGCTTGACCGGCGTGTCGATGAACCGCTCCACCTCGGCGAAGGCGACGATCTCGTCGAACTTGCGCTCGATCTCGGCGCGCCGCATCCCGAGGATCGCCCCGTTCAGGAAGGTGTTCTCGCGCCCGGTGAGCTCGGGGTGGAAGCCGGTGCCCACCTCCAGCAGCGAGCCGACGCGCCCGTGGATCTCGGCCGTCCCCACGCTGGGCTCCGTCACGCGCGCGAGGATCTTGAGCAGCGTGCTCTTGCCCGCGCCGTTGCCGCCGACGATGCCCACCACGTCGCCCGCGCCCACGCGGAAGGAGACGTCGCGGAGCGCCCACACGAGGTCGTCCTCCGCGGCGCGCTCGGCGCCGCGCGCGCGCGCCGCGAGCGAGCGCACCGCGGCGGCCAGCCGCTGCGTCACGGCGTCGCGCAGCGACGGGTAGCGCCGCTGCGTCCGGCCGATGCGGTACTGCTTGCCCAGCCCCTCGGCGCGGATCGCCGTCTCGCTCATCGGCGCGCCGTCACAGGACGTCGGCGAACGTCTTCTCCATTCGCCGGAAGTAGTACGCGCCGCCCACGAGCAGCGCCACCGCCGCGATCGTGGAGACGAGGATGATCGGGCCGGGGCGGGTGTCCGTGCCGAGGAGCGCCCAGCGGAACCCCTCGACCACGCCGGCCATCGGGTTGATGCCGTAGAGCGTGCGCCACGGCTCGCCGAGCAGGCTGCTGGGGTAGGCGATGGGGGTGGCGAAGAGCCACAGCTGGGTGAGGAAGGGAACCGTGTAGCGCACGTCCCGGTACTGGACGTTGAGCGCCGAGAGCCAGAGCCCCGCGCCCAGCGCCGTGACGAAGGCGAGGAGCAGGAGCGGAACGAGCCAGACGACGTTCGCCGTCGGCGCGAGCCCGTAGTACGCCATCATGGCGAGCAGCACCAGCAGCGCCAGGGCGAAGTCCACGGCGCCGGAGAGCACCGTCGCCACCGGGATGGCGAGGCGCGGGAAGTACACCTTCGTGAGCAGGTCGCGGCTCCCCACCAGGCTGTTCGCCGACTGCGACAGCCCGTACGCGAAGAAGCTCCACGGGACGAGCGCCGCGAAGCTGAACACCGGGTACGGAAGCCCGTCGGACGGCACCCGCGCCAGCCGCCCGAAGAAGAGGCTGAAGACGACCATCGTCAGGAGCGGCTGGATGATCGCCCAGGCGGCGCCGAAGGCGGTCTGCTTGTACCGCACCTTGATGTCGCGCCAGGTGAGGAAGTACAGCAGCTCCCGGTAGTCCCAAAGTGCCCGAAGCTCGAGCGATACCCACCCCGGCGACGGTCGTATGATGGTGACGGGCAGTGCCATACGGATGGGCTCGGTCGTCCTTGTTGACACGCCGGGTCGCAGACAGTTTGACTTCGTGTACCGCCCTCGTGCCCACGAGCGGCAGCGCCTGGCGGCAACTGGTGCGGGGCATGTAGTGTATGCCCCGCCGGTGGGTCGGTCATGTCACACGCACGTCCTACCACGAGCGTCGCCGTGCATCTCGCCTGCGTCTTCATGACCGGTGTGCTCTCGGCCTGCGACGCAGCGCCGACGGCGGGCGTGGCCCCCGAGCCGCGGCCGCCGGCCGCCGCCCCGCAGCAGCAGACCGCGGCGCGGGTGGTGGTTCAGCCGGAGCGGGCGACGCTCGTGCCGGGTGACACCCTCCCCGCGTCGGCCGTCGCGCAGGACTCGAGCGGGAGCGCGCTCCCCGGGCGGGTCGTGATGTGGGCGAGCACGGACACGAACATCGCGGTGGTGTCGAGCGATGGCAAGATCGGCGCGCGGTCGGCGGGGCGCGTCTCCATCGTCGCGATCGCCGACACGGCGCGCGGCGTGATCGACGTCGAGGTGCTCCCCCCGCCCGCCGACACGGCCGCCACTCCGCCGCCCCCGCCCGTCACGCCGACGCCGAGCTTCACGGAGATCGTGCGCGGCGTGCGGCCGCGCGGGTTCGGGCAGGGGAGCTACGCGCTCCTGAGCCCCGCCGGCGGGCGCTCGCTCTGGGTGGCGCCTGACGGGAACGACGCCAACGCGGGGTCGAGCG
>Ga0307411_10000405_pt1 | contig 14796 bp, 16 predicted proteins | sample DK1Ometagenome_2_FD_203712 | JGI IMG/M metagenome (GOLD analysis project Ga0307411, IMG submission 203712) | Maize rhizosphere microbial communities from greenhouse at UC Davis, California, United States - DK15-O-1 | ecosystem: Host-associated > Plants > Roots > Rhizosphere > Soil | place: USA...
CGCGTGATCGCGCACTGCCACCACGGTGCGCGCAGCGCCCGCGCCTGCGAGATCCTCGCGGCGGCGGGCTTCAGCGACCTCACGAACCTGGTGGGGGGCATCGACGCCTGGTCGCTCACCGTCGACCCCGCCGTGCCGCGCTACTAGGGAGGACGAGCTTGGCCAGGAACGCGATTCCGGATCCGCTCGAGCGGCGCCACCTGATCGAGCGCCAGCTCGACTCGGCGCGCGCGCTCGCCATCGCGGAGGCGTACGTCGGCGAGGGCAGGTCCGTCGAAGCGGTCGCCTTCCTGCGCAAGGCGAACGCCGAGAGCCGGCTCGATGCGCTCTGGCAGGAGGCCGTGCGCGAGGGAGATCCGTTCCTGTTGCGCGAGATCGCGCAGGCGCTCGGGCGCGAGCCCGACGTTGCGTCCTGGCGCCAGCTCGCCGACGTCGCGGCGGCGGCCGGCAAGGATCGCTACGCTGCGGAGGCTCGCCGTCAGGTGGAGCGGCTGGCGAATCGCCAGGGGGGATGATGGCGCTGCGGTGCCTCGTCGTGCGCGGCCTCGTGAAGGAAGTCGAAGAGGACATCAACAAGTTCCTCGCGACGCACAACGTCAACGTCCTGCACATGGCCCAGAGCGAGCACGGCGAGTACATCAGCATCACGCTGCTCTACGACGAGCTCGCCGCCATCCAGTAGGCGGCAGCGCTCCCCATGCGCGCCGACGACATCCGCATCGAGAACGCCCGCGCCCACAACCTCACGGGCGTGTCGTGCCGGATCCCGGTGGGTCAGCTCACCGTCGTGAGCGGCGTCTCGGGCTCCGGCAAGTCGAGCCTCGCCTTCGACACGCTCTACGCGGAAGGCCAGCGCCGCTACGTGGCCTCGCTCTCCACCTACGCCCGCCAGTTCCTGGAGCGCCTGCCGCGGCCGGAAGTCGACGCGATCAGCAACCTGCCGCCCGCGATCGCGATCGAGCAGCGCAACCGCGTGACGAACGCCCGCTCGACGGTCGGCACGGCGACGGAGATCCTCGATCACCTGCGCCTGCTCTTCGCGCGCGTGGGCGAGACGCGCTGCTGCGGCAGGCCGGTGCGTCCCGGCACCGTCGAGGGCGTGACCGAGCGCCTGCTCGAGCGCCATGCGGGCGGGCGGGTGACGCTCTCCGCGCCGCTGCCGCGCCGGCGCGGCGAAACGCCGCGCGCGCTGCGCGACCGCATGATGCGGGACGGCTACACGCGCCTGCTCCGCCCGGACGGAAGCGTGGTCGACGCGACCGAGCTCACGCTGAAGGCGTTGCAGCAGCTCTCCGGCGGAGCCGAGCTGGTGATGGACCGCGTCGCGGTGGCTCCCCACGCGCGCGCCCGCATCGCGGAGGCGGTCGCCGCCGCCTTCGCGCGCGAGGGCGAGGTGCGCTCGCTCACGCCCGCGGGCGAGCGGCGCATCTTCCGCGAGGGGTTCGCCTGCGACGAGTGCGGCCGGCGCCATCCGACGCCCGAGCCCGCGCTGTTCTCGTTCAACAGCCCACTCGGGGCGTGCGAGGCGTGCCACGGCTTCGGGCGCACGCAGGCGCTCGACCTCGAGCGCGTGGTGCCCGATGCCGCGCGCTCGCTCGCTGCCGGCGCGATCGCTCCGTTCCAGACGCCGAGCGGCCGCGAGTGCCAGCGCGACCTGCTGCGCGCCGCCCGGAGCGCGCGCCTTCCCACGAGCGTTCCCTGGCGCGAGCTCAGCGACGCGCAGCGCGCCTTCGTGGTGGAGGGCGACGGCGGCGACTGGTACGGGGTGCGCGGCTACTTCGACTACCTGGAGTCGCGCCGCTACAAGGTGCAGGCGCGCGTCACCATCGCGCGCTACCGGCGCTTCGACCCGTGCGAGAGCTGCGGCGGCACGCGGCTCCGGCCCGAAGCCCTCTGTGTCTTCGTCGGGGATCGGCACATCGGCGAGCTCGCGCGCCAGAGCGTCGGCGAGCTCGACGCGTGGCTCGCCGCACTGCGGCTCGCGCAGGCCCAGCAGGCGCGGGGCGCGCGCCTGCTCGCGGGGCTGCGCGCGCGCGTCGGCACCGCGCGCGAGGTGGGCCTCGGCTACCTGTCGCTCGAACGGCAGGTGCGGACGCTCTCCGGCGGCGAGGCGCAGCGCATCCAGCTCGCGACCGCGCTCGGCGGCGCGCTCACCGGGACGCTCTACGTGCTCGACGAGCCGTCGGTCGGCCTTCATCCGCGCGACGTGGCGCGGCTGCTGCGCGTGCTGCACGCGATCCGCGACCAGGGCAACACGGTGGTGGTGGTCGAGCACGCGGCCGAGATCGTGGCCGCCGCCGATCACGTGATCGACCTCGGCCCGGGCGCGGGCCGCGCGGGCGGCCGCGTCGTCGCCGAGGGCAGCGTCGCCGAGGTCGCCGCGAACCCGGCTTCGCTCACGGGGCGGATGCTCGCGGGCGGCTTCCGCGTCGAGCGCAAGCGCCGCGCGCGCGCGCGCGGCGAGCTCGTGGTGCGCGGCGCCAGCGCGCACAACCTGAAGAACGTGGACGTCACGGTGCCGCTCGGTCAGCTGGTGGTGGTGAGCGGCGTCTCCGGGGCCGGCAAGTCGAGCCTGGTGCGCTCCGTCCTGGTGGGCCATCTGCGCCGCGACCCGGAGCGCGGCCCCTGCCTGGCGGTCGAAGGCGGCGACCAGCTCGACGAGGTCGTCGTGGTCGAGCCGACGCCCCCGGCGCGCAGCCTGCGCTCGAATCCCGCCACGGTCTCGAAGGCCTTCGACGGCATCCGCCGCTGCCTCGCGGCGACGCCGGAGGCGCGTCGCCAGAAGCTCACGCCTGGCTGGTTCTCGTTCAACGTGCCGGGCGGCCGCTGCGAGAGCTGCGAGGGCACGGGCGAGGCCGTGGTCGACATGCAGTTTCTCGAGGACGTGCGCGTGCCGTGCGACGCCTGCGGCGGCCGGCGCTACCGCAAGGAAGCGGACGCCATCCGGCTCCACGGGCGCAGCGTGAGCGAGCTGCTCGACCTCACCATCGACGAGGCCCAGCGCGTGTTCGCGGGCGAGGCCGCGGTGGTGGATCGCCTCGCGCCGTTCGCCCGCGTCGGGCTCGGCTATCTCACGCTCGCGCAGCCGCTCTCGACGCTCTCGGGCGGGGAGCTCCAGCGCATGCGCGTCGCGCTCGCGCTCGGCGAGAAGCCGGGCCGAGCGCTCTACGTGCTCGACGAGCCCACCACCGGGCTCCACGCGAGCGAGGTGCAGGTGCTGCTCGACTGCCTCGAGCAGCTGCTCGCGGCCGGGGGCAGCGTGATCGTCGTGGAGCACAACCTCGACGTGATCCGGCTCGCCGACCACGTGATCGACCTCGGGCCCGAGGGCGGGCCCGGCGGCGGCCGCATCGTGGCGCAGGGGCCGCCCGAGGCGATCGCCGCGGCGCCGGCTTCGCTCACCGGCCGCGCGCTGCGCGCGCTCGCGGACGGCCACGCCGAGCGCGTCGCCGGGTAGACTCGCACTTCATGCCGGAACGGCCCGTTCCTCCGCGCGAAATCGAGCCGCTCGAGTTCTTCACGCGTTGGCTGCCCGCGGTGGTCGCGGGCGACGCCGAGCGCCGGCAGCGGCTCGGCGACACGGCGGCCACGCTCCAGTTCGACCTGGTCGGCGACGGCGGCGGCAGCTTCCTGCTGCACGTCGAGGCCGGCAACGTGCGCGGCGAGCTCGGGCCGGCGCCGGCCGCGGACCTCCGGCTCGAGCTCGACGTCTCGACCTGGCGCGCCCTCAACGAGGGCACGCTGTCCGCGCCCGAGGCGTTCCTGCGCCGCCGCCTGCGCGTGCACGGAAGCTTCCTCCTCGCCTTGAAGCTTCAGCTCATCATCGGTTAGACAGAGCGCGGCTGCCGCTTCGGATTTGCGCGCTGTGCCGCGCGTCGCCGCGCGAAGATGCGCTTGTCGTGCGAGCGCCGCAGCTGCTGGCGGAGCGTGTCGAGCAGCCGGTCCGCCGCGTGCCCGGGCTCCACGGCCGCGGCGTGCGTGGCGAGCTCCGTCGATTTGCCGGTCACGCGGCCCGATGCCGAGTGGCCGGCACCGTCGGGCGTGAGCGTCACCTCCACGTGGGTCAGCTCGGGGAACTCCTCGGCGAGCGCCCGGCAGCGACCCTCGACGGCATCCCGTACTCCATCGTCCACCGGCATGTCCTTGAAGTGGACGGCGATCACAGCATCCGACATTCGCATCCTCCGTTCGTTGCACCCGCTGCGAATTTCGGTTCCGGCCGCGCAGGCGTCAAGCGAAGCGAGGCGCGATATGTTCGGCGCTTCGCGGAAGCGTTTCGAGCGCTGGTGCCTCGCCCGGACTTCAAATCCGGTGAGAACCGTGGCGACACGGTTCTGGCGGGTTCGATTCCCGTCCGCTTCCGCCATCTCGACCGTTGACGCGGCCCCATCCCGTCGAGCAAAATGCGCGTGGGGGGGCGATCACTGTACTCGCGCGTCGAGGCGGCACGCATCCTGCGGCTCTCACCGACCCGCTTGCGCACGTTCGAGCGCATGGATCTGGTGAGACCGGCGCATGGCCAGGGTGAAGCCGCGAGCTTCGATTTTCGCGATCTGCTCAGCGTGCGCGCGCTCGTCGCGCTGCTCGATCGTGGCGTGTCGATGCGGCGGATCCGTCGCAGCGTCGAGCGCGTGCGCGAGCGCTGGCCCGAGCTGGAGCGGCCGCTCGGCGCGCTCCATCTCGAGGAAGGCACGGCCGAGCGCCTCGTGGTGCGGCACCGCGGTACGCTGCTCGATCCCGACGGGCAGCTCCTGCTCGACTTCGCCGGCGGCAGCGCCGCCGAAGCGAAGCCGGTGGCCGCGCTGCCGGCCGCGCCTGCGACCGGGCCGAGCAGCGCGCTCGAGTGGTTCGAGCGCGGCTGTCAGCTCGACATCGAGGACGGCACGCTGCCCGAGGCGATCGAGGCCTACCGGCGCGCGCTCGAGCTCGATCCCACCCTGGCCGATGCCCACTGCAACCTCGGCACCGCGCATTACAACCGCGGCGATCGCGATGCGGCGCGCGCGGGCTACGAGGCCGCGCTCGAGCAGTATCCCTCGCACCGCGAGGCCAACTTCAACCTCGCCAACCTGCTCGAAGAGGCGGGCCGGCGCGAGGCGGCGATCCATCACTACAAACGCGCCGTGGCGGCCGATCCCTGCTTCGCGGACGCCCACCTCAACCTCGCACTGCTCTACGAGAAGATCGGGATCCCGCGGCGCGGCCGGGAACACTGGCGGCGCTATCTCCAGCTCGCTCCGGACGGCGCCTGGGCCGAGGTCGCGCGGCAGCGCATGCGCGGGACGCCCCAGAGCGGGCGCGACTAGCGCTGCGTCGCCGGCACCACGCGGAAGGTCCAGCGCCCGAGCGTCTCGTCGTCGAGGCGGGCGGAGGCCGTCCAGATGCCGAGGGCGTCCGGCTCGCCGTCGAGGGTCGAGACCACGTGCGCGCCGCGCATGCCCTTCACGCGGTCGCGTTGTCGCTCGCGCCCGCTGGGATCTGTCCAGATCAGCTCGATCTCGTGGCGCCGCTCCAGCCACTCGGGCTCGAGGCGCCCCCACCAGCTCACCTCGGCGCCCGGCTCGAACTCCTCGCGCGAGCGGCCGGCCGGCGTGTCCGCGCCGGCCGAGCGAGAACCGTCGGCGAAGCCGGCCGCTGCCAGCACGGGCAGCGTGAGGAAGCGGATCATGCGTTCCGCCCGGAGCTGGCCGCTCTTGCCCGGCTCGAAGCGCCGCTCGGCCTGCTCGAGGTAGAAGACCGCGTTGACGCGGTCGCCGAGCTCCTTGTACGCCCGGCCGATCTGGAAGTACGTGAGCGCCACCTCGGGGTCGAGCTCCACGGCGCGGCGCCAGGCCTCGATCGCCTCGGGGCGGCGGTCGAGCTCGCGCAGCCACTCGCCCCGGCGGAAGGGCAGGCGCGGATCGTTCGGCTGCTGCCGCTCGCCCGCGGCGAGCGTGTTCACGGCGGCCGCGAGGTCGCCCGCCTTCGCCTGCCGCTCGGCCTCCGCCAGCGCCGCGCCGCTCACCTTCGGGTCGGGCGCGGGATGGCCCGCGGGCAGGGTGGTGCGCCCGCTCTCGAGCACGCGCACCAGGCGCACCTGGAGCTCCGCGAACCTCGCGCGCAGCTCGGGATCGATGCGCCCGGGCACGGTCGTGGTGCGAGCGCGCTCCACCGCCGCGTCGAGACGCGCCTCCACGTGCGGATGGCTCTGCAGGTACGGAGGCACCTCGAAGCCGAGCTCCGGCTGCTTCTGCGCGGCAAGGCGCTCGAAGAACGTGGCCATGCCCATCGGGTCGTAGCCGGCGCGCACCAGGAAGGCGACGCCGACCTCGTCCGCCTCCGCTTCGAACTCGCGGCTGTACGCGAGCTGGAGGCCCCGGCTCACGCCTTCCGCCGCGATCAGCGCGCCCGGCTCGTCGGTCGCCACGGCGACGCCGATGCCGAGGATCTTCGCCAGCAGGTCGGGCACCGTGGCCTTCTCGATCGAACGCGCCACGTGGCTGCGCTTGGCGTGCGCGATCTCGTGCGCCATCACGCCGGCAAGCTCGTCGAGCGAGCCAGCCGCCAGGATCAAGCCGGTGTGGAAGAAGATGTAGCCGGCCGGCCCGGCGAAGGCGTTGAGCGTCGGGTCGACCACCACCCGGAAGCGGTAGACGAAGGGCTGCGGCTCCACCTGGCGCACCAGCGACTGGCCGATCTCGTTCACGTCGGCCAGCACCAGCGGGTCGTCGATCAGCTTCAGATTCTCGCGCACGATGCGGTCGAGCTGGGCGCCCATCTGCCGCTCCTGGGCCGGCGTCACCTCGATCAGCCGGTCGAAGGGCGCCGCCGAGCCGCTGCTGTGCGCGCAGGCGAGCGCGAAGAGGACGCCGCCGATCAGCGCGCGGCGTCGTCGGGCTGCCATCGGAGCACCGGCTTGCGCGCCGCGAGGGTCTCGTCGAGGCGTCGCAGGCGCGTGCGGTGGGGCGCCGAGCGCACGGTGTCGGGATCGCCGTGCGCCTCGGCGGCGATCTCGAGCAGCGTGTCCGCGAAGCGGTCGAGGACCTCGAGGCTCTCGCTCTCGGTGGGCTCGATCATCAGCGCGCCCGGGACGATCAGCGGGAAGTAGATCGTGGGCGGATGGTAGCCGTGGTCGATCAGGCGCTTGGCGACGTCCATGGTGGTGACGCCGGTGTCGGCGAAGTTGCGGTCCGACAGCACGCATTCGTGCATCACCGTGCCCGGGTAGGGAACGTGGAAGACCGGCGCGAGGCGCGCGAGGAGATAGTTCGCATTGAGCACCGCCATCTCCGAGCAGCGGCGCAGCCCCTCGGCGCCGAGCGACAGGATGTAGGCGTAGGCGCGCACCAGCATGCCCACGTTGCCGTGCTGGCCGTGCAGGCGCCCGATCGTGCCCGGCAGCTCGTCCTGCCACGCGAACGTGCCGTCGGCGCGCCGCACCACGAACGGCACGGGCAGGTGCGGGGCCAGCAGCTCCTTCACCGCCACGGGGCCGGCGCCGGGGCCGCCGCCACCGTGCGGCGTCGAGAAGGTCTTGTGCAGGTTCATGTGCATCACGTCGATGCCCATGTCGCCGGGGCGCGCGATGCCGAGCAGCGCATTCAGGTTCGCGCCGTCGCCGTAGACCAGGCCGCCCCGGGCGTGCACGATCTCGCTGATCTCGGCGATGTGGCGCTCGAACAGGCCGAGCGTGTTCGGGTTGGTGACCATCAGGGCCGCCACCTGCTCGTCCATGGCGGCGGCGACCGCGGCCGGGTGCAGGATGCCGTCCGCGCCCGAGGCGACCGACACCACCTCGTAGCCGTTCAGCGCCGCGCTCGCGGGGTTGGTGCCGTGCGCCGAGTCGGGCACCAGCACGCGCGTGCGCTTCTCGCCGCGCGCCTCGTGATACGCGCGGATCATCATGATGCCGGCGAGCTCGCCCTGCGCGCCCGCGGCGGGCTGGAGCGTCACGCGGTCCATGCCGCTGATCTCGGCGAGCAGCTGCTCGAGCGCGTGGAAGAGCGCCAGCAGCCCCTGCACGTGCTCGGCGGGCGAGAGCGGATGCGCCGCCGCGAAGCCCGGCATCCGCGCCACGCGCTCGTTCAGCTTCGGGTTGTACTTCATGGTGCAGGAGCCGAGCGGATAGAGGCCGAGGTCCACCGCCGCGTTCCACGTCGACAGGCGGGTGAAGTGGCGGACCACGTCCACCTCGGACACCTCGGGCAGGCCCGCCAGGTCGGCGCGCGCGAGCGGCCCGAGCAGCTTGGCGACGTCGACGGGCGGCACGTCGGGCGGCGGCACCTCGGCGCCGCGCCGGCCGGGCCGGCTGCGCTCGAACAGCAGCGGCTCCTCGTAGCCGAGCCCGGACGACGCGTTGCGGCTCACGAGCCGGCTCCCGCCAGCACGCCGAGCGCGCGGTCGATGGACTCGCGCGAGGCGAGCTCGGTGACGCAGAACAGCACCGCCGACCCGAGCGCGGGTGCGTAGGGCGCGAGGTCGAGCCCGGCGACGACGCCCTGGCCTCGCGCGCGGGCGAGCGCGGCGGCGGCCGGCCGTTCGAGCCCGATCACGAACTCGTTGAAGGTGGGCGCCGAGCAGGGCAGCGAGAGCCCCGGCGTGGCGCGCACCCTCGCCTTGGCGTACTCCGCCTTCGCGAGGTTCAGCTCGGCCAGCTCGCGCAGCCCGTGCCGCCCCAGCAGCGCGAGGTAGATCGTCGCCATCAGCAGGCAGAGGCCCTGGTTGGTGCAGATGTTCGAGGTCGCGCGCTCGCGCCGGATGTGCTGCTCGCGCGCCGACAGCGTGAGCACGAAGCCGCGCCGGCCCTCCGCGTCGACGGTCTGCCCGACGAGACGCCCCGGCAGCTGGCGCACGTGCGCGGCGCGCGCGACCAGGAAGCCGAGATGCGGGCCGCCGAAGCTCATCGGCACGCCGAAGCTCTGTGCCTCGCCGCAGACGATGTCCGCGCCGAGCGCGCCGGGCGCCTCGAGCAGGGCGAGCGAGAGCGCCTCCGCCACGGACACCACCAGCAGCGCGCCGCGCGCGTGCACGGTCTCCGCGCCGCTGCGCAGATCTTCGACCGTTCCGAAGAACGACGGCTGCTGCACGATGCAGCAGGCGGTGTCAGCGTCGATCGCGGAGGCGGGAATCGGGCTGCGGCCGTCTTCGGCCAGCGGCACGGTGACGACGCTCGCGCCGAGGCCGTCGAGATAGGTCTCGATCACCTGGCGGTAGTGCGGATGCAGGCCCGCGGCCAGCGCCACCTTGTGGCGGCGCGTGATGCGCATCGCCATCAGCGCCGCCTCCGCGGTGGCCGAGGCGCCGTCGTACATCGAGGCGTTCGCCACCTCGAGGCCCGTGAGCGTAGAGATCAGCGTCTGCCACTCGAAGATCGCCTGGAGCGTGCCCTGGCTGATCTCCGGCTGATAGGGCGTGTACGACGTCGTGAACTCCGCGCGCGACACCAGCGCATCCACCGCGCTCGGCAGGTAGTGCGCGTACGTGCCCGCGCCGAGGAAGAAGGGCCCGGCAAACGCGTGCTCGTTCTTCGCCGCCAGCGCGGCGAGGTGCTCGAACACCTCCTGCTCGCTGCGCGCCTCCGGCACCTTGAGCGCGCGGGCGAGTCGCAGCGGGGCGGGGATCGGTGCGAACAGGTCCTCGAGGCGCGCGTGCCCGCTGCGCGCGAGCATGCGCCGGACGTCGTCCTCGGTGTGGGGGATGTAGCGCACGCTCGGGACCCCGCTCTGGACCTACTCGGCGCGGTCCTTCACGTGCTGGGTGTAGGCCGCGGCCACGAGCAGATCCTCGATCTCGCCCGGGTCGTCGGGCTCCACCACGAGCATCCAGCCGTCGCCGTAGCAGTCCTGGTTCACCAGCTCGGGCTGGTCGGCGAGCAGTGCGTTCGTTTCGACCACCCGCCCGCTCACGGGGCCGAACAGGTCGGCCACCGCCTTCACGGACTCCACCACACCGAAGGGCTCGCCGCGCTCGATGGAGGCGCCGGCGGCCGGCAGCTCGACGAACACGACGTCGCCGAGCTGCTGCTGCGCGTAGTCGGTGATGCCGAGCACCACGCGCTCGCCTTCGATGCGGACCCATTCGTCCTCGCGCGTGTAGCGCAGCTCCGCAGGGATGTCGTAGTCAGCCACGTGAGGCCACCTCACTCGAAGCCCGCACCGGTGCTCGAACGAACGGCGTCTCGACCACTTGCGCGGCCACCCCACGACCGCGGACGCGGACTTCGAGACGCGTGCCCGGCTCGGCCAGGGCGGGCGGAACGTAGCCGAGCCCGATCGATTTTCCGAGGGTGGGAGAGGGCGCTCCCGAGGTGACGACGCCGACCTCCGTGCCCGCGTGGGCGAGCGTGTAGCCTGCGCGCGCGACGCCGCGCTCGCTGAGCTCGAAGCCCACCAGCAGCTTGGGATGGCCGGCGCGGCGGCGCCGCTCGATCGCCTCGCCGCCGAGGAAGGCGGGCCCGCCTTGCTTCACGAAGCGGTCGAGGCGCGCTTCGAGCGGGGAGGTCTCGTCGTCGAGCTCGTGGCCGTAGAGGGGCAGGGCCGCCTCGAGGCGCAGCGTGTCGCGCGCGCCGAGGCCGGCCGGCACGAGGCCGTGCGCCGTGCCCGCCGCAGAGAGCGTGTCCCAGAGCGCGAGCGCGTCGCCGCTCGCGCAGTAGAGCTCGAAGCCGTCGCTGCCCGTGTAGCCGGTGCGCGAGACCAGCGCCTCCGTCCCGCCGAGCTTGGCGCTGGTGAACGCGAAGCGGGGCAGGGCGCCGAGCCGCGCGTCGCTGCACGCCGCGAGCACGGCCGCGCTGGCGGGTCCCTGGAGCGCGAGCAGCGCGGTCTCCGCGCTGCGATTGCGTACCTCCACGCCGGCCGGCGTGTGACGCACGACCCAGCGGTAGTCCTTCTCGACGTTCGCGGCGTTCACGCACAGGAACCAGCGCTCGTCGTCGAGCCGATACGCCGTGATGTCGTCCACCACGCCGCCGGCCTCGTTGCACAGGCAGCCGTAGCGCACGCGGCCGGGCCGCAGCGAGGCCGCGCGGCAGCTCACCAGCCACTCGACCGCCGCCGTGGCGCCGGGCCCCGCCAGGTGCAGCTGGCCCATGTGCGAGACGTCGAACAGGCCGGCGCGCTCCCGCACCGCGGCGTGCTCCTCGAGGATCGAGGTGTACTGCACCGGCAGCTCGAAGCCTGCGAACGGCACCAGCCGCGCGCCGAGCCGGCGGTGCGCCTCGTACAGAGGGGTGCGGTGGAGCGCGGTCACGCGCCGGTGCGCTGGCGGTGAGCGAGGAGGGTGTTGTGCAGCAGCATGGTGATCGTCATGGGTCCGACGCCGCGGCGGTGCGGCGTGATGAGTCCGGCCACGCCGAGCGCCGCCTCGAAGTCGACGTCGCCGACGATCGTGCCGTCGACTTCCGTCACGCCGACGTCGATCACCGCCGCGCCCGGGCGGATCCAGTCGGCCTTCACCAGGCGCGGGATGCCGACCGCCGAGACGAGCACGTCCGCGCTGCGGCAGAACGCGGCGAGGTCGCGCGTGCGCGAGTGACACATCGTCACCGTCGCGTTGCGGCGCTGGAGCAGCAGCGCGACCGGCTTGCCGACGATCATGCTGCGCCCGATCACCACGGCGTGCGCGCCGTCGAGCGCGATCCGGTGGCGGTCGAGGATCTCGACGATGCCGAGCGGCGTGCACGGGAACAGGCCCGGCTCGCCGAGCAGGAGCTTGCCCGCGTTCAGCGGGCCGACGCCGTCCACGTCCTTGGCGGGGTCGACGGCCGACGCCACCGCGTTCGCCGAAATGCGCTTCGGCAGCGGCAGCTGCACGAGGATGCCGTCCACCCCGTCGTCGCGGTTCAGCTGCGCGATCAGCGCGAGGAGCGCGCCTTGCTCCGTCTCCGCGGGCAGCTTGTGCTCGACCGAGTCCATGCCGACGCGCTCGCACGCCCGGCGCTTGCCCTTGATGTACGAGGCGCTGGCCGGGTCGTCGCCGACCAGGACCACGGCGAGGCAAGGAGGTCGCCGGCCGGCCGCGACGAGCGCCGCCACCTCCTTCGCCATGCGCTCGCGCAGCTCCTGCGCGAGCGCGAGGCCGTCGACGACCACGGTGGAGACCGGCGCTCTGGCCACCTGCGACAAGACCCAACACACTCCCTAGCCCGAACCCGACGGAGGCGAGGATACCCGTCAGGCCGCGCTCTTCGCGCCCTTACCGCCCTTGCCGCCCTTCTTCGCGTCCTTGGCGGGCGCTTCGCTCTTGGCGTCGCCGCCCTCGCTCTTGCTCTCGCTCGGCGCGCTCGAGGCGGCGTCGGCGGCCGGCTTGCTCTCGGCGCCCGGCTTCGCTTCCTCGCCGCCCGTCTTGGCGGGCTTGCCGCCGTAGAGGTCGCTGTACCAGCCGCCGCCCTTCAGTACGAACGACGTGCGGGAGATCTGGCGTCGCGCCTTCAGCGCGCCGCAGCTCGGGCACTTCTTGATCGGCGCATCGCTGATGCGCTGCTCGCGCTCGAACTCGTGCCCGCAGCCCTTGCAGAGGTACTCGTAGACCGGCATGGCGTCCCTCGGAGCGAGTTGGGTATCGGAATCAGTCCCGCTTCGCCAGCGCCTCGAAACGACGTTCGAGGAGGCTCGCATCGCCTTCGATGCGCACGCGTTTCCGGCGGCCAGTCGCGCGCAGGTCGAGCGCGACCTCGCCGCGCGCGACGCCGAAGGCCGCGGCCAGCGCGTCCACGCACGCCGCGTTCGCCCGGCCCGCCTCGGGCGCGGCGCGCACCGCGACCCGCAGCGCATCGCCGTGCCGCCCGCCGACTCCTTCGCGACGCGCGCGCGGGGAGACGTGGATCCAGAACGAGAAGCCGGGCGGCGCGGACCCGGCCTCGCGGTCCCGCTCAGCAGGGCTCGCCCTGCGCTCACGCTGAGCAGGCCGCGGCCTGCGGTCGCGGGCCTCGCTCAAGATCCCTTCGGCCGCATCAGGTACGCCACCTTCTCGGCCTCGGCCTCTTCGTTGCCGCCGCTCGACAGCGTGTCGAGCAGGGCGAGGTGCGTCTCGATGGTCTGGCGCAGCGCGGCCGCGAGGCGTCCGCGGAGCTGGCGCATGGTGCGGATGTCCTCGGCGAGCTTGGCGGCGCGCCGGTGCGCGGCGTCGAGCACCTTCTCCGCCTTCACCTCGGCCTCCGACACCAGCACCTCGGACTCCTTCATCGCGGTGCGCTTCACGTCCTCACTCAGGGTCTGCGCCATAACCAACGTGTCCTGAAGGATTTTCTCGTTCTGCGAGAGCTCTTCGACGCGGCGCTCGAGGGAGCGCACCCGGTCCGCGAGCTGGTCCCGCTCGCGCAGCAGCGTCTCGTAGTCCTCGGACAGCAGCGCGAGGAAGCTCTCGACCTCGATCGGGTCGAGCCCGCGCCAGCGCGTCGCGAAGCGATGGTTCTGGATGTCGAGCGGCGTGAGTCTCACGGCGGTCCTCCGGGAGGGTGTCGGTCCGACCACTGGACAACTTGACGAAGCTCCCCGCCGAACGCCCGCTCAGCCCCCATGGAGCTCCCGGGAGCGGCGCGTCGCGGCGGCCACGGCCTCGTAGACGGCGGCGCGGAAGCCGTGCGCCTCCAGTCGCTCGAGCCCGGCGATCGTGGTGCCGCCCGGCGAGGTCACCTGGTCCTTCAGCGCGGCCGGATGGCGGCCGCTCTCCTGCGCGAGCCGGGCCGCGCCGAGCACGGTCTGCACGGCGAGCGCGCTCGCCGCGTCCCGCGGCAGGCCCATGCGCACGCCGGCGTCGGAGAGCGACTCGAGGAACACGAAGACGTAGGCCGGGCCGCTGCCGGACAGCCCGGTCACCGCGTCGAGCAGCGCCTCGGACGGCGCCTCCCACGCGAGCCCGACGCCCTCGAACAGCGCGCGTGCCAGGGCGCGGTCGCGCGCGCTGCAGCTCGCGCTCGCCACGTAGGCAGTCGCGCCCGCGCGGACCAGCGCCGGCGTGTTGGGCATGGCGCGCACGATGCGTGCGCCGGGCGGGAGCGCCGCGGCCAGCGCGGCGATCGGAACGCCCGCCGCGATCGACACCCAGAGCGGGCGGGCGAGGTCCGGCGCGCTCGGCCCGCCCAGCGCGGCGAGCACGTCGCGCACGAGGCCGGGCTTCACCGCGAGCACCACGACGTCGCTGGCCTCGACCACGCTCGCGTTGTCGCCGGAGACCTCGAGGCCGAGCGCCTGCTCGAGGTGCTTGCGGCGCGCCACGTCGGGATCGGCGGCGCGCACGCGCGCGACGGCGACGCCCGCCGCGAGCACGCCGCCCGCGAGCGCCTCGCCCATCGCGCCGCCTCCGAGGAAGCCGATGCTCACCTCGCCGAGCGCTGCGGTCATGCCCTGCCTCCTCGGGCTCCGAACAGCGCGGTGCCCACGCGTACGATGGTGGCGCCTTCCTCGATCGCGATCTCGAAGTCCGCCGACATGCCCATCGAGAGCTCCGGCAGGGTGAGGCCTCCCGCGGGCCTGCACAAGGCGTCGCGCAGCTCGCGCAGCCGGGCGAACGCGGGGCGCGCCTGCTCGGGACGCTCCGTCGCCTCCGGGATCGCCATCAGCCCCGTGAGCCGCAGGCGCGGCATGGCCGCGACCGCGCGGGCGAGGCCCGCGAGCGCCTCGGGCGCGGCGCCGCCCTTCTGCGCCTCGCCGCTCACGTTGACCTGCAGCAGCACCTCGAGCGTGCGGCCGGCGGCGGCGGCGTGCGCGTCGAGGGCGCGCGCCAGCTCGACGCGGTCCACCCCCTCCACCACATCGAAGAGCTCGGCCGCGAGCTTCGCCTTGTTGCTCTGGAGGCGGCCGATGAAGTGCCAGCGCGGCGCGC
>Ga0307411_10000406_pt1 | contig 14759 bp, 12 predicted proteins | sample DK1Ometagenome_2_FD_203712 | JGI IMG/M metagenome (GOLD analysis project Ga0307411, IMG submission 203712) | Maize rhizosphere microbial communities from greenhouse at UC Davis, California, United States - DK15-O-1 | ecosystem: Host-associated > Plants > Roots > Rhizosphere > Soil | place: USA...
GCTTTCGCAAGATCTCGGAGAACCTCGCCACCACCACCAGCAACCTCGACAGCCTCATGAGCGAACATCGCCAGGATGTCGGACTCTTCCTGCGTGACAGCCTGCCGGAAATGGAAAGGCTGCTGCGCGACTCCCGCGAGGCGGCGCAGGAATTCCGCGAGTTGTCGCGCAGCCTCAAGGCCGATCCCTCGCAACTGCTTTACGAGCCTGCCTATCAGGGCGTGGAGATTCCCCGATGAGGACGCGGTCGCTAGGGCTGCTGTGTGTGTCGCTGCTGGCGGGCTGCGGGGGATTCTTCGAGAGCTCGATACCGGCGCAACAGGCCTACGTGCTGCGGCTGCCGCCGCGGCCCGCGCAGACCGAAGTCACCAAGGTCGCGGGAACACTGCGCGTGCAGCGCCCGGTGTCCGGGCCGGGGCTGGATTCCGACCGCATCGTGCTGCTGCGCTCCGACCGCCGCTTCGACGTGTATTCCGCCACGCGCTGGGCGGCGCCAGCGCCCGATCTCGTCGCCAGCGTGCTGGTCGACCAGCTGCGCGGCGCCAGCCTGTTCTCCAGCGTGCTCGACGACACCGCGCCCTATGCGCCGCGCTACAACCTGCGCTGCGGCCTGAATCGCTTCGAGGCGGATTACACCGGCGGCGGCGGCGCGCCCACCGTCGAGGTGGTGCTCGACTGCACCTTCGGCCGCTATCGCGATCGGACCCTGCTGGCCAACTTCACCGCGCGCGGCTCGGCCGCGGCCAGCGAGAATCGCGTGGGCGCCGTGATCGTGGCTTTCGAGACCGCCACGGCCAAGGCGGTGGCCGAGCTCGAGCGCAACGTCACGGATGCGCTGGCGGCGGAGAAGCCGCCCGAAACCGCCCGATAGCAGGCAGCTCAGAACGTGGAGAGGCCCGTGGCCTCCATGAAGCGGTACAACCAGTAGGTTCCCTGCGAGGGATCGGCGTAGGCGCCAAACTCCGAGGTGTACTCGAGGTCGGGCGGCCCGCGATTGGTCCAGATCATCTCGTACCAGGCGGCGATGCTCGCGGCCAGCTGCGAGTTCGGCGGCACGCTGACGCCGACGTTGGCCTCGAGGTTGTAGTCGCCCAGGTTGCGGCGCGTGAGGTTGGCCGAGCCCAGCGTGAACCAGTATTCGTCCTGCGTGCGCAGGGCCACCAGCTTGCTGTGGAATTGCTCGCCGTGCGTGCGGAACCAGCGCAGCTTGATGGCGCCGTCCGAAGCGCCGGCGAGCTCGGTGGCCACCGAGCGGTTGGGGATGCCGTTCTTGCTGCGGCCGAACGCGTCCTTGTTGGGGTCGAGGATCACGCGCACCGCCACGCCACGTTTCGCAGCGGCGATCAGCGCGTCGATGACGTTGCGCTCGGAGAGATAGAACATCGCGATGTCGATGCTGTCGCCGACGCGCGCGCTGGCGAAGTTGCGCACGATGGCCGAGCCGATCTCGCCCTCGGTGAGCACCTGCACACGCGCCGCCTCGGCCGGATTCGCCACCGGGGCGGATGGTGCCAGCGGCGGCGGTTCCCAGGCGCTGCGCCAGCCGGACTCGCGCGCCAGCGCCAGCTCGCTCTCCAGCAGCGGCTGCAGCGCCGCGCCCGCCAGCTGCAGGCCGACGTTCGAGTGCAGGCTGCTGGCGTCGTGCGGATTCGCCGAGGTCACGATGCCGGCGATGCCGCCGCCGCCGTCGTCGGCGATCAGCACCTTGCGGTGATCCGCCTTGAAGTTCAGCAGGCGCGCCCAGGCGCCGAAGCTCACCTGCTCCGGCCCGGCATCCAGCGGGTTGGGCAGCCAGGGGTCGCCGCCGCCGTCGCCCGACCACCATTTCATGGTCAGGCGCCAGAAGCCGGAGTAGATAGGATTCGAATCGCGCAGCGCGTCGAGATCCACCGTGACCACGTCGATGCCCGCGGCGCGCAGCGCGGCCAGGTCGGCCGAAGGCAGGCTGCCGTACAGGTCGTTGATCGGATCGCTGAGCACCAGCACCTGCAGGCCGGGCAAGGCGCGCTTGCGCGCCAGCAGCGCGTCACGCAGCTCGGCGGAGAGCGCGCGCCGCGGCTGGGTGTCCAGCGTGGCGCCGCGCTGCGCATTGAACAGGAAGAAGTCGAGCACGACGTACTGGCGCGCCTGGCCGATGACGCGCAGCATCGCGTCGAAGATCTGCTGCTCGACGATCGGCGCGCCGAACACGTCCGCGCCGGTGACGTCGGCCAGGAAATGCAGCTGGTTGAGCGGCGTCTCGACCATCTCGCCGCGCACGCGCGTGCCGTCGGGCATGGGCTTGTAGAGGTTCCACAGCGCGACCGCGAGCCACAACACGAGGAAGCCGTAGAACACCAGGCGGCCGACATGCCAGTTGCGCGGCTCGTCCTCCGGCGGCGGAGACGTATCGATCGGTGACTCGTCGGGCTCGTCAGCCATCAGCCGATTCTAAACGCTCGGATAGTTCGAGCCAGCGGGTCTCCAGCTGCTCGATCTCCCGCCGTACGGCCGCGTGCTGCTCGGTCACCTTGCGTGCGTGGGCGGCGTCGCGCCCGTAATCGAGCGTGGCGATCTCGGCCTCGAGCCGGGTGCAGTCCTGTCCGAGCTTGGCCAGCGAGGTCTCGATCGCCTTGATCTCCTGGCGGCGGGGAGCGAGGTCGCGTCGCGACCCGGCCTCCTTGCGCCGTCCCTCCCTGGAAGAAGGCTTGCGCTCGTCGTTGCGCGGTTTGGGGGCGGCCGGCGTGGTCGCCGCGCCGGCGCGCTTTTCCAGCCATCCGGCGTAGTCCTCGAGGTCGCCGTCGAAATCGCGTACCACGCCATCCGCCACCAGCCAGAACTGGTCGCAGACGCTGCGCAGCAGGCCGCGGTCGTGCGACACCACGATCACGGCGCCGGCGAAATCCTGCAGGGCCGTGATCAGCGAGTGCCGCATCTCGAAGTCGAGATGGTTGGTGGGCTCGTCGAGCAGCAGCAGGTTGGGGCGCTCGGCCACCAGGATGGCCAGCGCCAGCCGTGCGCGCTCGCCGCCCGAGAAATGCACCACCGGTTCGAACACGCGGTCGCCGCGGAAGCCGAAGCCGCCGAGGTGGTTGCGGCGCCGTTGCTCGTCCCATTGCGAGCGCACGCCCATCTGGTCGATGCGGTTGGTGAGCGCGATCAGCGCGGTGTCGCGGGAATCGAGGCGGTCGACTTCCAGCTGCGCGAAGTTGCCGACGATCAGGTCCGGCGAGGCGACGCGGTCGCCGCCGGCGCCCGGCAAGGCGCCCGAGATGAGCTTCATCAAGGTCGACTTGCCGGCCCCGTTGCGTCCCAGGATCCCGATGCGCTCGCCCGGGTTCACCGAGCGGTTCACGCCCGCGACGACGATGCGTTCGCCATAACCGGCCGACGCGCCGTCGAGCGTCACCAGCGGCTGCGGCAGCTTGTTAGCCGCGGCGAATTCCCACTCGAAGTTCTCCAGCTCCTGGTAGGTGGCGATGGTCTCGAGCCTGGATAGCGCCTTGATGCGGCTCTGCACCTGGCGCGCCTTGCTGGCCTTGGCCCGGAAGCGGTCGATGAACGAGTGCAGCCGTGCCACCTCGCGTTCCTGGCGCGCGGCCATGGCGGCCGACTGCTGGATGCTGGCGGCATGCTGGCGCTGGAAGTCGGTGTAGTTGCCGGTCCAGTGGGTGAGCTGGCCGTTCTCTAGATTGACGATGCGGCCGACGATGTCGTCGAGGAACTCGCGGTCGTGCGACACCAGCAGCAGCGTGCCCGGAAACCGCTGCAGCCAGCCTTCCAGCCACAACACGGCGTCGAGATCGAGGTGGTTGGTGGGTTCGTCGAGCATCAGCACGTCGGCGCGCGACATGAGTGCGCGCGCCATGTTGGCGCGCATCTGCAGCCCGCCCGACAGCACCTTGACCGGCCGCTCGATGTCGCCGGGCGCGAACCCCAGGCCGTCGGCCAGCTCCGCGGCCCGCGCCGCCGAGGTCCAGCCCCCGGCCGCGTCGTAATCGCCCAGCAGCTCGGCTTCCTTCATGCCGTCGTCCGCGGCCCGGGCCTTGTCGAGCTGCGCCTCGATCTGCATGAGCCGGCCGTCGCCGCCGCGCACGTACTCGAGCACCGTCGCCTCGGTACGCGGCAACTCCTGCGATACCGAAACGAAATTCAGCTTTCCCGGCACGGAATAGTCGCCGTGGTCCGGGCCGACGTCGCCGCGCAGCAGGGCCAGCAGGCTGGACTTGCCGGCCCCGTTCCGCCCCACGATTCCGATCTTGTCGCCGCGAAAGATCGTGAGGTTGGCCTTGTCGAAGAGCACTGCCGCGCCGCGGCGCAGGCGCACATCCCGTAGTTCAAGCATTGGGCGATTCCATGGCGGCGCGATTCTACAGACTGTGCCGCCCGCTAACCCGACCGGTGCCTGGGCCGCGTTCACACTTCCGCGCGCAGGTTGCGCGCCCGGGAGTAGTCCGATCCGATCACAGGGAGTTTCACGATGAATCTGCGTATCGCCGTGGCCGCGGGCCTGCTCGCCGCGCTGCCCGTCTGTCACGCCGCCGACGACAAGGCCGGCGACCCCACCTACGTGGCGCTGAGCGAGCTCGTCGCCAGGGTCCACAGGAAGTCCAACCGTGATTTCATCCTCGACCCGGCCGCGGCCGCCGCGCGTGTCTCGCTGGCCGGAATGGATGCCGAGCGAATCGACTATCCGCAGCTGCTGGTCGTGCTGCGGTACAACGGCTTCGTGACCATCGGCGAAAAGGCGGTGACCATCCTCCCCGACACCGTGGGCCGGCAGCTGCCCACGCCCATCCTCACGGCCGACGATGCACAGCTGTCCGATGAAACCGTGATCACGCGTGTCGTGCAGGTGCGCAACGCCTGCGCGGCGCAGATGGTGCCGGTACTGCGTCCGCTGATGCCGCAGTTCGGCCACATGGCGGCCTACCCGCCCACCAATACGCTCATCCTGGTCGACCACGCCGACAACGTGCGGCGCCTCGTCGCGGTGATCGAGCGCATCGACAAGTCCGCGCCCGGCAAGCTCACCTGCGCCGAATTCCCGAAGTCGGGTAGTTAGCGCCAGCAGGCTGCCGGCGCCCGCCGGTCAGGCGCCGCGCGGCTTGGCGAGCTTGTCGGCGCTCGCGGACTGGGAGATGAGCCCGGCGAAGGCCGGGCCCGTCTCCTGCTGGCGGGCCAGCAGCAGCCGCAGCTCCTCGAGCGTCACCGGCTCGCCGAACAGCTTGCCCTGGCCGAAGCCGCAGTGGTGCCGGCGCAGGAAGGCCAGGTGGCCGGTGGACTCCACGCCCTCGGCGATCACGTTCATCTTCAGGCTGCGCCCCATCTCGATGATGGTGCGCACGATGGTGGCGTCGCTCTCGTCGTCGTCGACGTCGCGCACGAACGACTGGTCGATCTTGAGGGTGCCGATGGGGAACTGCTGCAGTGCCGACAGCGAGGAATAACCCGTGCCGAAGTCGTCGATGGACAGGTGCAGGCCCATGGCGTACAGCTCGTCCAGCAGGTGCAGCGTGCGCTTGGAATCCGCCATCAGCGTGGTCTCGGTGATCTCCAGCTCGAAGCAGGTGGGCGAGACGCCGTGCTTGCGGAACACCGAGCGGAAGCGAAGGATGAAGCTCGCCTGGCGCAGTTGCTTGAGCGACAGGTTCAGCGAGATGCGGCCGGGCGTGGTCACGGTCTGCTGCAGTTCGCGGTAGTCCTGGCAGACGCGGTTCAGCACCCACTCGCCGACTTCGAGGATCAGGTTGGTCTCCTCGGCCAGCGGGATGAACTGCGACGGCGGGATGTCGCCGTGGCCCGGCAGGCGCCAGCGCAGCAGCGCCTCGGCGCCGACGATGCGGCCATCGCGCAGGTCCACCTTCGGCTGGTAATGCATCATGAACTCGTCGCGCTCCAGCGAGCGGCGCAGCTTGCTCTTCAGCATCAGCCGCTCGACCGCGGCGGCGTTCATCTCCGGCGAGTAGAACGCGAAGGAATTTCCGCCGTTCTGCTTGGAGTGGTACATGGCCGCGTCGGCGTTGCGGATGAGATCGATGACGTTCTCCGCGTCGCGCGGGCAGAAGGCGATGCCGATGGACGCGGTCAGGAACACCTCGTGGTCCTGCAGCTGGAACGCGCGACCCACCTCGGCGAGCACGCTGCGCGCCAGCTGGGCCACGGTGCCGCGGTTGTCGGCATCGGCGGCCAGGTCGTCGACGAACATCGCGAACTCGTCGCCGGCCAGGCGGCCGATCACGGTCTCCTGGGGCAAGGCGCGCATCAGGCGCTCGGTGAGGATTTCCAGCGTGCGATCGCCGGCCGAGTGGCCGAAGGTGTCGTTGATTTCCTTGAAGCGATCCATGTCGAGATACAGCAGCGCCAGCGAGGTCTTGTTGCGCAAGGCACGCGCAATCGCCTGCTGCAGCAGGTGCTGGAACTGCATGCGGTTCGGCACCTTGGTGAGCGCGTCGTAACGCGCCAGGTAACGGATGCGGCGCTCGGCGCGCTTGCGCTCGGTGACGTTGCGGACGACGAAGATCGTCCCCTGGTACTGCGGATCGTCGGTGGAAATCTGCGAGCCGGTGATGGCCACCGGGATGGTCTGGCCGTGGCGGGTCTTCACCACGGTCTCGCGCGTGTCGGAGGACGCGCGCAGCATGTCGAACTCGACGCGTTCGCGCTCGTCGAGGATGGAGACGATGCCGCGCCCGACCAGTTCCTCCTCGCCCCAGGCGAGCAGCTTGCAGGCCGCGTGGTTGGCCATGCGGATCACGCCATCGGGTGAGGTCACGAACACCGCGTCGGTCATGCTGCCGAGCACGTTGGTCAGGTAGTTCTTGTTGATCGTGGTTTCGCGCAGCTTGCGGCGCATGCGTTCGAGCGCCTGCTGCAATTCGCCGAGCTCGTCGCGTCGTCCCACCTCCAGCGGTCGCGAATAGTCACCCTGGGCGATGCGGTCCGCGCTCTTGATCAGCGTGCTGATCGGCTGGTGCATGCGCCGGCCGGCCCACCAGGCCAGCGTGAAGCCGATCAACAGCACCGCGGCGCCCATGATTCCCGCGACGATCAGCGCCTTCCGCAGCTGCGAAACCTCGAGCTTGTCGAAACGCGTCAGCGCCTCGGGTGAATCGGGGGCGGGCTCGAGTGAGCGGATCTCCACTTCGACTTCGCCGACGGTCTGCGGGGTCTCGATGCCCGGCATGGTCTGCACACTGGCGCGCACCGACGACGACGCACTGCGCGTCATGCCGCCCGCGTTGTCGCCCGGCCGGCGCCAGGCATACAGCTCGTGACCACCGGCATCGCGCACCACCACGCCGAGCAGCGTGGCATCACGTTTGAAATCCTCGATCCGGGCGCGGACTTCCTCGCGGTTCGACATCAGCACGGCGTCGTCGACGCGTTCGGCGATGCGCTGCGCCAATTCGCCCGAGCGCAGCTTCAGCTCGCGCAGCACGCGGTCGCGCGCATCGGCCGTGGCCGTGTTGAGCAAGGCAGCATGCTGGGTGCGGTTTTCGAGGACCAGGACCGAGCCGACGGCCAACGACACCACGACGGCGGCAATGACCGCGACGACGATGTACTTGCTTCTGAAACTGATGACTGCCACGGGCCCTTCGAAACCCCTCTGTAAACCCGTCCTGAGGCAGGGTTTTGTAGTTTCCACGCATATTACCCGGCCAAATCCGGCACGGGCCAGCTTCGCGGCGCTGCCACCACCGCGGATCTGTCGATTAGGTCCGCAAGTTCTGCGGACGCCCGGGGGGTCGTCGGCGCTGGGGTACCATCGCCGCATGCAGGGAACCCCGGAATTCACGCTGGATCAACTGACTGGCCGCGCCCGGGATCATCTGACGGAGCTATCCGACCCGCCCTGCGCCCTGCACCACGAGGTGGTCGCCCCCTACCTGGCCATGCGGGCGGCTGCCGCGGCGGACGGCATCGACCTGGTGGCCTTTTCCAGCTTCCGGGACTTCGACCGCCAGCTGGCCATCTGGAACGGCAAATATCGCGGCGAGCGGCCCATGCAGGACCGGGGTGGACGGCCCCTGAACCCGGGCACGTTGTCGCCGGCCGACAGGGTGAGCGCCATCCTCTGGTGGTCGGCGTTGCCCGGGGCCAGCCGGCATCACTGGGGCACCGACTTCGACGTCATGGATCTCGCCGCGCTGCCGTCCGGTTACCGCGTGCAGGTGGTGCCGGCCGAGTACCAGGCCGGCGGACCGTTCGAACGGCTAACTACCTGGCTGGATGCGCACATGCACGCGTTCGGCTTCTTCCGGCCGTACACCACGGACCGGGGCGGGGTGTCGCCGGAGCCCTGGCACCTGTCGTACGCCCCGGTGGCACTGCAGGCGCAGCGCGGCCTGACGGCGCAGCGGCTGCACGCGCTGTTGTCGGGCGTGGACATCGACGGCAAGGACGAGGTGCTGGCGTCGCTGGCGGAGAATTTCCAGCGTTACGTGGTCGACGTGGATGCGCCGCCCGAGGCCGCGTGCATGGCGCCGCGGCTGAGCTGAACCTGGCTCAGCCCCAGACTTTCTTGATCGCGCCCAGCATCAGCGTGCGCGTGGTCGCCATCGAGTCCTCGACGCCGGTGAACACCGGCGGCTGGCGCCGCAGCAGGCGCCAGTTTTCGCTGCGCAGGATGCGCTGCAGGTATTCGAGATTGCGGTCGATGGACTCCATGTACGGGTTGCGGTTGTCGTACAGGATCTCGAGGTAGCGGTAGGCGCGGTTGAACTCGCCGTCGAGCCGCTTGGCCCGCATGTCGAACACGAACTTGGGCGTCTGGCGCAGCAGGTCCAGCCCGCTGGCGTAGCGCACCTTCACGTGCCCGTTTTCGCCTATCGGCAGCGCCACGCCGGCCAGCACGAACTCCGCATACAGGCGGTCGCGGCACTTCTCCAGATAGCAGCGGTCCGCCATCTGCGCCATCAGGTCGGCGGTGCCGACGAAATGGCCCAGCTTGTGGTCGCGCGGATCGGCCGCGTGGATGTTCTTGAACGGCCGCTCGTAGCCCGTGTAGTGGATGATCTCCGCGGCCACGTCGGCCCAGCGCGCCAGGTCGATCTTGGGTAGATAGTCCCTGAGGAAGGCGGCGCCGCGCGACACGTGCACGGTGGTGAACTCCGCGCCGTTGGGCACGTCGGCGTCGCGCGTGGTGCGCAGGTAACCGACGTCGTGGAACAGCGCCACGACGATGCCGAGCATGGCGCGCTCGGGCCCGAACTTCTGCGCCTCCGGCACCTGCAGCTCGTGGCCGGCGATCAGCCGTGCCGTGGCCAGCGTGATGTCGAGCGTGTGCTGCTGGTCGTGGTAGACGGTGTCGACGCCGAAGTAACCCGGCATGCGGCCCGAGAACATCCGGTCGAAGTCGCCGAACACGTGTGCGAAGGCGGGAAATTTCTGGCCGGGCCAGACGCGGGCGAACAGCTCTTCGACCGCGGCGCGGACATCGGCAGCCGAGCTGACCAGCACCGTGTCGGTGACGTCGTAGTCGCTGCGACGGGATTCGGCGATCACGGCCGCGCCAATGCCTTGGAAACTAACAAGATGCGCGAGTCTAGGCAGGGGGTGTTGGAAAAACCAGCAGGCGGAACCGGGCCTTGAGCCGAGCGTGACCTGCGTCACGGCTTGCACCAATCCGCAATCGCGCGTGGAACCCGGCTGATGTAAAGCAATCCGACAAGCGTCGCCACCCGCGGCGGCGAAGCGCCACTTACGCCTGGAAACTGGCGATCACGGGAGTGTGGTCGGACGCGCGTTCGGAGCGGCGTGGCTCCACATCGATGCGGCAACCCAGGAGCTTTGGTGACAGCGCCTGGTGCGCCAGGATCAGGTCGATGCGCAGGCCATTGTTTCGCCGGAATGCGCCCTGCCGATAGTCCCACCAGCTGAACGATTTTTCGGGCTGTTCGAATTGTCGGAAAGTGTCGAGCAGCCCCAGGTCCAGGATGCCCTTGAGCGCGGCTCGCTCCTCCGGGCTGACGTGCACGCAGCCCACCCACGCGGCCGGGTCGTGCACGTCACGGTCCTCCGGCGCGACATTGAAGTCGCCTAACACGATCAGGCCGGGATGCTGCGCCGCCTCCTTGCGCAGCCAGCGGGTCAGCGCCTCCAGCCAGCGGAGCTTGTAGGCGAACTTCTCCGAGCCCGGTGCCTGGCCGTTGGGGACGTACAGGTTGATGACACGGTAGTCGCCGATGCTCGCCGCCAGCACGCGCCGCGGCGGATCGTCGAAGTCGGGGATGTCGCGGATGAAGTCGGTCATCGGCTGGCGCGACAGGAGCGCCACGCCGTTGTAGGTCTTCTGCCCGGAGAACACGCTGTGGTAACCCGCCGCGGTGAACTCCGGGTGCGGGAAGTCCGGGTCCTGCATCTTGGTTTCCTGCAGCGCGACCACGTCCGGGGAGTGCGTTCGCAGCCACTCGAGCACCTGCTCGCCGCGTACGCGCAGCGAGTTCACGTTCCAGGTGGCGATCGAAAAGCTCAGGCCAGGCCTTGCTGGCGCAGCAGCGCCTTCACATCCGGCGGACGGCCGCGGAAATCCACGAAGGCATCGAGCGCCTTGCGGCTGCCGCCCTGCGAGAGGATGGAATCGAGGAAGCGCTGCGCCACCGCGCGGTCGAACACGCCGCGCTCCTCGAACGCCGCGAAGGCGTCGGCCGCGAGGACCTCGGCCCACTTGTAGCTGTAATAGCCCGCGGCATAACCCCCCGAGAAGATGTGCGCGAAGTTGTGCGGGAAGCGATTCCACTCCGGCACCGCGAACACGGCCACCTCGGCGCGCACCCCGGCGAGGATCTCGTCGACGCGCGGCCCACGCGCCGCGTCGTACTCGGCGTGCAGGCGGAAGTCGAACAGCGCGAATTCGAGCTGGCGCATGGTGGCGAGCCCGGCCTGGAAGGTGCGCGATCCCAACAACTGTGCCTGCCGGTCGGCGGGCAGCGGTTCGCCGCTCTCGTGGTGCCGGGCCATGTCGGCCAGCACCTCGGGCCGCCAGGCGAAGTTCTCCATGAACTGGCTGGGCAGCTCGACCGCATCCCAGGACACGCCGTTGATGCCGGAGATCGAGGGGTAGGCCACGCGCGTCAGCATGTGGTGCAGCCCGTGGCCGAATTCGTGGAACATGGTCACGACATCGTCGTGCGTGAGCAGCGGCGGTTTGCCGGGCGAGGCGGGCAGGAAGTTGCACACCAGGTAGGCAACGGGAATCGTGTGTTCGCCGCCGAAATCCTTGCGGCCGACGCAGTCGTCCATCCAGGCGCCGGCGCGTTTCTTGGGCCGCGCACAGGCGTCCAGGTAGAAACCGGCCACGGTCTTGCCGGCGCCGTCACGGATCTCGAAGAAGCGCGCGTCCGCGTGCCAGACCGGCACGCCGCTGCGCTCGACGATGCGGACGCCGAACAACCGCTCGGCCACCGCGAACAAGCCGGTGAGTACCCGCGGCAGCGGGAAATACGGGCGCAGCTCTTCCTGCGAGATCGAGAACAGCTTCGCCTGCATCTTCTCGGAGTAATAGGCGACGTCCCAGGCATTGAGCCTGCGGCCGGCGAAGGCCTCGAGCTCGGCGAACTCCTTCGCGGCCGCCGGCCTGGCGATGCGCGCCAGCTCGCGCAGGAACTCGAAGACCGCGTCGGTGGACGGTGCCATGCGCGTGGCCAGCGCGTACGCCGCGAAGTTCGGGAAATCCAGCAGCCGCGCGGCCTCGTGGCGCAGCGCGAGGATTTCACCCATCACCTTCGTATTGTCGTACTTGCCGGCGGACGGGCCGCGGTCCGAGGCGCGCGTCGACCAGGCTTCGTAGAAATCCCGGCGCAGCGGTTCCGAGTCGGCGTCCTGCATGACCGCGACGTAGGTGGGTTGCTCGAGCACGAACACCCAGCCATCCACACCCTGCGCGGCGGCGCGCGCACGCGCCTGTTCGACGATGACGGGATTGATGCCGGCGAGCTCGGCCGGATCGGTGACGCGCCGCGACCAGGCGTTCATCGCGTCCAGCACGTTCTCCTCGAACTTCGCCCCGAGCTGCGCGAGCTGCTGCATGACTTCCTTGAAGCGCTGCTTGCGCTCCGGCGGCAGGCCGACACCGGCCAGGCGGAAGTCCTCGAGCGCGCGCTCCAGCACGCGGCGTTGCGCGCCGTCGAGCGAGCCCGCCTCGCTGGCCGCGATCGAGCTGTAGGCGCGGTACAGCGGCTCGCTCTGCGCCAGGTCGGTCCAGTAGTTAGTGAGCAGCGGCAGGCAGGCGTTGTAGCTGGCGCGCAGCTCGTCGGAATTCAGCACGCCGTTCAGGTGGCTGATCGGCGACCAGGTGCGCGACAGTCGGTGCGACAGCTGCTCGAGCGGCAGCACGGTGTTGTCGAACGTGGGATGCGGCTGGGCCTCCAGGTGTGCGACCTCGCCGCGGCTCCGTTGCAACAGTTCGCGGATGGCGGGTTCCACGTCGCCGGCGCGGAACTGGTCGAAGGAAGGCAGTCGGGTGCCGTTGAGTTCGTTCATTTCGCTATTTCATTCCGAGGGCGGCGAGCACTGGCTCGGTGTCCGGGCGCACCCCGCGCCACAACGAGAACGACTCCGCCGCCTGCTCGACCAGCATGCCCCAGCCTTTATGGGCGCGCGCGCAGCCCTGTTCAATGGCCCAGGTCACGAACGGCGTGGCCGACTTGCTGTAGCTCATGTCGTAGCAGACCGTGTGGCTGGCGACCACGCTGCCGGCCACGTTGGGCACCGCGCCGGCGAGGCCCGCCGCCGTGGCGTTGATGACGATGTCGAAGGGCTCGTCGCCGACGTCCTCGAAACCGCAGCCGCGAACCGCACCGAGATCGGCGAACAGCGAGGCCAGGTTGATGGCGCGGTCCGGCGTCCGGTTGGCGATGACCACCTCGGTGGGCCCGAGCGAGAGCAGCGGCTCGATCACGCCGCGCGTGGCGCCGCCGGCCCCGAGGATCAGCAGTCTTTCGTTGGTGATGTTCAGGCCGAGATTCTTGCGCAGGTCGGTGACCAGCCCGTGTCCGTCGGTGTTGTCGCCCAGCAGCGAGTGGTCGTCGTTCAGGATCAGCGTGTTCACGGCACCGGCGCGATCGGCGCGGCTGGTCAGGTCGTTGGCCAACTCCGCCGCGGCTTCCTTGTGTGGTACGGTCACGTTCAGCCCGCGTCCGCCGCGCGTGAAGAACTCCAGCACCTGCGCGCGGAAATTGCCCGGCGTGATGTCGTAGAGGCGATAAACGAGGGATTGATCCGTCTGCTTGGCGAACAGTCCGTGGATGAAAGGCGACCAGCTGTGACTGATCGGATGACCCACCACCCCGTACTGATCCGGCGTGTTCATCGTGGCTGAAATAAGCGGCCCATCCGGCCGGTCTTATACATGAACGCAGCCTCGCGCGGAACGACGGTGGCGGGGGCTTTCACGCGTCTCCTCGAGATGCTGCGTCCAGACCTGCTGCGCTTTGCCTTCTGGCTGGCGCGTGATCGGCAGGTGGCGGAGGACGTGGTGCAGGAGACGCTCATCAGAGCCTGGAAATCCCGTGACGAGCTCAAGGACCCGGCAGCGGCCAGGCCCTGGCTCTTCACCATCGTGCGGCGCGAGCACGCACGGCTGTTCGAGCGCAAGCGCCTGCCTACCGTCGACGTCGACGAGGTCGAGGCGCTCGGCGATCCGGCGCTGGCCAGCGACGGCGACGCCTCGCTGCTCGACCTGCGACGCGCGATCATGCAACTGCCTGATGAATACCGCGAACCCCTGGTGTTGCAGGTGTTAGGCGGTCTGAGCACCACCGAGATCGCGACCGAGCTGAAGCTCACGCAGGCCGCGGTGCTGACGCGGCTGTTCCGCGCGCGCAACCGCCTGCGCACCATTTACGGGCTCGAACCCGCGGAGGATGTCGAATGAGCGCCGCCGCGCCCGGGTGCCGCGAAGCGCGCCTGCACATCGGGGCCGATCCCCACCACCTGCCCGCGGAAGTCGCCGCGCACGTGGAGGGCTGCGCCTCCTGCCGCCGCTTCCGCGACGAGACGCTGGCGCTCGATGGACGGGTGCTTGCCGCGCTCGACCTGCCGCTGGCGCGGTTCCGGCAGAAGACCGTGCCGGCGCCCGCGCGCCGCTTCGCGCTGGCCGCGTCGGTGGTGCTGGCATTGCTGGTCGCGGGCGGATTCTGGACGTTCCGGCCCGCGACCGCGCTGGCCGGCGAAGTGGTGACGCACGTCGAGGAAGAAGCCGACAGCTGGAATTCACACGAGACCATGTCCGGGGCGCAGGTGACCGAGGTGATGCGCACCGCCGGCGCGCAATTCGAATCTCCTTATCCCGTCGTGTACGGCTATCCGTGTCCGTTCAAGGGTCATCGCGTCGCGCACCTGGTGGTGCAGACGCCGCATGGCACGGTGACCGTGATGCTGATCCCGCACGAGCGCGTGCGCCGGCGCACGACCATCGCCCGCGACGGCCTGAGCGGCGTGCTGCTGCCGGCCGGCAAGGGCAGCGTCGCGTTGCTGACGCGCGACGGCGCGGTGCCGGACGCGCTGGCCGACGAGATCGTCAGCCGCGTCCGTTACTGAGAACTTCCGCGCCGCCCCGCGGCGCACCCAGCAAGCCGGGCAGCTCGGGCAGCCACTCGCGCAGCCGCTGCTCGAGTAGATAGGGCGGGTTGACGAGCACCAGCGCGGAACCGTTGAGCGCGGCGCGCGAGTCGGGCGGATGCACCCACAGCAGCGAGGCGAGTACCGGGCGCGTCAGCGCGCGGCCCAGTGCCGCGAACCAGTGATCGAAGTCGCCGCGCAGCTTGAGGGGCAGC
>Ga0307411_10000407_pt1 | contig 14753 bp, 11 predicted proteins | sample DK1Ometagenome_2_FD_203712 | JGI IMG/M metagenome (GOLD analysis project Ga0307411, IMG submission 203712) | Maize rhizosphere microbial communities from greenhouse at UC Davis, California, United States - DK15-O-1 | ecosystem: Host-associated > Plants > Roots > Rhizosphere > Soil | place: USA...
GGTTCGCAGCGCTCAATTCGGTCGGCGCGAAGAGCAGGGTGGCAACACCGTCGATGGCGATCCGGAAGTCCTCTTCGGGCCACGGATTGAGGCGGTCATGGCTACGGAGGCCTGCTTCGACATGGGCAACTGCAAGACCGGCCTGGGCAGCGCCGAGAGCTCCGCCAAGCGCGCTCGACGTGTCGCCCTGCACGACGACCAGTCGCGCCCGATCCAAGGCTGCACCAATCGTGCGCGCGACGTCGCGAACGTGGAGTTGCGGGTCGGGCCTACCGGCGCAGATGAGTTCGACAGTCGGCACTGTTGGCATGCCGTAATCGATGGGCCGAAGCTGAGGATGCTGTCCGGTGAGGATGAGGCGCGGGCGGATTCCGCGATGGAGGAGCGCTTTGGCTAAGGGAGCGAGCTTGATGACTTCAGGACGCGTACCGGCGACTAGCGCAACACTTTGATCGTTCAGTCTTCCCCCTGGCTCGGCACACTATTTGTGACCGCCCGCAGTCAGGGTTGCAAGCGCTAGCGGAAGTTGTCGGCGTAGGCCTGAATCTTCATCGTCACCTTCGCGGCCGGGATCAGATGATACTGCAGCCCCTTGCGGTCGCAGAAGGCGATCGCCTCTTCCCTCGTCTTGAAGTTGATCTTGACCTGCGTGTTCGTGTCGCCGGACCCGTTCCAGCCGGTCAGCGGATCGGGCCGAAGCGGCTTCTGCCGCTCGAACTCCAGCAGCCACAGGCCATTGTTGGCCTTGCCGGACTGGGTCGTGCGGCGGTCGAGCTCAGTGATACGGGCGATCGTCATCGGCTGCGGAAGTGGCCCAGCACCGCTTCGGAATCAAGCCGTCGGCGCATCAGTAAGCCCGGGAGATCGCGAACTCGACTGCCTCGGTGAGCGCCGTCTTGGCTTTGCCGGCCGGGAAGGGCGCCAGCGCATCGAGTGCGCGGCGGCCGTAATGGCGTGCACGTTCCACGGTTTCGGAAAGAGCATCACTGCTGCGGAGCAGTGCGATGGCGCGAGTCAGGTCTTCGTCAGAGGTTCGCTCGCCGCTGATCGCGGAACGCCAGAAGGAACGATCGTCTTCCGAGCCGCGAGCGTAGGCAAGGATGACGGGTAGCGTGATCTTGCCATCGCGGAAGTCGTCGCCGACGCCCTTGCCCATCACGTCCTGGTCCGACCCGTAGTCGAGCGCATCGTCGACGAGCTGGAAGGCGATTCCGAGATATCGGCCGTACTTCTCGAGGGCGATCTCGGCTTCGTCGCTGGCTTCGGCAACGACCGGGGCGATGCGGCAAGCGGCGGCGAACAGAGCGGCGGTCTTGGCAGAAATGATCCTGAGGTACTGTTCCTCGTCGGTTTCGATGCGACGCTGGGTCGTCAATTGCTCGACTTCGCCCTCCGCGATCACCGCGGAGGCGTGGCTGAGGATCTTCAGGACCCGGAGGCTGCCGTCTTCGACCATCAGTTCGAAGGCGCGGCTGAACAGAAAATCGCCCACCAGCACCGTCGCCGGATTGCCCCAGATGAGGTTGGCGGTGCGCTTGCCGCGGCGAAGGCCCGAGCCGTCGACCACGTCGTCGTGGAGCAAAGTGGCGGTGTGGATGAACTCGACTGCAGCGGCGAGCTTCTGGTGCCTGGTGCCGCTGTAGCCGAGCAACGCCGCGGAACCGAGCGTCAGCATCGGCCGCATCCGCTTTCCCCCGCCCGCGATGAGATGTCCTGCGAGCTCGGGGATCAGTCCGACCTTGCTCTGCATGCGGTCGAGAATCACCGCGTTCACGCCATGCATGTCGTCCGCGACGAGCGCCATCAACGGATTGAGCGACGGTGCGGAAGAGGTGTTGAGATCGTGAACGGTGGCGGACACGGCGCCGCACTAGCTGCAGACGTGCGCTTTTCCTAGCCCGCGGGAAGGCTCAGGCGCGCGAGCAGGCCGCCGAGGTCCTCGCTCTCTTCAAGCATGATCGTTCCGCCGTAGATTTCGGCGACGTCGCGGACGATGGCGAGGCCTAGGCCGGTGCCTGGTTTGTCCGTGTCGAGGCGAGCCCCGCGCTGGAAGATCGCCTCGCGTTGCTGCTGCGGGATGCCGTGTCCGTCGTCTTCGACGATGACATCGACGACGCCGTTCTTCGGCTCGACGGTCACGAAGACGCGGCCTCCGCCATATTTGGCGGCGTTCTCGACGAGGTTGCCGATCATCTCGTCAAGGTCCTGTCGTTCCACGCGGACCTGCGCGGTCTTGTCGCCGGCGATATCGACGGTGACCTTTTCGTACAGGCGATCGACCGCGCGCTGCACTGCATCGACGCTTTCCCACACGCGCGCCCGTGCTTGGGCGGAGGCTCGGCGACCGATTGCGCGGGCGCGGGCGAGATGGTGGTCGACCTGCCGCCGCATCACGATCGCCTCGCGACAGACCGTGTCCGCCAGATCCGGCGCATTCGCCGTGGCGGCGTTGGTGATGACCGTCAGCGGTGTCTTGAGTGCATGGGCGAGGTTGCCGGCATGGCGGCGGGCCTCCTCGGCCTGTTCCTCGCTGTGCGCGAGAAGCTGGTTGATTTCCTGCGTGAGCGGCTGGACTTCGTTCGGGAAGTCGCCGGCGATGCGCGACTTGGCGCCGGACCGGATCGCTGCGACATCCTGCCGGATTCGCCGCAGCGGCCACAGGCCGTAGAAGGTCTGCAATGCGGCGAGGATCAGAAGCCCGACCCCAAGCGCTAGGAAGCTCCAGAACAGCGTCGAGCGCAGGTCGCGGATCTGGCTGTCGATCATCTCGCGTGACTGAGCGACCTGATAGCGCCAGCGGACCTTCGACCCCGGGAGGACGACGTCGCGCTCTGTTATCCGAAGCGGCTCACCGTCGAACTCGTTGCTGTCGTAGACGTGGACGTCGATGTCCCGGTGGCGGTCCTGGACGGCTAGGCGGCGGTCCCAAAGGGAGCGCGACGGAAACGCATCCGATCCTTCGCCGCTGATCTGGAAATAGATGCCGGAATAGGGCTCGACGAACCTTTGGTCGGCCGGCTGGCGCGTAAAGCGGACCTCGCCGTCGGGCCCGATTTCCGACGCCGCGATCATCCCGTTGAGCACATATTCGAGCTGGTCGTCGAAATTCTTGACGATCCCCGCTCTGAGGATCTGGTCGAGCGCGAAGCCGCCGGTCAGCAGGAGCGCGGTGATCCAGAACGCGGCGACGACGATCATGCGCCGCGTCAGCGATCTCTCGCGAGATGGCTTGAGCGGCGGCACTTCGGCTTGCCGATCCGCCGCCGTCACCGGGGCGGTCTGATCGTTCAACCGCGGTTTTCCTCCGGATCGTCGAGCGTGTAGCCGAGCCCGCGAATGGTGGTAATCACGTCCGCGCCAAGCTTTTTCCGGATGCGCGTGACGAACACCTCGATCGTGTTCGAATCGCGGTCGAAATCCTGGTCGTAGATATGCTCGATCAACTCGGTGCGGCTGACCACCTTGCCTTTGTGGTGCATCAGATAGCTCAGCAGCTTGTACTCCTGCGCGGTCAGCTTCACCGGCTCGCCGGCCTTGGTGACCTTGCCCGAACGTGTGTCGAGGCGGATGTCGCCCGCGACCAGCTCGGACGAGGCATTGCCCGATGCGCGACGGATGAGGGCGCGCAGGCGGGCGATCAGCTCCTCCGTCTGGAATGGCTTGGCGAGATAGTCGTCCGCGCCCGCATCGAGCCCCGCGACCTTGTCCGACCAGCTGTCGCGCGCCGTCAGCACCAGCACGGGCATGCGCCGGCTTTCCTTGCGCCAGCGGTCGAGCACGGTGAGCCCGTCGACTTCGGGTAGCCCGAGGTCGAGGATCACCGCGTCATAGCTCTCGGTCGCGCCGAGATAATGTCCGTCCTCGCCGTCCGTGGCGAGGTCGACGGCATAGCCCGCCCCTTCGAGGGTCGAACGGAGCTGCCGCCCCAGATTGGGCTCGTCTTCGACGATCAGGACCCGCATGGAAATCTGTCCCCTAAAACACTGTTCACCGCGTCAAACCAACGCGAAGCTGAACGGTTGCTTTAGCGGAATGAACTGGGACGGCGCACGAAAATGTCAATGCGGCCGTCCGCTTTGCATCCGGCAATAACCATTGTAGATTTTGCTCTTGGCGGAAACTGGGGGGTTGATGCCTGCGTTTTTCTGTCTGGCCGCGATTGCGGCCGCCATGCAGCAGGCGGATCCGGGGAATGCCGAGACCGCGGAGGACATCGTCGTCACGGGCGAGCGTGTGCCGCGCTCGCTTCGGGAAACGCCGTCGAGCGTGGCAGTCGTGGACGAAGCGGCGATGGAGGCTAACGGCGCAACCCGCGTCGACCAGGTCCTTGCACTCATTCCTAACGTCCAGCTTGGAAACGGGAGTCAGGGACCCGCAATCCGCGGAATGGACACCACCGGGCCGCTCTACGCCTTGCCGGCCTTCCTTGGCGGCAACCGGCCGAGGATGACGCTCGTCGTGGATGGGCGGCCGGTCAGCTACAACGAGTTCGTCTTCGGGACTTTTCCGATCTGGGACGCGGAGCGGATCGAAGTATTCCGAAGCCCTCAGACGACCACGCAGGGCCAGAATTCGATCGCCGGAGCGATTTTCGTCAACACGAACGACCCGAGCACGACCCCCGAATTTGGCGCGCGCGCGATCGTCGGAAGCCTGAAGATGCGGCAGGTGTCGGCGCTAATGTCCGGTCAGCTCGCGGGCGACACGCTGGCGTTCCGCGTCGCCGGCGATTTCCGTTACGCCCGGACCAGCAGCAAGCTTGAGGACGTGATCAGGGGCGGCGATCCCAGCCACGACGTTTACGGCCTGCTGCGGGCGAAACTGCTCTTCAGGCCATCCACGCGAACGCGGATTGTCCTCACCTACGTCCATTCCCAGTCGCAGTTGCCGCAGACCATAGGGGTCGATGCGCCCTTCGACGAGCGACGGGACGACAGTGTGAACTACGGCGTGTTTCGTATAAACGTGGACTCGCTGACTGCTGCCGTCCGGCACGAGGCGAGTGACGCGCTCGCCGCCAGCTTCATCCTTTCGGCGGGCGACAGCAGTGCACGTCGCCTGGCAATTCCGGACTTTGGAGAGACACGCAACGACGGTCGGGACTGGTCCGCCGAAGCTGCAGTGAACTGGTCTCCCGATGCTCCGTACAAGTTGGTCGTCGGCGCTGCCCGCAGCCGCGTCGCGCTGAAGCAATTCATCAATTTGCGGCAGGTTTCGGGATCGGTCGGCCAGTTCCGCGATCGGCAGACCGGTACCGGCCTGTTCGTCGACGCTCGCGTTTCGATTACGCCGAAGACGACGCTGACTGCTGGCTTGCGCTACCAGCACGATCGCCAGGTGCGAACGGGTGCGCTGACCGCGACTTCGTTCGTCGTTCCCATCGACTTCGACGGCTCGTTCGAAGCCTGGTTGCCGAAAGTCAGCCTCGCCTACGATGTCACTTCGAACCTTACGATCGGGGCGATGGCGCAAAAAGCTTATAATCCGGGCGGCACGACCATTCGGATCGATACGCTGCAGCCCGATGAGTTCAAGGCTGAGCGGCTGTGGGACTTCGAGCTGTTCGGCAGGGCGAAGTTGGCGGGCGGACGCGCACTCCTCAACGCTAACGTCTTCTACTATGACATGCGCAACGCACAGCGGGCCGAGGATATTACGATCTTCACCCCGAGTGGACGGCAGGCCGGGTTCGCCAACCTGTTCAACGTCCCCAAGGCGCGTTCCTATGGCGCGGAAGCGGAACTCAGTTGGCGGGTCACGGACGCGCTTTCGACGCGGCTGGCGATCGGCCTGCTAGGCACGAAGATGGTGCGTACAGAAGGGGAGAGCGCCGTCTTTGCGAACAACGAGTTTGATCGCTCGCCCCATTTCACAGGGGCAGCGGCGGTCGATTGGCGGCCTTACGCGCAGCTACGGCTTTCCGCCCAGGTCAGGCATCACAGTCCATATTTCAGCGATCCGGGTAATCGCCCTCACCTGCGCATCGATAGCGCGACCAATGTCGATGCGAGGGTCGCTTATGACATCGGACGAGTCTCGCTGTTTGGGCAGGTCCGAAATCTGTTCGATGCGCTGAATTTGCTCAGCCTTGGATCGGCGTTTTCCGGAGAAGCCGAGGATCCGAGAACTTTCGCGGTCGGGATCGAAAGTCGATTCTAGCCATCGATTTGGTAGTCGGGACGGACGTTGCGGGCGTGCCAGTAGGCGGTCAACCCGATCTCGTCGACGAGCGTCTGGAACCGAGGATCGGCCCGCATGGCGGCGATCGGAGGAGTGAACAGCCAGGGCGCAAAGCGCCAGGCAGTGCTGCGAACGGACGCAGGAGACTTGGACCGAACGGGACCTGAACTCCCCACCGCAAAATAGGCGTTGGTGATCTCGAATGCGGTGTCGAGCTCACCGAGCGCCGACATGACCATCGCCGACTGGTTCGTCAGCCGAAGGTTCTCCGATGCCTCAAGAATCGCTCGTCGTGCGGCCGCTATGCTCTTTTCGCCAGGGTGGTCCAGGGCTGCGAGAGTCCTGCGCCACAACGCAACGGATTCCGGTGAGAAATTCTGTGGTGCAGTTTCGGGCGTCTCGATCATTGCCAACGCGGCCCGCGACCGGTGCGTGAAGGCGAAGATTATGAAACGCGCAAAACGGACGAATCTGTGGGTTGGCCAATATTGCAACGCCTTGGCAATGACTCGGTCCGCTTCGGCAACGCGTCCAGTAATCCACAGGAGTTGCGCGTGCGGGTAATGACTGCCCGCGGTGAACGGGTCGATCTGGAGCGCGCGCTCCACAAGCGCCAATGCATCCCGGCTTCTGCCCACGCATTGGAGCAGGTTCCACAGCTGCCTCATGACCTGCATATTGTTCGGGTCAGCGGCCAGAATCCGGCGAAGCCGATCCTCCGTGGCCGAAAGATCCAGCGTCCCACCTTCCAGGACCACCCGAGCGAGATGCGCATTAGGCTCGCGGGGATCGAGAGCAAGAGCGGCGTCGATGGCGTCCTGCGCTTCCTGGTAGGAGCTCTGGGACTCAGCTCGATCGTCATTCTCCGCCCTTAAGGCTCGGGAATAAGCGAACAGTCCCTGAGCCCTGGCGTCGTCTGGTCGAAGCGCAACTGCACGCCCAAAGAAGTCTTGCGGATTTTCGGCCGGATCGCTCGAATTCAGTGCAGCCTCGCCACGCTTCATGAGGTCTCCGAACTTGCGGTTTTCTCCCGATCGCAGCCACCATAATCCACTCGCGCCAAGCGCAGTCGCGGCAACTGCGCCGCCGACGAGCTTGCGCCGCGACAAGCCTTGTCGCTCGACTTCCTCACCATGCTCTGCCGGACTGTTGTTCAGTAGCTGCAGAACTTCGCCGGTCAGCCGGTATCCCGTGCGCGGGATCGTCTCGATCTCGTAAAGACCGGGCGCGACATGAGCCCCGGTCCGGCGCACCTTGGCAATCGCCCGATTGAGGCTGTCGTCGCCGACGATCACGCCGCCCCAGCACTGATCGAAAAGCTCCGTTCGCGTGACGACTTTTCCGCCCGCGTCGAGCAGGAGCAGAAACACCTGCATGATGAGCGGCTCGAGGTGAGCATGGCCCCCGGGACCTTCGACCAGCCGCCGCGATGGACTGACGAGCATCGGACCAAGCTGAATGTCAGGCCGAAGCGCAAGGTCGCTCAGCTTTAACATTACGCCCCCCGGTACCTCCGCCCACTCAACGAAGATCAGCAAATGATCATAAGATCATCGGCAAACCTTCATCGCATATCCCCGAACCGGTTTCTACGCCCCTTCAATCACTTGAACGGAGCGAGGAAAGGTCATGAACAGGAACGCCTACATCTATGCGGCAACCGCTGCGGCGATCGCTTATGCAAGCGCGGCCGCGGCGAAGAATTGGGATGACTGGTCCACGCCGGTGAACCTGGAAAGCCTGCCCAACTCCAGCGCTGCAGTGAACAGTCCCGCGGTGGACGGCTGTGCGAGTCATTCGCAGGACGGATTGTCGATCGTCTTCAACTCAAACCGGGGCGGCAACCAGGACCTCTACATCGCTACGCGATCGAACACGTCGGAGGGTTTCGGAACTCCCGAGCGCCTGCCGGCGCCAGTCAACACGTCCGCCAACGAAGCTTGTCCGACGGTCGCAAACGGCCACCGCCTCTACTTCTCCAGTGATCGCGAAGATCCGGCCTATGACATGTATGTCAGCAAGCGCGGACCGAATGGCTGGAGCGAGCCGGAGAATCTCGGTCCGAACATCAATACGCCGGGATGGCTGGATGAGGCGGCTGCGTTCTACGAGGATGGCGGCGACCAGGTCATGCTGTTCTCGAGCCGGCAGGCCGGTGGGTCCGGAGACGGCAACATCTATCAAAGCGTGAACGGCGGACCCAAGAGCCTGGTGGCGGGCGGACCGAACAGCTCGGCGTCGGACAACCGGCCGAGTGTCACCCGCGACGGCCTGACCATCTTCTTCGATTCGACGCGAAGCGGCGGCTTGGGTGGGCCGGATCTCTACTATGCGACCCGTTCGAGCACGTCCGAGCCGTTCGGACCCGCGATTCACCTTGCCGGCCTTAGCTCGTCAGTCTTCGATGCCCGAGCCACGATCAGCAAGGACGGGTCGTTCCTGACCTTCGCCTCCCAGCGTCCGGGCGGAGAATCCGCAGCCCCCGACATGTATTATACGACTAGGGACAAGATCACTGGTCAGTAAGTGCGGGGGCGCGCCGTGCCCGTGGCCTTTGGGGAGGCTACGGGCGCGAGCGTCCGACGATCCGGCCGGTCGCGGCGTCCACATCGACCCAGATGACACGGCCTTCCTTGACGAATTTCAGCCGGTAGCGGTCGCCGTTGAACTCGGGACCGAGATAGTCGGCGCCACCCATGAAGGGCATGACCCGACGTTCGATATTAGGCAGTGGCATGGCGCGGCCCTGGCGCTTCGCGTCGAACGCGCGATCGGCATCGCGCGGCGGATCCGCTAGTGCGGGTGTCGCGAGCAGGCCTGCGCAAAGCGCGGCCAGAACAGTTTTACGGAACAGGCTCATGGCGTTTCTCTGGTCGCAGCTTTTATCAGAAGCCATTGAATGCCTTATGAATGATGCCGACCATTGCCGTTCAGATAGAAGACTGCCGTAAAATTTGCGTTCACGGAAGTGGCCGAACGGTCACACCGGTTTCCTCCGCCGGATGCCTTGGCTAGGGCGCGTCCCATGGCCGCGGCTGTTCTCTCTTACGAAGACCTTGGGCTCGTTCAGGGCGAGGGTTGGCTATTCCGCAACCTCGACGTGCACATCCGTCCGCGCGACCGGCTGGCGCTGATCGGACGCAACGGTGCGGGCAAGACGACCCTCCTGAAGTGCCTCGGCGGGCTGATCGACACGGACGAAGGGCGACGGACGATCGTGCCGGGCTCGCGCGTGGTGTTGCTCGAGCAGGACCCGGACATGGGCGATCACGCGACCCTGTTCGACTGGGTGCTGGACGGAGCGGACGCGCCGGAGACGCATGAGGCCGCGGCGATCGCCGACCAGATCGGGCTGGACCTGTCCCGGCCGGTGGCGACTGCCAGCGGCGGCGAGCGGCGCCGGGCGGCGATCGTCCGCGCGATGGCGCAGGAGCCCGACGTGCTCATGCTCGACGAGCCGACCAACCATCTCGACCTCGCCGGGATCGAATGGCTGGAAGACTGGCTGAATCGCTTCACCGGCGCGTTCATCGTCATCAGCCACGACCGGACGTTCCTGACGCGGCTGACGAAGAGTTGCCTGTGGCTCGACCGCGGCAATTTGCGCCGGGCGGAGATCGGGTTCGGCGGCTTCGAGGCCTGGATGGAAAAGGCCTATGAGGAAGAGGCGCGCGCGGCCGAGAAGCTCGACTCCAAGCTCGCGCTTGAAGCGAGATGGCTGGAACGTGGGGTCACCGCCCGCCGCCGCCGCAACCAGGGGCGCCTCGCCAAATTGCACGAGATGCGGGCGCAGCGGGCGGCGATGATCGGCGGTCCGGGCACCGCCAAGCTCGCCATCGCCAAGGATGACGTGCGGTCCAAGTCAGTGATCGAAGCGGACCATGTGTCGAAGAGTTTCGGCGAGCGCGCGATCATCCGCGACTTCACTTTGCGCATCCAGCGCGGCGACCGAATCGGCATCGTCGGCGCAAACGGTGCGGGCAAGACGACCCTGCTCAAGCTGCTGACGGGTGAGCTCGAGCCCGACCAGGGCAAGATCGTGCGGGCCAAGACGCTTTCCGGAATCGTCATCGACCAGCAGCGCAAGCTGATGGAGCCGACCAAGCGCGTTCGCGACGTGCTGGCGGAGGGCGGCGACTGGATCGACGTTCGAGGCACGAAGAAGCACATCAAGGGGTATCTGAAGGAATTCCTCTTCTCGCCCGAGCTGACGGAAGCGCCGGTAGGGTCGCTGTCCGGCGGCGAACGGTCGCGGCTGCTTCTGGCGAGGGAGTTCGCCCGTGAAGCGAACCTGCTCGTTCTAGACGAGCCGACCAACGACCTCGACCTGGAAACGCTTGATCTGCTCCAGGAAGTCATCGCGGATTACGAAGGCACCGTCCTGATCGTCAGCCACGACCGCGATTTCCTCGACCGGACGGTGACGGTCACGCTTGGGCTCGATGGATCGGGCAAGGTGGATATCGTGGCCGGAGGCTATGAAGATTGGGCGAAGCGGCGAAAGCAAGCTCCCCCTACCGCTCGCGGGAGAGGCCCGCGGAGTGGGCCTGTTTCCGCAAGATCGATCGCGGACATGCCCACCCCTCAATCTCCTCCCGCGAGCGGGAGGGGAGGAAAGCTCAGCTACAAGGACCAGCGCGACCTCGATCGTTTGCCGGGCGAGATCGAGCGGCTGGAAGCCGAGATCGCTGCGACGGACGATGCCCTGAACGACGCCGACCTCTACACGCGCGATCCGAAGCGCTTTACCGACCTCACGGACCGCGCGGCGAAACTGCGCGCCGAGAGGGACGGCGCCGAGGAACGCTGGCTGGAGGTCGCCGAAATGGCGGAGCAGCTCGCCGGCTAGGCGGCGGCCAGCCTCGCCTTAACGCGCTCGTCGACGCGCCGCTCGAAGATAGTCAGCGGCATCGCGCCTTCCTTGAGAACGTCGTGGAAGTCGCGGAGATCGAACTTCGCGCCGAGCGCCTGCTGCGCCTTCTGGCGAGCGCGGGTCCAGGCGAGGTGACCGATCTTGTAGCTGCAGGCCTGACCCGGGGAGGCGCAATAGCGCTCGATCTCGCGCTGCACTCGCGGGCGGGCAAAGCCGGTAGCGGCGACCATGTGATCGGTCGCCTGCTCGCGGGTCCAGCGCTTGTGGTTGAGGCCCGTGTCGACGACCAGCCGCTCCGCGCGGAACAGGAACGACTGCAGATAGCCTGCGCGCTCGATGCCCTTGTAGGCGCCAAGCTCGTCCGCGACTTGCTCGGCGTAGAGCGCCCAGCCTTCGCCATAAGCGGAGTAGAAGGCGATTCGGCGAAGCATCGGAAGGTCGGCCGAGCCCTGCGTCACGCTATTCTGGAGGTGATGGCCCGGATTGCCCTCGTGATAGGTGAGGGCCGGGAGCGAATATTTCGGCCAGTCGTCCGTGGATTTGAGGTTGATGAAGTAAATCGCCGGACGTGAGCCATCGAGAGAAGCAGGCCGGTAGTAGCCGTTGGACGCACCATCCTGGATTTCCGGCGGCACACGGCGGATTTCCAGCGGATCCTTAGGCGGATTGTGGAAGGCCTTCGGCAGGCGGGCCGTCATGTCCGCCATGCCTGCATTCAGGCTTGCGAGCAGCTCTGTGCGGCCCGCGTCCGTGTTCGGATAGAGCTGCTCGGGCGACTTGTTGAGGGCCGTGAGGCGCTCGCCGACGCCGCCGCTCGTGTAGCCCGCGCTGCGCAGGATTTTGTCCAGCTCCGCCGTGATCTCGGCAACTTGCTGCAGGCCGATCTGGTGGATTTCGTCGGCGGTGAAGGTCGTTGTCGTGGCCTCCGCGAGCGCGGCGGCGTAAATGTCCCCGCCGTTCGGCACACGCCAGATGCCGTCGCCTGCCTGGCTCTTCGAACGAAGCGCGGTCACCGCCGCGATCTGGCGGTCGAGCGCCGGATAGACCTTTTCCGCAACGATCTTCGCAGCCCGTCCGCGCCAGTCGCCACCGATTTGCTTGGCAGCAGCCCGCTCAGCGAGGGAGCCCGCCATATTGCTCTGCGCAGCCGCCGGCTCGCGCAGCGAACGCATCTGGCCGAGCGCAAGATCGAGCGACCAGGCCGGGGCAAGGAAGCCACGTTCCGCCTGCCGCTGCTGTTCCGCCGTCTCGTTCTCCAGCACAGTCGCGAACTGCGAAAGGCGGGACAGGTACGCCTCGGCGTCCACTGCGTTTTCAATCGTGTGGGCGGAGTGCAGGAAATCCGGAATGGAGAAATAAGCGCCGTCCTGCTGGCTGATGACGTACGGGCTCTGCGGGTTCGAGATGTCGAACTTCTCGGGACCGACGTTGCTCGTCTTGAGATCCCAGATCACGACTTCGCGATTGAGCTTGGAAAGATCGGACAGGCCTGCTTCCGGAACGGCGGCAAGCCAGCCGATGAATTTGTTGGTCCGCGCAACCTCCTCGATCCGCGCCTGCCGGTCAGGGCGGGTATCCAGTTCGGCTTTGAGGTGGGCAAGTTCGCCCTTGTCGAGACCGGTGTAGGTCGCGAGCGCCGGGCTGGTGCGGACCTGTTCCTGGAAAATCCGCTCGAAAATCTGGTTGATCGCCGCGTCCTGCGGACCCGCCGCAGCCTGAGCGGTCGCGGCGAAGGCGACGGCCGGTTTTGCGAAAGCGCTGATGAAGGACACGCCCGCGGCGGCAGTGGCGGTCGATAGAAATTGACGGCGATCCATGAAGCTCTCCCCTCGGCACGGACTCAGGAGGGGAGGCTTAAAGCCACGCGGCCGGCCCGCAAGTCCGTTCGTCGAAGTGAACAGCCGTTGGTCGGATCGCAGCCCGTCAGGCGCTAAGCTGATACTGCTTGATCAGGTCGTAGAGCGTCGGACGGCTGATCCCGAGCAGCTTGGCCGCACCCGAGATATTGTTGTCGGTGCGGCTCAGCGCCTGGCGGATGGCTCGGCGATCTGCGGTCTCGCGCGCCGCGCGGAGGTTCAAGGCAAGCTCCGCTTCCTCAGCAGTGCGGTCATTGCCCGGCAGGTCGAGGTCGTCGGCGCTGACCGACTTGCCGTCGGCCATGATCACGGAGCGCTTGATGCGGTTTTCCAGCTCCCGGACGTTGCCGGGCCAGCCGTAGGCGTCGATCGCTGCGAGCGCATCGGCCGACAGCGACTGGACCTTGGTGTTCAATTCCTTGCCGAAGCGGTTGACGAAGTGCCGCGCTAGAAGAACGGCGTCGCCCGGGCGCTCCGCCAGCGAGGGGATCTTCACCACGATTTCGGCGAGGCGATAGTAGAGGTCCTCGCGAAAACGCCCGTCCGCCGTCATGGCGTCGAGGTTCTGGTGCGTGGCGCAGACGATGCGCGTGTCGACGGCGATCGGCTGGCGCCCGCCGATGCGCTCGATGACGCGCTCCTGAAGGAAGCGCAGCAGCTTGACTTGGAGAGGCAGCGGGATGTCGCCGACCTCGTCGAGGAACAGGGTGCCGCCCTGCGCCATCTCGATCTTGCCGATGTTCGACTTGACTGCGCCGGTGAAGGCGCCGCGCTCGTAACCGAACAATTCTGCCTCAAGCAGGGTCTCGGGAATGGCGGCGCAGTTGATGGCGATGAACTCACCCTTGCGGCCGCTTTTCTCGTGCACCGCGCGGGCGAGCAATTCCTTGCCGGTGCCCGACGCGCCCAGCAGCATCACCGACACGTCGGCGGTTGCGACGCGCTCGATGGTCTTGCCGACCTTGAGCATCTCCGGAGCCGAGCTGATGATCGAGCCGAGCACTTGGCCCCCGCCGGCCTGCTCGAGACGGCGGTTCTCCGCCTCGATGTCGGCGACGTGGAAGGCGCGAGAGACGATCAGGCCGAGCTCGTCGATGTCGACCGGCTTGCGGTAGAAGTCGTAGGCGCCAAGTCCGATCGCCTTCAGCATGCTTTCGCGAGCGCCGTGGCCGGATGCGACGATGACCTTGGTGTCGGGCTTCAGCCGCAGGATGTCTGTCAGAGTGGCGAAGCCTTCGCTCGTTCCGTCCGGATCGGGCGGAAGGCCGAGGTCGAGCGTGACGACCGCAGGTTCGTGAAGGCGAACAGCCTCGATGGCCGCGGCGCGGTCGCCGGTTAGTACGACTTCATAGCCCTCGTAAGCCCACTTTAGCTGGCGCTGCAGGCCTTCGTCGTCCTCGACGATCAGCAGGACGGGAAGCTTCTGGTCGGTCATGCGATTTTCCGCTGCAATTGGGCGGCCTCGTCAGCCGCTGGGAGGAAGATGGAGAATTCGGTGCCGACGCCCGGAGTCGAATCGACGACCAGGCGGCCGCCCATGGCGGCGATCAGCGATCGGGCTTCGAACGAGCCGATTCCGAAGCCGCCGGGCTTGGTCGAGGCGAACGGCTGAAACAGGCGGTTGCGGACGAAGTCGCCGTCCATGCCGGTGCCGTGGTCGACAATCGTGATGCGCACCTCAGAATCGGCAGGATCGACCCGAACGGTGATCGGGATTTCGGGCGAGCTGGCCTCGACAGCATTCTGGATGAGGTGGCCGACCGCCTGCTCGAGGCCGGCCGCATCGGCGACTGCCCACAAAGTCGTGTCTCCGAGCAGCTTCACCTCGTGGTCGCGCCGCTTGG
>Ga0307411_10000408_pt1 | contig 14749 bp, 17 predicted proteins | sample DK1Ometagenome_2_FD_203712 | JGI IMG/M metagenome (GOLD analysis project Ga0307411, IMG submission 203712) | Maize rhizosphere microbial communities from greenhouse at UC Davis, California, United States - DK15-O-1 | ecosystem: Host-associated > Plants > Roots > Rhizosphere > Soil | place: USA...
GGTGGTCATCGTGTATTCCTTTGGACAAGGGTTGTTGGGTCGCACCTCAACCTTATCCGGACTCACGATGGCCACCCTCTACGGGCCGCCTCGATCAAGACTTACACCACCTCCTGGGGCATCACCCTGTTCGGAATGGCAATTAGGTTTTCGGCCGGCCGAACGAAATCACAGCGACTCGAAACTAGGGGGGGAAATTTCTGGACCCCACTCGTCATTGAGTCATGGATCAGTCCATCTTCAACGGCGAGCGGGGTCGGGTCTGGCATGTCAGCTGGCAGCTGACGTTGGGCCGGGACCTGCTGCGATGGCCTTCGCTGGCCGATCGAATCGTGGGTCGCCTTATTTCGGCGAATGACGGCGAGGGCCGCGCGCTGCTGTTCTACCTGGTTCTGCCAAGAGAGATCCATGTGATCTCCAGGATGCGTCCCGGTGATCCGCCGTCATCGCTCGCTGCTGGCGTGGCCAACGTGATCGGCAAGTGGGTCCGTCAGGCGGATGGTCTGCTTGGCCCCGTGTTCGTCGCGTCTTTCCGCTCGGAAGCGATTGGCGATCTCGAATCTCTTTGCCGGGACTTTCGTATGCTGGCGTGGAGGCCTGTGTCGACCGGGCTACGCGATGGGCCGACGAACTATGCATTCAGCGCGTTGAGAATTCTTCTTGGATTGAACCTGCCGGGTAGATTTCGGACCGGGCCGTTGTTTGACCTGCTCGGAAGCAAGGTGCCGCAAGACCGGGCCCTGATCCGACGCGTGATGGCGGAGCCGCCGACGGAGCTTGATGTGCTGCAGTGGGAGTTGGCCAAGGATCTGGTGCCCGCGAGGGGCACGCTCGGGCCTGACGGCATGATGACCAGGTATGTGCAAGGACCTGCAGCGGCTCTTGTCGCTGCCAGCAAGGATAAGAGCATCGACGGCGCCCTCAGAATCTTGGTGCGCTGGGTGGAGGTCAAGCTGGGGTTGCAGGGCGGCCATGGGTTGTCGTCCAACGGTGGTCCGGAGGGGGCGCGCGGCAGGGCCTTGGTTGGTGGTCTCGCTCTGAAGTTGGGCCTGTGTTCCGCGTCGTCCGTTTCTCGCTATTTCGGTCGAGCGAAAGCGACCCTCAGCGAGCAGATGGCCGCGAGCAGCGCGCGTGCGGCGGGTCAGGCGATTCTTGCCATCCCCATGGAACAGATCGTCAGGGAAGCGATTGCGATCGCGCTACATGCGAGGGATGCAGGGGCGGGCTAGCAATGCCTATCCAACGGCCTGGTGCAGAGCTTCAAGGCCTGCTATCGCGGATGTAGACAACGTCATGATGTTGGGATCGGTGGAGGCGACGTAGGCCGGATCGATCCGTACGATCTTGGCTAACAGGCGCGTTTGGAGCCGCTTGGCAAAGTGCCTAACCGTGGGGACGGCGGTGCCTGCTCCGATCTCCAGGACAAGCAGGCGCTCGACGCCATGCAGCCATTGCTGCAGCAGCGTCTCTTGGAAGTCGCTGCGGGCGCTCAGCCAGTCGCCGTCCCCGAACAGCAGGATGTTCGGTCTGGCGACCGCACCGCAGTTGCGGCAAAGGGGCAGCGGGCCAATCCACAGACCGTCGACTTCGGAAACTTGAGGTTGAAGCGATTCGGCTGACCAGACGTCGGAACTGCAGGGAACCGAGCACTGAAGCCAGTGGATGGAACCATGGACGTCCTTCGGTGCCAGCGTCCCGATGACGGGATTGATGTGCTTTCGGAAAACGCGGGCGACGACATCGGGGTGCTTGTACCGCGGCTCGATGTACCTTGCGAGCCAGCGTTCGCTGAGTTCACGCACCGTCTGCGTTTCGGTGATTCGAGCCTTGACTAGCTGCTTGGCTGCTGCGACGTCGACACCACGTTCGATCTCGCCACGATCCTTTCGGGCCTGATCGCGGGCCGCCTTGAGTGACAACTCTGGGTAGCGTCCCAGAACCTTCTCGCGTGGCCGTCCATTCACCCGATAGCGAAGGATCCAGGAGGCCTTGCCTTTGCTGGCTGCGGAGGCGCTGGCCACGAAGGTGAGGCCTTCGCCGATGCCACGGTCGGTCTGGCCTGCGGCCAGCCATGTCTTGAGCTCACGGTCCGTGAGCGGTCGTCGTTGCTGTGTATCCATGTCCCATCTGCTCCATGAGGCTGTGGGGTTTTTTGTCGGGAAAAGGCGCAAGAGCGCCACATCCTGAAAAAACCCCACAATAAACCCCACAGGATGCGTGCGCTGCACTGCAACGCCCTGGGACGGTCTGGGACAAGAAAATCCTTATAGATCAGTCAGTTATTGAAGTTTTCGGGACGTCCTGGAACGCCCCGAAAACCTACTCAATGTTCTGCACCTGCTCGCGCATCTGCTCGATGGCGACTTTCATCTCGACGGACACGTTGGTGAGTTCCAGCGCAGCGGACTTGGAGCCGAGCGTGTTGGCTTCGCGGTGCAATTCCTGGATCAGGAAATCCAGGCGTTTGCCCAGTTCGCCGCCTTTCTTCAGCAGCCGGCTGAGCTCGTCCAGATGCGCACGCAGCCGCGCAAGCTCCTCGGCCACGTCGATGCGGATGGCGAAGGCTGCCGCCTCGTTCAGCGCGCGCTCCTGCAAGGCCCCCTGCGGCACGCTGCTCGCTGCGCCGGTGTTGGCCAGGGCCTCCTGCCAGCGCTCTAGAAAGCGTTGTTGCTGGCGCGCGACCACGGCAGGCAGCAGCGGCTCGGCCTCGTCGGCCAGCTCGCGCAGCCGCTTGATGCGCTCGGCGAGGATGGCTACCAGTTTCTCGCCTTCGCGCTCGCGCGATTCGGCCAACCCGTCGATGCAGGCCTTAGCCGCTTCCAGCGTGGCCGCGTCCATCTGAATGGGGGCCGCCCCGCCGCTTTTGCACCAGTTCAAGGCTTCGTGGACGGACAGCGGCGCCGCCTGCGGCAGCCACGCGCGCACCTTGGCTTCCAGGTTGGCCAAGCGATTGAGTTGGTCCGGCTGGGGTTGGGGCCAGCCGCCGTCGGCCTCGCGCTGGGAGTTGATGCGCAGCTCGATCTTGCCGCGCTTGAAGCGCGCCGCGATCAGGTCACGCAATTGCGGCTCCAGCCCGCGCAACTCCTCTGGCATGCGCATGGACAGGTCCAGGAAGCGGCCGTTGACCGAGCGTAGTTCGACGCTGACGCTGGCCAGCGCGGCGCTGCTGCCGTCTTCGGCTTTAGGGGGTTGCGCCAGGGAATTGGCGTACCCGGTCATGCTGTAGACTGGCATTTCGCATCTCGCAAAACAGACAAAACGCGATTATGTCCAAGCCGAAGCCGGCGCCCTTGCCCGCAGGCACGGTGGTTGGGGGCTACCAGATCATCAAGCGACTGGCGGCAGGCGGCTTTGGGGTGGTCTATCTGGCCGAAGACCCCGATCACCACCTGGTCGCACTGAAGGAATACCTGCCCTCGTCGCTGGCCGAACGTTCGCCTGGCGAACTGACGCCGCGCGTCAAGCCGGAAAAGCAACCGCTTTACCGGCTCGGCCTGAAGAGCTTCTTCGAGGAAGGCCGTTCGCTCGCGCAAATCTCGCATCCCAGCGTCGTTTCGGTGCTGAACTTCCTGCGCGAGAACGAGACCGTCTACATGGTGATGAACTACCTGCAGGGCGACACGCTGCAGGACTTCATCGTGACCGCGCGCGACATGAAGCGCGACAAGGTCTTCCGCGAATCGACCATTCGCAGCCTGTTCGACGAGATCCTGCGCGGCTTGCGCATCGTCCATCAGCACAAGATGCTGCACCTGGACATCAAGCCGGCCAACATCTTCATCACCAATGACAACAAGGCGGTGCTGCTGGACTTCGGCGCCGCCCGCGAGGTGCTGAGCAAGGAAGGCAACTTCATCCGGCCGATGTACACGCCGGGCTTTGCCGCGCCGGAGATGTACCGCCGCGACGGCTCGCTGGGCCCCTGGACCGACATCTACGCCATCGGCGCCTGCATCTATGCCTGCATGCAGGGCTATCCACCCAACGACGCGCCGCAGCGCCTGGAGAAGGATCGCCTCAGCTTGAGCTTGTCGCGGCTGCGCAATGTCTACTCGGACAACCTGCTCGAAGTGACCGAGTGGTGCATGTCGCTGGATGCGCTGGCGCGCCCGCAGAGCGTGTTCGCGCTGCAAAAGGAGCTGGCCCGCGAGACGGAAAGGCGCTACACCAAGCTCAGTTTCAGCGAGCGTCTCAAACTCCAGCTCGAGAATCTGAAATCCGGAGCCAAAGCTTGAGCCACATTCGTTCGCTGCCCCGCAACGGCGGCTGCCCCGCAGTCAGCCCCTTGGGAGTTCTCGCTTGAGATTCAGCGTCTTCCAGGTCAGCCGCCGTGGCGGCCGCGAGACCAATGAAGACCGCATGGGCTATTGCTTCACGCGGGAGGCCGGGCTGTTTGCGCTGGCCGACGGCATGGGCGGGCATCCCGAGGGCGAGGTCGCGGCGCAGATCGCATTGCAGACGCTGGCCGCGCTGTTCCAGCAGGACGCCAGGCCGGTGCTCGAAGACCCGCAGCGCTTCCTGCAGGAAACCATCGTCATCGCGCACCAGCAGCTGCTGCGCTACGCGCAAGGCAAGGGCCTGGCGGACACGCCGCGCACGACCGTCGTGGCCTGCATCCTGCAGGGCAACCAGGCTTGGTGGGCGCATTGCGGGGACTCGCGCCTGTACCTGGTGCGCGACGGCAAGCTCATCGCCCGCACGCGCGACCATTCCTACTCCGAGCTGCAGGAGGCGCTGGGCCGCGTCGGGCGCGGCGCCGAGGCCTTCAACCGCAACGTCCTCTTCACCTGCCTGGGCAGCCCGGGCAAGCCCATGGTGGACTGCCAGGGGCCGCTGGTCATGGAGGCCTCCGACCGCATCTTGTTGTGCTCGGACGGGCTGTGGGGCAGCGTGGAGGATGCCGAGATCGTCCAGCACGTGGCCGACCAGTCCATCTCGGAGGCCGTGCCCGAACTCGTCGAGCAGGCGCTGCGCCGCGGTGGCGCGCGCAGCGACAACGTCACCGTCCTGGCCGTCGAATGGGAAGGCGAGGGCGAGCCCAGCGGCGAGACGACGCAGAACCTCGGCAACTCGGGCTTCGCCTCCACCATCCAGGGCGCCCTCGACGCCGATCTCGTCGCCGGCATGGACGACGAGGAGATCGAGCGCTCGGTGCGCGAGATCAACGAAGTCATCCGGCAATCCGGCCGCGGCCTGAACCGCCGCTAACTCTCCTTTCCCCATGACCAAGATCTTCACGCGCGGCGAAGGCCGCGCCGCCAACCAGTTGCGCCCGGTGCGCATTACCCGCGGTTTCACCGTGCATGCCGAGGGCTCGGTGCTGATCGAGTTCGGCGGCACGCGCGTGCTTTGCACGGCTTCGGTCGAAGAGCGCGTGCCCCCGCACAAGCGCGGCTCGGGCGAGGGCTGGGTGACGGCCGAGTACGGCATGCTGCCGCGCGCCACCCACACCCGTGGCGACCGCGAGGCAGCGCGCGGCAAGCAGAGTGGTCGCACGCAGGAGATCCAGCGCCTCATCGGCCGGTCGCTGCGCGCGGTGTTCGACCTCGCCGCTTTGGGCGAGCGCACCATCACGCTGGACTGCGACGTGCTGCAGGCCGATGGCGGCACGCGCACGGCGGCCATCACCGGCGCTTTCGTGGCAGCGCAGGATGCCGTCAACAAGCTGCTGGCCGACAGCAAGCTGGCACGCTCGCCGATCAAGGAGGCTGTGGCGGCCATCTCGGTGGGCATCGTCGACGGCGTGCCGCTGCTGGACCTGGAGTACATCGAGGACGTCGCCTGCGACACGGACATGAATGTCGTCATGACGGCGTCCGGCGGCTTCGTCGAGCTGCAGGGCACGGCCGAAGGCGTCGTCTTCACGCGCACCGAAATGAATGCGCTGCTGGACCTGGCCGAGAAGGGCATCGGCGAATTGCTGGTGGCTCAGCAGGCCGCGTTGAAGGCCTGAGGCATGAAGCTGGTCCTGGCCTCCAACAACGCCAAGAAGCTCGCCGAACTGCAGGCGCTGTTCACGCCGCTCGGCATCGAACTGGTGACGCAGGGCAGCCTGGGCATTCCGGAGGCGGAGGAGCCTTTTCTGACCTTTGCCGAGAACGCGCTTGCCAAGGCGCGCCACGCCGCGAAGCTGAGCGGCCTGCCGGCACTGGCGGACGACTCGGGCCTGAGCGTCGACGCGCTGGGCGGCGCGCCGGGCGTGCGTTCGGCGCGTTATGCGCTGGACGCTGGCGGCGAGAAGAGCGACGCGGCCAACAACGAGCGCCTGCTGCGCGACATGGCCGAAGTGGCGGACCGGCGTGCGCGCTTCGTCTGCGCCTTGGTGGCCGTCCGGGGTGCCGATGACCCCGAGCCGCTGATCGCGATGGGCCGCTGGTCCGGCGAGATCCTGAACGCGCCGAGCGGCGAGGGCGGCTTCGGCTATGACCCGCTGATGCACATCCCGGCGCTCGGCCGGACGGTCGCGAGCCTGGACGCCGCAGTCAAGAACCAGCACAGCCACCGCGCGTTGGCGGCAGTCCATCTGATCGAACAGCTCCGCGAGGTCTGGCGGCTTGGCTGACACGAGACGCCATGGCTGACGTCATCCATCTGATGCGCCCCGGCACGCTGCAACTGCCCGCGCTGCCGCCGCTTGCGCTCTACGTGCACCTGCCCTGGTGCCTGCGCAAATGCCCGTACTGCGACTTCAACTCGCACGAGGTGAAGGACGGCGCGCTGGCGGTGGACATGGCCGAGGCCTATCTTGCCGCGCTGCGTGCCGACCTCGAAGCGGCCCTGCCGCTGATCTGGGGCCGGCATGTCATCAGCGTCTTCATCGGTGGCGGCACGCCCAGCCTCTTCAACCCGGAACAGATCGCCCAGCTCATCTCGGACCTCCGCGCGCGGTTGCCTTTGGAGCCGGGCTGCGAGATCACGCTGGAGGCCAACCCCGGCACCTTCGAGCGGGAGCGCTTCAAGGGCTTCCGCCGGGCCGGCGTCACGCGGCTGTCGGTGGGCGTGCAGAGCTTCGACGATGCGCAGCTGCAGAAGCTCGGCCGCGTGCACAGCGCAACGCAGGCCCGCGAGGCGCTGGCCGAAGCCGCCGCGGCCTTCGACACGTTCAACCTGGACCTGATGTACGCGCTGCCGGGCCAGACGCTGGACGACCTGGCGCATGAGCTCGACACGGCCTTGTCGTTCAAGCCGCCGCATCTGTCCATCTATCACCTGACCATCGAGCCGAATACGGTTTTCGCGACACGCACGCCGGCCGACCTGCCCGATCCCGATCTGGCCAGCGACATGCTGGATCTGATCAACGCGCGCACCGGCAGCGCCGGCCTGGCGCGCTACGAGGTCTCGGCCTTTGCGCGCGAAGGCCACCGCTGCGTGCACAACCTGAACTACTGGCAGTTCGGCGACTACCTGGGCATCGGCGCCGGTGCGCACAGCAAGCTGTCCTTCCCGAACCGCGTGCTGCGCCAGGTGCGCTGGCGTGAGCCGGCGGCCTTCATGGCGCAGCCGAACAAGGTCAGCAACGAGAACGAGGTCGCACGCAAGGACCTGCCTTTCGAGTTCATGCTCAACGCGTTGCGACTGAAGGAAGGCGTCACGCTGACGCAGTTCCTTGAACGCACCGGGTTGCCGCTGTCGGCCATTGCGGCGGGGCTTGAAACGGCACGCAGCCGCGGCCTGCTGACCCCAAACCCGGCCCGCATCCAGCCCACCGAGCGGGGCTTCGATTTCCTCAGCGACCTGCAGCAGCTGTTTCTCTGACGCCGGGCCTCAGCCCGAGCGGGTGGCCTCGTTCAGCTGCTGTTGCAGCGCTGCGGTCTCGGCGTGCAGCCAGTCGCAGAAGGCGCGCACGGCCGGGTCGTCGCGCAGCGCCTCGGGGTAGACGATCTGGTAGTCGCGCGTCGCGTCCAGGTCCATCGCGTGGGCATGCACGCGCACGAGGCGGCCGTCCAGCAGCGCGTCTGCGGCCAGCAGCTCCCGCGCCAGTGCCACGCCCATGCCTTGCTCGCTGGCCTGCAGCAGCACGCCCGCATCGTTGAAGCTGGCCACGACGACCGGCCGTGCTGGTGTGCCGGCGCCGGCGAACCATTCCTGCCATTCGTCCGCGTCGCCCAGCAGCGGTTCGTCCGCCAGCGCCGCGGCGGCGCGGCCGATGAGTTTGTGTGCCAGCACCGGCGCGGCCACCGGGATCAGCGGTGAATGGAAGAGCCGCTCCGTGACCAGCCCCGGCCAGGGACCGCGGCCGACGCGCAGGCCGATCTGATAGCCGGCACGCTCCAGGTCGACGACCTGCTGCGACGTGTGCAGGTCCAGCGAGATGCAGGGCTGCAGCGCCTGCCAGCGCAGCAGTCGGGGCATCAGCCAGCGCTGCGCAAAGGAGGGCAGGACAGTGAGGCGCAGCGTCTGCGCCGCCTTGCCGTGCGCCTGCGTGGCGGCCAGCACACCGGCCTGCAACTCGGCGAACACCTTGGTGACGGCCCGTTGCAGCGCCTGGCCGGCCGGGTTCAACACCAGGCGCCGGCCCTGGCGCGTGAAGACCTCGAAACCCAGCGCCGACTCCAGCCCGCGGATCTGCTGGCTGACGGCGCTGTGCGTCAGGTGCAGGCTCTCGGCCGCAGCGCGCAGGTTCTCGGTTTGCGCCGCAGCCCGGAAAGCAGCAAGGTAGTGCAGCGGAAAACGGTCGAGTGAAGCCATCTGGTAAGCGAAGCCGACCAATCAGTGCAGGAATAAGCGCTTCTGATGGTCGAGTTGGTTGCGTAGCATAACCAGCATCCAAGGAGAAAACCATGAACAAGCTCCCCCGCCGTATCGCCTTTGCCTCGTTGGCCGCCATCCTCGGGCTGTCGACGACGGCGCATGCCTTCACCGATTCGAACGCCGAACTGAAGGACGCCGGTGAACGCTCGGCCCGTGTCGTCATCGTGGGCAAGGCCGCCCCCGCCGCGCGCACGGCCTGGGTGCCGCCTTCGGCCAAGCGGCTGGACGGTTTCAAGCCGGTGCTGCCGCCCGAGCGCGGCGCGGCCGAGACGCTGGCCAAGGCCGACGTCGCGACGCCGGCCAAGCGCTGAACGTCAGACGCGGTTGAGCGACAGGCCGGAGGTGGCGCGCAGCCGCTCCAGTACCTTGGCCGCGATCTGGTTCAGCGGCAGCACCTCGTCGGCCGCGCCAGCCGCGATGGCCTCGCGGGGCATGCCGAAGACGACGCAGCTCGCCTCGTCCTGGCAGTAGTTGTAGGCCCCGGCGTCTTTCATGACCTTCATGGCTCTGGCGCCGTCGGCACCCATGCCGGTCAGCATGATGCCGATGGCGTTCGGGCCGACCACCTTGGCTGCCGACAGGAACAGCGCCTCGACCGACGGCTTGTGGCGGTTGATCGGCTCGCCGTCCTGCACGCGGGCGATGTAGTTGGCGCCGCTGCGCTCCACCGTCAGGTGCAGGCCGCCCGGCGCGATGTAGCCGTGGCCGGGCAGGATGCGCTCGCCGTCCTGCGCCTCCTTCACGCGGATCTTGCACAAGCCGTCCAGCCGCGCCGCATAGCTCTTCGTGAAGCCCGCCGGCATGTGCTGGGTGATGACGACGGCCGGGCTGTCGGCCGGCAGGTTGATCAGCACGTCCTTGGTGGCCTCGGTGCCACCGGTGGAGGCGCCGATGAAGATGAGCTTTTCGGTCGACGCGCGGCCGAGGCTGGCCATCGTGACGGCCTTCACCGGTGCAGGCGCGGCCGAGCCGGGCGCCGGGGGCGGCGGTGCGCGACGGATGTGGGCCTTGGCGGCGATGCGGATCTTGTCGGTGATGTCTTGGGCCAGCAGCTTGATGCCGTCGGCCACGCCGATCTTGGGCTTGGCGACGAAGTCCACCGCGCCCAGTTCCAGCGCCTTCAACGTGACCTCGGCGCCGCGCTCGGTCAGCGTGGACACCATGACGACGGGCATGGGCCGCAGCCGCATCAGGCGCGACAGGAAGTCCAGCCCGTCCATGCGCGGCATCTCCACGTCCAGCGTGATGACGTCCGGATTCAGGTTGCGGATCATCTCGCGCGCGAGCAGCGGGTCGGCCGCCGCGCCGATGCATTCCATGTCGGACTGGCGGTTGATGATTTCGGTCAGGATGGAGCGCACCAGCGCCGAATCGTCCACCACCACGACCTTGGTCTTGGCCATCGTTGTTGGCCTCCTCAGAACAAATCGATCGAGCCGCCGCTGCTGGCAACCGGCTGGACCTTCTGGATTGCAGCCCGGTCCTGTTGGACCACGGCCTCGGTATTCGTCGGCGCCAGGCGCTTGACCATGGCCTTGCCGCTGGCCGGCAGGAAGCACACCTTGCGCGGATAGACGTCCATGACATCCTTCGACACGATGGGAATGCGTTCCAGCTTCAGGTAGTCGATGACGAAGTTGGTGTTGCGCTCGCCGACGTTGAGCGAGTTCATGCCGGAGATGACGGCGCCGCCGCCAAAGATCTTGGCTTCCATGCGGCTCTTGCTGGCGCCGCGTTTCATCATCTCGTTGATCAGCAGTTCCATCGCGAACGAACCGTAGCGGCCGGAGTCGCCATTGCCTTCGGGCAGCATGAAGTGGTTCATGCCGCCGACCTTGGCCACGCGGTCCCACAGGCAGGCCGCGATGCAGGAGCCCAGCGTCGTCATGACGAGCAGGTCTTCCGTGTCGACGAAGTACTCACCCGGCAGGATCTTGACGGCCGCGTTCTTGAAGTGGGCGTCATAGAAGAAGAACGAGGCCTCGCCCCGCCCGCGCGGCTGGGCCTTGAGCTGGTTGACCCGCGCCACCGCGGCCGGGTTCCCGAGGCCGATGGCCGCTGGGGAGGCAAGTGGAGTGCTCATGGATCAGACCCGTTCGTAGATCGTCTTGCCGCGCAGCTTGAACAGGTCGCGCGATTCGGTGAAGTTCTCGGAGTGGCCGACGAACAGCAAACCGCCCGGCCGCATGACGCGATGGATGCGCTCCAGCACCTTGCGCTGCGTGGGGGCATCGAAATAGATCATCACGTTGCGGCAGAACACCATGTGAAAGGGGTCGCCGAGCTGCCACTGCGCATCCATCAGGTTCAGCGGCCGAAATTCGACCCAGCGCTGCAGTTCGGGCTTGACGCGGATCTTGCCGGCGTTGGCCCCGGTGCCACGCATGAAAAAGTTCTTCAGCCGCGTGGCGTCAAGGCCGCGGGCGTCGGCGTTGTAGACGCCGCGCTTGGCGGTCGCCAGCACGTTGGTGTCGATGTCGCTGGCAACCAACTGCACCGAGCCGCTGGCGCCCAGCGTCTCGTGGCAGGTCATCAGGATGGAATACGGCTCCTCGCCTGTCGACGCCGCGCAGCACCAGATGCGCACCGGCTTGCCGACAAAGGGCTTGAGGTCGTCCTTCAGCGCGTGGAAGTGATGGTCCTCGCGGAAGAAGGAGGTCAGGTTCGTCGTCAGGCAGTTGACGAATTCCTGCCATTCGGCGGCGCCCGACGCACCGGTGGAAGCCTCAAGCCATTGCAGATAGCTCGCGAAGCTCTTGTGGCCGGTCTCGCGCAGGCGGCGCGACAGCCGGCTGTAGACCATCGCATGCTTGCCGTCGTGCAGGCTGATGCCGGCATGCTTGTAGATCAGTTCGCGCACGCGATCGAAATCGGCCTTGCTGAAGCTGAATTCGTGATCGACCGTGTCGGTGCCGTGGGCGAGTTCGGATGCGGGCATGTCGAAAAACAGATGTGTTGGTGCTCGCAGCAGTCCTGGCGTTGGCTCGCCGATTCTGCACCGCAGGGGCTTTTGAGGCCCCTGGTTCGACCCAGCATAGTGCAATCAGGTCACTCAGAACGTGCCTGTTTCACGACCTGGCTGAATGGAGGCCGCTGCTAGACTGACTCGAAACCACAATCCGCCTATCCGCCCCGCCTGCCGTCTACCTTTGGAACAACGCCTGCCAGCCCCTCACCTGATCGACGCCGAAGCGCTCGTTCTGGATCAGGCCCTGCAACTGCTGCAGCAGGCCGGCGCGCTGCTTCCGGACGAAGTGCCGTACAGCGCTGCCTGGCTGCAAGGCGTGCTGGACGCGCTGTGCGACCTGTCCAGCAAGGATGCGCTGACCGGCCTGGTCAACCGCCGCAGCTTCGAGATGGCCCTCGCCCGCGAAGTCGACCGCGTCGCCCGATCCGGCGAGGCTGCCTTGCTGCTGGTGCTGGACATCGACCACTTCAAGGCCGTCAACGACACCCACGGCCATGGCGCCGGCGACCACGTCATCCGTGCCGTGGCCGGTGCCATCGCACAGACCGTGCGGCCGATGGACCTCGTGGCCCGCGTGGGCGGCGAGGAGTTTTCCATCATCCTGCCGAACTGCGCAACGCATGTCGGCCTGGCCGTCGCCGAGCGCGTGCGCGAACGTGTCTCCGAACTCAGCATCGAGATCAGTTCCGGCCAGATGCTCAGCGTCACGGTCAGCATCGGTGGCGCGTTCGCGCCGCAGTGGGTGCGCTCGTCGCCATTGCTGTGGACGGAGCGGGCCGACCGCCAGCTCTACCGCGCCAAGGCCGAGGGCCGCAACCGCGCCTGCCTTGAACCCCAGATCGACTCCCTGGTCAGCGCCGAAGAGAAGGGCATGTTGTTCGCCTCCCTGAATTCAGACCTGCAACAGGACAAGCCATGAGCATTGCATCCGATCCTGCTGCGCCCGCCGCATCGCCGCCGTCGCGCCCTGCGCGTGGCGGTGCCCGGACCCTCGCTGTCACGAGCGGCAAGGGTGGTGTGGGCAAGACCTTCGTCACCGCCAATCTCGCCGCGGCGCTCGCCGCGCAGGGCCAGAAGGTGCTGGTGCTGGACGCCGACCTCGGCCTGGCCAACCTGGACGTGGTGCTGAACCTGCACCCCAAGCTGACGCTGCACGATGTCTTCACCGAGAAGGCCACGCTCGAGCAAGCCATCCTGCCCGCGCCCGGCGGCTTCTCGGTGCTGCTGGCCGGCTCCGGCATGGTCGAGTATTCACGGCTCACGCCCGAGGTGCGCGACAAGCTCCTGCACATCATCGACCTCGTCAAGCCGCGCTTCGACTGGGTGCTGCTCGACACCGGTGCCGGCATCTCGGACGTCGTTCTCTACGCGATCTCGCTGGCCACCGACGTGCTCGTCGTGGCCACGCCCGAGCCGACCTCGCTGACCGACGCCTACGCCACCATCAAGGTGCTGGCCACGCAGCAGGAGCGCCGTCATGTGGGCCTCGTCGTCAACCAGGCCAACCGCGTCGGCGAAGGCAAGCTGATCTGCGGCCAGTTGCAGCAGGTGCTGCAGCGTTTCGTCGGCCCGCAGCCGGGCCAGACCTTCCGCCTCGAACTGTTCGCCGAGGTGAAGGCCGACCCCGCCGTCAAGCAGGCCGTACTGAAGCGCCAGCTGATGCTGGAGCATTACCCCGGCTGCGATGCAGCCCAGGCCATCAGGGCGCTCGCCTCCAAGCTACTTGGCTGAATTGAAGCCTCTCGCCAAGTCTCGTCGCGCTGAGCGCAGGCGACCCTGGTCGGTCCCCCGACGGGACGGTGATGCATGCGGCATTGAGCCGCATCACATCGCCCGCAGGCCGGCTTGGGAGCGGCCCGGCGCTCGGCCCGCGAACTACTGAGAGAAGCATGGATGTGAGCGCTGCGACTGCGTTTGAATGGATCGGCGGCGAGGCGCGCGTGCGCGAACTCGTCGACCGCTTCTATGACCTGATGGATCTGGAGCCCGCCTACGCGCGGCTGCGGGCGGCGCACGGCGGCTCGCTGGACGGCGCTCGCGACAAGTTGTTCTGGTTCCTGTGCGGCTGGCTCGGTGGGCCCGATCACTACATCAGCCGCTTTGGCCACCCACGCCTGCGGGCGCGGCACCTGCCGTTTCGCATCGGCATCGCGGAGCGCGATGAGTGGCTGGCCTGCATGACGCAGGCCATGCAGGAAACCGGCGTGGACCCGGCCCTGCAGGCCCGTCTGGCCGAGTCCTTTGCGGGCACCGCCGACTGGATGAGGAACGTTTAGGGCCTGCTAACACTACGGAAGCGGCCCACTGCCGTAGCGTCAACCAGGCCCTAGTCCAGCCTGAATGCGAAGTCCTGCTGGAACATCGCGTCGCCCTGGCACTGGTAGCCCGCCAACGCGGATTCGACCGAGCGCTGCAGCGAGCGCCGGGTTTTGCCGTCCAAGGCGCCCTGGGTCACACGCACGTCACTGCCGACCACGCGGCCACCGCGCACGGTCGCAAGCACCTGCAGTACGGCCTCGCCGCTCCAGTTCACCATCGGTACCTCGGGATGCGGCATCACCGAGCAGACCGCGCCCGGTGTCTGCACCTGAGGCTTGGCTTCAGGCCGCGGGGCTTCCCCGATGCCCGTCCCGCCGGATGGGGCGACGACGGGCTTCGCGTCCGTCGGAGCCACGACGGTGGTGATGAGTGGAACGTCCTGCGGCGGTGCGATGTCGATGATGGGCGGCTGTACCTGGATCACGGGCAGGTCACGTATCGTTGGCTTGTCAGGACGCAGCGGCTCGGGCTTGGGCGGCTCTGGCTGCACGTCAGGCGGCAGCGGCTTCAGCGTGATGTTCTCGATCGGCTTGGCCTCCGGCCGGATGAGCCCGGCGCTGAGCGCGTAGATCCCGGCCAGGTGCAAGGCAACGACCAGGCCGATGCCCACATAGCTTTTGGGCTTGGGGGCGTGGTCCGAGTAGGCGTGGGACAGGTTCATGGGATCTCCTCTCTGCAGCGGTGGGGAAACCAGGTGTCGCGCTCGCG
>Ga0307411_10000409_pt1 | contig 14714 bp, 23 predicted proteins | sample DK1Ometagenome_2_FD_203712 | JGI IMG/M metagenome (GOLD analysis project Ga0307411, IMG submission 203712) | Maize rhizosphere microbial communities from greenhouse at UC Davis, California, United States - DK15-O-1 | ecosystem: Host-associated > Plants > Roots > Rhizosphere > Soil | place: USA...
GGAAGTAATCGGCCCGCGCAGCAGCTTTACGACGGGCGATCAGTAGCGGCCGCCGTTCTTTTGCCATCTCCACGCGTCGGCGCAAATCGCGTCGAGGCCGCGCGTGGGACGCCAGTCGAGCAGCGCTGCGGCGCGCGAGATGTCGGCGCAGCTTCCGGCCACATCGCCCAGCCGGCGTGGCCCGATGATCCGCGGGACGGGCCGTCCGCATGCCCGTTCGAACGCCGCGATCGCCGCGAGCACCGACGTCACATGGCCGCTGCCGAGGTTCATGGCGAGGATCCCAGGCTTCGCCTGGACGTGCTTCAGCGCGCGCACGTAGCCGTCGGCGAGATCCTGCACGTGGACGTAGTCGCGCACGCCGGTGCCGTCGGCGGTGTCCCAATCGTCGCCATGCACGACCAGCTCCGCAGCTTCGCCCGCCGCGACCCGGCAGAGCTGCATCATCAGGTGCGTGGGACGCCCGCGGGGCGCTTCGCCCATCATGCCCGAGGAGTGCGCTCCCGCGGAATTAAACTTGCGCACGATCGCGATCCGCCAGTTGGCGTTGGCTTTCGAAAGATCGCGCAGAAAATCCTCGACGACACGCTTCGTCCGGCCGTACACACTGACCGGCTGCAGCGGCGTCTCCTCCGTCAGCTTGAGATCGGTGGCATCGCCGTACACGCTCGCGGACGAACTGAACACCAGCGTCGCCACGCCGGCCTCGCCCATCACCTCGATCAGCGACAGCGTTCCGCCGACATTGACGTCGTAATACGCGAGCGGCCGCTCCTCGGACTCCGCGACGCTTTCGAGCCCCGCGCAGTGGACGACCGCGGCGATCGGATGGTCGTGAAAGGCCGCGCGCAAGGACGTCAGGTCGCGGACGTCGGCGGTGATGCAGGGGACCGGTCGTCCTGCGAGCGCTTCCAGGCGACTGCGGATCGCGGGCGTGCTGTTGCTGAAATTGTCGAGGACAACGGGCGCGAAACCGTTGCGCGCCAGCTCGACGACGACGTGAGATCCGAGAAAGCCGGCGCCGCCGGTCACGAGAACGGTCTCGGGCATGGTTGAATGCTACACGGTTTGTCCCGCAATCCGGAAACCCGAAGTCGCCGCCCGATCTCCTCGCGTTGCGTACCGCGCAACAGGGATGGCGGAAATGCACGCCTGGCCGGTTTTCCACGCTAACCTGAATCTCGGGCGAAAAAACGCCGGGCGGGACACCCGGCGTTACTGACCATAACCAAGTTGGAGTGCCGGCGCTCGGCAGCGAGCGACGGCACTCGCTCAGGCGGTTGTCACGGATTCAGCACGTTGCTCGCGGCCGCTGCCGCAATGAGCGCGTCGTGATCGGCCTGCAGCAGGAAGCTCTGCGCCATTGCGTTATCCGCCGCCGCCGTCACCGCCCTCACGTATCCCGCGTGATCGCCATAGCGCTCGGTGAGCGACAGGCGTGGGTCACCGGTGACCATTCGTTCGGCCAGCGTTTTTGCGAACGGAATCCAGCCACCCTGGTAGTTGCACACCTGGCCCTTGTGGAAACCGCTGGCGGTGATGTTCCAGCCCAGATAGGTTCCGAGCGGAGCCTGCAGCAGGACGACGGGAACACCACCGACCTCGTTGCCGTCGGCATCGACGCGCGGTACGACCTGCTCGATGACGCGCTTCACGATCGGCGGCTCGAACGTGTGAAAGCCCGTGTTCTCGCTGTAATCGAGATCCGGGCCCCAATCGTATTGCAGCATCGCCATCAGGAAGGGACTCGAAGTGCTGCCGACGTCGTGCTCGGGCGCGTTCGGGTTCGAGCTGTTCAACACCGCCGGGATATCGGGAAAGCCCATCGCCGCCTTCGTCGGCTTCACGAGCGTCTTCTTGGCGAGGGTCGGATAGACGCTGTCTGGCGGCGGCGTGCCGTGCATCACCCAGTTCCGGAAGTGATAGCGAATGGCGTTGACCGTCTGCGTCTGCGGCAGCGGATTCTGCTTGAATGTACCCGGGCCATAGTTCTGGCTGGAGCACTGCGGAATGTTGCCGGCGTTGACATTGAAGCCGCCGCTGCCGCCGCCATGCGGACTGCTCGCGAAGTAATAGCGGCGAACATTGGAGGGCAGCGGGATATCCGCCTTCGCGTTCGTGCCGACCCAGCCGGTGGTCAGCTTCTGTCCCCAGACTTCGGCGGCGCCGAAATGCTCGACGATCTTCGGACAGGTCCCGGTGCGCTCGCAGCGGTCGAGGATTCCGCCGGGCGGCAACCCGCGCACCTGGTCGGGAAACTTGTGCCACCACAGCGGACCTTCGCTGCCCGCTTCGTACAGCTTCATGACGAGATCGGGCTTCGCGAAGCGGAAGTTCAAGCCGATTCGCCGGGCCGCGATGATCGGCCAGGCGCCGTCGTATACCTTGCGATTCGCCTCGTCCTGGGTGAACCCGTAGTGGATCAGCTGCCGCACGAACGTACCCGATTGCGAGCTGCCGCGCGTGATGATCCAGCCGATCTGCCCGGCGACCGGATTCGGCGTGCCGAAGTCATCCTGTGTCTCGTAGCGGAAGAACGACGCGGCGTCCCGGAAAGCGGCCGTGCCTACTGCCAGCACCGGCGGATCCTTCGCCTTGAACACGACTTGATACAGCTTGTCCGGCAGGAATCCGTTCCTCACGCAGATCTGTGTCGGGTCCGGCGTACCTGGGAACGGATTGCTCGCGCTGCAGCTCGCCCATGCCCAGTCGCCGCTCGCGATCTTCTGCACGCCCGAGACGATCCCGTCGCTCGTTTCATGGTCGTGCGATTCCAGCGTCGCCTGGGTCGTATCGAGCGTGATCGGCTGATACGGAATCGGGTTCGAATGCTCGATGATCGGCTGCGAGTCGATGCCCGGGACGTTCATGATGCGTCCCATCACGTAGCCGGTGATCGATGAGCCGTCGGGATTCTTCGCGATCGGGACGACTGCGTAATCGTTGGTGTTCCCCGGAGCGGGCTCGTGCGCCGTTTCGCCCGAATTGTCGCCTTGCCACCCGCTGCTCAGCCCGATGTCCCCGTCGTTCCGGCTGGCGGCCGCCAGCGTTATCCGGCCTCCGCGATTGGGCACGTCCTGCCACATCAGGTGACTGCTCTTCGACATGTCGATCGGCTTCACGAGGAAGAACGTCGCCATGTACTCGACCTTGCCGGCGCCGTTCTTCTCGGCGAGCTCGATGTCGTTGATGATCGTGTTGTGCGGATCGGCGGGATCGAGTTCGCCGAACACGCGTCCGGCGATCGTTTCGTACTGACCCGCGGTCCCGAACGATGCCCCGCCAAATGCGGGGGACGTCACCGTGTCGATGACCAAACGGGTCACGCGCGCATGCGACAGCGGCGCCGCGCCGAGCAATCCGGCGGCGAGCACCGCGCTCGTCAATGCGGAGAGACGAAACAAGCGCAATCGTTGCACTAGCATGAGTCGGGTTCCTCTCGTGGCAACGAGGCCGAGGCTGCGCCTTGCGGCGCTCGTCGATCCGGAACGGATTGGTTGGACTCCTCCTTGGCGTCTGTCGCGCCATCGCAGCGGGGGCATTGCCCACGCACGCACGTCCCGGCGCTCGCGATAACCGAAGCCGCGACGTCGGGCCATGGTCGGCCAAATCCCGACCCGCGTCAACATGACCTCCGCGCCTGCGCGCCGATCGATCGGTGTCGGGACGGCGCCTTGCGCTCGCGCAAGCGACGTCGACGATGCGCCCGCCTGCGCGCGGCGAAAAAAAGCCGGGCGGCGCCCGGCTTTCTGCAGGAGCGTCTCGCCTGCGCTATGCGGCCGGCGCTTCGTCGGCGAGCGCCGCGGGACGGTCGACCAGCTCGATCAGCGCCATCGGCGCCGCGTCGCCCTGCCGGAAGCCGAACTTCAGGATCCGCAGATAGCCGCCGGGCCGCGTCTTGAAGCGCGGTCCGAGCTCGTCGAAGAGCTTCGTCACGACGTCGCGGTCGCGCAAACGCGCGAACGCCAGCCGCCGGTTCGCCACCGTCGGTGTCTTGCCGAGCGTGATCAACGGCTCGGCGACGCGGCGCAGCTCCTTCGCCTTCGGCAGCGTGGTGCGGATCGCCTCGTGCGTGAACAGCGAGTTGGTCATGTTGCGCAGCATCGCGAGGCGGTGCGCGCTCGTGCGATTCAGCTTTCGGAGTCCGTGGCGGTGACGCATGATTGTTCCTTACGGGCGATCGAGCCCTGCGGGCGGCCAGTTCTCGAGCCGCATGCCGAGCGAGAGCCCGCGCGACGCGAGCACTTCCTTGATCTCGTTCAGCGACTTGCGCCCGAGGTTCGGCGTCTTCAGCAGCTCCGTTTCCGAGCGCTGGATCAGGTCGCCGATGTAGTAGATGTTCTCGGCCTTGAGGCAGTTGGCCGAGCGCACGGTGAGCTCGAGGTCGTCGACCGGACGCAGCAGCACGGGGTCGACCTGCGGCGACGCGCGTTCCGCGGACGGCTGGTCGGTGCCCTTCAGGTCGGCAAACACCGACAGCTGCTCGACGAGCACGCTGGCCGCGTAGCGAACGGCCTGCTCGGGCTCGACGACGCCGTTCGTCTCGATGTCGAGGACGAGCTTGTCGAGGTCGGTGCGCTGCTCCACGCGGGCCGATTCGACGGCGTAGCTGACGCGCCGCACGGGCGAGAACGAAGCGTCGAGCAGGATGCTGCCGATCGTGCGCCCGCCTTCCGGCTTCGTGCGCATCGTCGCGGGCTGGTAGCCGCGGCCCTTCTCGACCTTGATCTCCATTTCGATCTTGCCGCCGGCCGTCAGGTGCGCGATCAGGTGCTCGGGGTTGATGATTTCGACGTCGTGATTGGGCTCGATGTCGGCCGCGGTGACCGGACCTTCGCCGCTCTTCGACAGCTTGAGCATCACGTGGTCGCGGTTGTGCAGCTTGAGCACGACCCCCTTCAGGTTGAGCAGAACGTCGACGACGTCCTCCTGCACGCCGTCGAGCGCCGAGTACTCGTGCAGCACGCCGGTGATCTTGACCTCGGTGGGCGCGTACCCCGGCATCGAGGACAGCAGCACGCGTCGCAGCGCGTTGCCCAGCGTGTGCCCGTACCCGCGCTCGAACGGCTCCATCACCACCTTGGCGTGGAACGGCGACATGCTCTGCACGTCGATGATGCGGGGTTTCAACAGAACGTTGCTCTGCATGCGTTACCTCGGAAGACTTCTGATGGACACGACGGCGAGCGGCTCGCGCCGCCGCCGTCGTACATGAAATCGACTACTTCGAGTAGAGCTCCACCACCAGACTCTCGTTGATGTCCTGCCCGAACTCCGAGCGGTCGGGCGCGCCCTTGAACGTGCCGGTCATCTTTTTCGCGTCGACCTCGACCCACGACGGGAAGCCTACCTTCTCGGCGAGCTGCAGCGCGTCCTGGATGCGCAGCTGCGACTTCGCCTTGTCCGTGGTCGCGACGACGTCGCCTGCCCGAAGCACTGCCGACGGCACGTTGATGACCTTGCCGTTGACCATGATCGCGCGATGCGAGACGAGCTGCCGTGCCTCGGCACGCGTCGAGCCCAGCCCCATCCGGTAGACGACGTTGTCGAGCCGGGATTCGAGCAGTTGCAGCAGGTTCGTGCCGGTGGAGCTCTTGCCCTTCGTCGCCTCGGCGAAATAGCGGCGGAATTGCCGCTCGAGCACGCCATAGATGCGGCGAAGCTTCTGCTTCTCGCGCAGCTGCTTGCCGTAATCGGACATGCGCATGCCCGACTTCACGCCGTGCTGGCCTGGCTTGGTGTCGAGCTTGCACTTGGAGTCGAGCGAGCGGCGCGCGCTTTTCAGGAAGAGATCCGTCCCTTCCCGCCGCGCCAGCTTGCATTTGGGTCCGCTGTAACGAGCCACTTTTTTCCTCGCCTTTCTGCCGAGAATCGTCGGGCTTCGCCCGCGGTTCTCAGGTAATCAAATCGGACGAAAGCAGGTTTTCACTTTCGTCCGGGGATCAAATTCGACGCCGCTTCGGCGGCCGGCAGCCGTTGTGCGGCACCGGCGTCACGTCGGAGATGCTGCTGATCTTCAGCCCCAGCGCATTGAGCGCGCGCACTGCCGATTCGCGCCCGGGGCCGGGGCCCTTGATGCGCACCTCGAGGTTCTTGACGCCGTATTCCTGCGCGGCGCGTCCGGCCGACTCGGCCGCCACCTGCGCCGCGAACGGCGTCGACTTGCGCGAACCCTTGAATCCGGCGCCGCCCGACGTCGCCCACGACAGGGCGTTGCCCTGCCGGTCGGTGATCGTGATGATCGTGTTGTTGAAGGATGCGTGGATGTGCGCGATCCCTTCGGACACGTTCTTCTTGACCTTCTTGCGCGTGCGCGCGGCGGCTGCCTTGTGCGAGGGTTGCTGTGCCATCGTGTGTTTCCGTGTTGACTGCGGTTTACGTCTTCGAGAGCGACGGACGGTTGAGCGCGACCTGCCGGCCCTTCTTCGGGCCCTTGCGCGTGCGCGCGTTCGTGCGCGTGCGCTGCCCGCGGACCGGCAGGCCCTTGCGGTGGCGCACGCCGCGGTAGCAGCCCAGGTCCATCAGGCGCTTGATGCTCATCGTCACTTCGCGCCGCAGGTCGCCCTCGACCGTGAACTTGGAGATGTTCTCGCGCAGCTTGTCCATCTGCGCGTCGGTCAGGTCCTTGATCTTCGCGCCTTGCGGAACGCCGGCGGCCACGCAGATCGCCTTGGCGCGCGGGCGGCCGATGCCGTAGATCGCCGTCAGCGCGATCTCGGCGTGCTGGTGATTCGGAATGTTGACGCCTGCAATGCGGGCCATGGTCCTTGTCCTTCGCTCTCTCGTTAGCCCTGCCGCTGCTTGTGGCGCGCGTCCGCCGTGCAGATGACGCGGACGACGCCGTTGCGGCGGATGATCTTGCACTTGCGGCAGATTTTCTTCACCGATGCCAGAACTTTCATCTCGTGCTCCCGATTACTTCGCCCTGAACGTTATCCGCGCCCGGGACAGGTCGTACGGCGTCAATTCCACCGTCACCTTGTCGCCGGGCAGGATCTTGATGTAGTGCATGCGCATCTTTCCCGAAATGTGCGCGAGCACGACATGCCCGTTCTCCAGCTTCACGCGAAACGTGGCGTTCGGCAGCATCTCCGCCACCTCGCCCTGCATCGCGATCGTTTCTTCCTTCGCCATCAGCGAGTAGGCACTCCACCCTTGAAGTTGGCTTTGCGCAACAAGCTTTCGTACTGCTGCGACATCAGGTACGCCTGCACCTGCGTCATGAAATCCATCGTCACGACCACGATGATCAGCAGCGACGTGCCCCCGAAATAGAACGGAACGTTCTTCCACGCGATCAGGAAGTTCGGGATGAAGCACACCACCACCAGGTACAGCGAGCCGATCAGCGTCAGCCGCATCGTGATCTTTTCCAGGTACTTCGCCGTCTGATCGCCCGGCCGGTAGCCGGGGATGAAGGCGCCGCCCTTCTTCAGGTTGTCCGCCGTGTCCTTCGGGTTGTATTGCAGCGCCGTGTAAAAGAAGCAAAAGAAAATGATCGCCGCCGCGTACAGGATCTCGTGCACCGGCTGCCCCGGCGCCAGCGTCGCGGCGAGATCGCGGATCCAGATCGTTCCCTCGCCCGTGCCCGACCACTGCGCGAGCGTGGCGGGGAACAGGATGATCGACGACGCGAAGATCGGCGGGATCACGCCTGCCATGTTGATCTTGAGCGGCAGGTGCGAGCTTTGCCCCTGGTAGACCTTGTTGCCGACCTGGCGCTTCGCATAGTTGACGAGGATCTTGCGCAGTGCCCGCTCCATGAACACGACGAACGCGGTGACCACGACCACCAGCGCCGCGATGGCGATGATCAGCAGCCACGAGTACGCGCCGGTTCGTCCCTGCTCGAGCGTCTGGCCGATCGCATGCGGCAGCCCCGCGGCGATGCCCGCGAAGATGATCAGCGAGATGCCGTTGCCGAGACCGCGCTCGGTGATCTGCTCGCCGAGCCACATCAGGAACATCGTGCCCGTGACCAGCGTCACCGCCGACACGAGGCGGAACGTGAGCCCGGGCTCGAGCACGAGGCCGGCCTGCGCCTCGAGCGCCGCCGAAATGGCGAACGCCTGGAAAAACGACAGCCCGAGCGTCGCGTAGCGCGTGTACTGCGTGATCTTGCGCTGCCCAGCCTGCCCTTCTTTCTTCAGCGCCTCGAGCGACGGGACGATCACCGTGCAGAGCTGCATGATGATCGACGCTGAAATGTACGGCATGATGCCGAGCGCGAAGATCGAGAAGCGCGACAGTGCGCCGCCCGAGAACACGTTCAGCAGGCCCAGGATCCCGCCCTGCTGTCCCCGGAACAGCTCCTCCAGCACCGTGGGATTGATCCCCGGTACGGGAATGTGCGTGCCGATCCGGTAAACGACGAGCGCACCCAGCAGGAACCACAAGCGGCGCTTCAAATCGCCGTACCTGTCGCCGCGCTTGAGTGCCGGATTTGCGGTTGCCAATGGACTGTCCTAAGTTGGAGCGCGCGCTGCGTTATGCAAGCGCAGGCTCAGGCGAGGCTGCCGCCGGCGGCCTCGATGGCTGCCTTCGCGCCCTTGGTCGCCGTCAAACCGGTCAACTTGACCGCCTTCTCGAGCTTCCCCGTCTTGATCACCTTGGCCGACTTCGCCGTCGCGGGCACCAGGCCCGCCGCCTTCAGTGCAAGCAGATCGATGTCGGCGACCGGCAGCCGGGCCAGGTCGGACAGCCGCACCTCGGCCGTGTCGAACCGGGTGCGCGACACGAATCCGCGCTTCGGCAGCCGGCGCTGCAGCGGCATCTGGCCGCCCTCGAAGCCCACCTTGTGGAATCCGCCCGAGCGCGATTTCTGTCCCTTGTGTCCCCGGCCCGCCGTCTTGCCCAGACCCGAGCCGATGCCGCGGCCGACGCGACGTCGCGACTTGTTGCTGCCCGCCGCCGGCTTGATCGAATTAAGACGCATCGCCTGCTCCGAAAATTTCACTCCGCTACCGAGACCAGGTAGCTCACCTTGTTGATCATCCCGCGCACCGCCTTGGTGTCTTCGACCTCGACGGTGTGGCGGATGCGACGCAGGCCCAGGCCGCGCACCGTCGCGCGATGCTCGGCGCGGCAGGCGTTCGTGCCCTTGACGAGGGTCACCTTGATCTTCTTGACATCGGTCGCCATCACGCCCCCAGGATCTCTTCGATCGTCTTGCCGCGCTTCGCGGCAATGTCGGCCGGCGCATTGACCGCCGAGAGCCCGTTGATCGTCGCGCGCACGACGTTGTACGGATTGGTCGACCCATGGCACTTGGCCAGGATGTTCGTCACGCCGACGACGTCGAATACCGCACGCATCGCGCCGCCGGCGATGACGCCCGTGCCTTCGGAAGCCGGCTGCATATGGACGCGCGTCGAGCCGTGGCGGCCTTCGACGGCGTGGTGCAGCGTGCCCTTCTTGAGGCGCACCTTCACCATCTTGCGCCGCGCCTGCTCCATCGCCTTCTGCACGGCGACCGGGACTTCCTTCGCCTTGCCCTTGCCCATGCCGATGCGGCCGTCGCCGTCGCCGACGACGGTCAGCGCGGCGAAGCCGAGGATGCGCCCGCCCTTCACCACCTTGGTGACGCGGTTGATCGAGATCATCTTCTCGCGCAGGCCGTCACCGCGGTCGTCCTGCTGTTGCGGCTGGCGCGGATTGGAGCGTTGCTGTGCCATGTAATTGAATCCCCGATCAGAACTTGAGGCCGCCTTCGCGGGCCGCATCGGCCAGCGCCTTCACGCGGCCGTGAAAGCGGAAGCCGGCGCGATCGAACGCCACGGAATCGATGCCGAGGGCCTTCGCGCGCTCGGCGATGCGCTTCCCGACGAACGTGGCGGCCGCCTTGTTGCCGCCGTTCTTCATGTCCTTGCGCACGTCGGCCTCGAGCGTCGAGGCGCTCGCGAGCACCTTGTCGCCGGTGGGCGCGATGATCTGCGCATAGATGTGGCTGTTCGACCGGCCAACGGTCAGCCGCGTCGCCTGCTGCTCGGCAATGCGCACCCGGGTTTTGCGGGCGCGGCGGACACGAGCTTCCTTCTTGTTCATCGTTACACCTCGTTGCACTTGCCACCTCGAATCGTCGGGCTCCGCCCGCGATTCGAGGCTGACTTGATCGGCCGAAAGTAGGGTTTCACTTTCGGCCGACGGGTTATTTCTTCTTCGTCTCTTTGAGCTTCACCTGCTCGTCGACGTAGCGCACGCCCTTGCCTTTGTACGGCTCCGGCGGCCGGTAGGCGCGGATCTCGGCCGCGACCTGGCCAACCTGCTGCTTGTCGATGCCCTTGACCACGATCTCGGTCTGCTGCGGCGTCTCGACCTTGACGCCCTTCGGCATCATGTGCACGACCGGATGCGAGAACCCGAGCGACAGATTCACCTTGTCGCCCGCCGCCTGCGCGCGATAGCCGACGCCGACGAGCGTCAGCCGCTTCTCGAAGCCCTGCGTGACACCCTTGACCATGTTGGCGACGAGCGCGCGGACGGTTCCATGCAGCGCGTTCGACTCCTCGCCGTTCGCCTTGAACGTGAGCTCTTCGCCGTTCTTCTCGACGCTGATCTGCTCGCCGAAGCGGCGCGACAGCGTGCCGAGCGGACCCTTGACCGAGATTTCCCCTGCCGCGAGCGTCACTTCGACCTTCGGGGGCAGCTTGACCGGTGCGTTTCCAATGCGTGACATCCGTCCCTCCGGTCAGGCCACGATGCAGAGGACTTCGCCGCCGACACCGGTGGCGCGCGCCTTGCGGTCGGTCATCACGCCGTGCGACGTCGACACGATGGCGATGCCGAGGCCGTTCATGACGCGCGGAATGTCGTCCTTGCTCTTGTAGATGCGCAGGCCGGGCTTCGACACGCGCTCGATCTTCTCGATGACGGGCCGGCCGGCGTGATAGCGCAGTGCGATCTCGAGCGCCGGTTTGCGCGTTTCCTCGTCCGCGATCTTGAAGCCATCGATGTAGCCCTCGTCCTTCAACACGCGGGCGATCGCGACCTTGACCTTCGACGCGGGCATCGACACGACGGCGCGCTCGGTCATCTGCGCGTTGCGGATGCGCGTCAGCATGTCGGCGATGGGATCAGTCATGCTCATGGGGTCACCTCGCCTTTCACCAGCTCGCCTTGACGATGCCGGGGATCTCCCCGCGCATCGCGTACTCGCGCAGCTTGTTGCGCCCGAGGCCGAATTTGCTGAACACGCCGCGCGGGCGGCCGGTGATCGCGCACCGGTTGCGCAGGCGGGTCGGGTTGGCGTTGCGCGGCAGCGCCTGAAGCTTGAGCCGTGCGGCGAAACGGTCCTCGTCGGACACGCGCTCGTTGCCGACGATCGCCTCGAGCGCGGCGCGCCGCTTCGCGTACTTCGCGACGAGCTTCTCGCGCTTGTGCTGCCGGTTGATCAGTGCCAGTTTCGACATGATGGTCAATTCCTGAACGGAAACTTGAACGCGGCGAGCAGCGCCTTCGCCTCGGCGTCGGTCTTCGCGGTCGTCGTGATCGTGATGTTCATGCCCCGGATCGCGTCGATCTTGTCGTACTCGATCTCGGGGAAGATGATCTGTTCCTTGACGCCCATGTTGTAGTTGCCACGGCCGTCGAATCCGCGCGCCGAGATGCCGCGGAAGTCGCGCACGCGCGGCAGCGCCACGGTGACGAGGCGATCGAGGAACTCGTACATGCGCTCCTGGCGCAGCGTGACCATGCAGCCGATCGGGTAGCCCTCGCGGATCTTGAAGCCGGCGATCGCCTTGCGCGCCTTCGTGATGACCGGCTTCTGCCCGCTGATCTTCGTCATGTCGGCGACAGCGTTGTCGAGGATCTTCCGGTCGGCCGTCGCTTCGCCGACGCCCATGTTCAGGACGACCTTCGATACCCGCGGCACCTGCATGCGCGTCTTGTAGCCGAACTGCTTCGTCAGCGCCGGTACGATCTCGTTGCGGTAGACGTCCTTGAGCCGCGCCGGCTGGTGCGGCTGGTCGGCCGCATGCGCGATTTCGGCCGGCTTCGCGGCCCTCTCGCCCTTGTCGGCCTTTGCCGCCTTCGCCTGCGGCTTGGCGGCGGGCGCCGCGGGCTTGTCGCCCTTCGGTGCCTTCTTGTCGGTGCGCTTGTCGTCAGCCATTGATCTGCTCGCCGTTGGACTTGTAGAAGCGCAGCTTGCGGCCGTCTTCCATCAGCTTCAGGCCGATCCGGTCCGGCTTCTGCGTCACCGGGTTCCAGATCGCGACGTTGGAGACGTGGATCGGCGCTTCCTTGCTGACGATGCCGCCCGGCTGGTTCTTCATCGGGTTGGGCTTCGTGTGCCGCTTCACCGTGTTGACGCCGTTGACGATGACGTGCGTGTCGTCGACGATGCGTGCGACGTCGCCCCGCTTGCCCTTGTCGCGGCCGGCGATGACGACGACGCTGTCGCCCTTCTTGATCTTGCGCATGATGGTCTCTTCGCGAGTCGCGGCGTCAGAGCACTTCGGGCGCCAGCGAGACGATCTTCATGAACCGCTCGGTGCGCAGTTCGCGCGTGACCGGCCCGAAGATGCGGGTTCCGATCGGCTCCAGCTTGTTGTTCAGCAGCACGGCCGCGTTGGTGTCGAAGCGGACCCGCGCGCCGTCGTCGCGGCGTACGCCCTGGCGGGTGCGCACGACGACCGCGTTGTAGATCTCGCCCTTCTTCACGCGCCCGCGCGGCGCGGCTTCCTTCACCGACACCTTGATCACGTCGCCGATGTGCGCGTAGCGGCGCTTGCTGCCGCCCAGCACCTTGATGCACATCACCTCGCGCGCGCCCGTGTTGTCGGCGACGTCGAGCAACGTCTGCATTTGAATCATGACTTGCGCTCTCCAACTTGAACCGCCGAAGGCAGCGGGGCCGTTGTCGACCCGGTTACCGATGCCTCGAAAACGACGGCCAGTTTTGGATCCCGTGGCGGACGCGTCGATGCACGCATCCGGCTGGGATGGGCCGCGGCAGCAAAAAAGCGAGGCCGCGGCGGGGAAAACGGCGATTATGTCAGCTTTTCACGGCCTCTGCAATACCCGCGCCACCCACTCAGACTTCCTTCGACTTCTCGACGACGCGGAGGACCTTCCACGCCTTGGTCTTCGAGATCTTGCGCGACGCCTGGATCTCGACCAGGTCGCCGGACTTGCACTCGTTGCCCTCGTCGTGCGCGTGGTACTTGCTCGACTTGATCACCACCTTGCCGTAGATCGGGTGCTTGGCGCGCCGCTCGACGAGCACGGTGACCGTCTTGTTCATCTTGTCGCTGACGACGCGGCCGGTGACCGTCTGGATCAGCGGCTTGCGCGCCGCCGGCTGACCGGCGACCGCGGTGTTGTTCGTTTCCTCGACGTTCATGCCCTGGCTCCCTGCTTGTCCTTGGCCGGTGCGCTTGTCGCCCCGGCTTGCCGCGCCTTCTGTCCGAGCAGCGTGCGCACGCGGGCGATGCCGCGGCGAACGTCCTTGAGCTTGGCCGTGTTCGTGAGCTGCTGCGTCGCGCGCTGCATGCGCAGGCCGAACTGCTCCTTGAGCAGCGCTTCCAGCTCGGTCTGCAGCTCGGCGGCGTTCTTGCCCGCGACCGCGTTCTTGCGTTGGGTACGTTTCATCCCTGCCTCCGTCAGCCGCCGACCAGCCGGTGCACGAAGATCGTGCGCAGCGGCAGCTTCGCCGCCGCGAGCGCGAACGCCTCGCGGGCGAGCGCCTCCTCGACGCCGTCCATCTCGTAGAGCACCTTGCCGGGCCTGATTTCCGCGACGTAGTACTCGGGATTGCCCTTGCCGTTGCCCATGCGCACTTCCGCCGGCTTCTTCGACACGGGCTTGTCCGGGAAGATGCGGATCCAGATGCGGCCGCCGCGCTTGATGTGGCGCGTCATCGCGCGCCGCGCAGCCTCGATCTGGCGTGCCGTCAGGCGGCCGCGATCGGTGGCCTTGAGGCCGTATTCGCCGAAGCTGACCTTGTTGCCGACGGTCGCGACGCCCTTGTTCCGGCCCTTCTGCTCCTTGCGGTATTTCCTTCTAGCTGGTTGCAGCATTCTTCGCTCCTGCTTCCCGTGGCGCGCGCCGCGGCCGCTTCGTGGCTTCGGGCGCGGGCACCGGCGCCTGCGCCGGCTCCTGGTTGTGCGCCATCACCTCGCCCTTGAACACCCAGACCTTGATGCCGATGACGCCGTACGTCGTCTTCGCCTCGGCGAACCCATAGTCGATGTCCGCGCGCAGCGTGTGCAGCGGCACGCGGCCCTCGCGATACCACTCGCGGCGCGCGATCTCGACGCCGTTCAGGCGGCCGGCGCTCATCACCTTGATGCCCTGCGCGCCGAGACGCATCGCGTTCTGCATCGCGCGCTTCATCGCGCGGCGGAACATGATCCGCTTCTCGAGCTGCTGCGCGATCGAGTCGGCGATCAGCTGCGCGTCGATCTCGGGCTTGCGGATCTCCTCGATGTTGAGGCCGACGTCGCTGCCCATCATCTTGCGCAGGTCGCCGCGCAGCGTCTCGATGTCCTCGCCCTTCTTGCCGATGACGACACCGGGACGCGCGCTGTGGATCGTGATGCGCGCGTTCTTCGCCGGCCGCTCGATCGTCACCTTCGCGACCGACGCGTGCGCGAGCTTCTTCTTCAGGTATTCGCGGACCTTGAGGTCCTCGGCCAGCGTCGGCCCGTAGTGCTTCTTGTTGGCGAACCAGCGCGAGCCCCAGTTGCGGTTGACCGCGAGGCGAAAGCCGGTCG
>Ga0307411_10000410_pt1 | contig 14711 bp, 7 predicted proteins | sample DK1Ometagenome_2_FD_203712 | JGI IMG/M metagenome (GOLD analysis project Ga0307411, IMG submission 203712) | Maize rhizosphere microbial communities from greenhouse at UC Davis, California, United States - DK15-O-1 | ecosystem: Host-associated > Plants > Roots > Rhizosphere > Soil | place: USA...
GGGCAGGCGCTCGTTACCATCCACGACGCCTTCGCCACGCCCGCGCAGCGCGCCGCCTTCCGCACCGCCCTGCGCGGCGGCCTGGGCTGGGGCGAGGCCAAGCAGCAGCTGGTGGCGCTGATCGAAGGCCAGATCGGCCCGATGCGCGCCCGCTACGACGCGCTGATGGCGAACCCCGCAGAGCTCGAGGCGATCCTGCAGACGGGCGCCGCGCGGGCCCGCGCCATCGCCGTGCCCTTCCTGAAGCAGCTGCGTGCGGCCGTCGGCCTGCGGCCCTACACCGCGGCCGCGGTGACCGCCACCGCCAGGGCCGAGAAGGCGGCGCTGCCGGTCTTCAAGCAGTACCGCGAGGCGGACGGCAGGTTCTACTTCAAGCTGCTGTCGGCCGGTGGCGACCTGCTGCTGCAGAGCAGCGGCTTCGAGCAGGGCCGCGAGGCCGGCCAGTGGGTGGCGCGGCTGAAGCGCGAAGGCCTGGTGGCGGACGCTCCCGTGCAGCGGGAAGCCAGCGACGAGGTGATTTCAGCCGCACTGGCCGCCTTCCAGGAAGACTGACGTGGTGACCACGCCGCCCGCGATCACCGAGCTGCTCGCCGGCACGGCGCGTGGCGACGCGCACGCGCTGCAGCAGCTCTACGCGGCGCTCTATCCGGAGATCAAGCGCGTCGCCCGCGTGCGCCTGGCGCAGAGCGGCCACGCTGCCGGCCTGAACACCACCGCCCTCGTCCACGAGGGCTTCCTGCGCATGGCGGACCAGCAGGGCCTGCAGGGCGACACGCGCGGCCAGTTCTTCGCCTATGTCGGCCGCGTGCTGCGCTCCGTGGTCATCGACCACCTGCGCACCGAGGGCCGTGACAAGCGCGGCGGCGATGCCGTCATGGTCACGCTGTCCGCCGCCAACGATGTCGCCGCGGTGCAGAGCCAGGCCGTCGACCTGATCGGCCTGGACCAGGCGCTGGCGCGCATGCGCGAGCTGGACATGACGCTGTACGAGCTCATCGAGATGATCGGCTTCGCCGGGCTGTCCATCGCCGAGGTCGCGACGCTGCGCGGCGTCTCCACGCGCAGCATCAACCGCGAACTGCTGAAGGCACGCGCGCTGCTGCAGGAACTGCTCGGCGACCCGCCTCAGACCGTCTACTGATGGGCGCCGCGCGGACGGTGCACCCGTGAAGTCGGACCTGCAGGCCGGGGACTGGCAGCGGCTGTCGGCACTGTTCGATGAACTCGCCGAGCTGCCGGCGGCCGAGCGCCCCGCACGCCTGGCAGCGGTGCAGCCGCCCGAGCTGGCCGCCCGGCTGGCGCGCATGCTGGCCTCGCTGCCGGATGCCGACGCCACGGCGACCGCCGGGATCCCCGGCTTCGACCGCCAACTGGCCAAGGCGCTGGCCGAGCCGGCCGACCAACCCGCCCCGCAGTCCGGCGACCGCTTCGGCGCCTGGTGCCTGGCCGAGCTGCTGGGCGAAGGCGGCATGGGCCAGGTCTGGCGGGCCGAGCGGGCCGACGGCCTCTACCAGGGCGAGGCCGCCATCAAGCTGCTGCGCGACGACCTCGCCAGCGCGGGGCTGGCGGCGCGCTTCGCCCGTGAACGCGCGCTGCTCGGCCGGCTCGCGCACCCCGGCATCGCCCGGCTGCTGGATGCCGGCGAACAGGACGGCCGCGCCTTCCTCGTGCTGGAGTACGTGGCCGGCCGCACGCTGTCCGACCACGTGCGCGAGCACCGCCTCGGCCTGGCCGAGCGCGTGCGGCTGCTCGTCAGCGTGGCGCGCGCGGTGGAGCATGCCCACGCCCAGCTCATCGTGCACCGCGACCTCAAGCCCAGCAACATCGTCGTCGACGACCAGGGCAGCACCAAGCTGCTGGACTTCGGCATCGCCGGCCTGCTGGACGACTCCGGCCAGCAGTCGGACAGCCAGCTGACCCAGGTCACCGGGCGCCGGCTCACGCCGGCCTATGCGGCGCCCGAGCAGATCCTCGGCGGCCCCATCGGCGCCGCGGCGGACATCTATTCGCTCGGCGTCATGCTCTACGAGCTGGCCAGCGGCCAGCTGCCGTTCGGCAAGCGCGGCCTGAGCCGCACGGCGCTGGAGCACGCGGTGCTGCATGGTGATGCGCGCCGCATCACCCGCAGCCTCGGCCCGCGCGACGGCGACGCGGCCGAGGACGGCCCGGGCCGTCCGCCCGATGCCGCGCGCGCCGCGGGCGACCTGGAGGCCGTCGCCGCCAAGGCGCTGCGCAAGAACGCCGCGGAGCGCTATGCCAGCGTCGGCAGCTTCATCGACGACCTGGAGCACTGGCTGGACCAGCGCCCGGTCAGCGTGCGCGCCGAGGACTGGCGCCACCGGCTGCACCTGTGGGCGCGGCGCAATGCCGCGCTGGCGGCGGGCGGCGCGCTCGTTTTCGTGGCGCTGAGCGCGGGCCTGGGACTGAGCCTGTGGCAGCGCAACGAGGCGCAGGCCGCTGCACGCCAGAGCGAGGAGGTCACGCACTACCTGACCGAGATGCTGGCCTCGGCCAACCCCGACCGGCATGGCGGGCGCATCCCGACCATCTTCGAGGTGCTGGAGAAAAGCCGCGCCGAATTGCGCCAGCGTTTTGCCGGCGACGACCTGACCTATGCCCGCGTGCTCGACGTCATGGTGGCGACCTACTCGGACATGAACCGCCACGACATCGCCATCCCGCTGGCCCAGGAGCTCATCCAGGTCAGCGCCGGGCATTGGGGCGACAGCCACGAGCGCACGTCGATCGCCAGGCTGCGGCTGGCGCGCATCTACACGGCGCTGAATTCGCCGCTGGAGGTCATCGCGCTGGGCGAACCCCTGCTGGCGCAGTTCGCAGCCGCCAAGCCAGGCACCGCCATGGAGGATGAGTACGAGAGCCTGCTGTACCAGTTGATCGTGGCCTATGCCGGCGCGGCGCGCTTTGCCGATGCCGAGGCGGTCCACGCGCGGGCCTGGCCGATGGTGCAGCGCCTGTACAAGCCGAGCGACTACGAGTACCCCTTCTACAACACCTACCTCTACCAGCTGCGCCTGGCCGAGGGCCGGCTGCTGGACGCAGAGAGGGCCATCGAGGCCACGCGCGCCTCCTGGGCCACGGCGCCGCCGCACCGCGCCCGCTTCGTGCAGCGCTCGCGCCAGCACCTGTGGAACATCAAGGCCCGGCTCGGCCACGCGGAAGGCAGCACCCAAAACGCGAGCCAGCTGATTGCCGAGATGGACGCGCTGCTCGGCCCCGGCAACTCCAGCAGCCAGCGCATGCGCGCTGATCTGGCGCGTCATTTCGTCGAGCTGGGCGAGTACGAGCAGGCCGTCCAGGTGCACGACGACATGGAAAGCCGCCTGCCGGCCGAGGCGGCGCGGCACCCGACGTTGCGGCTGCCACGCGAAAGCGCGGCGCTGCTGGCCCGCGCGCTGGCTCGGCCCGAGCGCGCGGCCGAGTGGCTGCCCGCCGGGCGCCGCATGGCCGACGAGCTTGCCCACAGCCCCGACATCAGCGGCCCGCCCTGGGCCGAGGCCGGCCTGGCGCTGGTGCGCGTCGGCCTGCGCCTGGGCGACCTGGCCCTTGCGGAACGCGCGCTGGCACCGCTGCAGGATCTGCAGGCGCAGCCCTGGCTCCAGGCCCACCGCCAGCTGCGCAGCCGCGTCGACCAGATGGCCGGCGAGCTGGCGCGCGCCCGTGGCCAACACGGGGCCAGCGTGAGTGCGCTGCGCCAACGCGTCGCGCTGCTGGACGCGCTGCCCTCCCCTCAGGGCCTGCCGCATTGGCGCGCTCAGCTGGACCTCGCGGCCAGTCTCGTTGGCACGGCGGACGCCGCCGAGGCCCTGCGGCGCGCCGACGCGCTGCGCCCCGGCTGGCTGCCGCACCACCCGCTGGACGACCTGCGCGCCGAACTCGGTCGGGGCCAGTGGCGGCCGATCTGGGCCGGGCAGTTCTAGAGCCGTGCCTCTAGGCTCTCTGGGCAGACCGTCACGCCGCAGGGTGTTTACCCGGAGGGGTATGCCGGGGAGGCGCGGTTAACTTTGCGGCTCCCCAAAAAGAATCTCCGAGGAGACTGCCCATGGCCACCATTCCCGCCGACCAGCTCGCCCTGCAACGTCTCTACCACTGGGAGCGCACGGCCGGTGGCACAGTCACCCTGACGCAGCCGATGGGGGGCCCGGAGGTGAAGGACTTCACCTGGGCCCAGGTCGCCGACCAGGTGCGCCGCATGGCCGCGCACCTCCAAGCCCGCGGCGCCGCCGAGAACTGGCCGGCCGATGCCAAGGTGGCCATCCTGTCGAAGAACTGCGCCTGGTGGCTGATGAGCGACCTTGCCATCTGGATGGCTGGTTATGTCTCCGTGCCGCTGTACCCGACGCTGGCGGCCGAGACGATCACGCAGATCCTCACGCACAGCGAGGCGCGCTTCATCTTCATCGGCAAGCTCGACGGCTGGGAAGGCATGAAGCGCGGCGTGCTGCCCAGCCTGCCCGGCGCGAGCTACGCGCTGTCGCCCGACGACGCGAAGAAGACCTACGAGAGCTGGGACGCCATCTGCGCCCGCACCGAGCCGCTCAAGGGGGAGCCCGTGCGGGCCGCCGACGAGCTGTGCACGCTGATCTACACCTCGGGCACCACCGGCAATCCCAAGGGCGTGATGCACAACTTCGGCGCCTTCGCCTGGGCCATCGGCGAGGGCCTGGCGCGCTTCCCGATGAGCGGCAACGACCGCATGCTGTCCTACCTGCCGCTGGCCCACGTCGCCGAGCGCGTGCTGGTCGAGCACAGCTGGCTGAAGGTCGGCCTCAAGGTGTTCTTCGCCGAATCGCTGGACACCTTCACCGCCGACCTGCAGCGCGCGCGGCCGACGATCTTCTTCAGCGTGCCGCGCCTGTGGGTCAAGTTCCAGCAGGGCGTGCAGGCCAAGATGCCGCCCGAGAAGATGAACAAGCTGCTGCGCCTGCCCATCATCGGCGGCCTGGTGCGCAAGAAGGTGCTGAAGGCGCTCGGCCTGGACCAGTGCCGCATCGCCGTCGGCGGCGCGGCACCCATGCCGGTGGCACTGCTGGAGTGGTACGGCACGCTTGGCCTGCACATCAACGAGGGCTACGGCATGACCGAGAACCTCGCGCTGTCGCACATGACGCTGCCGGGCAAGAACCAGCGCGGCACCGTCGGCCCGGCGTACGGCGGCGTTCAGACGCGCATCGACCCCGCCAACGGCGAGCTGCAGATGCGCAGCCCGGCGCTGATGATCGGCTACTACAAGGAGCCGGGCCTGACCGCGGAAGCGCTGACCGAGGACGGCTGGCTGCACACCGGCGACAAGGTGACTCAAGGGTCCGACGGCTGCGTGCGCATCACGGGCCGCGTGAAGGACTTGTTCAAGACCAGCAAGGGCAAGTACGTCGCCCCCGCGCCCATCGAGGACAAGCTCGGCATGAACCCCAACATCGAGGCCTGCTGCGTGGCCGGCGCCAACATGGGCCAGCCGCTGGGCATCGCGATGCTGTCGCCCCAGGGCCTGCAGCGCGCCAGCACCGACGCCGAGAAGACCGCGCTGATGGCGGAGCTGAGCAAGCACCTGGATGACGTCAACGCGCGGCTGGACCCGCACGAGCAGCTGGACACGCTGGTGCTCATCAAGACGCCGTGGACCGTGGACAACGGCTTCATCACGCCCACCTTCAAGGTCAAGCGCAACCGCATCGAGGAGGTCTACGCGGCCAAGTTCGACGCGTGGGTGGGCAAGCGGGCGAAGGTGTCGTTCGGCGACTGACGCGCCGGTGCCGAGGGCACGCCGCCGCAGGGCGGCCCGCGTGCCCTCGGTGTGCCGTCAGTCCGGCACCGAGAACGCGTACAGCTTGCTGTTGGCCGTGCCGAAGCCGAAGTTGCTGTAGCCCGAGCCCCAGTAGAGCGTGCCGTCGGCGATGGCCGCGCCCGACAGGCAGGAGCCGCCGCTCGGGTAGCTCCACAGGATGGCACCCGTCGCCCCGTTGAGCGCATACATGCGGCCGCTGGCATCCAGCGAGCAGCCGTAGACGACGCCGTTGGCCGTGGTCACCGGGCCCGAGGGGCCGCCGCCGACACCCGCCGGCGCCAGCGGGTCCGGGGTCGCCCAGAGCAGCGCGCCGGTGGCCGCATCCAGCCCGAACCAGGCGCCGCGCGTCGTCGGCGCTGCCGCACCCGCCGGCAGCCAGGGGGTCTGGTTGCTGTTGGCATTGGCCGTGTAGATGCGCTGGCCGTCGGCCGCCGAGCCCCACTGCAGGCCGCCGGCGGTGCCGCCCGGGCCGGCCTGGGTCACCCAGACGACGGCGCCGGTGTCCGGGTTCAGGGCCCAGTACTGGCCGCTCTTCTGCCCGACGCCCAGCAGTTCGACGGGCTTGCCCTTGCCGGCCTTGGTCTTGAACAGCGCCGGCGCCTGGCCGAAGTCATAGTCCGGGCCGGCCGGGGAGGGGCAAAGGTCGCCGTCGCCGAAGAAGGGGATGCAGTCCACCGTCCAGGCGTCGTACGGAATGGCCCGCGTCGCCCAGCGCACCGCGCCGGTCCTCATGTCAAGCGCCAGCACGCTGTCGAAATGGTCGTCGGCGGGCAGGCAGGCCGCCTTGGCGACCGCATCGCTGCCGGCCGCGGCCACGCAGGCCAGCACGGCGGGTGGCACCGAGTAGTTGTTGCCCGTCGCGACATAGACCGCACCGCGCCGCGTGTCGACAGCCGGCGAGCTGCCCCAGATGGCGTTGCCGGTGTAGCCGGCCGGGGCCATCAACGTCTTCCAGCGGATGGCGCCGGTCTTCAGGTCCAGCGCCAGCATGCTGCCGCGAAAGCTCAGCTGGTAGCCCGGCACGAAGGCGGCCAGGGCCTCTTCCTGAGAGGCGACGCCGACGAAGACCTGGTCGCCATGGATGGTGGCCGACTGCGTGATGATGGCCGCCATGTGGGGGTCAGCCTGGGTGCTCCAGACCAGGGCACCGGTGGTCTTGTCGAAGGCCAGCACGCGGCCGCCCGGTCCGCCGCCGGCCAGGATGGAGCCCTGGGTGCCGACGACGACCTTGCCGTCACCGAGTGCCGGCGTGGCGCGCGCCTTGTCCATCGGAATGCCAGTGACCGCGGGCAGGTGGACGGCCCAGCGCACGCTGCCGTTGCTGCGGTTGACGGCATAGAGCCAGCCGGCCCAGTCCGGCACATAGACCGTGTCGGCGTCCACGGCGGGCGTGGCCGACACGTCGCCGGCCGTCGTCAGCGCCCATTTGACGGCCAGCTGGCCGACGTTGCCGGTGCCGAGCCGGTGCTCGGACGGCTGGCTGCGCGTGTTCTCGCGGTCGCCCCCCGCATTGCTCCATTCGCTGCCCTGCGCCGCGGCGGCGCACAACGGCACGGCCAGGGCCGCTGCCCCGATGGCTGCGCGCCCCCGCGCCGCCCGCTGTTGAAACCAGGTGGTCTTGTTCATCGACTTGCTCCGGTTCTTGTCTGCGATGCCCGTGGCACCGGCCGTAACAGTGGGCATCGCATGGCCCGCCACAGCAGACGCTCTCGCAGCACGGCGACAAAGCGGCAGAGCCATCAGAGGCCGCCACCCTCCCGGCGGCATCGGGGCATACCCGCCGCCGTCCTTACGGTTGATGAGGGCTGGCCCCCGCGGGCTCGCGCTGCGGGCTGCGCCAGTAGTCGGCGCGGGCGTAGTGCGCGCGCAGGTGCTCGACCCACAGCCGCACCCGCAACGGCAGATGCCGGCTCTGCGGGAAGACGGCGTAGATGCCGTTGGGCGGCGCGGCAAATTCGTCGAGCACGCTGACCAGTCGGCCGACCGCCAGGTCGGCCTCGACCTCCCAGGTGCTGCGCCACGCCAGGCCCAGGCCCGCGACGCACCAGTCGTGCAGCACCTGGCCGTCGCTGCAGTCCAGCCGTCCGGTCGGCCGCAAGTGCTGCACGGCCCCGTCGATCTGGAAGGCCCAGCCGCGCGTCTGGCTGGCCTCGGAGCTGAGCGTCAGGCAGGCGTGGCGGCCGAGCTCCTCCGGATGCCGCGGCACGCCGGCCCGCTTCAGGTAGCCCGGCGCGGCGACGCACAGCCGGCGGTTGTCGGCAAGCCGCGTGCTGACGAGGCTGGAGTCCGGCAGGTCGCCGACGCGCACCGCGCAGTCGAAGCCCTCGTGGACGATGTCGACGACGCGGTCGCTCAAGTTCAGCGACAGGCTCAGCTCGGCATGCTCGGCCAGGAAGCCCGGCACCAGTGGCGCCACATGGCGGCGCCCGAAGCCGGCCGGCGCCGTCACGCGCAGATGGCCGCTGGCCTTCAACCCGCCCGCGCTGACGGCAGCTTCCGCGTCGGCCAGCGCGGCGACGAGGCGCTGGCAGTCCTCCAGGAAGGCCTGCCCCTCGGGCGTCAGCGTCAGGCGCCGCGTCGTGCGCAGCATCAGCTTGACGCCCAGGCGCGCCTCCAAGGCGTCCAGCCGCCGGCCCATGACGGCGGGCGCGACGCCTTCTGCCTGCGCGGCCGCGGTGAGGCTGCCCTTGGCCGCCACGAGGACGAAGGACTCGATCTGCTTGAGCTTGTCCATGCCGGGATTGTGCTGGTCGGCCGGCGCAAAAGCATCGGTTTGCGCTGCGATCTTTGCGTTTGAGTCACAGATTCCTTGCATGCCACGCAGCGAATCCGACGCGCGGCGGCGCTAGATTGGCGGCATCTGTCCTTGCCGGGAATCCGTCCATGTCCACCGCCCACCGCACCCCTCTCCACCGCCTGCAGGTCGACGCCGATCTGGCCCGCTTCATCGACGCCGAGGTCCTGCCCGGCACCGGCGTGGACCGCGACACCTTCTGGGCCGGCTTCAGCCGCATCGCCCACGAGCTTGCACCCATGAACCGGGCGCTGCTCGCCGAGCGTGACCGCCTGCAGGCCGAATTGGACGGCTGGCACGAGGCCCATCCCGGCCCGATCCAGGACATGCCGGCCTACCGCGATTTCCTGACCCGCATCGGCTACCTCGTCCAGGCCCCGGCCCAGGTGCGGGCGACGACGGCCAACGTGGACGCCGAGCTGGCGCTGCAGGCCGGCCCGCAGCTGGTCGTGCCCATCCTGAACGCGCGCTATGCGCTGAACGCGGCGAACGCCCGTTGGGGCTCGCTGTACGACGCGCTCTACGGCACCGACGCCATTCCCGAGAGCGACGGGGCCACGCGCCAGGGCGCCGATGGCAGCGCCTACAACCCCGTGCGCGGCGCGCGCGTCGTCGCCTTTGCGCGCCAGGTGCTGGACCAGGCCGCGCCGCTCGCCGAAGGTTCGCACGCGCAGGCCGTGGAGTACCGCATCGAGGGCGCCCAGCTGTCCGTGATGCTGGCGTCCGGCGACGTGACGGGCCTCGCCGATGCGGCCACTTTCGCCGGCTACCAAGGCGCGCCGGAGGCGCCGAGCAGCGTGCTGCTGGTCCACCACGGCCTGCACCTGGACGTGCGCATCGACCGCGACACCGCCATCGGCCGCACCGATCCCGCGGGCATCGCCGACATCGTGCTGGAGTCCGCACTGTCGACCATCCTGGACCTGGAAGACTCGGTCGCCGCCGTCGACGCGCAGGACAAGCTGCTGGCCTATCGCAACTGGCTGGGCATCCAGCAGGGCACGCTGACGGAGGAGGTCGCCAAGGGTGCCAGGACGTTCACCCGCCGGCTCAACGCCGACCGTGTCTACACGGCGCCCGACGGTGGTTCGCTGACGCTGCACGGCCGCTCGCTCATGTTCGTGCGCAACGTCGGCCATCTGATGACGAACCCCGCCATCCTGCTGGACGACGGCAGCGAGATCCCCGAAGGCATCATGGACGCGGTCGTCACGACCACCATCGCGATGCACGATCTGCGGCGCCGCGGGAACAGCCGCACGGGCAGCGTCTACATCGTGAAGCCCAAGATGCACGGCCCAGCCGAAGTGGCCTTCGCCGCCGAGCTGTTCACGCGCGTCGAGCAACTGCTGGGCTTGCCGGACAGCACGGTCAAGCTGGGCATCATGGACGAGGAGCGCCGCACGTCCGTCAACCTGCAGGCCTGCATCGCCGCCGCCGCCAGCCGCGTGGCTTTCATCAACACCGGCTTCCTGGACCGCACCGGCGACGAGATGCACACCGCGATGCGCGCCGGGCCGATGCTGCGCAAGGGCGACATGAAGACGTCGAGCTGGATCCAGGCCTATGAGCGCAGCAACGTGCTGACCGGCCTGGCCTGCGGCCTGCGCGGCCGCGCCCAAATCGGCAAGGGCATGTGGGCCATGCCCGACTTGATGGCGGCCATGCTGGAGCAGAAGATCGCCCACCCCAAGGCCGGCGCCAACACCGCCTGGGTGCCCTCGCCAACCGCCGCGACGCTGCATGCGCTGCACTACCACCAGGTCAGCGTGGCCGCCGTGCAGCAGGAGCTTGAAAAGGTCGATTTCGCCGCAGAGCGCGACAGCCTGCTCAACGCGTTGCTGACCATCCCGGTGGCGGCGCAAGCCAACTGGACGGCCGAACAGCGCCAGCAGGAACTCGACAACAACGTCCAGGGCATCCTCGGCTACGTCGTGCGCTGGATCGACCAAGGCGTGGGCTGTTCCAAGGTGCCCGACATCAACGGCATCGGCCTGATGGAAGACCGCGCGACGCTGCGCATCAGCAGCCAACACATCGCCAACTGGCTGCGCCACGGCGTCGTGACGCCCGAGCAGGTGCGCGAGACCTTCACGCGCATGGCCGCGGTGGTGGACGGGCAGAACGCCGGCGATCCGGCCTACCAGTCTTTGACCGCCCACCCGCACGGTGCCGCCATGCAGGCGGCGCTGGATCTGGTGTTCAAGGGGGAGTCGCAGCCAAGTGGGTATACGGAGCCGTTGTTGCATGCGTGGCGGTTGAGGGTGAAGTCCGATGTATCCACCGAATGACCACTCGGCTCCCCACAAAGGGGCGTAAAGCACTGCGTTGACGCCAATAGTTGACCTGTGTCGAAGGTCACACGTGGCCCTTCGACAACAACGACGCAGGCGTCAGGTGAGACAAGAGCACGGAAAATCCCTTGGTTTGAGGGGGATTTGCCACCCGCAAGCTGCGAACGGCGACTCAATCGGGAGGAACCCTTGGGGCTGCTCCGAAATCACTCGCTCAGACTGACGCCCTCTTTGCCGTGGCACCGCGGCGGCGAGATGCGCTTGGCCACACGCCAGGCAGGTGAATGATCTCTATGGAGCCCCTATGTTCAAACTAAACGCAACGAGCGCGGCAGTTTTGCTCTGTCTTACCGCGACAGCAGCCCTCGCGCAGCAATCACAACAACTTGAGCGTGTCGAAGTGACCGGCTCCGCGATCAAGCGAATCGACGCTGAGACTTCGGTTCCTGTGACCATCATCAAGATGGCAGATCTCAAGTCTCAAGGCGTCACTTCGATCGAACAGATCATGAGTTCGCTGAGCGCGGTCCAGATGACCCAGGGCTCCAGCCAACAGGTGGGTGCGGGCACTGGCGGTGCAGCATTTGCCGACCTGCGTGGTATCGGCGCGAGCAAGACCCTGGTGCTGCTGAACGGCCGACGCATCGCCAACAACGCGATCGACGGCTCGGCGCCCGACCTGAACATGATCCCCTTCGCCGCGCTGCAGCGCGTCGAGGTGCTGCGTGACGGCGCCTCCTCGCTGTACGGCACGGACGCCATCGGCGGCGTCATCAACTTCATTACGAACAAGGACTACACCGGCGGCCAGCTGACCTACGGTGTCGACGTACCGAAGGAGTCGGGCGGCAAGAGCCGCAACGCCAACATCGGCTTCGGCTTCGGCGACATCGCCAAGAACGGCTACAACGTCTTTGGCTTCGTCGACGTCGCCAAGACCGATGCGATCGGCGGTCAGCAGCGCGAGTTCAACAACCGCTTCCCGGGCGGCCTCTCGCCCACGCCGTACCCGGCCAACTACTACCAGAACCCCTCCGTCGTCGGTAACCCGGCCGCGCCTGGCTGTACCGACCCGTCCTTCCTGGTCCCGGCAGCTGGCGGTGGCTGCCAGATGGCGACTGCGCGCTTCGTGGACTACACGGCCAAGACCAAGCGTACTTCCGGCATGCTGCGTGGCTCCCTGGCCCTGGGCGGCGAACACACGCTGTCCGCCGAGCTGTTTGCCACGAGCAACGACTCGACGACCAACATCGCCCCGGTGCCCTACGGCACGCTGTGGATGAACCGCCTGCGCCCGGACGGCTCGGCGAACCCGTTCTACCCCGCCAGCACGGCCGCCGTGCCGATCAGCCCGACCTACACCCAGTCCAACATGAACCCGCGCCCGGGCATCGTGCTGCAGCCTGGCTTCGTCACCGTGAAATGGCGCGCCCTGGACGGTGGCCAGCGCTCCAATACCTCTGAGAACGACCAGACCCGCTTCCTGGTGAGCCTCGATGGCGTGGTCCGCGGCTGGGACTACCAGGTCGGTGCCAGCATCAACGAGAACAAGATCAAGGAAATCGTCTCGGGCTACACGGACGGCAACAAGATCACCCTCGCCATGCTCAATGGCGTGATCAATCCCTTCGGCGAGCAAGACGCTGGCGGCACGGCGGCCATCAAGGATGCACTGCTGGGCGGCAACCTGCAGAACCACAAGGGCAAGGTCACGACCTTCGACGGCCGTATCAGCCGCGAGCTGAGCGACTGGTTCGGAGCCGGCCGCAGCGTCGCCATCGCCATCGGCGCCGAGCACCGCAAGGAAGACTTCATCTCCAAGGCCAACACGCCCGTCGCCGAACTGCTGCAGGCCAGCACCGGCGTGGACCCGACCTCGCTGTCGGAAGGCAAGCGCAACGTGTCGGCCATCTACACCGAGCTGAACATTCCGCTGACCAAGACGCTGGATGCCACGGCTGCCGTGCGCTACGACAAGTACAGCGACTTCGGCAACACGACCAATCCGAAGTTCGGCTTGCGCTACCAGCCGATGAAGGAACTACTGGTTCGCAGCAGCTACTCGACGGGCTTCCGCGCCCCGTCGCTGTATGAGCTGAATGCCACGCCGTCTTATACCAACACCGGCACCCTGGACGATCCTGTCAACTGCCCTGGCGGCACGGCGATTCCGGGCAAATCGACGGCACTGAACTGCGAGGTGCAATTCCAGCGCCTGACCGGCGGCAACACCGCCCTGCAGCCTGAGAAGTCCAAGAACCTGTCTCTCGGCATCGTTCTGGAGCCGACTGCTGACCTGTCCATCGGTGTCGACTGGTGGTGGATCCGTCTGAAGAACCAGATCGCCGCGCTGTCCGAAACCACGGTGCTGGGCGACAACTACCAGGACTTCACCCAGTACGTGCATCGCAATGCCGATGGCGACCTGTCGATCGACGGCTTCTCCTGCCCCGGCACAGATTGCGGCTACCTGGATCTGCGCCAGCAGAACCTGGGTGACCTCAACACCAACGGTGTGGACCTGAGCGTCGTCCTGCGCCAGTCGCTGGGCGGTCTGGGTCGTCTGACGCTGGGTCTGAACAGCACCTACGTGACGAAGTACGAGTACCAGGACTATGTCAACGGCCCCTGGAATCAGAACGTCGGTGTCTATGTCGGCACGGGCCCGATCTTCCGTTGGCAGCACTCGGCCACGGCGGTTTGGAATCTGGGCAGCTGGACGACCGGCCTGACTGGTCACTACAAGAGCGGCTACATCGACCAGGATCCGGTCGACAACCCGAAGGTCAGCCAATACGCCACGGCTGACGCCTATGTGTCCTGGTCGGGCTATAAGGGCCTGAATCTGACCGTCGGTGTCAAGAACCTGACCGATCGTGACCCGCCCTACTCCAACCAGGGCGAGGTGTTCCAAGCCAACTACGACCCGCGCTTCGCCGATCCGACCGGCCGTTCCTACTACGTGCGCGCTTCGTACAAGTTCTGATCCGCCCCCTCAGGGGCCCTGCCCCTCGCTTCAAAGTAGAAGCAAAGAAAGGCCCTCGCTCACCCGAGGGCCTTTTCTTTTTTTGGGCGCGGCGAGAATCGCGGCTCATGAATCAAGAGCTATGAATGTCTGATCGATCCCAAGCGCTGCAAAGCTTCGAGGTACTTGTCATCGGTGCCGGCCCGGCGGGTTGTGCGGCCGCCCGCGTGCTCGCACAGGCTGGCATCCACGTGCTCATCGCCGACCAGCACCCCCCCGGCCGCGACAAGACTTGCGGCGATGGATTGATTCCCGACGCGCACAAGGCCCTCGCTCGGCTGGGCCTGTTGGACGAGGTCATGCGTCGGGCGCAGCCGGTCGCCCATGTCGGCTGCATCGGGCCGCGCGGCGGGCGCATCGACGTGCCCGGATCGCTGGCCGTGCTGCCGCGGCGTGAGCTGGATGCGCTGCTGCTGCAGGCCGCACAGGACGCCGGTGCGCGCTTTGAACAGGCCCGGTTCGAGGCGCCGCTGGAGGTCGAGGGCCGCGTCGTCGGCGCCAGGCTCAAGCGCGGCGACGAGGTCATCGAGGTGCAAGCGCGCTGGGTTGTGCTGGCCACCGGCGCCGTGCCCAAGGCGCTGACGGCCGCCGGCATGTGCGAGCGACACACGCCCAGCGGCGTAGCGCTGCGCGCCTACGTGAAGGCGCCGCAGATGGTCGGCAAGATCAAGGCGCTCGAAGTCGTCTGGGACAAGGCGGTGCGGCCGGGCTACGGCTGGATCTTTCCGGCGCCGGACGGCCACTTCAACATCGGCGTCGGCGTGACCGACTCACATCGCGACCTGGGCGGCGGCA
>Ga0307411_10000412_pt1 | contig 14645 bp, 11 predicted proteins | sample DK1Ometagenome_2_FD_203712 | JGI IMG/M metagenome (GOLD analysis project Ga0307411, IMG submission 203712) | Maize rhizosphere microbial communities from greenhouse at UC Davis, California, United States - DK15-O-1 | ecosystem: Host-associated > Plants > Roots > Rhizosphere > Soil | place: USA...
AGTTTTGAATAGTTTGTGCATTCACCTGTTGCACCTACCACGTGGTCTGCCGGAACTTTCATGGTCACATCAAAGTTTCCGAAGATCAATGAAAATTCTCCACGGCCTGTAAACTGTTTATTATTCCAGCCCTGGTAATCGTTATAAACACACATCCGCGGATACCATTGTGTAATCGTGAAAACACTGTTTCCATCATCTGCAAATTTTTCATAACCTCCACGTCCGCCTATTTTTAATCTCTCCGGAATTTTATAGTTCCACTTGATCTTTAAAACGAATTTTCCTTTGGATTTTAATACTGTTGGAAGATCAACACGCATCATGGTATTGTTGATGGTATAGGCCAGCGCTTTTCCTTTTCCATCAGTAACAGAAAGAATATTTACTCCATAACCATCCAGGTTCTTTTTAAAATTCAGCCCCTGTAATTCGCCAATTGTTAGCGGTGGGCTTATTCTGCTTTCATCAAAATTATTGCTTTCAGATTCCGGGCGGTGCTGGTTTTCATCCAATTGCAACCATAGATAATTCAATACATCCGGAGAATTATTGTAATACGTAATTACTTCTTCTCCTTCCAATCGAAGGTTTTTTTCATCCAGAAAAGCGTTGATCTTATAATCTGCCCTTTGTTGCCAGTATTGGTCTCCGGGAGCACCCGAACCGGTTCTGTAGCTGTTGGCATCTGGAAGAATTGTTCCCAGCTGTTCAAATTTATTCCCATGATTCGAAGTGGGATTATTCTGAATATTCTGACAAAAGCTAATAAACGGGGTGCAAAAGATTAGGGTGGCGAGTACTGAACTTCTTTTCATCTTTGTATTGTTATCAGGATGATAAAACTAGAAAAATATCTGTTTAAACCTGCATTAACAGCCGTTAAAGGCATGTAAATCTCCTTAAAATACAGATTTACCAATAGATTTCTTCATGCCCGCAAGCCGGGACGGCCTAAGGCCAGACAAAATAACAGGCTATGTTTTTTGACCCTAATCCTGTGAATATAAATTTGAATTATATTCTCTCCAATGCCATTATCAGGGCAATTCCAAATGCGGCAGATGAAAGAAAAAAGCTCCAGGTTTCTGATTTTATCTTAACCAGCTTTATCGCTATTAACGTGAGAATAAAGATCACAGAGATAATAAGCAATTGGCCTGCCTCTATACCCAAATTAAAAGCTATTAATGGCCAGGTAGCATTTAACATAGAACCTAGAAGTGATTTTAATAAGACGGAAAACCCAAGTCCGTGGATCAACCCAAACAGAAGAGCCATTGAAAAATTTAACCACAAGCTCTTTTTTTTACGTGATCCCAATGTGATTAAATTATACAAAGCAGTAATAAGAATGGTGCAGGGAATTAAAAACTCAACAACCGGAACGTTAACTTTAACCACCTCCAATACACTCATAATTAGGGTTATAGAGTGCCCAAACGTAAAAGAGGTAATAAGAATTAAAACCTTTCTCCAGTCTTTTAGCTCATAGCCTCCAAACAAAACCACCAGGAACAGGATATGATCATACGCCTTCAAATCAGCGATGTGCCACATACCTTCTTTAAACCAAAGTAAAAAATCGTTCAATGCTTTTGTATATTTGTAAATGTGAAGAGCAAGATTACACTTTTTATTTTTATTCTGCTATCTCTTTCTGCTAAAGGGTTTGCACATCCTTATTATGTTTCGGTAACAGAAATTCATGTTCATAAAAGCACTAAAACATTTGATATAAGCTGCAGTATGTTTACTGACGACCTTGAAGCTGCCATAAAAAAAACCTTACTAACTAACACCGATCTGCAAAAAGAAATCACAGCCACACAAGTACTCGATATAATTTATAAATATATTCAACCCCGCTTTGATATCAGCTTTGATGCAAATAGTACATCCTACTCACTGGTTGGCTGTGAAAATATTGAAGCATCCACCTGGTGTTACCTGGAAGGAACATTTAATTCGTCTGCAACGTCTATTAAAATTACCAATTCCCTCCTGTTCGATTTTCTTCCTGAACAGACCAATATGGTGCATGTTTATGTGGATGATGAACGGAAAAGCTATAAGCTTAATAACCCGGAAAAGACCACTGTTTTTGCTTTTTAACCCAAAAAAATACATATTTGATAAAATCCATGTTTATGAAAAAACTCATGCTAAGAGGGCTCATGCTTTTTGGTGGGATTGGGTACATTATTTCTGTAAATGCCCAATGTCTTACCCAATGGCAATATGCCACACCAATTGACATTACCAACCAAACCTCCGGCGACCTGCACAACTTCCAGGTGAAACTTACAATCAACACTGCTGCATTGGTTTCTGCCAACAAGCTCCAGGCATCCGGAAATGATCTTCGTTTTTATGCCGGAAATTGCTGTAACCTGCTTTCATTTTTTGTGGATTCTAATATGAATTCAACTAACACGAAAGTTTGGGTAAAAGTTCCTTTTATTCCGGCTTCCGGAACCACAACTATTCGTATGGCCTATGGAAATCCGGCGGCGGCGGCGGCATCTGACCCGGTTACCACTTTTGATTTATGGGAGCCCTTTGATAACTCTGTTAATCATTTTACTATTGACGCATGTGGTTCGGGCACCTATTCTGTTTCTGGTGGGATTGCATCGCTTAGCTGGGGAGGAAATATGATCATTAAATCAGATGTAACCTTTGACATGGACACTGTTTATACGGCCGAAACAAATGTTACCGGCTCATCAGGAAACTGGCCTGGAATGCATTGGTTAAATGAGATCAATAACAACCGGGGTTATGGTATTCTTTATGGAGGCGGGCAGGTTAGAAATTCAAAAACAGGAGCCAGTACTGGTTTTTGCCAGGGACATAACTGGGCGTCGGGTCTTTTTAATTATTCAACATCGGTTGGTATGTGGAGTACCACGTGGATAGCTTCGGGATTGCAGGAGTCTTATGTTCCTGGTTTATATATACAAAGCACAGATGGTGAGCATCCTAAAGATGATAACCTGAAATTATGTATGGGTGGAATTTCAAGCGGTGCCGGAAGTATGGATATGGATTGGGTTAGAGTTAGAAAGTATACAAGCACAACTCCAACTGCATCAATGGGAAGCGAAGTTTCATTGTCCTTCCTTACAGTTGATGCCGGAAATGACACCTCATTCTGTGCCGGCTCTTCCGTTCAGTTAACAGCAAACAATGGTTTTACGTCCTATTCATGGAACACAACTGAAACCACTCCGAGCATAAATGTTAACAGTGGTGGAACTTATATCATTACGGCTATCGATGCAGCATTTTGTCCATCCACAGATACCGTAATTGTTGTGGAAAACAGTTTGCCATTGGTTAATCTTGGTGCAGATTATTCTGTTTGTGCTAATGATAGTACTACATTAAATGCGGGACCTGGTTTTCAATCGTATACCTGGTCAAACGGGTTGTTTTCCCAAACGATCAGCATTCCGCCCGGAACTTATATGGTAACGGTTGATGATGCCAATGGTTGTTCAAATGCAGATACTATTACGGTTGGTAGCTACCTGGCTCCTACTGCAGGATTTACAAATGCTCCAGCCGGGCTTTCGGTTAACTTTACCAACACCTCTGTTGGTGGTGCCGGAGCAACTTACCATTGGGATTTTGGTGACGGTGACACTTCAACAACGGCAAGTCCAACGCATGTTTATAATACCTCAGGAACGTATCTGGTCTGTTTAACAGTAACCACGGTTGATGGGTGCGAATCCACCATGTGTGGTTCAATTTCTGTTACAAACACCGGTGTTGAAAATACCTTAGCATTCGCAGGCATCGAAATGTATCCAAATCCTGCAACTGACATGGTTTGGGTTAAGCTTCCCCAATCTCTTACCGGGGCAGAAATAACGCTGATCGACCTTCTTGGTAAAACTATATTTATCAATAAAGGCGGCAATGGAGAATTGGTTACGTTATCCACAACCAATATTTCAAAAGGTGTATATACATTAAATGTTCGCCTGAATGACACTGTTTATTCCGGAAAACTTATCCTAAATTAATTTTCAAAAACTGTTTTATTTTTTTTAAATGGGGCGTTAAGCCCCATTTTTTTTCTATTTTTCATTAAAATACCAAGCCATGCTTAACGATATCAAGAAAGAAAACATCCTTTTTATTGACGTAGAAACCGTACCTCAATACAAGGACTATCAATCGGTTCCCGAACACAAGAAAAAATTCTGGGACCATAAATCATCCTTTTTATCAAAGTCAGAAGAGCAAACACCTGAAGTTTTGTATGAACGGGCCGGAATTTACAGTGAGTTCGGGAAGATCATATGTATTAGCATTGGGTATATTAAAACCATTGAGGGAAAACAAGAGCTTCACATAAAATCTATTTATGGCCATGATGAAAGATCATTGTTGAGCCAGTTTGTTGATGTGATCCAGAAGGTCCAGCAGAATCCCCAGAAATGGTATTTATGCGCCCATAACGGTAAGGAGTTTGACTTTCCCTATTTATGCCGCAGGCTTCTTGTAAATGGCCTGGCAGTTCCGGCCATTTTGGATGTAAGAGGAAAATATCAAAAAGAAATCCAATTGCTCGATACTATGGAAATGTGGAAGTTCGGTGATTATAAAAGTTTTGTATCGCTGGATCTGCTGGCTGATATTTTTAATATCCCATCTCCAAAAGCCGAAATGGACGGAAGCATGGTTTGTAAAGTTTATTACGAAGAAAATAATCTTGAAAAAATAGTGGAGTATTGTTCAAAAGACGTTGTTACCTTAGCACAGGTTTTATTAAGGTATAAAGCCGAGCCTTTTATTGAGGCTGCTAATATTAAAATGGTGGGATGAAAAAATTTAGTGTAATTATTCTGGTTTGCATTTCGTTGCTGGCATGTGGGGGTGGAAAAAAGCCATTCGAGAAACATTTTGGGAAAGTGTTCGGAAAGGAGCAGTTCCGTGGTATTCAGATCGGGGATAGTTACAACAAGGTTTTGAAAGCTGAAAACGACAAGTTCATGTTGTTCCCGGATAGTGCGTTATTAAAGTACAGATACGCTGTTACTGATTCGGAAGAGTACCACTGGTCATATATTTTTGCAGATGATAAAGTAAAGCTGATCTTATTTGATGCTTACCTGGGCCAGGAATCAGACGGAGCAAGGTATTCAAATATGATCTATAAAAAATACACAGCCCTTTGGGGTGAGCCTGTTCAAAAGGATAATATTTCTACCTGGAACAAAGATGGAATAACCGCTGATCTGATCAATGAAAGTGAGATAGTTATGATGGGAAAAGTGAAGTTTTGCATTTATGCGTCGGGGGATACTGCCGTAAAAAAATATATTCCTGAGCTGTGAATTCAAATGCAATCTTACACATAGAAGGCCTCCATTGCACGTTTACAACAGAAAATCGTAAAGTAGAAGCTCTAAAAGGAATTTCCCTGAATGTTGAAAAAGGGAAAACCCTTGCCATTGTTGGGGAATCTGGTTCGGGAAAATCAGTTACCTCACTTTCCGTTTTACGGCTCTTAAATGAAAAAACAGCCTTATTAAAAGGGAGCATCCTTTTTAAAGAAGGATTAAAGGAAGTAGATCTTTTTAAATTATCCGATAAGGAAATGCGGAAGATCCGGGGAAATAAAATTGCCATGATCTTTCAGGAGCCGATGACCAGTTTAAACCCTGTAATTAAATGTGGAGAACAGGTAGCAGAAAGTTTACGCCTTCATAAAAAACTGAACAGATCAGAGGCGAAAAAAAAAGTAATTGAGCTTTTTAATAAGGTAAAACTCCCCCGCCCCGAATACATGTATAGCGCATATCCACATCAATTAAGCGGAGGGCAAAAACAACGGGTAATGATCGCTATGGCCATCGCATGTAACCCGGAAATATTAATTGCCGATGAGCCCACCACTGCACTCGATGTTACAGTTCAAAAAAATATTCTTGAATTGTTACGTGAACTTCAGGCAGAACTGAGAATGAGTATTATTTTTATCACCCATGACCTGGGTGTTGTTGCCGGGCTGGCCCATAATGTAGCCGTAATGTACAACGGAGAGATCGTGGAACAGGGAGATGTAAAAGCTATATTTTCCCAACCCAAACACCCCTATACAAAAGGACTTATCAGCTGCCGCCCATCGCTTGATACACGGTATAAAAAACTCCCGGTTGTTAGCGATTTTTTAGGCGATACAACATTTACCTATTCCACTGTTTCCAATCAAGAACGTAAAGAAAACCAGGATAAAATTTATTCTCAGGCACCATTGCTGGAAATTAAAAACCTGAGTAAGGTTTATGAGCTGAAAAAACCCGGGTGGGGATTTTCGAAGGAAAAACTTGTTGCTGTTAATGATGTTTCACTAAACCTTTATCCGGGTGAAACGCTAGGTTTGGTAGGTGAAAGCGGGTGTGGAAAATCTACGTTAGGCAAACTCATCCTTCAGCTTATCAAGCCTACAAAGGGAAAAATAGAATATAATGGCCAGGACCTGGCTCAATTAAGTTCCGAAGACTTAAGAAGAATGCGCAGGAAGATCCAGGTAATTTTCCAGGATCCGTATTCTTCATTAAACCCCATACAACGAATTGGTGACGCAATTTCGGAACCGATGATCGTTCATGGGATATATCGTACCAAAACCGAATGCAAAGAAGCGGCAATAGAATTGCTGGAAAAGGTGGGTTTACTGCCCGAACATTACGATCGGTATCCGCATGAGTTTAGTGGTGGACAAAGACAACGCATTGTTATAGCCAGGGCATTATCATTAAACCCTGAATTTATTGTTTGCGATGAATGTGTATCAGCATTAGATGTAAGTGTTCAGGCACAGATTATCAATCTTTTACAGGATCTTAAAGAACAGAACAACTTATCCTACATTTTTATTTCTCACGACCTGTCGGTGGTAAAATATATGAGTGATCGCATTGCGGTTATGCAACAGGGGAAAATTGTGGAATTAAATGACGCCGATGCTGTTTATTCACATCCACAATCAGCCTACACCCAACAGTTGATAGAGGCCATTCCTGCCTTGCCGGCACTTTAATTTTTGTATTTTTGAACTTTAATTTTCTGTTGATGAGATATTGTATATTCGTTTGTTTTCTGGGTGTTTTGTTTTTTGCCTGCGGATCAAAACAAACCTCTAAAAAAACTCAGGATAAAAAACCGGATACAACCCTGCAGGTTAAAAAGGAGCCGGTTCAGGATAAATCATACCTGAAAAAAAGGCCGGAGGAGTTTAAAGAGTTTTTTATGTTAACTGATGTAGTTCCATTTACAGGGAAGGTTGCCAAAAAGAAAGACGTAAAAAATAAACTCGCTGTTTTTAACCTGGATAGCAAAGGCGATACTTCGCACAGGGCATTAAAAATTACATTGCCGTTTTTTGCTTTTCTAAAGCAAAAAGGGAACAAACCATCTGTTTATGTTTCTATTATGCAGGCTGAAGTGCTAAAAAAAGACACTATTTTAGGTTATAAACAGGCGAATGGATTATTTGGTATTTGTAAGCCCAGGGAACTGGAATATTTCGAATCACAAAGAGAAAAAGTATACCAGACTAAGAATTAGAAAAAATCCACTTTTCTATGGTTTCCGGGAAAAACGAATGCTCCAGCTGCTGAACTTTTAATGCGATTTCTTCCACCGTTTCTGTGCCGTTAAGATCTACTTTTTCATAACGGATAACAGCTCCTTCATCGTAGTTAGCATCAACCAGGTGGATCGTAATGCCCGTTTCTTTTTCATTTGATTCCTTTACTGCTCTATGAACATGGTTGCCGTACATTCCCTTTCCTCCGAATTTTGGAAGAAGTGCGGGATGAATATTTATCATCCGGCCCGGGTATGCCCGTAAAAGATAATCAGGGATTAACCAGAGGAAACCTGCTAAAACAATGTGACTAATGTTATGCTGCTTTAAAGTGGTTAAAATGTTTGATGTAGTATAAAACTCATCCCTGGTAAATAAAACCCCAGGAATGTTATTGCTTTGGGCAACTTCTAAAACTTTAGCTTTCGGATTATTGGTAAGCACTAGCCCAACGGATATTTCTTTATGCCTGAAATGTTCAATGATCTTTTCGGCATTACTTCCGTTGCCGGAAGCAAATATGGCTATAACAGGCTTTTGCACTGGCGCAAATATATTTGTTTTAATCGCTCCTTTCACTCTTCTTTCCTACAAAATAAATCATCCAAAATTTGTTACACTCCCAAAATCCTATACTTTTGCTTCAAATTCTATGTATTATGGATTGGTTATTTAGACCTATTGGTAGATTTTTGGAGTGGGCACTGGGTGCTGTTACTGCTATGAACTGGTATTTTGATTTAGCTGTATGCTTTATTTTATTGGGTTTAACCCTTTACTGGTTTGCCCAGATATGGAAGCACAGACATAACGACAAGGGATTATTTAAGAAATAATCTTCCTGTTTTTCAACTCTTTTTTCCCATCCTGGTCTTTGATCAGGGTGGGTTTTTTTTGCAATCACATCCGGATATAGAAAAAAAGTGCTTTAATAAAACAACCTTTTCTTTGCCGGTTGTTTTACCGGATTTCTAATTGATTCATCTGTTTACTTCCGGACCATATTTTATTTCTGTAGAAAAGCTCGGGTATGGTGGGAATTCACTTTTATCGAAAATGTTTGTCCATTATCATAAACCTGTTCAATAAAACTTACCTCTGATCATAGAACCCGTTCAATTTTTTATCTTTACGGGTATGACCATTGATGCGAAGGCAACTTCCCGGATTGATGATATTGGCCTTTTTTTGGCCCTGTTTCCCTGTGTTAATTTTATACTGGTTTCACTTGGATTTATTTTCGGAATAAAAATAGGCCCTCTAAGCCTGGTACTCGCTTTTGTTGCCTCCCTGCTTTTTGTTTTTCTCTTTTCAGGAAAAAAATCCTGGATATCCTTTATGTATCTTTTGCCTGTTAGCGTTTTTATATGCTTTGCTGCCGGTTTTATAAGCAGCCGGTTTTATGACATTACTTATGATGGCCAATGGTACCATAGTGAAGCTGTTTTAGCTCTAAAGAATGGCTGGAACCCATTTAAGGGCTATTACTATAGCTCATTTCCGCATTCGAAGGAGTATCCTATTTGGGTAAATCACTATCCAAACGCATCCGGTTATTTTAAGGCGTCTGTTTTTGCTTTTACAGGGTTTTTTGAATCTGTTAAAGCCGTAAATATCCTTGTTATGATCAGCTCCGGAATACTTGTTTTCGGAACATTAAACCAATTATCGCGACCTTCTTTTTTTGTTAAAATATGGATCGCCTTTTTACTGGCTGCTAACCCTATTGCTTTCGGAGAGCTTTTCAGCAACTATGTGGATGGCCAGATGTATTCTTATATTTTAATTATTGGTTGTTTGCTTATCAGGGCTATCCAACAACCTAAATATCTTTTAGCTGCGCTGGTTTGTACCGTTTATTTAACCAATTTAAAATATACTGGACTCATCTATATTAGTGTGTTTATGATGGGGTTTTTGGGGTATATTCTACTACATAAACAAATCGGCCGGTTTTTTAAATACTCCTTATTTATAGGCATTGCGTTGGTTTTTGCAACGTGTTTATTCGGATATCCCACTTATGTAAAAAATACGATTCATAAAGGGCATCCTTTGTATCCTTTGATGGGAAAAGAAAAAAAAGACGTTGCAAAGATTTTATATCCGGCCGATTTTTTTGGTAAAAACCGTTTCGAAAAGTTTTTTCTTTCCAATTTTGGACAGCCCGCCTATACCCGTGCACCTTCGTGTTCTGTGCAAAGAAAACCTTTCATCGAATTTAATTTGAAGTATGTTGGCGATTACCAAAGCATGGTAAGTGAAACCAGCGGTTTTGGTCCTGCAAATGCAGAAATTTTTTTTACATGGCTCCTATCATTTCCGTTTGTAATTGTGCTGGCTTACCGGTCAAAGTTTCATCGGGCTTTATTGTTTTTGCTGGGTGTAATATTACTCTCTGTTTTTATAAATCCTGATGCCTGGCTGGCCCGTTATGCGCCTCAATTTTACTTGTGCTTACCCTTGATTGCCTTTGGTCTTGTAAGTGTTTCCAAAAAATTATATCAAGGCACCGGCTGGTTACTTATTGTTGTCCTCACATTAAATATTGGGCTGATTGCGGGTTTATATCTTCCTGCACAAATAAGATATACGCATGAAATAAACTCTACATTCGAAAAGCTCAGGAATATAGAAAATGTACGGGTTTTCTTCAGCTTTATTGTTTCACACAGGCAACGTTTAAAAGAATCAAAAATAGAGTTTAAAGAAGCTGATGGGTACCTGGTTGAAACCTTCGCACCCTTCCCAAACATGCTCGGGGCTACATATTATTCCGTAGATAGTACTGAAACAAAAAAGGGACCGGAGTAATCCAATCCCTTTTTAAAATTATAAGGAATATATTCATTAAGGGAATACTCCCAGTTTTTCGTAAGAAACAACGATCTTATTAATTGCCGTAACAAATGCTGCTGTACGGAGATCTGTGATCTTTTTATTGTTTTTCATCGTAGTCATGATCTGCTCTAATGAATCAATCATGGTTTCTTCCAGACCGGAATATACCAAATCAATTTCATCCGCTCCGTGATCTAACATCTTACGTTGATTATCATTTAGTTTTTTACCAGTGCTTCCTTCGATAGCTTCGATAAGGTTAGCATTGGTACTTTGCTGGTAACGTTTTTCCAAACGACCGAAACGTACGTGTGAAAGGTTTTTCAGCCACTCGAAGTATGATACGGTTACGCCTCCTGCATTCAGGTAAATATCAGGAATGATAACTATTTTTTTCTTTAAAAGAACCGCTTCTGCTTCAGGAGTAACGGGTCCGTTAGCCGCTTCACCAATTAGTTTGGTTTTAATTTTTGAAGCATTGTCTTTATGGATCTGGTTCTCCAGAGCTGCAGGGATAAGGATATCACACTCCACTTCAAGAACATCTGTGTTTACTTTAAGTGTTTTGGTTCCTTTTAACCCATCAAGGGTTGAGTGTTTTTTGAAGTATTCGAATGCTTCATCAGGGTTGATCCCTTTTGGATTTGTAACCGCACTGTTCCATTCTCCAAGACCGATGATCAATGCACCCGCCTCATGGAAAAATTTAGCTGCATGGTAACCTACATTTCCTAAACCCTGTACAACTATTTTTTTGCCTTTGATACCAGTGGTAAGGCCTAAAGCTTTTGCTCTGTCCGCATTTGACAAGTACTGGCGAACACCGTAATAAACACCTAATCCGGTAGCTTCTTTACGGCCCCTGATCCCACCCTGGCCAACTGGTTTACCTGTAACACAACCCAAAGCATTAAGCTCGTTCATGTTAAATGTGTTATAAGTATCTACGATCCAGCTCATTTCTCTTTCACCGGTTCCATAATCGGGAGCAGGAACATCAATACCAGGCCCAATAAAATTTTTCTTTATAAGTTCCGAAGTATAACGACGTGTTATTCTTTCTAATTCTTCTTCATTATATTTTCTAGGGTTAATTTTTACACCACCCTTCGCTCCTCCGAAAGGAACGTCAACGATAGAACACTTATAGGTCATAAGAGCCGCAAGAGCCATTACTTCATCCTGGTTAACGTGTTCACTATATCTGATACCTCCTTTGGTTGGTAGTTTGTGGTGGCTGTGCTCAACCCTGTAAGCTTCCACTACTTCATAACCGCCTTTTACCTTTACCGGAAACTTCATCCTGTAAACACTGTTACAGTGACGAATTTGCTCAAGGATACCCGGAGTTGTTTTTACAAATTGTGCTGCGTGATCAAAGTACTTTAATACATCATCGAAGAAAGAATTTTCCCTCTGTAAATCAAGTTTTTTAGCCATATAACCGTTTTTAGAATGTGCAAATATACACTTATACCAATATCCCGCAAACTGGTATTAGAATTGGTAAGTATACTGCACAACAAATGACCTTGGAGCTTCTATCCTTCCTGGCCTCATCATGTAGATCCTGTTAGCCACATTATTAACTATGAAAGACAATTTTGAAGACTTACTGATCTGTGCTGCAAAACGAAGGTCCAGAACCCAGTCTCCCATATTGTGCTGATCCCTGAACCCTTTAATGTCTGGCACCACTCCAAAAGAACCTAAGGTATAAAATGCCTTATCAATGTTTTGCATATAGCTGTTATATCTTACAGAAGCACCAAGTGATAAAAACTTCCAGGTTACCTCTGCATCCACTTTTACAGTATGCTGAAAGCGATATTTAAGAACATTATTGGTGGTGTCTGTGCTTGAGTTTAAGTAAGTAAGAGTGGTTGTATTAGGGTTAATTGCATAGTTATAATCGGGGGTTAAACTTTGAGGTAAACTCCAGTTATATCCTGCTAAAACATTTAAGGTCCAGTCTTTTCCGAATTTTCCGCCTCCCATTAAGGAGAAGTCAATTCCAACAATTCTTGCCCTGCCTGTATTTAATGAAATAAAACCTGGTGTTGGTGTTGGGCCCGGGATAACCGTAAAATTAAATTCTATAAAGTTTTCATATTCCTGGTAATACCCGGCAAGATCAGCATATCCCATGAAGTTTTTTCCAATCTTAAAACCTTGTTTAATCCCTAGTTCCGCACTCCAGCTTTGTTCTGGTTTAAGGTTTGGATTTGGAGCAATCGTAACACCTCCAACCATTGTCTGGATAAAACGTTCTGCAATTGTTGGGAACCTGTATCCCTGACCAACAGACGCCCTGATAAAAGTATATTCCGCAGCCTTAAAGTTTAATCCTCCTCTGAATACCGGTTGTAATCCTGTACTCACTATGCTGGTATCGTATGTTCCTGACTGGGTTCCTCCGTTCCACTTTGTATAAGAATCATATTTTCCAATATTAAAATATTCAAGTCGTGCTCCCAGAGATATAGTTAACCTGTTGAAGAATTTATTTTCAAGCTGAGCGTAACCGGCAAGGTTCAGGTTGCTTGTAAATATATCCGGATTGGTTAACGAGTCTACTCCCCCAGGATTGGGTTTCGTTCCGGCAAATAGCTCGGCAATACCAATGGTATAAGTTGTCATTACACCCGCAGTAATACTGAAGTTTTTAAGGAATTTACTTTGCTGGCCTTTGGGTCCTAAAAATCTTTTCTGGTATTGAAATTCCGCGAAGACCTGGTTAGAACCATTTCCCTGTCCGTTACTGTTATCATAGTTTACATAAAAATAACGGGTTCTAAGATTATATGAACTACCCAGTTTACCAATATATGTTACGTAAGGGTCAATATTAAACAAGGTGGAAATTGTTCTAGTTAATGCTCCTTCAAAAGCACGGAAAACGTTTTTGTCAGGTCCGTTGAATAAGAATGAGCTTGTGCTTGATCCGTACAGGAAGTTTCCGTTTACGCCAATGGATAACCCCGGAGTTTTCTTAAACCTGTAACGGGTATTGAAGTTAATTCTTGCCCGGTATTCATTCTCTCCGTTTAAAACGGTATCAGATGGGGTTCCGCCAAATTTTGACGGACCGATATAACCTTTCTCTGCAAATAAGTTACCACCAATTACAAGGTCGAAGTTTTGTTTGATCTTTCTTGAGTGCAAGAAGCTTATACCTGTTTGAAAAGGTGGAAAATCGGTTGCCCAGTTTGCAGAATCCGGAAGGTTAGAAACTCCGGAAAATGTTGTGATTCTTGTAAATGGTTTATCTCTGGGATAAGCTGTACGGATGTTTATAACACCGTTTAATGCAGCCGAACCATATAACACAGAAGAAGCTCCTTTGATAACCTCAATCTGTTCCAGGTTTTCAATTGGAATAAATCCCCATGCAGGTCTTCCTGCATCTCCGGTTAATAATGGCACATCGTCAACCAAAACCATTACCCGGCTACCTGCTCCAAAGCTAAATCCGCTTCCGGACCTGATCTGTGGCTCACTATCTACTATGTTAACCCCGGGTACCTGCTGAAGGGATTGAGAGGCGTTTGTTGCATTTTTATTATTTACAATGTTTGGTTTTAATACCTCCATTGTTACGGTAAGGTCTTCGAGTTTTTTTTCATACTTACCTTCGGATTTTACATAGGTTACAAGTTCTACGGGTTTATCCTGCAGTATTTTCGAGATCTCCTTCACTTCCCCTGGTCCAACTGTAACGGTTTCTTTGGTTGTTTCGTAGTCAATAGAAGAAAAAACAAGGTTATAAGTGCCCGGATCAACTATTAATTGAAATTTACCGTTTACATCCGTTACTGTACCGTTTGTGGTACCTTCTACCGAAACATTTAAAAATTCTACCGGTTTGCTCGTCGTTGAATCAATAATCGTCCCTTTAATCGTCGCCTTTTGGGCAAAAGCAGTTATAGTCAAGAGTATACTGCTCAAAACCATCAAAATCTTCTTTCTCATCTCTTTTCAATAAGGGTTTTAGTGAATTTTTTTCACCATCAAACCTAAATGTTTTTCTAAAAAATGCAAAAAATGTTTTAATTGTAGGAGGTAAAGTTGACAAAAAAGTTGGAAGAGCTAAGAGCTATAATAGGATTACGAATGTGTGACGGAATCGGTGATATCACTGCATTCAGGCTAATTTCTTTTTTAGGATCTGCTTCAGAGGTGTTTAGCGAAA
>Ga0307411_10000413_pt1 | contig 14637 bp, 11 predicted proteins | sample DK1Ometagenome_2_FD_203712 | JGI IMG/M metagenome (GOLD analysis project Ga0307411, IMG submission 203712) | Maize rhizosphere microbial communities from greenhouse at UC Davis, California, United States - DK15-O-1 | ecosystem: Host-associated > Plants > Roots > Rhizosphere > Soil | place: USA...
AGCGATCGCGGGTGTAGTGTGCGCACAGGGGCTCGGTCCGTACCGACGACGGGCGTGTCAGCTCGACCAGGTCGCCGCGAGCGAATCGGCCCTTCAGCTCGACCTGCGCCCGGCCCGCGTCGCCCGGTGCGGTGCGGGGCAGGAAGACGACGAGCCCCGCGGCACGTGCCACGCCATCGCCGCCGGCGGCGATGGATTCGACCTCCACGTCGAGTGTCTGGGTCACGACGGGCGCAACGCCTCCAGTCGAGCCGCGCGGCGCCACCCGTCTGCTTCAGTCGCCGGCGCGCCGCCGTTCGCACGCGACCGGCCCGCTGGGACGGCGGCGGCCACCGGGCGGGCCCGCCGGTCCCGGTCGGCGAACAGCGCGGCCGCGATCGCGGCGATGCGCACCCCGGCGGGTGGAGGGCGGACGGCCAGGAGCGAGGGCAGGCGCTGCTCGAGCCACTGAATGGAGATGTCGCCGCGCCGGAACTCCTCGTCCTCCATCACCCGCAGGTGGAAGTCGCGCGAGGTCTCCACACCGTCCACCGTCAGCTCGAGGAGGGCACGGCGCATGCGCGCGATCGCGAGCTCTCGCGTGCGCCCGTGCACGATGAGCTTCGCCAACATCGGGTCGTAGAACAGGCCCACCTCGCTCCCCGCCTCGATGCCGCCGTCCCATCGCACGCCCGGCCCGCTCGGCAGGTGCAGATAGCTCACGCGCCCGGTCGACGGGAGAAAGCCGTTTGCGGGGTCCTCGCTGGTGATGCGGCACTCGATGGCCCAGCCCTGCGGTGCCACGTCCGCTTGCGCGAACGGCAGGCGCTCGCCGGCCGCGATGCGGATTTGCCACTGTACCAGGTCGATTCCCGTGACGAGCTCGGTGACGGGGTGCTCGACCTGGATTCGGGTGTTCATCTCGAGGAAGTAGAAACTGCCGTCGCGCGCCAGGAGAAACTCGCAGGTCCCGGCGTTCACGTAGCCCGCCGCGCGCGCGGCCGCGACCGCGGCAGCCCCCATGTGCGCGCGGAGCTCGGGCGTGACGGCGACGCTCGGCGCCTCTTCGATCATCTTTTGATGCCGCCGCTGCACCGAACATTCGCGTTCGCCAAGGTGCAGCATCGTCCCGTGCACGTCGCCAAGGACCTGGATCTCCACGTGGCGGGGCCCCTCGACGTACTTCTCGACGTAGACGGCGTCGTCCCCGAACGCATTCTTGGCCTCGCGCTTCGCGGCGGCGAGGGCTGCCGCGAGCTCGCCGGGCGCCCGCACCACGCGCATCCCCTTGCCTCCTCCGCCGGCGGCGGCCTTGAGCAGCACCGGGTACCCGAACTGCTCGGCGACGGCGGCCGCCTCGTCGGCGTCGCGGAGGGCGGACGTCGTTCCAGGTACCACCGGCGTGCCGGCGCTGATCGCGAGCGTCCGCGCGGCAGTCTTGCTGCCCATCGCCGCGATCGCCTCCGGGGGCGGGCCGACGAACGCGAGTCCGGCGTCGCGCACCGCGCGCGCGAACCACTCGCGCTCCGACAAAAAACCGTAGCCGGGGTGAATCGCTTCCGCGCCGGCGGCGCGGGCCGCCTCAATGATGCGCTCTCCCCGCAGGTAGCTCTCGGACGACGGCGCGGGCCCGACGCGCACCGCTTCGTCGGCCTCGCGCACGTGGGGCGCGCCTGCATCCGCGTCGCTGTAGACGGCGACAGATCGCACGCCCAGCTCCCGGCAGGCGCGAACCACGCGGAGGGCGATCTCCCCCCGGTTGGCGATCAAGAGTTTCGAGAACACGGATGGATGCGCCGAGCGGTCACAGCGGAATGTTCCCGTGCTTCTTCGGCGGATTGCGATCGCGCTTACCCTGAAGAGTCTCCAGTGCGTCAATGAGGCGCGGCCGAGTGTCGCGTGGGTCGATGATGTCGTCGAGGTAGCCACGGCCGGCCGCGATGTAGGGGTGCGCGAACTTCTCGCGGTAATCCTCGATCCGTCGGTCAGTCGCGGCGGCGGGGTCGTCGCTCTCGGCGATTTCCTTACGGTAGAGGATCTCGACGGCGCCTTTGGGGCCCATGACGGCGATTTCCGCCGACGGCCAGGCGACGTTGAAGTCGCCGCGGATGTGCTTGGAGCTCATGACGTCGTACGCACCGCCGTATGCCTTGCGCGTGATGACCGTCAGCTTCGGGACGGTCGCCTCGCAGTAGGCATACAGGAGCTTGGCGCCGTGCTTGATGATGCCGCCGTGCTCCTGCGCTACACCGGGCAGGAAGCCGGGCACGTCCTCGAACGTCACCAGCGGGATGTTGAACGCGTCGCAGAAGCGGATGAACCGCGCCGCCTTGAGCGAGGCGTTGATGTCGAGCACCCCCGCGAGGACGGCCGGCTGGTTCGCGACGATGCCCACGCTGAAGCCCCCGAGGTGAGCGAAGCCACACACGATGTTCTGCGCGTAGTCGCGATGGACCTCGTAAAACTCCCCGTCGTCGATCACGCGGCGCAGCACCTCGTGCATGTCGTACGGCCTGTTCGGGTTTTCCGGCACGAGCGTCAGGAGCGCCTCGTCGCGCCGGTCGCGCGGGTCGGCGCCCGGTCCCCGCGGGGGGTCGGCGAGGTTGTTCGAGGGGACGTAACGAAACAGCTCGCGGATCGCCTGCAGGCAGGCGAGCTCGCTGTCGAAGGCGAAGTGGGACACGCCGGACACGCTCGCGTGCGTATCGGCCCCTCCGAGCTGCTCCATCGTGACGTCTTCATGCGTCACGGTCTTCACGACGTTCGGCCCGGTCACGAACATGTACGACGTCCCGCGCACCATGTACGTGAAATCCGTGATGGCCGGCGAATACACGGCGCCCCCGGCGCAGGGGCCGAGGACCGCCGAGATCTGCGGCACGACACCGGAGGCGAGCGTATTGCGCAGGAAGATGTCGGCGTACGCGGCCAGCGAGACCACGCCCTCCTGGATTCGGGCGCCGCCCGAGTCGTTCAGCCCGATCACGGGCGCCCCGTTGCGCATTGCGAGGTCCATGACCTTGCAGACCTTCTCGGCGTGCGCCTCGGACAGCGAGCCTCCGAAGACGGTGAAGTCCTGCGAGAAGACGTACACGACTCGCCCGTCAATGCGTCCGTAGCCGGTGACCACGCCGTCGCCGTAGACGGGGCCGTCGCCATTCTCGGCGCTCGTACGCGCGGTGACGAAGCGATCGAGCTCCACGAAGGTGCCGTCGTCGAGGAGGACGTCCAGGCGCTCTCGCGCGGAGAGCTTACCCTTGTCGTGCTGCGCCTTGAGGCGGGCCGCCCCGCCTCCGAGCTCCGACTCGGCGCGGCGGCGCTCGAGGAGCTCCAGCTTCTCCGACATGCTCATAGGCGCGGTAAGCTACTGCGAAGCGCGGTGGGCATCTAGACGGGGGCGGGGCACCCCGCGGAGCGCGCCACGGACGCGCTGAGCTACCGGCGCTTCAGGCTCGCCGGCAGGATCGCGCCGTCGCCGAACCGTGCCCGCACGCGGTCGACCGTACGAGCGACCGTGCGATCGCGCTCGGTCTCGAGGGCGGGCTCGGCGCCCGGGAAGAGCGGAAGCTGGCCACCGTCGGCGGGGCGCAGCGACGACAACGACACCCCGAGCAGGCGCGCGGGAGTCCGCCGCGCCTGACGGAGCTTTGATAGGAGCTCTCGCGCGAGCGTATAGATCGGGCCGTCCGATTCCACGCCGCCGGGTACGGTCCGACTGGCCTGGCGCGTCGTGAAGTCCGCATCTCGGAGCTTGACGGTGACGGTGCGCGCGCGGAGCCCATCGCGCCGGAGATCCGCCGCGACCCGGACGACGAGGCGCAGAAGCTCCCGCTGCAGCTCGGCGTCGTCGTGCAGGTCCACCGCGAATGTGTCCTCGCGGCTTAGTGACTTGGCTTCCAGCCGAGGAATCACTGGCGAGTCGTCGACGCCCCGGATGCGGTCCTGGAGCCACGCGGCCGCGCTCGCGCCGAGCCACCGCTCCAGGGCGGCCCGGTCCGCCGCGAGCGCGTCCGTGACGCGCACGAGACCCTGCTGACGGAGGCGCTCCTGCGCGCGCGGCCCGATGCCGGGTATGTCGCCGAGTTGGAAGCGCGTCATGAACGCGGCCTCGCCGCCCTCGTCCACCACGGACACGCCCGTCGCGGCGCTGCCGGGCGCCGGCTTGGCGGCCGCGGCGGCCATCTTCGCGATCAGGCGCGACGTGCCGCCGCCGATCGACACAGCGATCCCGGTCTCGCGGGCGACGGCGTCGCGAATGCGGGCGGCGATGGTTGCGAGCGGCGCGCCCTCGTACAGCCGCTCAGTGCCGGTCAGGTCGAGGTAGAACTCGTCGATGCTGGCGGGAGCGACCACGGGCGAGAAGCGATCGAGGACGGCGCGAATCTCGCGACTCTTCGCGCCGCACGCCGCGCGCGGAACGGGGACGCACGTCGCCTCGGGGCAGAGCCGCAATGCCTGCCCGATCGACATGCCGGACCGTACGCCGAACGCTCGCACCTCGTACGACGCGGAGCAAACCACGCCCCGGCTGCCGGGGGACCCGCCGACGATTAGTAGCCGCGCCTGGCCGGCTCCGGAGGGGTCGGCGAGCCGCGCCACGGCGACGAAGAACGCGTCGGCGTCGGCGAGGAGGATGCGCCGCGTCGGCGGCGCATGGTCGGGGGCGGGCTCCGGCACGCGCCCAGTATGGGTGAAAGAGCCGGCAAAGGCAAAGCGCCCCGCCGAGCAGTCGCTCGGCGGGGCGCTTCGGCCGCCGGTTAGGACGCGTCTCCTACGCCTCGTAGCCTCCCGGGACACCCACGTCGTGCTCGGACTCCATGGGGATGACCTTCGGTGGCGTCTCCGGACGCGGCGGCTGGTCCTCGGGGATGTTCGTCACCGACAGGACGATCCGGCGGTGGATCGGATCCACCTCGAGGACTCGCATGTCCAGGTTCATCCCCTCGTAGACCACGTCGGCCGGGTTCGGCACCTGGCGGCCGACGTTCAACTGGCTCACCGGGACGAAGCCCTCGATGTCGTTGCCGACGTCGACGACGACTCCCTTGTCCATCAGCCGCACGACCTTGCCGCGAAGCTCAGTGCCAACGGGGTACGTCTCACCGATGCGGAGCCACGGGTCTTCCTCCGCCTGCTTGAGCCCCAGGCTGATCCGCTTGTTGTCGGAATCGATGTTCAGGATCACGACGTCGACAGTGTCGCCCTTCTTCACGACCTCCGACGGGTGTTGGACGCGCTTCGTCCAGCTCATGTCGGAGATGTGAATCAGGCCGTCGATGCCCGGCTCGATCTCGACGAAGGCACCGAAGCTGGTCAGGTTCCGGACCTTGCCACTGATCCGGGTGCCCACCGGGTACTTGAGCGGCAGCACCACCCACGGATCCTGCTCCGTCTGCTTCATGCCGAGCGAGATCTTTTCCTCGTTCGGATCGACCTTGAGCACCACCGCCTCGATGCTCTCGCCGATCGAGACGAGCTTCGAGGGGTGCCGGACGTTGCGCGTCCAGCTCATCTCGGAGATGTGCACCAGCCCCTCGATGCCGGGCTCGAGCTCGATGAAGGCGCCGTAGTTGGTGATGGAGACCACCTTCCCCTGCACGCGCGTGCCCACAGGGTACTTGGCGGCGACGTCCTTCCACGGGTAGCTCTGGAGCTGCTTGAGGCCGAGGGAGATGCGCTCGCGCTGCCAGTCGATGTCGAGCACCTTGACCTCGAGCTCCTGCCCGATGTGGACGAGCTCCGACGGGTGCGAGATGCGGCCCCACGACATGTCCGTGATGTGGAGCAAGCCGTCGACGCCCCCGAGATCGATGAAGGCACCGAAGTCCGTGATGTTCTTGACCACGCCCTTCCGCACCTGATCCTTCTCGAGCTCCTTCATCAGCTTCTCGCGCTTGCCGGCGCGCTCGGACTCGAGAATCACGCGGCGCGAGACGACGATGTTGCGGCGGCGCTTGTTGAGCTTGATGATCTTGAACTCGTACTTCTGGCCGAGCAGCTCGTCGATGTTCGGGACGCGGCGGAGCGCGATCTGCGAGCCGGGGAGGAACGCGTCCACGCCCATGAGATCGACCACCACACCGCCCTTGATCTTTTTGACGAGCGTGCCCTCGACCGGCTGGTCGTTCTCGTAGGCGAGGCGGATGCGCTCCCACACGCGCATGAAGTCCGCCTTCTTCTTCGAGAGCACGACCGCGCCTTCCTGGTCCTCGAGGTGCTCGAGGAGGACCTCGACCTCGTCGCCAGGCTTGAGGTCGGGCATGTCCTTGAACTCCTCGAGCGGCACAGTCCCCTCGGACTTGAAGCCGATGTCGAGGACGACCATGTTCTCGCGAATCTCCCGCACCTTGGCCTTGACGATCTCCCCCTCTTCGATGGAGGCCATCGTGCCCTGGTACAGGTCGATCATCCGCTCGTACTCTTCGGACGAGTACTCGTCCTCTTCGTAGAGCTCAGGGCGGCGGTTGGCAAGCGGCCGCAGTTGCGCCTTCTGCAGGTCGCGCTTCTCGCGCGTGGTCAGCGCTGCTGAAGGGGCAGGCACGGGCGTGCCGGTTGTGGTGGTCTCAAGCTCGGGCATACCGAAGTCGATCTCCTGGTTCGCGGAATTGGGCTCGCCGCGCCGAGTCGGGGTAGAACAGCTGATTGGCCGGCGCCCTCGTCTGCGCGGGCGGCTCGCCATGCGAACCGAAAAAGCTATCTGAAGTCGCGTTCCGCGTCAATGGAGGAAGTCTCGCCGGGACGGTGAGTTACGGCCCGCGCCAAGGCGACGATCCGCTCCACCTGATCCGCCTGGGTCAAGTACGTCGTGTCGATGAGCACGGCGTCCTTGGCTTGGACGGTCTGCGTCGCGTCCCGCGAGTCTCGCTGCACCAGGCGGTCGGTCTCCTCGGCGATCTCCTCGTCGGTGGCCCGACGCCCGAGCTGCTGCGTGAGGCGGCGCCGCGCCCGCTCCCACGGGTCGGCCACGAGGAAGATCTTGAGCTGGGCATGGGGAAAGACCACGGTCCCGATGTCCCGGCCGTCGACCACAACGGAATGGCCCGCGGCCGTGCCGCGGACCTGTTCGTTCACCCAGGCGCGAACACCGGCCATCTTCGCGACGCGCGAGACGAGCCGCGTGACGTCCGCGCCTCGCAGCTCCTCCTCGGCCGCGGCGCCGTCGATGAGCGGCACGAACGAGCGCCCACCTGGCACCAGCCGCACCCGGGCGAGCTGCTCGAGCACGGCCGCTTCCGTCCAGAGCTCGGGCTCGAGCGCGACGCGCCGCATGGCTGCCGCGGCCGCCCGGTAGAGCGATCCCGAGTCCACGTGCAGGAAGCCGAGACGCTCCGCCACCCACTGCGCGGTCGACGACTTGCCCGACGCGGCGGGGCCGTCGATTGCGATCACCGTATGCTGCGCTCTCGCCACGCTAGGCACTCGCCAGCCTGTTCAAGTCCCGCCAGAAGGCCGGGTAGGACACGCCGACGCAGGCGCGGTCGTCCACCCGGATCTCGTTCCCGGGGAGCGCGCCGAGCACGCCGAACGCCATCGCGATCCGGTGGTCCCCGAACGTGCGCACCTGGCCGCGCAACGGGCCAGCGCCGCCGGCGACGCGGAGTCCGTCGGGCAGCTCGGCGGCCGCGGCCCCGATCGCGCGAAGGTTGCTGACGACGGCGGCGATGCGGTCACTCTCTTTCACGCGCAGCTCCGAGGCGCCCCTGATGACGGTCTCGCCCTCGGCGCGGGCGGCAATGCAGGCGAGCAGTGGCAGCTCGTCGATGAGCGAGGGAACCTCGCCGCCCTCAACCGCGATCGCGCGCAGGCCGGCGGGTGCCACGCACACCGTGCCGACGATCTCGCCCGCCTCGTCCCGCTCGCCGCCGATGCTGACGCGGGCCCCCATGCGGGCGAGGGCCCGCAGGAACCCTGTCCGCGTCGGGTTCAGGCAGACGTCCGGGAGCTCCACCTCACCGCCGTCGGCGAGCGCGGCGAACGCGGCCAGGAATGCGGCCGACGAGGGGTCCGCCGGCACGGCCACGTCGCCGGCAGGCAGCGGACCGCGCGGGCGAAGCGTCACGACACCGTCCGTAACGCCGACGTCGGCGCCTCTCGCCGCGAGCATGCGCTCGGTGTGATCGCGGGAGCGTTCGGGCTCGCGGACGGTCACGTCCACGCCGGCCACGAGCCCGGCCAGGAGGATGGCACTCTTGACCTGTGCGCTCGCCGCTTCCGTGGCCCACTCGAGGCCGACCAAATCGCCGCCCTCGATGGTCATCGGCAGCGTGCCGGCAGGCGCCAGGTCGATGCGTGCGCCCATCGCCGCGAGCGGGCCCGCGACGCGACGCATGGGACGACGACTCAGGCTTGCGTCACCCACGAACCGCGACGCGAACGGGTGCGCCGCGGCGACGCCCGCAACCAGCCGAGCCGTCGTGCCACTGTTGCCGCAATCGAGCGACTCGTCGGCCGGCCGGAGTGATCGCAGACCGCGTCCGGTCACCACGAAATCCTGCGAGAGCTCTGGCACCTCCGCGCCGAGCGCGCGCAAGACGCCGGCGGTCGACCGAACGTCGGCGGCATCGAGCACGCCGCGTACGCGGCCGCTCCCCGCGGCGAGCGACGCGAGAATCAGCGCGCGATGCGAGATCGACTTGTCGCCGGGCACGCGGACCGCGCCGCGAACGATCAGCGCAGCCACGCCTCGAGCGCCGTCGCGACGTCGGTCTTCTCGTCGCGGTACTTGACGATCACCGGGGTCTGGATCGACAGCCCCTCCCGCTCGGCCCACGCTCCATGCACCTGGCGCGCTCCGGGCACGACGACGGCGTCCGCGGGGATCTGCAGCGGGCGATCGGCGGTCCCGCGGTACACCGTCTCGCGCACGAGGTCGTACACGGGCGTGGCGCGCGTGAGCACGACGCCGGCCGCGAGAACGGCCCGCTCGCGGACGACCGTGCCCTCGTACACACCGCAATTCCCGCCAACGATCACGTTGTCCTCGATCACCACCGGCGACGCGTTCACGGGCTCGAGCACACCCCCGATCTGCGCGGCGGCACTGAGGTGGACGCAGGCTCCGATCTGGGCGCAGGACCCGACCAGCGCGTGCGAATCCACCATCGTTCCTGGTCCGACGTGCGCGCCGACGTTGATGTACATCGGGGGCATGCACACCACCCCGGGCGCCACGTACGCGCCGCGCCGGATCGTGGAGCCGCCGGGCACGACCCGGACGCCGTCCTCCAACCTGAGCTCGCGCGTGGGGTAGGTGTGCTTGTCGAAAAAGTGAAACGCCGACCGGTGCGCCAGCCCTTGCAACGACATGTCGATCATCCGGCCGGCGCGGAAGCCGACGAGGATGCCACGCTTGACCCAGGGAACGGCGCGCCACTCCCCGTCGGCGCCCCGCTCGGCCGCCCGCACCGTGCCGCGCTCGAGCATGATGAGCAGCTGCTCCACGAGGATCCCGGCGTCGTTCGGGAGCGGCTCGCCCGCGCCCTGCGCGGCGATGGCGTCGAACCGATGCTGGAGGGTTTCCGGCGTGCAGAGCGTCATGCCGTCAGCGCCCCCGCCGCGTTGAGGGCATCGCGCACGCTCGCATGGTACGCTTGGGCAAGTGGCACCAGTGGCAGGCGGAGGGCGTCTTCCACACGTCCGAGCATCGCAAGCGCCGCCTTGACCGGGATCGGGTTCGATTCCAGGAACGCGGCCCGCATCCAGGGAAGGAGCTGCTCGTGAGTGCGCTGGGCGTCGGCGTCGCGCCGGTCACGGCAGAGCTCGACCAGCCTGACCATGAGGCGCGGCGTGGCGTTCGCCACGACCGAGATGACTCCGTCGCCTCCGGCGGCCATCACCTGGAGGGTGATCGCGTCGTCGCCCGAGACGACAGCGAAGTGCGGCGGCCGCTCTCGAATGATGTGCGTGATCTGGTCCAAGTTCCCGGATGCCTCCTTGATGCCGACAATGTTAGGCACTTCCGCCAGGGCGAGTGTCGTCGCCGCCTCCATGTTGCTCGCCGTGCGGCCCGGTACGTTGTACATGATGACTGGCAAGTCAGTGGCGTCGGCCACGGCCCTGAAGTGGGCGAGGATACCGCGCTGCGGCGGCTTGTTGTACATGGGCGACACGTGGAGGAGGTGCGTCGCACCCGCGTCACGCATCTCACGCGACAGGGCGACGGCCTTGCGCGTGTCGTTCGAGCCAGCGCCGGCGACCACCGGCACCCTCCCCCGCGCCTGTTCCACCACGGCCTCCACCACCCGGCGGTGTTCCGAGGGCGTGAGGGTGGCCGCTTCTCCGGTGGACCCGCAGGGGACGAGGTAGTGGATCCCCTCGGCGATCTGCCACTCGACGAGGGCGCGGAGCGCGCGCTCGTCGACGTCACCCGCGGCCGTGAACGGAGTCACGAGCGCGGTCCCGCAGCCGAACATGCGCTGTACACTCATCTCCGGGCCTCCCCTGGACTCAGCACGTCGGCCATCGTGAACACTCCCTGCCGGCCGACGACCCAGCGCGCCGCGGCGAGCGCGCCCTCCGCGAAGACCCGCCGGTCGCGGGCGGCGTGCTCGAGTCGAATCTGCTCGAACGGTGCGTCGAACACCACGTCGTGCGTTCCAGGAACGTACCCGGTGCGGACGCTCGTCACGGGCACCTCCCGGCCGAGTCCCTCCGACAGAACGCGCACGATCGCCTGCGCGGTCCCGGACGGCGCGTCCTTCTTGGCCGCGTGGTGCGTTTCGATCACGTGGGCATCGAAGGGCGCGCCGGTCATGGTCCGCGCTGCGTCGCTCGCAAGGCGCAGGAAGAGGTTCACGCCGATCGAGAAGTTGGGCGCCCAGACGACCGCGCCGTTGCGCCGAGCCACCTCGGCGGCCACGTCGGGCAGGCGGTCGTACCAGCCCGTGGTCCCCACCACCACGGGGCACCCCGCGGCCACACAGGCCAAGACGTTGTCGGCAGCCGACGCGGGCTCGGTGAACTCGACGGCGACGTCCGCCCCGGCGAGGGCCGCGCGTGTGATCGCGCCAGCGCCGGCCGTCCGGCCGAGAGTCGCCACGACGGCGAAATCGCGCTCCGGCGCGAGCGCGGCGACGGCCCGACCCATCTTTCCCATGCCGACGAGCGCGAGCCGGAGGGCGCGGGCGCCGGGCGCGTTCACGCCGCGCAGTCCGGGAAGAACTCGGCGTGCAACTGACGCATGGCAGGCGTGACCTGATCCCCGTCGACCACGAGCGTCAGGTTGATCCCCGTGGCGCTGAGGGAGAGCATGTGGACCTTGATCCCGCCCAGCGCCCCGAGCGCGCGCGCCATGGCCTCGCATCCGTCGCTGAGCCCGGCGCCCACGATCGCGACGATCCCCCGGTTTCGCTCGATCGCGACGTCGCCGATCTGGCGCAGATCCACGACCAGCGCGTCGAGCCGGGCGGGGTCGTCCACTGTCATCGAGACCGACACCTCGGACGTCGCCACGACGTCGACCGACGTGCGATGCCGCTCGAACACCGCGAACACGGTGTTCAGGAAACCGTGGGTCAACAGCATGCGCGGGGTGCCCACCCTCACGACAGTGGTGCCGCTCCGGCCGGCGAATGCGCTCACCGGCCGACGCGGCGCCTCGAACGTGATGAGCGTGCCCGTTCCCTCGGGCCGTCGCGAGTTGTACACGAACACCGGAATGCCCAGCCGGACCGCCGGGGCGATGGTGTTCGGGTGCAGCACCTTGGCGCCGAACGATGCCAGCTCGGACGCCTCGTCGAACCGAATGCGGTCGATCAACCGGGCCCCCGCCACGATGCGGGGGTCGGCCGTGAGCATGCCGTCCACGTCGGTCCAGATCTCGATCGCGTCGGCCTGCAGCGCGGCACCGAGAAGCGACGCACTATAGTCCGACCCACCGCGCCCGAGCGTGGTGGTGACTCCGGCCTCGGTCGCGCCGATAAAGCCCCCGAGCACTGGTACGCGCCCGGCCCGCAGGAGCGGGAGGACGTGGTCGCGCGCCGCGTCCGCGATCCGGTCGGCCCGCGGCTCGGCGACCGTGAACGAATCGTCGGTGATCATGACGGACCGCGCATCCACGAATTCGGCGTCGATGCCGCGGGCGCGGAACGCGGGAACGACGAGCGTGCTCGAGAGCTGCTCGCCCATGGCCGCAATCGCATCCACGCTTCGGGGGGTGAGATGGCCCAGGACGGACAGCGCCTCGGCGAGGCTGGCCAGCTCGTCGAAGGTGGCGCTCAGCTCGGCCGCGACGTCGGCCGCGGCGCTGTCCCCGGCCAGCAGGCGCTCGGCCTGATCGAGGTGACGGGTGCGCAGCGACTCGACCGCGAGCAGCGCCCCGATGAGCTGTCCCTGCGTGGCCTGCTCGGCCAGGGCGAGCAGAGCGTTGGTGACGCCGGCCATCGCGGAGACGACGACCAGCGGGTGTCGATCGAGGCGCGTGCGCACGATCGCGGCCGCGCGCTCGATCGCAGCCGCATCGCCCACTGAGGTGCCGCCGAACTTGACGACGATCACGGCTCCGGGAGCAGGCCGCGCGCCGCCATCAGCTCCGCGTTCAGTAGCGACGCACCGGCGGCGCCACGGACGGTGTTGTGTCCCATGGCAACGAGGCGGAGGTGCAACACGGGATCCGGACGCAGCCGCCCCACGGTCACGGTCATGCCGCCGCCGAGGTCGACGTCGCGGCGCGGCTGCGGTCGGTCGGCCGCGTCGGTGTACACGAGCGGGAGCGCGGGCGACGTGGGCAGCCCGCGCGCCTCGTCGGCGCCGCGCCATTCCTTGAACACCCGCAGCGCGTCGGCGACCGACGCGCGACGGTCGAGCGCGATGGAGGCGCAGACGGTGTGACCGTGCTCGACCGGCACGCGATTCGTGTGGGCGCTGATTGCCATCTCGGCCGGACGAACCGCGCCGTCCCCAAAGCGGCCGAGGATCTTTCGGGTCTCGGTCTCGATCTTCTCCTCCTCGCCGCCGATGAACGGGATGACGTTGCCGAGGATGTCGAGGGAGGGCACGCCCGGGTATCCTGCGCCCGAGACTGCCTGCAGTGTCGCGACGAAGAGGCCGCGCACCCCGAATGCTTCGTGGAGCGGGGCTAGCGCCATGGTCAGCACGGCCGTGGAGCAGTTCGGGTTCGTCACGATCGCACCGGGCCACCCGCGCGAGCGCCGCTGCGCGTCGAGCAGCGAGAGATGGCCGGGGTTGATCTCGGGAACGAGGAGCGGGACGTCGTCCTCCATCCGGAAGCTCCGGGCGTTGCTGAGCACGACGGCGCCCGCGCGCGCGAACGCCGGCTCGATCTCCTGTGCGGCTGCGGCGTCGAGCGCCGAGAAGACGATCCGCGGACGCACGACGCCCGGATCGCAGGGCAGCACCTCCGCGTACGCCAGAGCCGCGGGCATCTCGCCCTCCAGCCAGCGCGCCGCCTCCCGGTAGGACTTCCCCGCCGAACGCTCGGAAGCCGCCACGGCACACAGCTCGAACCAGGGGTGGTCGGCGAGCATGCGCACGAACGTCTGTCCAACGGCACCGGTCGCGCCGAGGACGGCGACCGGCCAGCGGCCACCAGCGCCGTTCGGGAGTGCGAAGGGCCGCGTCATGCCACGAGGAGCGAGCGAACCAATCGCTCGTAAGCGTCGACGCTCGCGCGCAGCTCGCGGACGTCGATGTGCTCGTCCGGCGTGTGCGCGACGTGGATCGAGCCGGGCCCGAACAGGAGTGGCGTCCCCCAATGCGTGAGCAGCGGAATGTCGGACGTGTAGGCGACGGGAGCCGTCTCGAAGCCAGGCACCGTATGAAAGCGCTGAGCGGGGATGAACGACCCGTACTCGATCTCGGCGCGCCCGTCAGCCCATCGGTCGATGGCCTGCTTGACCGCGTCCACGTCGCCGACCAGGCGAAACATCAGCTCCGACTCCGCCAGTGCGGGGATCACGTTGGCTTCCGTGCCGCCCCGGATCACGCCGATGTTGACGGTGGTGGCCCCGAGCGCGGGGTCGGAGGGCAGGTCGACGTCATGGATGGTGGGCAGCAGCCGAAGGAGTGGCTCGATCGCGTTCTGACCAAGGTGCGGGTACGCGGAGTGCGCCTCGCGACCGCGCGTGCGCACCGTGACTCGAAGCGAGCCCTTGGCGCCCGTGGCGAGCTTGCTCTCGGTGGGCTCGCCATTGACCAGGAAGCGGGCGGTGGCCGGCAGGTGGTTGGCGGCCCGCGCGCCGTCGGAGCCCTTCTCCTCGCCGACGACGAGCAACAAGTCGACGCGCTCCTCGCCGCTGCTGGCGAGTCGGTGTGCCGCGGCGAGCATGGCGGCGGCGATGCCCTTGGCGTCGCAGGCGCCGCGACCGAACAGCCGCTCGCCCTCGAGCCTGGGCGCCACGTAGGGCGGTACGGTGTCGAGGTGCGTGGAGAGCGCGACGCCGCCGCCGGCGCGCGTCGCCCAAACGTTTCCCCGCCCTGGCGACACTTCCTGCACCGTCACGTTCCAGCCGCGCGCGACGAGCCAGCGGGCGGTGAAGTCGACGGCGCGTCCCTCACCGCCGGTAGGGGACTGGATGGCGAGAAGCTCGGCGGCGAGCGCGACGACGTCTGTCATGGGTTCAGCAAAGCTACCCGTCCGCGCGAGCCGTTGACAAGGCGCGCGGCGGGTCGCACCCGACAGTGCTATTCGGTCGTAGGCGG
>Ga0307411_10000414_pt1 | contig 14630 bp, 16 predicted proteins | sample DK1Ometagenome_2_FD_203712 | JGI IMG/M metagenome (GOLD analysis project Ga0307411, IMG submission 203712) | Maize rhizosphere microbial communities from greenhouse at UC Davis, California, United States - DK15-O-1 | ecosystem: Host-associated > Plants > Roots > Rhizosphere > Soil | place: USA...
ACTCGCATGACCTCAAGCTCTCGAACCGCCTGGTGCGGACCCGCATGCCAGGTGGTGTGGCAGGGGCGCCTCCTAAGTTGGAGGCCCCCTATGCCGATCGTCGCGGCTGCGCGTATTTGCGGGCCGAGCGCCGGCCGGTCCGGCGAAGTGCTTGCGGCTCGCTTCAGCGCTCCGACACGCGGAACGCACCCACGGCGCCGGTCAGCGTCAGTGCCTGCTCGCGCAGGCTTTCGGCCGCCGCGGTGGACTGCTCCACCAGCGCCGCGTTCTGCTGCGTGACCTGATCGAGCTGGGTGATCGCGAGGTTGACCTGTGCAATGCCATCCGACTGCTCGGCCGTGGCCGTCGTGATCTCGCCCATGATGTCCTTGACGCGCTGCACGGCGCCAACGAGCTCCTCCATCGTGCGGCCGGCCTCGGCCACCAGCCGTGAGCCGGCATCCACGCGTTCGACGCTGCTGCCGATCAGGCTCTTGATCTCCTTGGCCGCTTCCGCCGAGCGGCCGGCCAGCGAGCGCACTTCGCCCGCGACGACCGCGAAGCCGCGGCCCTGTTCGCCGGCGCGGGCCGCCTCGACGGCGGCATTCAACGCGAGGATGTTGGTCTGGAACGCAATGCCGTCGATGACGCCGATGATGTCGGCGATCTTGCGCGAGCTGGCATTGATGTCGTCCATCGTGTGCACGACCTGGCCGACCACCTCACCGCCGCGCTGGGCCACGTTGGCGGCACTCGCCGCCAGCGCGTTGGCCTGGCCGGCCGAGGCGGCGGACTGTTGCACGGTGCCGGTCAACTCCTCCATCGCACTTGCCGTCTGCTGCAGGCTGGAGGCCGCCTTCTCGGTGCGCGCGCTGAGGTCCTGGTTGCCGCTGGCGATCTCGGCCGAGGCGGTGCCGATGGATTCAGCCACTTCGCGGATGCCGCCGATGGTCTGCGACAGGCTCTCACGCATGCGCCGCAGCGTCGTTTGAAGCTGTCCGATCTCGTCGGCGCGAGCGCGGGTGCCCTGCCCGGACGGGATCAGGTTCCCGTCGGCGACCCGCTCGGCCAACTCGTTGGCGGCGAGCAGCGGGCTCGTGATGTTCTTCGTGATCGACCAGGCCGCCGCTGCGCCCAGCGCCAGGATCAACGCACCCAGTGCATGCAGCACCAGCCGGCCGCTGTCGCTGGCCGCGTCAATGCCGCGTGCCGTGGCGTCGATGCTGCTGCGCTGATGGTCCAGGAAGGCCTGCATGCGTGCCAGATAGTCCTTGGAACTCGGCAGGAAGACATCGGTCAGCAGCTTGTCGGCAGCGGCTGCGTCGCCGCTCTGCTTCAGCCTGCCGATCTCGTCGCGCGATGTGACGAACACCTGCCGCGCCGCGCCGATCGCGTCGAACAGCACGCGCTCCTCGGGCGAGCGGATCAGGCCCTTGATGCGTTCCTGCAGCTCGGTCGACGACTTCGTCAACAGCGCCTGGTCCTCCTTGAACAGCTCGACCAGCGAGGTGTCCGAGCTCTTGGCGATGGCCAGCGTGCGGCGCACGCCCGCGTTGACGTTGCGGTTCCAGTCCGCCAGCAGCCGTTCCTTGGTGAGCGGCTCGTCCATCATCTGCCGCGTCGCCGTGGCCGTGGCTGCCAGACGCCAGGACGCCAGCGCCACCACGCAGGCGGCCAGCACGAGGACGACCGCGAAGCCCAACGCGAGCCGTTTCCCGATAGTCAGCTTGATCATGAACAGTCTCCGTCTTATGGTCCGCCGGGCGGCGGCAAGCAACGGAGGATGCTAGGGCGCTGCTGCTCGGGGTGTCACGGCATTTGTAGGACTTCCGTCACGCGGGCTCGACGGATGCAGCGTCAGCGCGAGGCGGCCAGCAGTTCGCGGTAGTCGGCGGGGCTGGCAACTCGCGGGTTGGTCTTGTGGCAGTGGTCCACCAGCGCGTGCTCGACGATGCGCTCGTCCAGCTCCGGCCCGACGCCCATCGCGGCCAGACCGGCCGGCAGGCCGAGGCGCGCATTCATCGCACTGATCGCATCGGCCACCGCATCGGCGTCGCTGCCGGCGAGATTCATGGCCTGCGCCAGCCGCTCGATGCGCTGCTCGCGGCGCACGCTGTCGGCCTCGGCGTTGAAGCGGATGACGGCCGGCAGGAACACTGCGTTCAGCGTGCCGTGGTGCAGCCGCGGGTTGATGCCGCCCAGCGAGTGGCTCAGCGAATGCACGGCGCCCAGGCCCTTCTGGAAGGCCATCGCACCGTGCACGCTGGCCAGCATCATGTCCAGGCGCGCGTCGCGATCGTTGCCGTCGCGCGTGGCGCGCTCGATGGCGCCCCAGCCGCGGCGCAGGCCTTCCAGCGCGATGCCGTCGGCCGGTGGGTTGAAGGCGGGCGCGAGGAAGGTCTCGATGCAGTGGGCAATGGCGTCCATGCCGGTGGCGGCCGTCAGCGCGGGCGGCAGCTTCAGCGTCAGCGCCGGGTCGCAGATGGCGGCCTTGGGCAGCAGCTCCCAGTTGTGAAAGCCCAGCTTGCGGCCGTCGTCCACGATGATGATGGCGCCGCGTGCCACTTCGCTGCCGGTGCCCGAGGTCGTCGGCACGGCGATCAACGGCAGCACGCGCGACGTGATGTTGATCGCGCCGCCTTCGATGGTCGCCCAGCGCTTCAGCGGCCCCTCGTGCGTGGCCGCGATCGCCACTCCCTTCGCCAGGTCCATGCTGGAGCCCCCGCCCACGGCGATGAGGCCGTCGCAGCCCGCCGCCTGGGCCACCTGCACCGCCAGCCGCACGGCCGCCTCGGTCGGGTTGGCGGGCGTCTGGTCGAACACCGGCGGCTTCACTTCGAATGCCGCCAGCGCTTCATCGAGCACACCGGCCGCGCGCACGCCCGCGTCGGTGATGACCAGTGGCCTGCGGATGCCGATGCGCTCGCATTCGGCCGGCAACAGGCGGCTGGCGCCGAACTCGATCTCGATGCGGGTCAGGTAGAGGATCTGGGCCATGCGTGTGTCTCCGCGATTCTTTTCTCATCCTAGTGCGCCGTGCCTAGACTTGCCGTCATGCGCGCGACTCTGCTGCCCCTGCTGCTTTCGGTTCTGCTGGCTGCCTGCGGAGGCGGCGGGGGAGGGGGATCGGACCCGCCGCCGGTGCCACCCGTCGACACGCAACCGGGGCTGACGGACACGACGGTCTATTCCTCCGCGCCCGACGCGTCGCTGCCCGGCGCCGTCGAGGCCGCGGCGGTCAGCACGCAAACGCTCAGCGTCAATGGCCAGGCGCTGAGCTACACGGCGACCGCCGGCCACCTGATCGCACGCGACGCCGTCGGCACCGCCCAGGCCTCGGTGTTCTACGTGGCCTACACGCTGCCCGGCGCCGACGCGGCCACGCGCCCGGTCACCTTCTTCTACAACGGCGGCCCGGGTTCGGCGTCCATCTGGCTGCAGCTCGGCAGCTTCGGCCCCAAGCGCCTCGTCAGCGGCGTGCCCGACACGACGGCCGCGCGGCCCTTCGCGATGGTCGACAACGCCGAGCACCTGCTGGGCCACAGCGACCTGGTGTTCATCAACGCGGTCGGCACCGGCTACTCGCAGGCGATCGCGCCGTTCACCAACCGCAGCTTTTGGGGCGTGGGCAGCGACGCCGCGCTGTTCCGCGATTTCATCCAGCGCTACCTCGCCGCCAACAACCGCGCCGCCTCGCCGAAATACCTGTTCGGCGAAAGCTACGGCGGCCCGCGCACGGCCGTGCTGGCGCGCCGGTTGCAGGAGGCCGGGGTCATGCTCGACGGCCTCGTGCTGCAGTCGCCGGCGATGGACTACAACAGCAATTGCGGCATCACCGCGGGCCAGGGCTGCGCGGGCTACCTGCCGAGCTTTGCCGCGGTCGGCGCCTTCCACCAGCTGACGCAGCCCGTGCCGGCCGACGCCGATGCCTGGGCCGCACAGGCCCGCGCCTATGCCGACCAGGTCTACGCGCCCGCCCTGCAGGCGTGGCTCGCCAACCAGCAGCCGACGCCCGCGTTGTGGCAACCGCTTGCCGACCTGACCGGCCTGCCGGCCGCGCGGTGGCAGGCCAGCCTCAACGTGTCGGCCACGGCTTATCGGCAGCAGCTGTTGCCCGGCCAGCTGATCGGCCGCTACGACGGCCGCATGAAGGCGTCCACCGGCAGCGCGCTGGCGGCGGAGGGCGATCCGTCCAGCACCTGGATCGGCGCCAGCTTCACCCAGGGCATCGCCACGCACCTGCGTGACCAGCTGGGCTACCGCAATGGGTCGACCTACGTCGTGCTCAGCAACGCCATCAACTTCTGGGACTTCAGCCACGACGGCCGCGCGCTGCCCGACACGGTGCCCGACCTCGCCGCGGCGCTGGCCCAGAACCCGCGGCTGCGGGTGATGGCCGTGAGCGGCTATCACGACCTCGCCACGCCGTTCCGCCTGACCGAGACCGACCTGGCCCGCGTCGACGCCGGCCGCGTGAAGATCCGCAACTACGCGGGCGGCCACATGAGCTACCTCGACGACGCCACCCGCATCGCCCAGCTCGCCGACATGAAGGCCTTCTACGCCGACACGCTGGCGCTGCGCGCCGCGGCCGACCTCGGCCCCGAGCGGCGCGCGCTCGCCGCCCGGCCGTTCGTCATGCGCGACCGGGCCGGCACGCCGCAGGCGCCGGGCAGCGTGGCGCCGCTCCAGGAAGAGGCCTTCCAGGCGCCGCTGCGCGACCCGTGGGTGCCGCCGACAATGCGGCCCCGATGACCGCACCGATCTCGCTCACCGCGCGCATGGCCGAGCTGCTGACGCGCATCCACCGCGCCAACCGCCCGCCTTTCCACACCCTCACGCCGCGCGAGGCTCGCACCGCCTACCGCATGGGCGCGGAGATCCTGGACCTGCCCCGTGCGCCACTGGCCCGCATCGAGAACCTCCAAGCCGCCGGCCGGCCCGCACGCCTATATGCGCCCAGCGCCGACCGGCTGCCGGTGCTGCTGTACCTGCACGGCGGCGGCTTCACCATCGGCGACCTGGAAACGCACGACAGCCTGTGCCGCCAGCTCAGCGCCCGCAGCGGCGCGGCCGTGCTGGCGCTGGACTACCGCCTGGCGCCGGAGCACCGCTTCCCGGCGGCCGTCGACGACGCCTGGGCCGGCCTCGCCTGGCTGCACGGCCATGCATCCGGGCTCGGCCTGGACGGCTCACGCCTCGCTGTCGGCGGCGACAGCGCCGGCGGCACGCTCGCCGCGGGCGCCGCGTTCTTCGCGCGGGACCGCGGCCTGCCGCTGGCGCTGCAATTGCTGATCACGCCCGGCACGGACAGCCACATGGGCCACGACTCCCACCGCCGCTTCGCCGAAGGCTATCTGCTGGACGTCAAGAGCATCGAGTGGTTCTTCGGCCACTACATCGACGCTGGGCAGCGCAGCGACTGGCGCTTCGCGCCCCTGCACGCCGACGACCACAGCGGCCTCGCGCCCGCGGCCGTGCTGCTCGCCGAGGCCGACCCGCTCGTCGACGAAGGCCTGGCCTACGCCGACGTGCTGCGCGCGGCCGGCGTGCCCGTTCAACTCGACCTCGTGCGCGGCGTCACGCACGACTTCATCAAGATGGGCCGCAGCCTTCCCGAGGCGCATGCTGCGCTCGACTTCTGCGCCGCGGCCCTGCGCGAACATCTGAACCCATGAAACGACAAGACTTCCGCCACCTCGAACCGCTGCGCGTGCGCTGGGCCGAGATCGACGCCCAGGGCATCGTCTTCAACGGCCACTACCTGACCTACCTCGACACCGCGATGAGCGGCTACTGGCGCGCGCTGGCGCTGCCCTACGCCGACTCGATGAAGCAGCTCGGCGGCGACCTGTTCGTGCGCCGCGCCGCGCTGGACTACCTCGGCTCGGCCCGCTACGACGACCGCCTGGACATCGGCATCCGCTGCCGCGAGTTCGGCAACAGCTCGATGAAGGTGGACGGCGCCGTCTTCCGGGGCGACCAACTGCTGGTGCAAGCCGACATGGTCTACGTCTTCGCCGATCCCGTTGCGCAGACGCCGCAGCGCCTGCCGGACGCGCTGCGCGACGTGGTGACCGGCTTCGAGACCGGCCAGCCGGTCGTCGACGTGGCCGTGGGCGACTGGCGCGAACTGGGCGACGCGGCCGGTGCCATCCGCCGCCAGGTCTTCATCGAGGAGCAGGGCATCCCGGCCGAGATGGAGTGGGACGCCGCCGATGCGAGCTGCCTGCATGCGCTGGCGCGCAACCGCTTCGGCATGCCGCTGGCGACCGGCCGCATGCTGGAACACGTGCCCGGTGTGGCCAAGATCGGCCGCATGGCCGTGCTGCGCGCCATGCGCGGCACGCAGATCGGCCGCCAGGTGCTGGACGCGCTGATGGCGCACGCCAAGCAGCAGGGCTACCGCGAGGTGCTGCTGCACGCGCAGCTGTCGGCCGAGAACTTCTATTTGCGCTCAGGCTTCCAGCGGCGGGGCGAGGCGTTCGAGGAAGCCGGCATCGGGCATGTCGAGATGGTGCGGGCGCTGTGACCAAGCCGCGCCTGCGCGACGAGCCGCTGTTCCTTCCCAACCCGCCGCACGCGCATGCGTTCTGGTAGGCGCCAGGGTCAGCCCAACATCTCAAACCGCTCGACCTTGCGCTCGCCGACCACCCACGCGGCCATCGCCGCCGCCATCTGCGGCTCGCGGTGGGCCCAGCCTTCCGGGTAGATCTCCATCCACGTCCAGCGCCCGTCGGCATCAGGCTCGGGGCGCTGCAGCAGCTCGATGGGCGCCTCGACGCGGGCTTTGCGGAAGGCGGTGAGGGCCGCGCCGCTGTGGTCCGCAGCCACCCGGTAGTAGACGTACAGCTGCACGCTCACTCCTGCGGCGGTATCTCGTAGGGCAGGGCGAGCGGCTGCAGCGTCGCGCCGCCGGCGCTGCCCAGGTGCAGACTGCCGCTTTCCAGCGCCGCCAGCTTGATCTCCGCGGCAATCAGCGAGCGGCCGTCGCGCGTGCCGCTGCCGGCCACGACGCCGGCGGGCTGTTCCGGGTCGGCGCTGTTGAAGATCTCCTGGCCGACGCTGGCGGGCGCGTCCGTCTCGAACACCTGCAGCCGGCGCTTCAGCGTGCCGCGGTACTGGCTGCGCGCGACGATCTCCTGGCCGGGGTAGCAGCCCTTCCTGAAGCTCACGCCGCCCAGCACCTCGAAGTTGATCATCTGCGGCACGAAGGCCTCGACGGTGGCGCCGCGCACCCAGGCCATGCCAGCTTCGGCCTCGGCACAGGCCCAGTCATCGGGCGTCAGTGCCGCGCCGGCCGGGGCGGGCGCGCTGGCGACCTGCACGCGCAGCGCGCGACCGGCGCCTGGCAAGGCGATCTGCACCGCATCGCCTTCGCGCACCAGCGTCCAGGCCTCGGCCACCGGCGCGCCCAGCAGGCCGTACACCGCGAACTCGCTGCTCGCGTCGGTCAGCTTGCATTTGGCGCGCAGCACGAACATGGACAGCCGCTTCAGCGTGGCCGGCAGTGTTTCGGCGGGCAGCGCCAGCAGCACCTCGTCGTCACCGTGCCTCCAGCCCACCATCGTGGCCAGCAGCCGGCCCTTGGCGGTGCAGAAGCCGGCCAGGCGGGCATGCTCGCGGTCGAGCAGCGCGAAGTCCTGCGTCAGCTGGCTGTGCAGGAAGCTGGCGGCATCGGCACCGTGGGCGCGGATGACGCCCCAGTCGGAGAGGCGGAGTTGGGAGGCATGCGACATGCCGGGAATTATCATCGGCGCCCTTTTGACGGAGCCTGGGCAAGGGCATGAAGTGGTTGTTGCGGGCAGTGCTCGCCTTGTTGTTGATCGCGGCGCTGGCCGCGGGTGCCGCGTGGCAGTGGCTGCGCAGCCCGCTCACGCTCGCCGCGCCGGCGGTGGAACTGTCCATCGAGCCCGGCACCAACCCGGCCGAGGTCGCCCGTGCCTGGGTCGCGGCCGGCGTGCAGACGGATGCGCGCTGGCTCTATCAGTGGTTCAAATGGTCGGGCCAGGCCAAGCAGATCCGCGCCGGCAGCTACGAGGTGCACGCCGGCATCACGCCGCGCACGCTGCTCGACAAGATGGTGCGCGGCGATCAGGTGATGGAGCAGCTGCGCCTCATCGAGGGCTGGAGCTGGCGCCAGGTCAGGGCCGCGCTGGCCGCCGCGCCGTCGCTGAAGGCCCGAACGGCGCAGATGAGCGACGCCGACCTCATGGCCGCGCTCGGCCAACCGGGCGTTGCGCCGGAGGGGCGTTTCTTTCCCGACACCTATGCATACAGCCGTGGCGTCAGCGACCTGACGGTGCTCAAGCGCGCCCACGAGGCCATGAAGAAGCGCCTCGCCGATGCCTGGAACAAGCGCGCGCCGGACCTGCCGCTGAAGTCCGCCGACGAGGCGCTCATCCTCGCGTCCATCGTCGAGAAGGAGACCGGCACGCCGAGCGACCGCAGCCGCGTCGCCGCCGTGTTCGTGAACCGGCTGCGCCTGGGCATGCCGCTGCAGACCGATCCCACCGTCATCTACGGCCTGGGCGAGGCCTTCGACGGCAACCTGCGCAAGCGCGACCTGCTGGCCGACACGCCCTTCAACACTTACACCCGTGGCGGCCTGCCGCCCACGCCCATCGCCATGCCGGGCGCGGCCTCGCTGCAGGCGGCGCTGAATCCGGCGCCCGTCAAGTCGCTGTACTTCGTGTCGCGCGGCGACGGCAGCAGCGAATTCAGCGACGACCTCGCCGCGCACAATCGCGCGGTCAACAAATACCAGCGCGGCCAGTGAGCGGACATTTCATCAGTTTTGAAGGCATCGACGGTGCCGGTAAGTCCACCCACATCCAGGCCGTTGCCGACTGGTTCCGCCACCGTGGCGCCGATGTGCAGCTGAGCCGGGAGCCCGGCGGCACGCCACTGGCCGAGACGCTGCGCGACATCGTGCTGCACCAGCCCATGGGTTCGCTGACCGAGCTGCTGCTGATGTTCGCCGGCCGCCGCGACCATGTCGAAACGGTCATCCGCCCGGCTCTGGCCGCTGGCAAGACGCTGCTGTGCGACCGCTTCACCGATGCGAGCTTCGCCTACCAGGGCGGTGGCCGTGGCCTGCCGCTGAGCGTGCTGGACACGCTGGCGGGCTGGGTGCAGGAAGGCACCCAGCCCGAGCTGACGCTGTGGTTCGACCTGCCCGCCGAGCAGGCGGCCGCGCGCCGCGCGAGCGCCCGCGAGGCGGACCGCATCGAGCAGCAGGACCTGGCGTTCTTCGAGCGCGTGCGCGCCGGCTATGCGGCCCGCGCCGCGCAGGCGCCGCGCCGCGTCGTGCGTATTGATGCGAGCGGCACGGTCGAGCAGGTTGGCGCGGCAGTGCTGGCGGTCCTGGCCGAACGCTATCCGGCATGCTGAAAGCCGATCTTCCCTGGCTGCAGGCGCCCCTCGCCGATGCATTGGCGCGCGCCCGTTCGCATGCGCTGCTGGTGCAGGGGCCGGCCGGCGTCGGCCAGCTGGAGCTCGCTGTCAAGCTCGCGCAGAGCTGGCTCTGCGAGGCCGCCGCGCCGGGCCAGCCGGCCTGCAACGCGTGCGCGAGCTGCAAGCTGTTTGCGAGCGGCACGCACCCCGACTTCCAGCTGCTGATGCCCGAGGCGCTGGAGGCGCAGGCGCGTGAATCGCTGGGCCTGCCCTTCGAGGAGCCCGATGCCAAGGCCGGCAAGGCCAAGCCCAGCCGCGAGATCAAGGTGGAGGCGGTGCGCAACCTGCTTGCCTTCGCCCAGGCCACGTCGGCGCGGGGCCGGGCCAAGGTGGTGGTCATCTTTCCGGCCGAGGCGCTGAACGGCATCGCGGCCAATGCCTTGCTGAAGACGCTGGAGGAGCCGTCCGGCCTGCTTCGCTTTGCGCTGGCCAGCCACGACAGCGCCAGCCTGCTGCCGACCATCCGCAGCCGTTGCCAGCCGCTGCCGCTGGCGTTGCCCGAGCGCGGTGCCGCGCTGGCCTGGCTGGCGTCCAAGGGCGTCGACGGCGCCGAGGGACTGCTCCAAGCGACAGGTGGCCGGCCGCAGCAGGCGCTGGCCTGGTTCGAGGCCGGCTTGACGGATGCCGCGTGGCAGGCGCTGCCCAAGCGCGTCGCGCGCGGCGAGGTGGCCGCCCTGTCCGACCTCGCGCCGCCACGCGCCATCGATGCGCTGCAGCGGCTGTGCCACGACCTCGTGCGCCGCAGCCACGGCCAGCCCGGCCAGTTCTTCGCAGCGGCGGCGCTGCCAGCGCCGAAGCGCGCCGCGCCGCTGCTGGCCTGGGACGCCGAACTGCGCCGCGCGGCCCGGCATGCCGATCACCCGCTGAATGCCGGGCTGTGGATCGAGGCGCTCGTGGCGCAAGCCCAGGCGGCCATGACGGCTTCGATCCGCTGAATACACTCGACCCATGAGCGACGCCAACTCCAAGCAAGGCCCGAACACGCAATTCCAGCCCAGCCAGCTGGGCAGTTCGCTGCCGGTGGCGACGGTGGGCGGCGCTGCAGGCACGGGCGCGCGGCCCAGCGTCATCCAACTGGTCTTCCGCGAGAAGTCGGCGCTGTACGCGGCCTACATCCCGGCCTTCACCGAAGGCGGTCTGTTCGTGCCGACGACGCGCGACTACAAGCTCGGCGAGGACATCTATCTGCTGCTGGCCCTGCCCGAGGACAACCAGCGCTATCCGGTGGCCGGCAAGGTCGCCTGGCTGACGCCGGCCAACGCCTCGGGCGGCCGCACGCAGGGCGTGGGCGTGCGCTTTCCCGGCGATGAGAAAACCCGGCTGATCCGCGTGCGCATTGAGGAAATCCTCGGCACGGCGGTGTCGTCGAGCAAGCCCACGCAGACGCTCTGATCCCCACCGATGTTCATTGATTCGCATTGCCACCTCAGCTTTCCCGAGCTGAGGGACCGGCTGCCCGAGATCCTGTCCGACATGCGTGCCGCCCAGGTCGAGCAGGCCATCTGCATCTGCACGCAGATGGAAGAGTTCGAGGGCGTGCACGCGCTCGCCATCGAGCATCCGCAGCTGTGGGCGACGGTGGGCGTGCACCCCGACACCGAGGACATGCGCGAGCCCGACGTCGCCGAGCTGGTGCGGCTGGCCGCGCGACCGAAGGTGGTTGCCATCGGTGAGACGGGGCTGGACTACTACCGCCTGAACGGCCGCAGCATCGACGACATGGCGTGGCAGCGCGAGCGCTTTCGCACCCACATCCGCGCCGCGCGGCAGGCGGGCAAACCGCTGGTCGTGCACACGCGGTCCAGCGCGGCCGACACGCTGCGCGTGCTGGACGAGGAGGGCGGCGAGCAGGCTGGCGGCGTCTTCCACTGCTTCACGGAGACGACCGAGGTGGCCCTTGCGGCGGTGGAGCGCGGCTACTACATCTCCTTCTCCGGCATCGTCAGCTTCAAGAACGCGCAGGACCTGCGCGACCTCGCGAAGCTGCTGCCGCTGGACCGCGTGCTGATCGAGACCGACAGCCCCTACCTGGCGCCCATGCCTTTTCGTGGCAAGACGAATTCACCGGCCTATGTGCCGCACGTGGCCAAGGCCGTGGCGGATGCGGTCGGCCTGCCGGTGCCCGAGCTGGCCGCCCTCACGACGGCCAACACGCGGCGTCTCTTCAAGCTGCCGGAGGCTGCATGAAAACCTGGCTTGTCACCCTGGCCCTGGGTGCCGCGACGCTGGTGCAGGCGACGCCGGTCGACGATCTCGTCATGGCCGCCGAGCTCAACGACCCGCGCGCCGTCACAGCGCTGCTGCTGAAGGGCGTCGACCCCAACCTGGCCGACTCGCGCGGCCGCACGCCGCTCTTCACCGCGGTGCGCGAGGGCTCGCAACATGCGCTGGAGAGCCTGCTGAGCGCGCCGCAGCTGCGCATCGATGCGGTCAATGCCGACGGCGAGACGCCGTTGATGATCGCGGCCATCCGCGGCTCGCTGCCGGCGGCGCAGGCGCTGGTCAAGCGCGGTGCGGCGGTCAACCGCGAGGGCTGGACGCCGCTGCACTACGCCTGCAGCGGGCCGGACAACGGCGTCGCGGCTTTCCTGATCGCGCAGGGCGCCGAGCTGAATGCACGCTCGGACAACGGCACCACGCCGCTGATGATGGCGGCGCGCTACGGCAGTGGCGACCTCGTGCCCTTGTTGCTGAAGGCGGGTGCCGAGCCGCGCGCCGCCAATGAGCAGGAGTTGACGGCGGCCGACTTCGCTCAGCGCGGCGGGCGCGACGTCATGGCCAAGGAGCTGCGCCGCGTCATGCAGGAGCGCCAGCGAGCGGCAGATGCGGCCAACGAGACCAAGAGCGCCAAATAGTTCTCGTCGCAACGGGCGTGTAAGGCAAAGTCTTACAGCCGCTCGCGCGCTGTACCGACTATTGCGCCGAGGCGGCCCTGCCTACAGTGGAGTCATCGCTTCCACGAGGTCCACCATGCTGTCCACCACCCCCAATCTGGCCGATCCCTTTGCCATGCTGATCGCCCCCGATCAGGTGATGAACGCCATCGAGCGCTCCGACCGCCTGGCGCGCCTGCAGCGCCGCGTCTACCGCCCGCTGGACCGCCCGTGGATCCCGATGAAGGCCAGCGCCGATTTCGACAGCGAGATCGACGCCGAGCCGGAGGTCGAAGTGCCCGACCTGTCCGATCTTTCGGACCACGCCGAATAAAGCAAAACGCCCGCATCAGCGGGCGTCTTCATTGGCGAGGCCGAAGCGCCTCAGACGCGCTTGCGGTACTCGTGCGTGCGGGTGTCGATTTCGATCTTGTCGCCGTTCTCGACGAACAGCGGCACGGCGATTTCAAAACCGGTGCCCTTCAGGCGCGCGGGCTTCATGACCTTGCCCGAGGTGTCGCCCTTGACGGCCGGCTCGGTCTCGATCTCGCGCACGACGCTGGTGGGCAGTTCGACCGAGATGGCCTTGCCGTCGTAGAAGGTCACTTCCACGCCCATGCTGTCTTCGAGGTAGGAGATGGCGTCACCCATATTCTCGGCCTCGACCTCGTACTGGTTGTACTCGGTGTCCATGAAGACATACATCGGGTCGGCGAAGTAGGTGTAGGTGCACTCCTTCTTGTCGAGGATGATCTGCTCCATCTTGTCATCCGCCTTGAAGACCAGCTCGGCGCCGGCGCCGTTCAGCAGGTTCTTCATCTTGATGCGCACGGTCGCCGCGCCGCGGCCGCCACGGCTGTATTCGGTCTTCAGGACGACCATCGGGTCCTTGCCCTGCATGATCACGTTGCCGGCGCGGATTTCTTGAGCGAGTTTCATGGTGTGTAGTGCCAGGTGAGGGGCCGGGAGATGCCAGCCGATGAACCACTGCAGCGCACCAGAATCCAGCAGACCCGTCTCGGTGTGGCGCGGCAAAGCCGGCTATTCTAGCTGGAAACCCCTAAGAAGCCCTGCAGCTGCGCCAGCAGATCGGGCTGGGCCGCCAATTGCGCACGCCACTGCGGTGCATGTTCCGCCGCGGCGTCCAGCCCGGCCAGCGAGGGCGGCAGGGCGGCAAGCCCGTTCCAGCCGCGCCAGACGGCGCGCCAGGCTGGCGGCAGCGCCGCGCGGGCCATGAAGGCTTCCAGCTTGGCGTGATGGGCGTCGTCGTGCTGCGGGTAAATGTGCCAGACGAACGGCTTGCCGGCCCACTGCGCCCGCACGAACGAATCCTCGCCGCGGACCAGATTCAGGTCACAGGCCCAAAGCAGGCGGTCGTAGTCGTCCTGGCACAGGTAGGGCAGGGCGATGTGGCGCAGGCCCGGCCGGTCGGCGACCTGCGTCTGCAGCGGCCCTGAGCAGGCGAGCAGCAGCGTCGGTGAGTCAGCCAGTGCGCACAGCAATGCGGGCAGCGCCGGGTTGGCATAGGCGAACAGGCTGACGACGCGTTCTCCAGCCCGAGGCGCCCAGCCGCGCTCGGCCAGCCAGGCGCCGCCGTCAAAGCCGGCCATGCGCGCCAGCAGGTCCGGCTCGCGCAGCAGGCCACCGGTGCGCGGCGTGAAGCCCGGATAGAAGAAGTGCTTGGTCAATCCGGCACCCGGCCCGCTGAACTGCGGCGACGCCAGGCCGTGGCTGCGCTCGACGTAGTCCTCGGCGCTGAGGTACTCCAGGTTGAGCCAGCGCGGCACCGGCCGGCGCGCCGCCATGCGGGCGACGAAAGCGGGTGGCAGTTCGCAGCCGAAGGCTTCGATGACGACGTCGCCCACGTCGACGTGCACATCGCCGTCCGGCCAGTCGCGCAGCTCGATGCCTGCGGGCCGCGCCGGCGCCATCCACGCCAGCGCCGACGCGTCGTCCACCCACAGCCGCACGGCCTGTCCGCGCGTGGCCAGATCGCGCGCCAGCCGCCAGCAGACGCCGAGGTCGCCGTGGTTGTCGATGACGCGGCAGAAGATGTCCCAAAGCGGGCGTGAACTCATCGGCGAATTGTCCCAGGCCAAAATCCGTCCCATGTCGAGCACGCCCCCTTCCCCCACCGACGCTGATGAAACGCAGCAGGCCGAGCAGGCGCGCATCGCAGAGTCCGAATCTGCCGCGCGCGAGATGCGCGAGATGCGCGAAAAACTGCTGAACGAGGTCAACGCGCTGCCGGCGATGCCCGGCGTCTACCGCTACTTTGACGCCAAGGGCGAGGTGCTTTACGTTGGCAAGGCCAAGGATCTG
>Ga0307411_10000415_pt1 | contig 14554 bp, 14 predicted proteins | sample DK1Ometagenome_2_FD_203712 | JGI IMG/M metagenome (GOLD analysis project Ga0307411, IMG submission 203712) | Maize rhizosphere microbial communities from greenhouse at UC Davis, California, United States - DK15-O-1 | ecosystem: Host-associated > Plants > Roots > Rhizosphere > Soil | place: USA...
GCCGACCGCGTCGCCGCGCTCGCCGGTATCGACGTCGAGGCGGCCGGCTACCGCCAGCATCCCTGCAAGGGCGACTACTTCGCCCTCGCCCCCGCTGCGCCCTTCCGCTTCGCGGGCCTCGTCTACCCGGTGCACGGGGCGGCCGGCCTCGGCGTGCACGTCACGCTCGACCTCGGCGGGCGCGTTCGCTTCGGGCCGGACGCGCACTACGTCGACGCCATCGACTACGCGATCGATCCCGGCAAGGCGGCGGCGTTCGCCGAGGCTGCCGGCCGCTACCTGCCGGGGCTGCGCGCCGAGTGGCTCACGCCCGACCAGGCGGGCATCCGCCCGAAGCTGCAGGCGCCCGGCGAGGCCTTCCGCGACTTCCTGATCGCCGAGGAGAGCGCACGCGGACTGCCCGGCCTGGTGAACCTGCTCGGCATCGAATCGCCCGGTCTCACCGCCTCGCTCGCGATCGCCGAGCGCGTGGCGACGCTGCTGGCCTAGGGGGCGGTCGAGACCCACAGCACTGCGACGGCGACGTTGTCGCCCGAGCGGTTGCGGCGGTGGGCCTCGAGCGCGGTCTCGGTGATGGCGCGCGCCGCTACCAGGCCGGGCGCGGCGCAGGGCTCCTGCTCGGCGAGGCGCACGGCCTCCGCCACCGCGGCCGCGGGGCTCACCACGCCGATGCCCCGCTCGGAGAGGCCGTCGGTGACGAGCACGACGGCGCGCAGCCCCGCGAGCGACGCGCTCGTAAGGCGCGTGATCTCGGCCAGATCGGCGGGGGTCTCGTACGCGTCGCCGAGGAAGCCGAACTTCGCGCCCGCCGGCGCGAGCTCGCGCACGCCCGCCGCATCCGCCACGAACAGGTGGCTGTCGCCCACCGCGGCGCTGAGCAGCAGCCCGCGCGCCGGCAGCACCACCGCGAGGCCGAGCGTGGTGCGGGCTCCGCGCCCGGGCCGGCGCCCGCGCTCGCGGCGCACGTCGCGGTTCGCGTCGCTGAGCGCGGCGAGCGCCTGGCGCCGCCAGCTCTTCTCGTCGAGCGGCCCCGGCTCCTCGGTCCACTGCTCCGCCGGCTCCCCGAGCAGATTCAGCAGCGCGATCTCGGCCGCTTCGGCTCCGCCGTGCCCGTCGGCCACCGCGATGCAGGCGCCTTCGCGCCCGCGCGCGAAGCCGGCGGCGTCCTCGTTCGGGTCCCGGTGCGGGTAGCGCTTCGCGGCGCCCCCGCGCGAGAGGGCGATCGCGACGCCGTGCTCCGCCACCGCCTGCACGGCGCCGAGCTCGGGATGCTCGCGGCCTCGCAGCAGCGCAACGCGCACGCTCAGCCCTCGGCGGGCAGCGGGTTCGTGGCGAAGGCGAACTCGGCGACCGGGCGGCCGCCGATCAGGTGCTCCTGGATGATGCGCTCCAGCACCTCCGGCGTGCAGCCGCGATACCAGGTGCCCTCCGGATACACCACCGCGATCGGCCCGTTGCGGCAGATCCGGAGGCAGAACGCCTGCGTGCGGTACACGCCGCCCTCCGCGTCGGCGAGGCCGAGCTGGCGCAGGCGCTTCTTCAGGTACGCCCACGACGCGAGCGCGCGCTCGCTCGGCGCGCAGTCGCCGTGCGTGCACAGGAAGATGTGGCGTCGGTAGGCGCCGATCTTGAGCGAGCGTCGGAGCTGCTCGAGGTCGGCCGCGGCATCGGGCTCGGACATGGCCGCGCAGTATACGAGCCGCAATGCCCGGGCACCGCCGCGGCCGGCGGGCCGAGCGGCCGGGTCGAGGCTACGCGGCCCGCTTCAGACGCTCGAGGCGGCGCGAGCCGCCGTCGCGGATGGCCTCGGTGGGCACGCGCAGGTCCCAGACGATGCCGAGCGCCGACAGCGCGCGCAGCACGTACCAGGTGACGTCCACCTCCCACCAGAAGAAGCCGTTGCGGGCCGAGGCCATGTAGTAGTGGTGGTTGTTGTGCCAGCCCTCGCCGAAGGTGAGCAGCGCGATCAGCCAGTTGTTGCGGCTGGTGTCCTCGGTCTGGTAGCGCCGGCTGCCGAACAGGTGAGCGAAGGAGTTCACCGAGTACGTAGCGTGCCAGAGCAGCGTGGTGGAGACCGCGAAGCCCCACACCAGACCGGCGAGGCCGCCGATGGCGTAGCAGGCGAGCGCCAGCACGAGCGGCGGCACGAAGTGGTACTTGTTGAGCCAGACCAGCTCCGGGTACGCGGCGAAGTCGCGCATCGCCTCGACCGGCGTGCCTTCCCAGCGGTTGTCGAACACCCAGCCCTGGTGCGCGTAGTAGAAGCCTTCGCGCGGCGAGTGCGGGTCGCCAGGCTTGTCCGAGTAGCGGTGGTGGCGGCGGTGCGTGCCGGCCCACCAGAGCGGGCCCTTCTGCGTGGCGGAGCAGGCCAGCCAGGCCAGCACGAACTGGAAGACGCGGCTCGTCTTGTAGCTCTTGTGCGCGAAGTAGCGGTGGTAGCCGCCGGTGATGCCGAACACGCGGATCGCGTACGTGCCGACGCAGAGCAGCACCGCCTCGAGCGGCGCGCCCACGTAGAACACGAGCAGGGAGGCGGCGTGGATGCCCCAGTACACGGTGCGCGAGACGAGGTGCGTGCGCGTGAGCCAGCCGTCGGGCTCGGTGAAGTCCTGCCGGTCGGTGACGGTCCGCGCTTGCTGCTCGACGTTCGACATCGATTCCTCCTGGGTGCGCGAAGCGCTTCGGCCCGTGGCTGCGCAAGACGCTTCGATCCGTTCGCCGGATCCTAAGTACCGAGTCGGCGGGACACCGGGCTTCGCCGGTGAAACTTGCGTAAAAGCCAACCGCTGCGGGGGTTTGTAAGGATTCGGTAAAGCTGGCGCTGCAGCGCGTCATCACCCACACTGCGATTTCCCGGAGGACGAGCGTGGCAGCAGCGGAGAGTGCGCAGCCGGCGCGAGCGGGTCTCTCGCCCAGCGAGCGAAGGGCCTGGACCGAGCAGGGCTTCTTCTTCCGCGAGGCGGCCTTCGCGCCGGCCGAGCTCGCGGCGCTCAGCGCGGCCGCCGAGGCCGTGGTGCGGCGCGCCGAGGCCGGCCTCGAGGCGGGGGGCGAGCGCTACGCGGTCGACGGAAACACGTACGTCGAGCTGCAGCTCGCGGGCAGGACCGCGACCGTGCAGCTCGAGCACGCGCCCGGCTCGCGCACCGTGCGGGTGATCGAGCCCTTCCACGCGCTCGACCCGCTGTTCGAGCGCCTCGTCGACGATCCGCGCATCGTGGCGCCGATGTGCGAGTTGATCGGGACGCCGCGCGTCGCGCTCTTCACCGACAAGCTGAACCTGAAGCGGCCGCGCGAGGGCTCGCGCTTCCAGTGGCACCAGGACTCGCCCTACTGGGCGCACTTCTGCCGCCATCTCGACCGGCTGCCCAACGTGATGCTCACGCTCGACGCCGCCGACGCGAGCAACGGCTGCTTCCGCCTGATCCCGGGCAGCCATCGGCACGGCCTCCTCCCGGGCCGGCAGGGCGAGGGCGTGCTGGGTCCCCTCTTCACGCATCCCGACCACTTCGACGAGAGCCGCGCCGTCGCGGCCGAGGTGCCGGCCGGCAGCCTGGTGTTCTTCAGCCCGCACAGCGTGCACGGCTCGCTGCCGAACCGCTCCGAGCGCCCGCGCCGGGCGCTCGTCCTCACCTACCAGCCGGCCGGCTTCCGCATGTTCAAGGAAGACCGCGTGCGGACGTGTGGACGCCGCGACTGACGACGAGCCAACCCGGCAGCGGATGCGGGCGGCGTGTGGACGCCGCGACCGATGAGGGGGCACCTGCGCGGGAACGAGCGGCGCCGCCCTGGCGGCCCCATTCCGCGCGGCCGAGGCCGCACTGCAATCTCTCAGTCGAGCTCTTCCGCTGCGTGCTCGAAGGCGGCGCGCAGCTCGTCGTAGCTGCGCGCGACCGGGAACTGGGGGAACTCGCGCACCACGTTTTCCGGCGGCCGGTACAGGATGCCCGCGTCGGCCTCGCTCAGCATCGCCGTGTCGTTGTACGAGTCGCCGGTCGCGATCGTGGCGAAGTTGAGGCTGCGGAGCGCCTGGACGGCGCAGCGCTTGCCGTCGGGCTGGCGCATGCGGTAGCCGGCCACGCGGCCGGCTGCATCGATCTCGAGGTCGTTGCAGAACAGCGTCGGATCGCCGAGCTGGCGGACCAGCGGCTTCGCGAACTGGTAGAACGTGTCCGACAGGATCACGACCTGATGGCGCTCGCGCAGCCAGGCGAGGAAATCGGTCGCGCCCGCGAGCGGGCCCATGCCCGCGATCACCTGCTGGATGTCGCGGATGCCGAGCCCGTGCTCGGCCAGGATGCGGATCCTCCCCTGCATCAGCTTGTCGTAGTCGGGCTCGTCGCGGGTGGTGCGGCGCAGCTCGGCGATGCCGGTGCGCTCGGCCACGTTGATCCAGATCTCGGGGATCAGGACCCCTTCGAGATCGAGGCACGCGACGATCACGGACGAGCCGGAGGCTAGGGCTCGAGGATCGGGTAGAGCCGCTGCGCTGGCAGCGTATCGCGCAGCTTGCGCAGCGCGCGCGCCTCCAGCTGCCGCACCCGCTCGCGCGAGAGCCCGAGCGACTGCCCGATCTGCTCGAGCGTGTGCTCCTCCTCGCCGCCGAGCCCGTAGCGCAGCCGCAGGATCAGCTGCTCGCGGTCGGTGAGGTTCCCGATCAGCGAGCCCACCCCCATGCGCATGCGGTCGTCGTCGATGCCGCCGTCCGGCTGGATCGCCGCGGCGTCGCCGACGAAGTCCTCGAGGCGCTTCTCGGTGCCGGCCACGGAGCTCTCCAGCGAGATCGCCTCGCGCGAGAGCCGGTCCAGGGCCTCGAGCGACTCCGTGTCCGTCCCGAGCGCGGGCGCGAGCTCGGCCGGAGTGGGCTCGCGGCCCAGCTTGCCCGTGAGCTCGGCCTTCACGCGCTGGCTGCGCTGCAGCCGATCGTGCACGTGCGAGGGCAGCCGGATCGTGCGCGAATGATTCTGGATCGCGCGCACCAGGGCCTGCCGGATCCACCACACCGCGTACGTCGAGAACTTGAAGCCACGGCGGTGGTCGAACTTCTCGACGGCGCGGATCAGGCCCAGGTTCCCCTCCTGGATCAGGTCCGGGAAGGAGAGGCCGAGGTTGCGGTAGTCCTTCGCGATCGCCACGACCAACTTCAGGTTGTGCTCGATGAAGCGGTTCTTGACGACGGTCATGCGCTCCTGCGCGGACTCGACCATCGCGGCGCGCTCGGCCAGCACCTCGCGCGAGACGCCCGCGCGCAGCTCGATCTCGCGCAGGCGCTTCGCGCTGCGTCGGCCCATGCGCAGCTCCCGCACCATGCGCCGCGTCTGCTCGCGCAGCTCGGCCAGCATGGCGAGCGAGAGCTGGGCGGCGTGCATCTCGCGCGCAATCGCGCGATCGACGCGCGCCAGCTGGCTCGTGCGCACGGTCTTCTGCACCACCAGCGCGTCGCGGCGCCGCAGCTCGCGGCGCAGCCTCCCGACGGCCTTCTCGACGCGCGCGGCGATCTCGCCGGTCTCCTCGTCTCCTGCCGACTCGGACAGCTTCGCGCCGGTGTGGGAGAGGGCGCGCAGGCCGTCCCAGCGGTCGACCACGTAGCGCGCCGAGGCCGGAATCGAGTAGAGCGAGACACGCAGGCTCGCCGTGGCGGACTCGAGCTCCTTGGCGAGGACGACCTCTTCCTCGCGCTTCAGCGTGCGGGTGCCGCCGATCTCCTGGAAGTACGACTCGAGCGGGCGGCGTTCGCGGCTCGCCGCGTGGTCGACGACGGGAGGCGGGGCCGCCGTGGCGATTCGGCGCGGCGCGGGTTCGGTCGGGATCGGGGTCGGTGCCAGTTGGCGATCGTCCAGCTTCACGCGGTTCCTCATGGCTAGGGATTAGTCCCGCTGGGGATCCAGTGGCCAGCCTCGGAATGACACCGACACGGTTCCCTCGGCTACGCGCAGCAAAGCCGTGCGGTCGAGCGAGGCAGTTGCGTGGGGGTGGTGCAGTGGCGTCCGGGCTCGGGGCGCTGCAATGGTCCGCCATCATCCTTCGTTTGCTTGCCATTTACCAGGAAATTTTTCTTCTGCCCGCCGGATCCCCGCGGGCTACTCCTGGGCGAAGATCAGCTCCAGCTCCGCGGCCTCGACGGCGAAGCCGGGTGGGGCGAGATGGGCCCGGATCCGGCGGGTCGCTCCTGCGGCAATCGGGCCGGCGGGATAGCGGACGGTCGCGAGCGTGCGGTCGGGCCCGCGCAGCACGAGCCGCAGCATCACGCTCAGGTAGTCGCGCGTGGTCCCGTTCAGCAGCGTGAACTCGAACAGGACCGCCTCGGGCGTCTGCTCGAGCAGGCCGGGCCGCCAGGTCAGCTCGCCCGCCCGCGGATGCTCGGCCCGCGTGAGGGGGAGGGAGCCGCCGCGCTCCTCGGGCGTCTCGTAGAGCGGCACGCCGCCGCAGCCGAGCGCGAGCCAGGTGCAGCCGAGAGCGAGCGCGAGCCCCCTCACGCGCGCACCGCGTCGAGCATGAAGCGGGCGGCCGCGTCGACGATTTCCGGCGAGTCCGGGAAGCCGGGGTCGCGCCGGTAGGCGCGCGCGCTGTAGTCGGCCTGGAGCTGGCAGATCACGTCCGCCACGGAGGCGACGTCGAGGTCTGCCTTGAACTCGCCGGCCTCGATGCCCCGGCGCAGCAGGGAGGCGACGAGGTCGCGGTGCGGCTGGACGCGGTCGCGGCCGGCCTCTCGGATCCGCGACAGCTCGAGCCCCTCGTCGCCGCGCAGCAGCGCCGGGAGCAGGGGGTGGCGCCGGCAGAACTCGACCGAGCGGCGGAACATGCCTTCGAGCGCTCGGCCCGGGCTCTCCTCTCCGGCGCCGCGCGGCACGAGCGCGCGCACCCAGTCGCCGATCACCTCGCGCAGCACGACCTCGAACAGGTGCTCCTTGCTGCGGAAGAACTGGTAGAGCAGGCCGTTCGAGACGCCAGCGCGCTCGGCGATCGCCCCGATCGTGGCGCCCGCGAAGCCGGCCTCGCCGAAGCAGGCACGCGCGGCCTCGAGCACGCGGCGGCGGCGCTGCTCGCTGCCCGCCCTGCGCGCCGAGGCGGAGTCGATTTGGCTCGCGGGGACGGGCACTTGGACGCCGCTCTCGATGCATGAACAAAATCCTCTCCTTTTTCATTGAATTTTTCAACTTGATTTTTCATATTTCGGAAGGCCGGGACGCAAGGCCCGGACCCAAGGAGCCGCCGCATGTCGCATCTCCCCTTCCGCGCCTTCGACGCCGACCACCACTACTACGAGGCCGAGGACGCCTTCATCCGCCACGTGGATCGGCGCCTGCGTTCGCGCGCGATGCAGTGGGCGGTGATCGACGGCCGGAAGCGCCTGCTCGTCGGCGGGAAGATCAACCGCTTCATCCCGAATCCGACCTTCGATCCCGTGGCGCGGCCCGGGGTCCTCGACGCGTACTTCCGCGGGCGCAACCCCGAGCGGAAGGACATCCGAACGCTGTTCGGCCAGCTCGACCCGATCCATCCCGCGTACCGCGACCGCGATGCGCGCATCGCGCTGCTCGACGCCCAGAACCTCGAGGGCTGCTTCCTGTTCCCGACGCTCGGCGTCGGCATGGAGGAGAGCCTCAAGCACGATCCCGTGGCGGCGGTGGCCGCCTTCGAGGGCTTCAACCGCTGGCTCGCGGAGGACTGGGGCTTTGCGTATCGCGATCGGATCTTCGCCGCGCCCTACTTCTCGCTGATCGACGTCGACGCCGCCGTGCGCCAGCTCGACTGGGCGCTCGCGAACGGCGCTCGGCTCGTCTGCATGCGCGCGGGCCCGGTGGCCCACCCGCACGGCAGCTGCTCGCCGGCGGATGCGAAGTTCGACGCCTTCTGGGCGCGCGTGAACGAGGCGGGCGTCACGCTCGCCTACCACTCCGCCGACAACGGCTACAACAAGTTCGCGGACGATTGGGGCGTGGGCGGCGAGTTCCAGGCCTTCGAGTACGACCCGCTCCGCATCTGCCTCTCGCCGAGCCCGACGCTCGACACGCTTGCGGCGCTGGCCTGCCACGGCCTGTTCGACCGCTTCCCGAAGCTGCGGATCGCCACGATCGAGTCCGGCAGCGACTGGATGGCGCCCCTGCTGAAGAAGCTCGAGAAGGCCTACGGGCAGATGCCGATGCGCTTCCCGAGCGACCCCGCCGAGCAGATCCGGCGCCACGTCTGGGTCTCGCCGTACTACGAGGACGACCTCGAGCGGCTGAAGCACGCGATCGGCGCGGACCACATCCTGTTCGGCTCCGACTTTCCGCACGCCGAAGGCCTGGCGGTTCCCACCGACTTCATCCACGACCTGAAGGGCTACGACGAGGACGAGGTGCGGCTGGTCATGCGCGACAACGCGCGCGGCCTGCTGCGGCCGGCCTGACGCGAACCGCGAGACCTGCCATTCTCTGCGCCCCAACGGGGGACGCATGGGACGTCACGACCGCGAGCTGGCAGCCGGCATCGACGCCGTCCGCGCCGCCACGCGCATCTGCCGCGCGGTGGCCCAGCGGCTCGTCACGGCGGACAAGCTCGAGAAGAAGGACCAGAGTCCGGTCACCGTCGCCGACTTCGCGTCGCAGGCGATCGTGTGCCAGCGCCTCGACCGCGCCTTCCCGGGCGACTCCGTGGTCGGCGAGGAGGACGCCACCGAGCTGCGCGGCGCGGCGCCCCCGCTGCGGGAATCGGTGGTGCGCGCGGTCGCGGAGGAGCTCGGCGGCGACCCGGGCCTCGCGCCGGTGCTCTCCTGGATCGACCGCGGCGCCGCCCACGCGGACGGCGCGCGCTTCTGGACGCTGGACCCGATCGACGGCACCAAGGGCTTCCTGCGCGGCGAGCAGTATGCCGTCGCGCTGGCGCTGATCGAGGACGGAGAGGTCGTGGTCGGCTTGCTCGGCTGCCCGAACCTGCCCGACGGTGCCGGCGGCCGTGGGCTGCTGTTCAGCGCGGTGCGCGGCGAGGGTACGCGGCGCCACGCCCTCTGGGATCCGGCGCCCGGCGAAGGCAAGCCGGTCAGCGTGGCCTCGCTGCGGCGCGCCGCCGAGGCGCGCTTCTGCGAGTCGGTCGAGTCCGCGCACTCCGACCAGGAGCTCTCGGCCCGGATCGCGGCGCTGCTCGGCATCACGGCGGAGCCCTACCGCATCGACAGCCAGTGCAAGTACGCGGCGGTGGCGGAGGGCGACGCCTCGATCTACCTGCGCCTGCCGACGCGGCGCGACTATCGCGAGAAGATCTGGGATCACGCCGCGGGCATGCTGGTGGTGGAGGAGGCCGGTGGCCGCGTGACCGACGTGGAGGGAGCGAAGCTCGACTTCCGCCGCGGGCGCACGCTGGCCGCGAACCAGGGCGTGGTGGCGACCTGCGGGCCGATCCACGACGAAGTGGTGAGCGCGGTCAAACAGGTCCGCGGGGCCTGACGCGCGCGGTGGCGGAGTCTCTGGAAGGACGCACGCCGGGCTTCTCCGAGCGCGAGTTCTACCTGCGCGAGTTCCGCGGCCGGACGCTCGCGATCATCGTGTCGCGCGCGGAGTTCGCGGAGCCGCTCGCCCCGGTGCTGGCCGAGCTCGCGGGCGCCGGCGCGCGGACGATCGTGATCGCGCGCGAGGCCCGCATCCTCGAGCTGCTCGGCAGCCGGCCCGTGCTCCGCGCGAGCGATCCGCGGCTCGAGGGCAACGTGTGGCGCGCGCTCCACGAGAGCCCGCGGATCGGCATCGTGGTCGCGCGCGCCGAGGACTTCGGCGATCACGCGCGCGAGCTCGCCTGCAAGCTCGGCGTCTTCAAGCTGGTGTGGCTCGACCCCGACGGCGGCATCCGCACGCGGAGCGGGGAGCGCCTCGCGTTCGTGCACCGCGCGGAGCTGGCCGAGCTGCTGGCCGAGCCGCGCCGCCTGCAGACCACGCAGCGCCTGCGGCTCTGGCGCGAGATCGCGGACATGCTCGACGCCGGGCTCCAGGCCATCAACGTGTGCGCGCCCGAAGGTCTCGGCGACGAGCTGTTCACGTACGCGGGTTCCGGCACGCTGTTCACGCGGGAGCGCTACGTGACGGTGCGGCCGCTCGGGGTGGACGACTTCGACGCCGCCCACGACCTGCTGCGCCGCGGCGTCGAGGAAGGCTACCTGGCGCCGCGCGACGAGGCGGAGGTGGATGCGCTCCTCGCCGCCGGCTTCGGCGCCTTCGTCGAAGGGCGAGACCTCGCGGGGATCGGCTCCTTGCTGCCGAGCCTCGACGGGAAGGGCGCGGAGATCGCAGGCCTCTACACGCTCACGCGCTTCCTCGGCGAGGGCGTGGGCTTCTCGCTCGTCGCCCATGCGCTCTCCGAGGCCTCGCAGCGGGCCGTCTCCTACGTGTTCGCGTGTACGGTGAGCGAGCACGTCGGCTCCTTCTTCGAGCGCAACGGCTTTCGCGCCGTGACGCCGGACGAGCTGCCCGCCGAGAAGTGGCGCGACTACGACCGGGCGCGGCGGGAGCGCGTGCGCTGCTATCGCTGCGAGCTGGCCGGAGCGGCGGGCCCCTCGCCCGCGGGCGGCGCGGCCGACTAGCCTACGGCTTCGCGGCCGGCGCGTGGCCGGCGCCCGCTTCGACGAGTCCCTTGCGCAGCTGCTCGGCCCAGTGGTTCCAGGCCTCCTCGACGTCGCTCCACTTGCTGAGCATGCCCGAAATGCTGCGCTGGCCGACGCGCCGGTCGACGGCGGCGGCCACCACCTGGTCCGTCAACGCGTCCGTGATCTCGACCTCGCCCGAGGCCTCGCCCACCGTGAGCGCCGAGTCCGCAGCGAGACCGCTGAGCGAGCCGATCAGCCGCACCTGCGGGATCACAGTGGCGACGACGTCGGGCGCCACGGCCGAGCCCGTGGCCTCGGTGATCGCGGCGCGGATGCGCAGCGTGTCGCGCGCCGGGACGGTCGCGATGCGGAAGCTCCGCGCGAGGGCCGTCAGCAGCGCGGTGTAGGCGTGATCGACGAGCGCGCGCTTCTCCTCGGCCGAGAGCTTCGCGAGCCCGGGGCCGGACCAGAGCGCGACCGAATCGACCAGCACCGCCTGGTAGCGCGAGAAGTCCACGCGCGTGTCGACGTAGCGGAGCCTGGCGCGCCCTTCAGCCCCCGCTTCGAGCATCGAGTAGTCGTGCAGGAAGCCGGAGGGCTTCACTTCGCCACGCGGCTGGCGGGTGGCGGCGCAGCTGGCGAGCAGGGCAGCCGTGGCGAGCAGCACGAGCCCGCTCGCGAGGGCGAGACGATGGGTACGCATGGCAACGGCCCTCCGAGCGGAAGGTGGCCTCGGACCGCCGCCACCGCCACCGGCGCGTGTGCGGGTGCCTCCGATGGCCGAAGGTGGACTGTAAGCCGGGTCCTGTTCCACGCACCGGTTGCCCGTTGCGCGGCGAGGATCATTCGTCTAGGCGACACATTGCTATGTCGCTCGAGCGCTCTCACCCGGACGCCGGTCCTCCGTTGCCGGAGGCGCGCAAGCGAGCCGCTCGCGACGGCGTCCCTATTCGAGCTTGCTCCGGGAGGGGTTTGCACCGCCGCCGGTCACCCGGTCGACGCGTGGGCTCTTACCCCACGATTTCACCCTTGCCTGTGCCGGTCGCCCGGCCATCGGCGGTGTGTTTCTGTTGCACTTTCCCTCGGGTCACCCCGGGTCGCCGTTAGCGACCTCCCTGCTCTGCGGAGCCCGGACTTTCCTCCCGTGGACGGTCGTGCCCACCGGCGATCCTCCGTCCACCTTCGGCCGGGCCACAGCCTAACCCCCGCCCCCCGGGTGTGAAACGGCCTGGGATGGAGGGAAGGCGCGGAAAGGGTGGGCCTTGCGCAGGGCAGGTATCCCTAGGATACTTCGGACGTGGACTCTCAGATATCCGCCGGAATGGGCCGTGCCCACCCGAGCTCCATCCCGAAGCCCGGAGCGGTGTTCGACCCCGTGGCCCGCGCGCTCGACCTGATCGGTGACAAGTGGACGCTCGTGCTGGTGCGCCATCTGCTCTCGGGTCCGGTCGGATTCCAGCACCTGCGCGTCCGCACCGGCATCACCGCGCGCGTGCTCTCGGCGCGGCTCCGGCAGCTCGCCGCGAAGGGCCTGGTGGAGACGGTGGCGGCCGAAGGCGGCCGGTCGCTCTACGCCGTCACGGAGAGCGGGCGTGAGCTGGCGCCGATCGTGGCCGCGCTCGCGCGCTGGTACGTCCACCACGCGGTGGAGGATCTCGACACCGACGTCTCGCGCTTCACCGAGACCTCACCGCTCTCGATCTTCGAGTCGCTGCCGTTCCTGCTGCGCGAGGAGCGGGCGCGCGACGCGAACGTGACCTTCGAGATCCGCCTCACCGGCAAAGGCGGCGGCGCCTGGAGCGTTCAGATCGTCGACGGCGAGTGCCGCGTCACGCCCGGCTTCGCGCCGAAGGCGGACGTCCGGTACACGGCCGACGCGCGCACCTGGTGCGGCGTCGCGCTCGGCCTGGTCGATCCGCGCAAGGCGATCGCCGGCGGCGCGCTCTCGAAGGAAGGCGGCAGCCAGGCCATGGACCACTACTTCCATCAGATCGCGCACGTCTCGCGCTCCTCGCGGAGCGGAAGAGGAGGATCCCGATGATCTCGTTCGGACCGACCGATGAGCAGGAGCTGGTGAGGAGCACCTTGCGCGAGTTCGCGGCGGACGTGCTGCGGCCTGCCGCGCGCGAAGCGGACGAGGCGAGCCGGCTGCCCGACGGCCTGCTCGACCAGGCCTGGCAGCTCGGCCTCACGAACACGCAGCTGCCGGGCACGCTGGGCGGCGGCGACGAGCCGCGCTCGCCGGTCACGAATGCGCTCGTGCTCGAGGAGCTCGGCTGGGGCGACGCCGCGCTCGGCCTCGCCGTGGCGCAGCCGTCGCTCTTCGCCTTCGCCGTCGCCGACCTCGGCACCGCGGAGCAGAAGCAGCGCTGGCTCCCGCTCTTCACGGGCTCGCGCTTCCCCGCGGCCTCGGTGGCGTGGATCGAGCCCTCCCCGGTGTTCGACGCGCTCGCGCTCCAGACCACGGCGGAGCCGAAGCACGGCAGCTTCGTGCTCTCCGGCCGGAAGCGCTGCGTCGCGCTCGGCGATCGCGCCGAGCACTTCCTCGTGCTCGCGAGGAACGCGCAGAGCGCGAAGACCGGCTTCGCTGCGCTCGACGCCTTCGTGGTGCCGCGCACGGCCAAGGGCCTCAGCGTGACGGAGACCGAGAAGAACCTCGGCATGAAGGCGCTGCCGACGGCCGGGCTGGTGCTCGACCGCGTCGAGGTCGCGGCGGCGGACCGGCTCGGCGGCGAGGCCGGCATCGACGCGCGGCGCCTGCTCGCGATGTCGCGCACCGGCGGCGCCGCGCTGCTGCTCGGCCTCGGCCGCGCGGTGATGGAGTACGCGATCCCCTACGCCAAGGACCGCGTGGCCTTCGACGAGGCGATCGCGCAGAAGCAGGCCATCGCGTTCATGCTCTCCGACATGCAGGTGGAGACCGACGCGCTGCGCTGGCTGGTGTGGAAGGCCGCGAGCCAGCTCGAGCAGGGCGTCGACGCCACGCGGGCCGCCGTGTTCGCATGGACCACGGCCGCGGAGCAGGTCATGAAGATCGCCGACAACGGCGTCCAGGTGCTCGGCGGGCACGGCTTCATCCGCGAGCACCCGGTGGAGATGTGGTACCGGCACGCGCGCACGCTCTCGGTTCTCGAGGGCGTGGCGGGCGTCTGAATCCCGATTCGAGGAGCTTCGACATGATCGACTTCACGCTCACCCCGAACGACCAGAAGATCTTCGACCACGTGCGCGCGGAAGGGCTCGTGGCGCGCAAGTACGCGCGCCAGTACGACGAGAACGAGCACGAGTTCCCGCCCGACGAGCTGCCCGAGGCGAAGGACTGGCCCGACGTGTGGTCGCTGATGAGCGGCCGCGCGAAGGAAGACACCGGACTCGCCGTGCTGGGCATGCTGATCAGCCACTGGCAGACCTGGGGCGACTACTCCGTGCGCATGCGCCGCTCCGAGAGCGGGCTCGGCAACGCGGCCCTCAACGCCGCGGGCACGAAGGAGCAGATCGCGAAGTGGGGCCACCTGATCCTGTCCATGGCCATCACCGAGCCCGGCTGCGGCTCGGACCCCTCGCGCGTCCAGACGACCGCGGTCCTCGACGAGAAGACGAACGAGTGGGTGCTGAACGGCGAGAAGATCTTCGTTACCACCGGCTGCCGCGCGCAGGGCGTGGTGGTGTGGGCCACGCTCGATCGCGCGGCGGGGCGCGCCGGCATCAAGTCGTTCCTGATCGAGAAGGGCACGCCCGGCTTCATCGTCGCGCACAAGGAGAAGAAGCTCGGCATTCGCGCCGACGACACCGCCGCCTACGTGTTCCAGGACTGCCGCATCCCGCGCGGCAACCTGCTCGGCGGCAACGAGAGCATCCCGAAGGAGACGTCGGGCGGCTTCCGCGGCGTGATGAAGACCTTCAACATGACGCGGCCCGCCACGGCCGCCTTCGGCCTCGGCATGTCGCAGGCCGCGCTCGACTTCACGCGCGAGCAGCTCACCGAGGCCGGCGTCGATCTGTCGT
>Ga0307411_10000416_pt1 | contig 14543 bp, 23 predicted proteins | sample DK1Ometagenome_2_FD_203712 | JGI IMG/M metagenome (GOLD analysis project Ga0307411, IMG submission 203712) | Maize rhizosphere microbial communities from greenhouse at UC Davis, California, United States - DK15-O-1 | ecosystem: Host-associated > Plants > Roots > Rhizosphere > Soil | place: USA...
CGGACCGAGTTCGTGTAGTGGCCGCACGCCTTGACGAACGCCGGCAGCGTTGACGGATCGATGCGCCGGACCGTGGACACGGTCACGCGGACGCCTGCTTCGGGACCGCCCTGAATGTAGGCGCGTCCCGGCACGGCGATGATCGCCACCGACACGGGGCAGTCCTTCGGCCACACGCTGAAGCTGTGCGAATCGAAGAAGGCGATCGGGCGCAGGTAGGCGTTCTCCAGCCGGTTCTGGCGAATCACGTCGAGGGACGCCGCCGCCATGTCTTCGACCGAGTAGGGAATGCTGAGCTCGTAGAATCGCGCCGACTCGACGAACCGCTTGAGGTGCGGCTCGAGTCTAAAGATCGCAGGCCCTTCGGGCGTGTCGTAGGACCGCATCCCTTCGAAGACCCCGGTGCCGTACTGGAGCGCGTGCGCGGTGACGTGGACCTGCGCGTCGGCCCAGGCGACCATCCGGCCGTTCATCCAGATGAAATCCGTCTTCGTGAAGCCTGCCATCCCGCGAATCTAGCACGCTGATTCGGGCGGCTTTTGTCATTTGTTGTCGGAAATCTCCCTCGAACGTGTGCGGCGGTTGGCAATCGCGTGTGCGGCGGTTTGCAATCGTCGGGAGCGTACTGTTATATTCGTCAGGTTCTCTTGGCATTAGGACACCCTATCTAGTGCCAACCGCAGTGGAAGAAGCCGGCAAGGCGTTTTTCCTTTAGAGCGAACGCGGTCAGCACAACCGCGCTCAGCTCGTGCATTCAACAAATAGGGTCAGCAGTTTCAGGCGCCAGACGCGCTCCCTTCAGGGGAGGCGATCTTCAGGCCTGGAACGAACGTTCAAGCCGCAGAGCCCCCGGACCGCCTTGGCGGCGGGTCTTCGTGCTGACGGCCGCGAGCGTACGTTTTGTTCGAGGACACATGCCGACTATCAGTCAGCTCGTCCGCCAGGGACGCAAGAAGATCGTCACCAAGACCAAGAGCCCCGCGCTCCAGGTGAGCCCGCAGAAGCGCGGGGTCTGCGTGCGTGTGTTCACCCAGACGCCGAAGAAGCCGAACTCGGCGCTGCGCAAGGTTGCGCGCGTGCGCCTCACGAACGGGATCGAGGTGACCACCTACATCCCCGGCGTCGGGCACAACCTTCAGGAGCACTCACTCGTGCTCATCCGCGGCGGCCGAGTGAAGGACCTGCCCGGTGTGCGCTACCACGTGGTGCGCGGCACCCTGGACGCGGTCGGCGTGCAGGGGCGGAAGCAGGGTCGCTCGAAGTACGGCGCCAAGCGGCCCAAGCAGTAGACAGCAAGCAGGCAGAAGGTTCGAAGATGCCACGCAGACGAGAGATTCCCAAGCGCGAGCTCGCACCAGATCCGCTTTACAACAGCGCGCTGGTCAGCAAGTTCATCAACACCGTCATGAGCGACGGCAAGCGGAGCACGGCGGAGCGCATCCTCTACAAGAGCTTCGACATCATCAAGGAGCGGACCGGCGACGACCCGCTCAAGGTGTTCAAGAAGGCGCTCGACAACGTCAAGCCGAGCCTCGAGGTGAAGTCGCGCCGCGTCGGCGGCAGCAACTACCAGGTGCCGGTCGAAGTGAACCCGAACCGCCGCCTCTCGCTCAGCATCCGCTGGCTCGTCACCTACGCGCGGCAGCGCGGCGACGGCAAGACGATGCAGGAGAAGTTCGCCAACGAGCTGCTCGACGCGTCGAACCTGCGCGGCGGCGCCGTCAAGAAGCGCGAGGACACGCACCGCATGGCGGAAGCGAACAAGGCGTTCGCGCACTACCGCTGGTAGCACGACCACCGAACTACGAACTACGAACTACGACGAGATTCAGAGAATGGCCCGGCAAACACCGCTAGCCCGCACCCGGAACATCGGCATCATGGCGCACATCGATGCCGGGAAGACGACCACCACCGAGCGGATCCTCTTCTACACCGGGATCACGTACAAGATCGGCGAGGTCCACGAGGGCACGGCCGTCATGGACTGGATGGAGCAGGAACAGGAGCGCGGCATCACGATCACGTCGGCCGCGACCACCTGCTTCTGGCGGGACATCCGCATCAACATCATCGACACGCCCGGCCACGTCGACTTCACCGCCGAAGTCGAGCGCTCGCTGCGCGTGCTCGACGGCGCGTGCGCGGTGTTCGACGCGGTGTCCGGTGTCGAGCCGCAGTCGGAAACGGTGTGGCGCCAGGCCGACAAGTACCGCGTGCCGCGGATCTGCTTCGTCAACAAGATGGACCGCATCGGCGCCGACTTCAAGCGGACGCTGGAGCAGATCGAGACGAAGCTGGGCGGCAACCCGGTCGCCATTCAGCTGCCCATCGGCAGCGAGGACAAGTTCAAGGGCGTCGTCGATCTCGTGAAGATGAAGGCGATCACCTACAAGGACGAGACGATGGGCGCCGACTACATCGTCTCGGACATCCCGGCCGACATGCTGGCCGAGGCGCAGGCGTATCGTGAGAAGCTGATCGAGAAGGTCAGCGAGCACGACGACAAGCTGCTCGAGAAGTACCTCGGCGGCGAGGAGATCACCGAGGACGAGATCAAGGCGGCGCTGCGTAACCGCGTGATCCGCTCGGTGCGCGAGGAGCAGACGGCGTTCGTCGTCGTCATCTGCGGCTCGGCGTTCAAGAACAAGGGCGTGCAGCCGCTGCTCGACGCGGTGGTGGACTACCTGCCGTCGCCGGTCGAGATCCCGCCGGTGACCGGGCTCGATCCGCACGCGAAGGAAGAGACGCTCGTCGAGCGCCCCTCGTCCGACGACGCGCCGTTCTCTGCGCTGGCGTTCAAGCTGATGACCGACCCGTTCGTCGGCCAGCTCACGTTCATTCGCATCTACTCGGGCGTGCTGACGTCGGGGTCGTCGGTCTACAACTCGACGAAGCAGCGCACCGAGCGCGTCGGCCGCCTCCTCAAGATGCACGCGAACAAGCGCGAGGAGATCAAGGAGGTCTACGCCGGTGACATCGCCGCCGCGGTCGGCCTCAAGCAGGTCTCCACCGGCGACACGCTGTGCGACGAGAAGCAGCCGGTCATCCTCGAGTCGATGGACTTCCCCGAGCCGGTGATCTCGCTGGCCATCGAGCCGAAGTCGAAGAGCGACCAGGAGAAGCTCGGCGTCGGCCTGGCGAAGCTGATGGCCGAGGACCCGACGTTCCGCGTGAATACCGACGAGCAGACCGGCCAGGTCGTCATCCGCGGCATGGGCGAGCTGCACCTCGAGATCATCGTCGACCGGTTGAAGCGCGAGTTCAATGTCGAGGCGAGCGTCGGCAAGCCGCAGGTCGCCTACAAGGAGACGCTGACGCGTCCGGCCGACGGCGAGATGAAGTACGCCAAGCAGACCGGCGGCCGCGGCCAGTACGGCCACGTGAAGATTCACCTGTTCCCCGGCGAGCCGGGCACCGGCTACGTGTTCGACAACAAGGTGACGCAGGGCGCGATTCCCAAGGAGTTCATCAAGCCGGTGGACGAAGGGATCAAGGAAGCCCTCACGCGCGGCGTGCTCGCCGGCTATCCGATCGACGACGTGAAGATCGAGCTCTACGACGGGTCATACCACGACGTGGACTCGTCGGAAATGGCGTTCAAGATCGCCGGCTCGATGGCGTTCCAGGATGCGGCGAAGAAGGCCAAGCCGGTGCTCCTCGAGCCGGTCATGCGCGTCGAAGTCGTCGTCCCGAAGGAGCACATGGGCGACGTCATGGGCGATCTCTCGAGCCGTCGCGGCCGCATCCAGTCGCAGGAGGATCGCGGGGGCACGCAGATCATCAACGCGCGCGTGCCGCTGTCGGAGATGTTCGGCTATGCCACGGACCTGCGCTCGCGCACGCAGGGGCGCGCCACCTACTCGATGCACTTCGACCGCTACGAGCAGGCGCCGCACAACGTGAGCGAGGAAGTGGTCGCGCGGATTCAGGGCACCAAGTAGATCAACTCCCAATTCCCAAATTTCCAACTTCCAAACGCTTTGGGAGTTGGGAGTTGGAGGTTGGTAATTCGAGCGGAGCGAGATTGAGATGGCGAAGGAAAAATTCGATCGTTCGAAGCCGCACGTCAACGTCGGCACCATCGGTCACATCGACCATGGCAAGACCACACTGACCGCCGCGCTGACCAAGGTGGCGGCGGACAAGGGCTGGGCGAAGTTCATCCCGTATGACGAAGTGGCGAAGGCCTCGGAGTCGCAGGGCCGCCGCGACGACACGAAGATCCTGACGATCGCGTCGAGCCACGTCGAGTACTCGACGGCGAACCGGCATTACGCGCACGTCGACTGCCCGGGCCACGCCGACTACATCAAGAACATGATCACCGGCGCCGCGCAGATGGACGGCGCGATCCTGGTGGTGTCGGCGACCGACGGCCCGATGCCGCAGACCCGCGAGCACGTGCTGCTCGCCCGCCAGGTGAACGTGCCGTATCTGGTCGTGGCGCTGAACAAGGTCGACGCGGTGGACGATCCCGAACTGCTCGATCTCGTCGAGCTCGAGGTCCGCGACCTGCTCAAGACCTACGGCTTCCCGGCCGACGACACACCGGTGGTCCGGGTGAGCGCGCTCAAGGCGCTCAACGGCGAGAAGGACGGCGTCGACAGCGTCGTGAAGCTGATGGAGGCGCTCGACAGCTACGTGCCGCTGCCGCAGCGTGAGATCGACAAGCCGTTCATGATGCCGATCGAGGACGTGTTCTCGATCTCCGGCCGCGGCACGGTGGTGACCGGCCGCGTCGAGCGCGGCAAGGTGAAGGTCGGCGAGGAAATCGAGATCATCGGCTTCAAGCCGACGGTGAAGAAGGTCGTCACCGGCGTCGAGATGTTCCGCAAGCTCCTCGACGAGGGCGTCGCCGGCGACAACATCGGCGTGCTGCTGCGCGGCGTGGAAAAGACCGACGTCGAGCGCGGCCAGGTGCTGGCCAAGCCCGGCTCGATCACGCCGCACACCAAGTTCAAGGGCGAGTGCTACATCCTCTCGAAGGAGGAAGGCGGCCGCCACACGCCGTTCTTCAACGGCTACCGTCCGCAGTTCTACATCCGGACGACCGACGTCACCGGCATCTTGAAGCTGCCGGAAGGGGTCGAGATGGTGATGCCGGGCGACAACACGACGATCGCGGGCGAGCTGATCACGCCGGTCGCGATCGAGAAGGGCTCCCGCTTCGCGATTCGCGAAGGTGGCCGCACGGTCGGCGCCGGGACGATCACCGAGATTATCGAGTAACGGGATCCGAGCTCCGGGATCCGGGATCCGCCGGACCCCGGAATCCGGAGCCCGGAACCCGACAGGACAAGCGCAATGGCAATGTTCAGCGACAAGATCCGCATCCGCCTCAAGGCGTACGACTCGCGCATTCTCGACCAGTCCACCGGCGAGATCGTCGAGACCGCCAAGCGGACCGGCGCGCGGCTGGCGGGTCCGATTCCGCTGCCGACGTCGATCAACAAGTGGACGGTGCTCCGCTCGCCGCACGTCGACAAGAAGTCGCGCGAGCAGTTCGAGATCCGCACCCACAAGCGGCTCATCGACATCTTCGAGCCGACGCCGCAGACGGTGGACGCGCTGATGAAGCTCGATCTGCCCGCTGGCGTCGACGTCGAGATCAAGGCGTTCGGCAAGGAGCACGGGAAGTAGAGCGAATTGGTGATTGGCGATCGGTGATTCGTGATTGCACGCCTGCGGCGTGCACACTTCTTCGTAGGCCCGAACTTCAGTTCGGGCAATCACCAACCACCAGTCACGAATCGCCAATTCGGAGTTCTGTATGGTGACAGGAATCATCGGAAAGAAAGTCGGCATGACGCAGCTGTTCGCGGCGGACGGCCGCGTCTCGCCCGCGACCGTGCTCAAGGCCGGCCCCTGCGTCGTCGTGCAGGCGAAGACGGTGGATACCGACGGCTATGAGGCGGTGCAGCTGGGCCTTGTCGACGAGAAGCCGACGAAGGAGAACAAGCCGACCGCCGGGCACTTCAAGAAGGCCGGCGTCCCCGCGACGCGCGTGCGCCGCGAGGTGAAGCTCACCGCGGGCGGCGATCCGCTCAAGGCGGGCGACCAGGTCAACGTGTCGCTGTTCGCCGAGGGCGAGCGCGTGGACGTTATCGGCACCAGCCGCGGCAAGGGGTTCCAGGGCGTCGTGCGCCGGCACCACTTCAAGGGCGGCCGCGCGTCGCACGGGTCGATGTTCCATCGCGCGCCGGGATCGATCGGCGCCTCGTCGTTCCCCTCGCGCGTGGTCAAGGGCATGCGCATGGGCGGGCACATGGGCCACGACCGGGTGACGGTGCGCAACCTGAAGGTGCTGAAGATCGACCCCGAGAACAACCTGCTGATGGTCGAAGGCGCGGTGCCGGGCGGCCCCGGCGGCTACGTGACGATCCGCAAGGCGGTCGCCGCCAAGCGCGTGAAGGTGGCGCAGGTCGAGCCGGTGAAGAAGAAGGGCAAGAAGTAACGAGTCGTGGGTCGTTCCTCGTTGTTCGTTGGTCGTGCAATGGAGCTTCCTCCGTGCCTCGACGACCAACGAAGAACGACCAACGACGAACGGCTCGGAGTGAGTTATGACAGTAGACGTCGTCAACCAGCAGAACGAGAAGATCGGCAGCGTCGACCTGCGCGACGAGGTGTTCGGCGGGCGCATCAAGACGGACCTGATTCACGAGTCCGTCGTGCGCGCCAACGCCGCGGAGCGGCGCGGCACGCACGCCACGAAGAACCGCGCGCTCGTCAGCGGATCGGGCAAGAAGCCGTGGCGCCAGAAGGGCACCGGCCGCGCCCGGGTCGGCGAGATCCGCAACCCGCTGTGGCGTAAGGGCGGCACCGTGTTCGGACCGCAGCCGCGCAGCTACGACTACCAGCTGCCGCGCAAGGTCGAGAAGGGCGCCCTGCGCGCGGCGCTTTCGGTCAAGCTGCAGGACGGCGCCGTGATCGTGGTCGACGCGCTGAGCGTCGGCGACATCAAGACCAAGGCGGCGGCCGAGATGCTGAAGCGCCTCGGCGTGGACGGCGGCAGCAAGACGAGCGGAAAGAAGGCCGCCAGAGTGCTGCTCGTCGACGTGAAGCCGGAAGACAAGCTGGCGCTGTCGGTGCGCAACCTCGAAGGCGTGACGCTCGTCGCGAGCAACCGGGTGAGCGCGCGCGACGTGATGAACACGCGCCGCGTCGTGCTGACGCAGGCCGCGCTCGAAAAGCTCCAGGAAGCGCTGGGATAGCAGGCAGCTGGCAGCACGCAGCTGGCAGCTGACAGCAGGCAGGACGATGAAACTTACTGACGTCATTCGGCGGCCGCTCATCACCGAGAAGACCACGGTCATCCGCGAGGATGGCCGGACGCTCGTCTTCCAGGTGGCGATGGACGCGAACAAGATCGACATCAAGCGCGCCGTCGAGTCGCTGCTCGGCTCGAAGGTGCAGAGTGTGCGCACGACGCTCAGCCACGGAAAGATCAAGCGCCAGGGGCGCTTTGCCGGGCGGCGCTCGGACTGGAAGAAGGCCTACGTGAAGCTGCGCGAAGGCGAGAAGCTTCCGGAATTCCTTCAGGGGGCATAAGCGATCATGCCAATCCGCAAATACAAGCCGACGTCGGCGGGCACCCGGTTCCGCACCGTCCAGACCTTCGACGAGATCACGACCAACGATCCGTACAAGCCGCTCACCGAGAACCTGCATCGTTCCGGCGGGCGCAACAATCACGGCGAGCTCACGTCGTGGTGGCGCGGCGGCGGCCACCGCCGCCTCTATCGCACCATCGATTTCCGGCGCGACAAGAAGGACATCCCGGGGAAGGTCTCGACCATCGAGTACGACCCGAACCGCTCGGCGCGGATCGCCCTCGTCACCTACGCGGATGGTGAGAAGCGCTACATCCTGCAGCCGCTCGGCGTGAAGGTCGGCGACACGATCGTGTCGGGCGACGCGGTGGACATCCTGCCGGGGAACGCCATGCGGCTGAAGAACATCCCGCTCGGCACGCAGATCCACAACGTGGAGCTCAAGCCGGGCAAGGGCGGCCAGATCGCCCGCAGTGCCGGGTCGTCGGTGCAGCTGGTCGCGCGCGAAGGCGAGTACGCGTCGGTGCGCATGCCCTCGGGCGAGATCCGGAAGATCAACATCGAGTGCATGGCGACCATCGGCCAGGTCGGCAACCTCGATCACGAGAACGTGTCGATCGGCAAGGCCGGGCGCAGCCGCTGGCTGGGCAAGCGTCCGCACGTGCGCGGTGTCGCGATGAACCCGGTAGATCACCCGCTCGGCGGCGGCGAGGGAAAGACCTCCGGCGGACGTCACCCGGTGACGCCGTGGGGCCAGCCGACCAAGGGCTTCAAGACGCGCACGCGCAAGGACACCGATCGCTTCATCGTCCAGCGGAGAACGAAGTAATGAGCCGGTCACTGAAGAAGGGTCCGTTCGTCGACACGCCGCTCCTCGAGAAGGTCGAAGGGCTGAACCGCGCGAACGAGAAGAAGGTCATCAAGACGTGGTCGCGCCGTTCGACGGTGGTGCCCGAGATGGTGGGGCACACGATGGCGGTGCACAACGGCAAGAAGTTCATCCCGGTGTACGTGACCGAGAACATGGTGGGCCACAAGCTCGGCGAGTTCGCGCCGACGCGCACGTTCAAGGGGCACACCACGAAGACCGAGAAGGCCGCGGCGGCGGCGCCGGCCGCGCCGGCGGCCAAGGCGTAGGGACGTACAGGATTCAGCATGATTGAAGCGCAGGCAACAGCTCGCAACATCAGGACGTCGGCCCAGAAGGCGGGCCTCGTCCTCGACCTGATTCGCGGCAAGAACGTGAACCAGGCGCTGGCGACGCTGCAGTTCACGAAGAAGACCATCGCGCGCGACATCGCGAAGGTGCTGCGCTCGGCGGTCGCCAACGCGCAGCAGAAGGACGGGTTCAGCGGCGACGTCGAGCGCCTGTTCGTGGCGGCGTGCTACGCCGACCAGGGGCCGTCGTTGAAGCGCGTGCGTCCGGCCCCGATGGGCCGCGCGTTCCGCGTGGTCAAGCGCTCCGCCCACCTCACGGTGAAGGTGGTGGAGAAGCCGCTCAAGATCGCGCGCGTGTCGGGCACGGGCGAGGCGGTGGCCGCCGACAAGCCGGCGCGGGCGCGCAAGACGGCGGGCGGCGCCGAGGGCGCGGCGAAGAAGACGACAGGGAAGCCAGCGGAGTCGCGCGGCGCCCGTAAGAAGACTGCGAAGGCGTAAAGACTATGGGCCAGAAAGTTCATCCGTACGGGTTCCGCCTCGGCTTCAACAAGACGTGGCGCTCGCGGTGGTACTCGGACCGTGACTACGCGAAGCTGTTGCACGAGGACCTCGCGCTCCGCCAGGACCTCAAGAAGCGCTTCTCGCACGCGGGCGTCTCGCGCATCGAGACCGAGCGCGCGGCGAACAACCTGAAGATCGACATCTACACCTCGCGCCCGGGCATCATCATCGGCCGCAAGGGGACGGAAGTCGACAAGTTGAAGCAGGAGATCCAGAAGCGCACGAGCCGGCAGGTCTTCATCAACATCCAGGAGATCCAGAAGCCCGAGCTCGAGGCGCAGCTGATCGCCGAGTCGGTGGCGGTGCAGCTCGAAAAGCGCGTGGCGTTCCGCCGCGCGATGCGTAAGGCGGTGGAGTCGGCGCTGCGCTTCGGCGCGCGCGGGATCAAGGTGCGCGTCAGCGGCCGCCTGAACGGCGCGGAAATCGCGCGCTCGGAGTGGTACCTGCACGGCCAGCTGCCGCTGCAGACGCTGCGCGCCGACATCGACTACGGCTTCGCGGAAGCCAATACGACCTACGGCCAGATCGGCGTGAAGGTGTGGCTCTACAAGGGCGAGCGCCTCGTGCCGCGTGCCGGCCGTGACGAGGAATACAGGGACCGCGCACCGAGAAGGCCGGCGCGCGCATAGTTCCTGTTCCAGGTTCCGGTTCCACGTTCGGGTTCAACGTTCATGGTTCAACGTCGAACGGCGAACATGGAACTGAACAACGACCCGGGAACCAGAAGACGAACGCGGAACGCGGAACGTGGAACACGGAACCGGAACGAGAGAGTCGTTCGGGTTATCCAGAAGAGGTAAAGGGCAACGCCGATGTTAATGCCCAAGAAGGTCAAGTACAGGAAGCAGCAGCGCGGTCGCATGGCCGGGAAGGCGTGGCGCGGATCGGACGTCTCGTTCGGCGACTACGGCCTCAAGGCGATGGAGCCGTGCTGGATGACGGCGCGGCAGATCGAGGCGGCGCGCGTCGCGATGACCCGCTTCATCAAGCGCGGCGGCAAGATCTGGGTGCGGGTGTTCCCCGACAAGCCGATCACCAAGAAGCCGCAGGAAACGCGCATGGGCAAGGGCAAGGGCGCGCCGGAAGAGTGGGTGTGCGTGGTCCGTCCGGGCCGCATCCTCTTCGAGATGGAAGGGGTGAACGAGGTCGACGCGCGGCGCGCGATGCAGCTCGCGTCGGCGAAGCTGCCGATCAAGACCAAGTTCGCCACCCGCTTCGCGCAGGAGAAGGCGTCATGAAGGCCGCGGAAATTCGGGAGCTCGACGTCGCCGAGCTGCGCACGCGCGAGAAGGAGCTCGACGACGAGCTGTTCCGGCTGCGCATCCAGAAGTCGATGGGCCAGCTCGAGGCGCCGGCCAAGCTGCGCGACATGCGCCGCGACCTGGCGCGCATCAAGACGATCCTGCGCGAGAAACAGCAGGCAGCCGGCGGCGGGCAGCCCGCCGCAGGCAGGCAGTAGGACATATGGCTTCGAAATCGGAACTGACCGGCACGGTCGTCAGCGACAAGATGGAGAAGACGGTCACCGTGGCCGTCGAGCGCAAGGTGCGGCACGAGGTCTACGGCAAGTCGCAGAAGCGCACCTCCACGTTCCTGGCGCACAACGAGAACAACGAGGCGAAGACGGGCGACACGGTGAGCATCGCCGAGTCCCGTCCGCTCAGCCGCCGCAAGCGCTGGGTCGTCACGCGCGTGGTTGCCAAAGCACCACAGGTCTAGGAGGACGTCATGATCCAGATGCGGTCGATCCTCGACGTCGCCGACAACTCGGGGGCGCGCAAGATCTCGGTGATCAACCCGATCGGCGGCTCCACCGGGCGCTACGCGCGCCTCGGCGACATCGTCACCGCCTCGGTGAAGGAAGCGACGCCCGACGGCACGGTGAAGAAGGGGCAGGTCGTGAAGGCGGTGATCGTGCGGACGACGAAGGAGCAGCGGCGCCGCGACGGCAGCTACATCCGCTTCGACCGCAACGCCGCCGTGCTCATCAACGATCAGCGCGAGCCGATCGGCACGCGCGTGTTCGGACCGGTGGCGCGCGAGCTGCGCGAGCGGCGGTTCATGAAGATTATTTCGCTGGCGCCGGAGGTGCTCTAGCGGCGCTCTCGTTTGACGAGCCGCAGAGACGCAGAGACTCGGAGCGAGATCAAGGTACATGGTGTTCTCCGCGGCTCCGCGTCTCAGCGGCGCGTGGACAGTGAACATCGCCGGGAATTAACGAACATGTCGAGACTGCAAACACCCATTCGCCGCAACGACACCGTCATCGTGACGACGGGGAAGGACAGCGGCAAGCGGGGGCGGGTGCTCAAGGTGCTCCCCGCGAAGAACCGCCTGATCGTCGAGGGCGTGAACATCATCAAGCGGCACACGCGGCCGAACCCGCAGAAGAACATCAAGGGCGGGATCGTGACGCGCGAGGCGTCGCTCCACGCGAGCAACGTCCAGCTGGTGTGCCCCGAGTGCAGCCAGATGACGCGGGTCGGGCGCCGGATCCTGGCCGACGGCCGCAAGGTGCGCATCTGCCGCAAGTGCGAGGGAGTGGTCGACAAATGAGCCGCATGAAGGATCGGTACAGCAAGGAAGTCGTGCCGGCGCTCAAGAAGGAGTTCGGCTACGAGAACGTGATGGCGATCCCGAAGGTCGAGAAGGTCGTCATCAACATGGGGCTCGGCGAGGCGACGCAGAACGCCAAGCTGGCCGACGTCGGCGCCGACGAGCTCGGCAAGATCACCGGCCAGAAGGCGGTGGTCCGCCGCGCCACGAAGTCGATCGCCCAGTTCAAACTGCGCCAGGGCATGCCCGTCGGCGCCATGGTGACGCTGCGCGGCGAGCGGATGTACGAGTTCCTCGATCGCCTGATCAGCGTCGCGCTGCCGCGCGTGCGCGACTTCCGCGGCGTGTCGCCGAAGGGGTTCGACGGCCGCGGCAACTACACGCTCGGCCTGCGCGACCAGCTGCTGTTCCCCGAGATCGATTACATGAAGGTCGACAAGGCGCGGGGCATGAACGTGTCCGTCGTGACCACGGCCAAGACCGACGAGGAAGCGCGGAAGCTCCTGCAACTGCTCGGCATGCCGTTCCGCGCCACCGAAGGAGCCCGATAGCCATGGCGACGACCGCGAAGGTGGCCAAAGAGGCCAAGACGCCGAAGTACAAGATTCGCCTGCGGAACCGCTGCCGCCTGTGCGGCCGTCCGCGCGCCTACATCCGCAAGTTCGCGATGTGCCGGCTCTGCTTCCGCAAGCTGGCGCTCGAGGGCGACGTGACGGGCGTGACCAAGAGCTCCTGGTGAGCGATCACGGACGCGAACCACGGACTACGAGAGAGATAGAGAATGACTGATCCGATTTCCGACATGCTCACGCGCATCCGCAACGCGGTCACGGCCAAGCACACGCGTGTGGACATGCCCGCCAGCAAGCTCAAGGCGGAGATTGCGCGGATTCTGCAGGACGAAGGCTATATCCAGGGTTTCCGCATGGTCGAGGAGCCGGCGGAGAAGCAGGGCCGGCAGCCGCGCCAGGTGATCCGCATCTTCCTGAAGTACGGTCCGCATGGCGAGAAGGTGATCTCGGGCATCGAGCGCATCAGCCGTCCGGGGCGCCGCGTCTACATGGGCCGCGAGGACGTACCGGCGGTGCTGGGAGGCCTCGGCACCAGCATCCTCACGACGTCACGCGGCGTGATGACCGGCCGCGCCGCCCGCAAGGCGGGCGTCGGCGGCGAAGTTCTCTGTAACGTCTGGTAAAGAGTCATGTCTCGAATTGGTAAGAAGCCGATCCAGATCCCGAAGGGCGTCACCGTGAAGGTGGCGGGCGACGCCGTCGAGGTGCAGGGGCCGAAGGGCAAGCTCCGGCAGCGCGTGCCTCCGGGCATCACGTTCGCCCAGGAAGACGGCACGCTCGTGGCGCGGCCCGAGCGCGAGGACAAGGAGCTCAAGAAGTTCTACGGCCTGGCGCGCAGCCTCGTTGCCAACGCCGTGACCGGCGTCACCGAAGGGTTCAAGAAGGAACTCGACATCGTCGGCATCGGGTACCGCGCAGAGCTGAAGGGCAAGCAGGTGACCTTCGCGCTCGGCTACTCGCACCCGATCGTGTTCGACATCCCGAATGGCATCGACATCGCCGTCGACAAGCAGACGCACATCACCGTGACCGGCGTCGACCGCCAGCTGGTGGGGCAGGTGGCGGCCAACATCCGCCGCATGCGCAAGCCCGATCCGTACAAGCAGAAGGGCGTTCGCTACACCGGTGAAGTGCTGAAGAAGAAGGTCGGAAAGACGGGCGCGTAATTCGGACGAAGGCATATGAGGATCAAGACCAAAGACGATCGCCGGCAGCGGATCAAGTTCCGCCTCCGGAAGCGGACCACCGGGACGAGAGAGCGGCCGCGGCTGACGGTGTTCCGCAGCGTGTCGCACATGTACGTGCAGGTGATCGACGACATGACGGGGCGGACGATCGCCTCGGCGTCCACGGTGGAGCCGTCGGTAAAGGGCTCGCTCAAGAAGGACGTGCGCGGCGGCAACGTCGCGGGCGCGAAGATGATTGGCAAGACCATCGCCGAGCGCCTGATCGAGAAGGGCGTCAAGCGCGTAGTGTTCGACCGCAACGGTTTCCTGTACCACGGGCGCGTCAAGGCAGTGGCCGACGCAGCGCGCGAAGCAGGCCTGGAGTTCTAACGTGGCACTGATGAATCGCACTCGCGAGAAGATCGACGCGTCGCAGTTGGACATCAAGGACACCGTCGTCTCGATCAACCGCGTGACGAAGGTGGTCAAGGGCGGCAAGAACCTCAGTTTCAGCGCGCTGGTCGTCGTCGGCGACGGTCACGGCGTGGTCGGCTTCGGCGTCGGCAAGGCGAAGGAAGTGCCGTCGGCGATCAAGAAGGGCATCGAAGCGGCGAAGAAGAACCTGATTCGCGTGCCGCTGAAGGGCACGACGATTCCGCACCAGGTCGTCGGCCGGTTCGGGTCGGGCAGTGTGCTGCTGAAGCCCGCGCCCGAGGGGACCGGGCTCATCGCCGGCGGCGCCGTGCGTGCGGTGGTGGAGTCGGCGGGCATTGCCAACGTGCTGACGAAGTCGCTCGGCTCGGCCAACCCGCACAACGTGGTGCGCGCGACGTTTTCCGGCCTGATGGAGCTCAAGGATCCGGCCTTCGTGGCGCGGATGCGCGGCAAGGAAGAAGCCGAACTGGTGGGGGCCTGATCATGGCGAGGCGGACGTCGAAGAAGGATGCCGGGGCAAAGACGCTGAAGGTGACGCTGCT
>Ga0307411_10000417_pt1 | contig 14512 bp, 12 predicted proteins | sample DK1Ometagenome_2_FD_203712 | JGI IMG/M metagenome (GOLD analysis project Ga0307411, IMG submission 203712) | Maize rhizosphere microbial communities from greenhouse at UC Davis, California, United States - DK15-O-1 | ecosystem: Host-associated > Plants > Roots > Rhizosphere > Soil | place: USA...
CAGTCGTCGCGTGGGAGCCGGCCGCCGCGCCGGCGGTACCGCGCCCAGCTCGCGTCGTCGGGGAACTGCACGAGACGCCCGCGGCGGTCGTACTCGCGGTAGGGGTAGAAGTAGTCGTCGATGTGCACGCCGTCCACGTCGTAGCGGCGGACGACGTCCAGGATGGCGCGCAGCGAGCGCGCCTGCACGGCGGGCTCGCCGGGGTCCATCCACAGGAACTTCCCGTACCGCCGCACGAGCCGGGGGTGCGTCCGGCTCACGTGCGTCCGCGAGGCCTCCGAGAGCGGCGTGTCGTGGCGGGCACGGAACGGGTTGAACCAGGCGTGCAGCTCGAGGCCGCGGGCATGGGCCTCGCGCACCGCGAAGGCGAGTGGGTCGTAGTACGGCTGCGGCGCCCGCCCCATCTGCCCCGTCAGGTACTCCGACCACGGCTCGTACTTCGAGTCGTAGAGCGCGTCGGCCGCCGGCCGGACCTGGAAGATGACCGCGTTGAGGTTCAGATCCGCGGCACGGTTGAGGAGCTGGATCAGCTCGAGCTTCTGCTCCCACACGCTCAACCCCGGGCGCGACGGCCAGTCGATGTTCGCCACCGACGCCACCCACGCGCCCCGGAATTCCCGCGGCGCCGCAGGGGGCTCCGGCGAGGCCCACTCGACCGCCACAGTCGGCGGCGCCGGAGGCAGGAATGCGGCGCTGTCGATGAGCGGCGTCGAAGCATCCGAGCGAGCGCCGCCCGACGACTGGCCGAGCGCCGGAGCGGTGATGAGCGAGGACGCCGCGACGATGGCGACGGCGGCGGCGAGGGCGAGAGGCTTGAAGGGCACGTACGGGCGGGGCGGGGGAGGGAACCGGCGGCGAACGCAGCCACCCTCGGTGCGCACGCGGCGCGGGGTGACAGATTGCAGGACGACAGCACCCGCCAACCGTCACGCCCGCCAGTTAGGCATGTGCGGTCTGCGTCAATGACTTCCGCTCATCCACCGCAGCCACTAAACAGACGGAGACCGGGCGGGGCGATCGCCCGATCGCGGCAAGCCACTTGCTTAGCCGCAGCTCTCGGCTCTCTCAACTGCGGCTCTCGGCTCTCGGCTCTCGGCTCTCGGCTCTCGGCTCCCAGAAGTTCTACTCCCTACTCCCTACTCCCTACTCCCTACTCCCTGCCGTTCATGCCCCGACCGAAGGTCCTGACGCTCCTGCTCGCCGGCGGCGAGGGGTCCCGCCTCAAGGTGCTCACCGAGACCCAGGCCAAGCCGGCGCTCCCCTTCGCGGGCGTCTACCGGCTCATCGACTTTCCCCTGAGCAACTGCGTGCACAGCGGCATCGGCGACGTGTGGGTCATCGAGCAGTTTCAGCCGCACGCGCTCAACGACCACCTGTTGAACGGGCGCCCCTGGGACCTCGACCGCAACACCGGCGGGTTGCGCATCCTGCCGCCCTATACCGGCGCGCCGGACCACGAAGACGGCTGGGCCGAGGGCAACGCCGACGCGCTCTACCGCAATCGCCGCTTCATTCGGGAGTTCGCCCCTGACGTGCTCCTCGTCCTGAGTGCGGACCACGTCTACACGCTCGATTACCGCGACGTGCTCGACGCGCACCTCCACCGCGGGGCGGCGGTGACGATGGTCACGGCCCAGGTGTCGGTGGAGCGGGCGAGTCGGTTCGGCGTCGTGCAGGTGAACGGGGACGGACGCGTGACGGCGTTCGATTACAAGCCGGAGCGGCCTCGCGGCGGCACGGTCACCACCGAGGTGTTCGTCTACGACGCCGCCACTCTGCTCGACACCCTCGACGCGCTCGGCGGCGACGGTGGAAGCGGTGACAGCACGCCGCTGACGGACTTCGGCCACGAGCTCCTCCCCACGCTGGTGCGCGAGAGGCGCGCCTATGCCTTCCCACTCGCCGGCTACTGGCGCGACGTCGGCACAGTGGAGAGCTACTGGGAGGGGCACATGGACCTCCTCCGTCCGGAGCCGCCACTCGTGCTCGACGATCCGGGGTGGCCGGTTCTCAGCACCGCGACCGCGCGCCTGCCGGCACACGTGCACGGTTCGGCGCGGATCGCGAACAGCCTCGTGTCGCCCGGCTGCGCGGTGCATGGCACCGTAGTCGACAGCGTGCTCGCGCCCGGCGTCGTCGTCGAGGAGGGCGCGACGGTGCACCGCGCCGTCGTGCTGCACGGCGCTGCGATCCGCGCCGGCGCGGAAGTCGCGCACGCGATCGTCGACCGCGGCGTCGACGTCGGCCGGGGCGCGCGCGTGGGCGACCCGGGGCCGGCCGACGCGCCGCTCGCAGCGGTACTGGACGAGGGCATCGAGCATCCGGAGATCGCCGTGGTCGGCTGCCACGCCCGGATCGAGCCGGGCGCGCGCGTCGCCGCCGGCGAATGCGTGGCCGGCAGCGCCGATCCCAAACCAACCCCGTCCCCAGCCGGTCGCGTGGAGCGCTAACGCGGTGCGACGCCAACGCGCGGGAGCGACGGGGCGGTGAGCCGGAAAGCGCGCGCGACACGCCGCATCTTCGCGTCGCCCGACCGGATGCTCGGCGCGAAGATCGTGCGCTCCGTCCCGCTGCTGTACGAGGGGGAGGCCGACTCGTCGCTCGACCGCCCGGCGCACGTCCGCGCGGGCTCGGGGCTCGCCCGCGTGGGAGGGCGAATCGCCGTCATTCAGGACGACGCGAACTTCGTGGCACTCGTCGACCCCGGAACGGGGCACGCCCGAGCCATACCACTCCCGGTAGGGCCAGGCGGCGAGCGCCAGTTCGGCGACGACCGCGGCAACAAACACCTCAAGCTCGACCTCGAGGCGTGTGTCACGGTTCCGACCGCAGAGGGGGAGCTGCTCGTCGCCTTCGGCTCCGGGTCGAGCCCACGCCGCGAGCACGTGGCGGTCCTCAGCGCGCTCGACGGGGATGCGCCGCGCGTCGCTCTACACCACGTCCCGGCGCTGTACGCGGCGCTGCGCGACGTGCGAGCCTTCGCGGGCAGCGAGATGAACATCGAGGGCGCGGTGTACGACGCCGGCGTCATCCGCCTCTTCCAGCGCGGCAACGGCGGCCGAGGAGGGGCGGGACGCCCGGTGAACGCCACGTGCACGCTCGAGTGGGCCCCGGTCCGCGCGCACCTGGACGACGCGCGCGCAGAGCCCCCCGAGCCTCGCGACGTCTTGCAATTCGAGCTCGGCTCGCTGGGCGGCCTCCCGCTCGGGTTCACCGACGCCGCGCTCGCGGGCGACGTTCTGCTCTTCTCGGCGGCGGCTGAGGACTCGCCTGACGTCACGCGGGACGGAAGAGTGGCTGGCTCCGTGGTGGGCGTCCTGCACGAGACCGTGGCGCGGTGGGCGCGACTGCACGACGAGCGTGGCCACCCATTCTCCGGCAAGGTGGAGGGCGTGCTCGTCGACCCGGCTGCGCACGACCGCGTTTCAGTCGTTGTCGACCGAGACGACCCGGGCGTCCCGTCGGAGCTGTGCGACGTGGTTCTCACGGGCCCGTGGTGGGCTGCCGATGCGCGCGGGGTACCGCACGGGCGGCCCCGCGCGCATCCGCGGCCGCCCTTGCGGTGAGCCGGTGTCGGCGGGCACGTTCTCGGCTCCTCATTACAACGCGAAGGCTGTGTGGAGCGTCTGCCCCTGACGGTTGCTGGCCTCGTGCCCCCGGCACTGATCGCGCTGCTCGCGGGGTGCGCGAGTGGCCGTGCCGCGGCCGGTGACTCGGGCGCGTCGGCCGCGCTGCCTCCGGGCGTCGAGGCCGTGTCGCTGCTCGGCGACACGCTGCGCGCGCCCGAGCTCTCCGCCGAGACGCGGCGGCGCTACGAGGAGCGCCTCGCGGAAGCGCGCGCCGACGCGGCGCGGAAGCCCGGCGACGTCGGCGCGGCAAACTGGGTGGCGCGGCGGACCGCGTACCTCGGGCGCTACCGCGAGGCCATCGCGCTCTACGGCGCGGCCATCGCCGAGCACCCGGACGATCCGCGGCTGTACCGCCACCGCGGTCACCGCTACATCACGGTGCGCGAGTTCGACCGTGCCATCGCCGATTTGGAGCACGCGAGCCGGCTGGTGCGCGGCCGGCCGGACGAGGTCGAGCCCGACGGGCTCCCGAACGCCCGCAACATTCCCACGAGCACGCTGCAGTCCAACATCTGGTACCACCTGGGGCTTGCCCACTACCTGAAAGGCGATTTTGCGCGCGCCCTCCCCGCGTACCAGCAGGGGCTGCGTGTGTCGGCACACCCCGACAATGTCGCCGCCACCTCGCACTGGCTGTACATGACGCTCCGCCGACTCGGGCGCGAGCGCGAGGCCGAGGCGGTGCTGGCGCCGATCCGTCCCGACCTCGACGTGATCGAGAGTGGGAGCTACCTCCGGCTGCTGCTCATGTACGCCGGTCGCCTCTCACCCGACTCGCTCCTCGCGGGCGCGTCGGCGGGAGCGGCCGACGCGGCGCTCGAGGACGCGACCGTCGGCTACGGCGTGGCGAATTGGCACCTGTACAACGGCCGGTCGGCCGACGCGGAGCGGCTCTTCCGGCGCGTGCTGTCGGGCGGGCAGTGGGGTGCGTTCGGGTACATCGCGGCGGAGGCGGACCTGGCGCGCACGCGGGGTGGCACACCGTAACCGGCGAATGCCGCCCCGGGCGGTCGCTACCGGGGAATCGGGGCGAATGTGGGCCGCGGAACCGAGATCTCCACCCGATCCACACCTTCCCCTCTCAGGAACGCGGCGATCGCGGCGCTCGCCGCCGGCGTGGTCATGACGGAGCTGTGCCCGCCGTTCTTGATCACGAGATGCGTGCTGCGACGGAAGCCGTGCCGCACCTCCTCGGCCTGGTGCGGCGGTGTGTTGCCGTCGAGCTCTCCGGTCACGAAGAGGGTGGGCACACCCGTTCGCAGTGGGGCACGGTACGCCGCGCCCAGATCCTCGTAGTGCCACGCGTCGCGGATCTCGGGGAACGGGAAGTTCGCCGCGTCGCGCAAGACGCTGTCGCTCGCCTCCCGCGCGATCCGTGCTTCGCGCGCCGGCGACACGCCCGACGCACCATCCATCACGTAGGTGAGCGCGCTCGGTGGTGGACGATTCACCCACCGCTGCACGGCGCGCGTGAGCATGCTCAGGTCGCCTCGGGCGATGGTGTAGTAGAGACTCGGCAGCACGCCGAATTCGTCTGGGCCGCTCAGGCTCTTCGCGGTCAGGAACTCGAGCGCGAAGCGCCCGACGGGAACGCGGACACGCTCCTGCATGGCGCGCACCCTCACCTCTACGGTCACCGGCTCCCGGTCCAGGCGGGTCAGCACGGAGTCGACGAGCCTCACGAAGCTGGGGATGGCGGCGCCGAGTGCACTGTCAGCCGCGACCAGGCGGTCGATCTGCCGGAGCTGGCGGTCGACGTTGCTCGGCAGCTTCCGGGTGTGGTCCGGCCCCTCCGTGCCGAGGAGCGCGACGCGCGCAATCTCGCTCTCGTGGCGTCTGAGCGTGGCAAGTGCGGCGTGGGTGCCGGAGCTGAAGCCCACCAGGTGGATCCGGCCCGCGCCGAGCGCCCGCCGCAAATCGCTCACGTCGTCCGCGACCTCCACCCACGTGTAGCCGGCCACGTCGGCTCCCGAGGTGCGGAGGTGGCGCGCGCACCCCTCCGCGACGTCGCGAAAGAGCGCGAGCGCGCTGTCCCGAGCCAGGAACGCATTTGGGTGGACCGAGCCCGATGCGGGGCAGTCCAGCCTGGGGCTGGACATGCCGGAGCCGCGATAGTCGATGACGACCACATCGCCAACGGTGCGGAGCGCTGAGAAGAACGGTTGGAACTCGGCCACTGGAACGGTGAGCCGCCCGAGCTCCGCCGCGACCTGCGTTCCGTCGGTGAGCTCGAGTACGAAGGGCGCGAAGCGGAGGCGCGGGCCGCCGGATTGACCGGGCAAGTCGGTGGCCTGAACCAGCGCCGGGAGCGTGACTGCGAGAGCACGTATCGCCATCATGGGCCGGTCCTCCAAGGATGAGGCAACGCGCCGGCGAAGTTAACGCGCGTTAACAACCCGGCAACGAAAAAGCTAGCGGAGCCCCGTCAGCAGGTGCTCCACGGACTTGTCGTAGAACGTTCGGAACGTGTCGGCGTCGCCGCCGAACCGGCCGGCGAAGTGCAGCATGACGAGGCCGTGCATGTGGGCGAAGATCGACAGTGCGACGTCGGCCGGCACGCCCCGCCGGAGCGTTCCGGCCTCCATGCACGCCGACACGGCGTCGGCGAGCCGGCGGAACGTCGGCGACTTCCCGCGAAGGAAGTCCGTCGGGTAGCGGTCGATCCCGATGCCGTGCGGCGTGACGAAGAGCAGCTCGTAGTACTTCGGGTGGTCGAGCGCGAACTGCCGGTAGCGCGAGATCCCGACCCGCAGCCAGGCGCTCGGGGCGGCGCCCTCGGGCTCCGCGAGCATGTAGGCCTTGAAGACGCCGTACACGGCCCGGACGACGTCGCGGAGCAGTGCCTCTTTATCATCGTAGTGGCGGTAGAGCGCGGTCGCCGTGATCCCCGCCTCGGCGGCGATGAGCCGCATCGTCAGGTGCGCCGGCCCGTCGCGCCGGAGCACGGCGAGCGCCGCGTCGAGGGGGGTGAGACGCCGGGCCTTGTTAACACTGGTTAACATGGACCCATTCTGCGCCGGACGGAGGGTGGTGTCAAGAGCCCGCATCGAGAGCGCTCATGAAGAGTCCTCATCACGAGCCCTCACGCCCTGCGCTGCGCCTGGCGCTACATTGTTCGCGCGATCGGGCGGGCTGCCGCTCGACGCGGCCGTCACCCTGGACCCACCTGGAGGTGAGCCAATGCAACGTGGCGTCTGCTTTTCGATCGCCGCCCGCGCGGCGCTCGGGGCGCTCCCGGTGGCAGCCGTGGCGGCGGCCGCATTCGCGCCGCTCGACGCGGAAGCGCAACCCCCCCCGGTGCAGCTCGCCGCGGGTGGCGCGGAGCGGCTCGCGTGGCTGGCCGGGTGCTGGGACAACGTCCGCGGCGGGCGAACGGTCGAAGAGCAGTGGATGACGCCGCGGGGCGGCGTGCTGCTCGGCATGGGCCGCACCAGTGGCGGCGGCCGGCCGGTGAACTACGAGCAGATGCGCATCGAGGAGCGCGAGGGCAAGCTCGTCTTCGTTGCCCGACCCTCCGGGCAACCCGAGGCTGCCTTCACCGAGGTGGAGCTCACCGACTCGCTCGTCGCGTTCGAGAACCCGACGCATGACTTCCCGCAGCGCATCGTCTACCGCGTCAAGGCGGATGGCTCGTTGCTCGCGACGACCGAAGGGCGGGACGGCGGGCAGCGCCCGGCGTTCGAGTTTCCGATGCGTCGGGCGGCGTGCGTGTCGCCCGCGCCGGCGGCGCGCGCCGCCGGCGCGGGCGGGGCGGCGAGCACGTACCGCACCGAGTTCCTGCGCGAGCTCGCGCAGATCGAGAACCATTACACTCGTCTCGCCGAGGCGGTGCCGCCCGAGAAGTTCACGTGGCGGCCGGCAGCCGGCGTGCGCTCGGTGAGCGAGGTTTTCCTGCACGTGGCCGCGGCGAACTTCAACCTGCCGCGCCGACTCGGGACGCCGCCCCCCGAGGGCTTCGCGGTGCAGGGCTACGAGACGTCGACCAGTGACAAGGCACGAGTCCGGGAGATGCTCGCGCGGTCCTTCGCCCACCTCCGAGGCGCGGTCGAGGGCGTATCCGACGCCGACGCGGAGAAGTCCCTGCCCTGGCTCGCGGGCGAGACGATCACGTACCGAGGACTGTTGCTCTTCATCGCGCGCCACCTCGGCGAACACTTGGGCCAGTCCATCGCGTACGCGCGCAGCAACGGCATCGTGCCGCCGTGGAGCGGTGAAGCGCGGTGACTGAACGGCAGGGAGTAGGGAGTAGGGAGTTGGGAGTAGGGCCCATACCCTGAGCTTCTCGTGCCTCGTTGTCATCCTGAGGGAGCGCAGCGACCGAAGGATCCGGGCTCCTTCGGCGCGGAGGCTCAGTGCCCCACGAGCCTGGATCCTTCGCTGCGCTCAGGATGACGGCCTCGCAGCCCCTACTCCCTACTCCCTACAGTCGGCTCCCGCGCGTAACTTCGGCGCTCGGAGTAGAGGCACGGTAACCAGCACGCGCACCAGCACGCGATGAGTGCCATTAGCGCTCGCACGCTCGGCCACGCCCTTCGCGGTGAAGGGGCGCACGTCGAGGTGTCGGCGGCCATCGACGGCATGGATTGGCGAGTCGCCGGCGTGCGTCCCGAAGGGGCGCCCCACTCGGTGTTCCGCCTGCTCAATCACATGATCTACTGGCAGGACCTCTTCCTGCAGCGCCTCACTGGGGCGCGAGTCGCCTCGCCGCCGCGCGCGGTGGAAGGGTGGCCCGGCGAGGACGCGCCTCGCAACGCAGCCGAGTGGGCGGGGGCCGTGGAGCGGTTCAACCAGGGGCTCACGGTCGTGCAGGGGCTCATCAACCCTGACACGCTCGACGAGGTGCTGCCTAACTGGAATTACCGCACGCGCTCCGAAGCGATCGCGCTCGTGGCCTCGCACAACAGCTACCACGTCGGCCAGATCGTGCTCCTGCGGCGAATGCTCGGCGCCTGGCCGCCGCCGACGGGCGGGGATACTTGGTGAGACACCGGGTCGGGTGCCGCCGGTCGGAGGGTCGAGAGGGCTCCTCCGACCCGCCGCACCCGACCCGGCCGCGCGTCGCTACCGGTCCGGTAACCCCGCTGTCAGCGCGAGCTGCACGCGCTCGATCTGCGTCTCGCTGTCGCTGAGGAGAATCGCGGCCAGGTTGTTCGACGTGATGAGCGTCGCCTGGGGCCGCGGCTGGGCCGCCGAGTCGGCCGGCTGGGCCGACTGGACGCGCGCCGTGTCGAAGTCGGCGAGGTCGCGCTGGCGGGCGAGCGAGTCCGGGTAGAGATACACCTGCAGCTCGCCGCCGCCGACGGCGTAGGCCGCCCCGGGCATGGTGAGGAACGGCTGCCGCACGCTGTCGCGCTCGACCGGCGAGAGGCCGGCGCTCTCGAGACGGTCGTGGACGCTGCAGAGCTGCCAGCGTCCCGTCTTCCGGCACGACGTGTCGTCCGTGGCGGCCTCGACCGGCGGCACGGCCGCGGCACTCTCTGAGCGGTGGGCGGCCTGCTCACGCCCGCAGGCCGCGCTCGCCGCGGCCGCCGCGGCGAGGGCCACCAGGCCGGCGAGCCGGCGGTGTGGGCGCCGCGTCAGAACCCCAGGTAGGCGCGGACGCGTGGCTCGATACGCTCGGGCGTCCAGTACGGTGACCACACGAGGTTCACGACGACGTCTTCGACGCCGGGCATGGCGCGGAGCTGCTGCTCCACGTCGCGCATGATCTCGGGCCCGGACGGACAGCCCGGTGACGTGAGGCTCATGTCGACGCTCACGGTGGTGCCGTCGACGTCGATGGCGTAGATGAGGCCGAGGTCGATGACGTTCAGGTTGAGCTCTGGGTCCTTGACGCGGCGAAGCGCGAGCTTGACCAGCTCCTCGGTTACGACCGGCGCGCTGGGGCTCGTCTCCGCGGCCGCGGGGTCGCCGCCCGGCCGGTCGGCGCCCGCCTGGGCGGAGACCGGCACTAGCCGATCGCCGCCGGCGTCGTCGCCCGTCGCTTGGTCGGCGCGCGCGAGGTCGGCCGGCATCACGGAAGACGGCGCGTCGTCGCGCGGGTCGAGATTGTCGCTCATGGCGGCTCCGGAAGTGTCCACGCTGCAAGATCGTCGGCGCGGAGGGGAGGAGCAAGGGAGCGGCCCACCGCGCTCGCGCGGTGGGCCGTGTCGACGGGCGTCGCGCCGGATCCGACGCGGATCCGGCCTCTGTCAGCCGCGAATTAGCGCCGCTTCTTGGCCGACGCGGACTTCTTCTTCGCGACTTTTGCCGCCTTGATCTTCGAGCTCTTGCCCTTGGCCTTGACCGTCTTGCTCTTGGCTTTGACGCTCTTGCCCGCCTTCGCCGTGCTCACGTTGTGCGCGGCGGCCGACCGGCCGGAGCGGCGCGCGGCCGAGGCCTTCGCCGACTTCGACTTCGCGCTCGCCCTGCTCGCCTTGCTCGCCTTCCGAGAGCTCGCCTTCCGCGCGCTGGAGCGGCGGCGCGCGGCGGCGGCGGCCCGGCTGCGGGCGGAGGTGCTGCGGCGGGCCGACCGGCTGCGGCGCGCAGAGCGCTCCACCGTGTTCCATCCGATCGCCCGGTCGGCGCGGAAGGAGACCGGCATGGCGAGCACGTTGTCGGGGTCGTCCATGACCGCGGCGGCGGCCGCGTCGGCGAGGTCGGCGCGAACGTCCGAGATCACCTTGGCCGGGCGCCGGGCGCGGGCGGCGTGCACGCGGTTCGTCAGCAGGATGACGAACATCTCGCGATCCGGGTCGAGCCAGATCGACGTGCCGGTGAAGCCGGTGTGGCCGTACGACCGCGCGCTGAGATTGTCGCCGCAGCCGCCGTGCCCGTCGCACGTGTCCCAGCCCAGGGCGCGCGAGCCGGCGGCGCGCCGGGTGAACAGGGTGACGGCCGAGTCGCTGAGGATGCGGACGCCGTTGTACTCTCCGCCGTTGAGCATCATCTGGGCGAAGATGGACAGGTCGGCGGCCGTGCTGAAGAGGCCCGCGTGGCCGGCCACGCCGCCCAGGGCGTAGGCGTTCTCGTCGTGCACCTCCCCCCGCAGCGTGTACCCGCGCGGCGACGCCACCTCCGTCGGCGCCACGCGGTAGCGCAGCGAGTCGGCGGGGCGGTAGAAGGTGTCCGTCATCCCGAGGGGCACGAAGACGCGCTCGGCCAGGAACTGGTCGAGCGTCTGCCCGGAGATCCGCTCGGCGATCATGCCGAGCACGTCGGCGCCGATGTCGGAGTAGATGAAGCAGAGCCCCGGCCTGCACTCGAGCTGCGTCTCGAGCACCTGCTCGCGAGCCTCCTCGGGCGAGCCGGCGATGCGCCACAAGTCGCGGCCGGCCGGCAGCCCGGAACGGTGCGTCAGCAGCTGCCGGACCGTGACTTCGTCCTTCGCGCCGCCGGTGAACTCGGGCAGGTACGTCACCACCCGTTCGTCGAGGCCGATCTTCCCCTGGTCGTAGAGGAGCATGATCGCGGTGGTGGTGCCCACCACCTTCGTCAGCGACGCCAGGTCGTAGATCGTGCGGTCGGCGCTGACCGAGCCACTCTCCGAGGTCCAGCCGAGCTTTCCGAAGCCCTTCTCGTAGACCGCGTAGCCCTGCCGCCCGACGACGACGGCCGCGCCCGGGTAGCCGCCGGCGCGAATCCCGCGCGCGACCACTCGGTCGATCGCCTCGAGGCGCTTCTCGGACATGCCCACGGCCGTCGGCGACTTCGCGGGGAGGCCGTCCGACGGCAATACGAACGAGAGCGCGGCAGCGAGCGCTGTGAGCAACGGCGGCTCCTTCGGACTGCGGAGTTGTACTACGGAGCTACAAACTGCGAGGTGGCCGGCCGGACATACCGGACCGACCCGCAGCGACGGACGCGAGACGAGATCGGAGCTGCGCGGCGGGCGGGTGTCAGGTGCGGAAGCGACCCTCTGCCCATTTACTGCAGCACCGGCGAGTAAGTTCCTCGCCTAGCGCGAGCTACAATTACGTTACGCGGGCTCCGAGGTCAAGACGAACGGGCGATTGTCGAGGTCACGCCACACGGTGCCGCGTTTTGCCACGCCGCAGCAAGCGTGCGGACATTGGGTCTTGCGGACAATGCGCCCTAACGTCGGACGTTCAGTCCGAGGAGCCTTCGATCACCCGTGGTCGGACCGCTCGGCAGCCCCGCGACCTTGCACCCGCCGCGGAGCGCCGGTCGCCGGCTTGTGGAGGACGATCGCGGCTGTGTGGGCGCCACGAGACGCTGGAACGAGTTCGGCGGTCGGCGGGTAGCGGCGCTCGAAGGCCGAGAGCGCGAACGACAGCTTGGTCGCGCTCGGGTAAACCCTCCGGTCCGAGGCCGTGACCAACCTCACGAACCCATGGGAACGGACATCGCGGTCATCCGGCGCGCCATCGCCGGCGATGAGCGGGCGCTGCGCGCCTTGTGGTCCCAGCACGCTCCGCACATCGACGCCGTCGTGCGGCGCCTGGTGGGCGACCCCGACCTCGCCGCCGACGTGGCCCAAGAGGTCTGGATCCAGATCTTCCGCGCCCTGCCGAGCTATCGCGGGGAGTCGCAGTTCGGCACGTGGGCGCACCGGATCGCGGTGAACCGGACGCTCAACGCCCTGCGCCGATCCCGCCGGCTGGCGAAGGTCGAGGCGGAGATCGACGAGGACACGGCCGCCGTGGAGCCGGATGGGGAGCGGTCGCTCCTCATGGCGTCGATCGAGGACGCGGCCGCGCAACTGGCGCCTGGCGCCCGGGCGGTGTTCGTCCTCCACGACGTGGAAGGGTACACGCACGAAGAGATCGCCCGGGAGCTCGGCATCACGCCCGGGGGCTCGAAGTCACAGCTCTTCAAGGCACGCGCGAAGCTTCGCCGGCTGCTCGCGCACCTGCTCGACGGACCGATGCCGGCCTCGGACACGCCACATGCCGCACCTGCCTGCTGACCGCCTGGCCGCACTGGCCGACGAATCGCCCACTCCCGCCGAGTTGGCGCACCTCGAGGGGTGCGCCGTCTGCCGCGAGGAGCGCGAGGCGCACGGGCGGCTCCGCACCCTGGCCGCCGGGGCGTGGGCCCGCGTCGCGCCGCCGATTACGTCGTGGGATGCGATCGCCGCCCGCCTGCGCGACGAGGGGATCGTCGCCGCGGGCAGCGCTGACGTCGCGGACGATCTCGGCACGGCGCCGGGGGCGGGATGGCGGCGCGCGGCCTGGCGTTGGGGCGCGCGCGCCGCGTCCGCGCTCCTGCTTCTGGGTGGCGGAGTCGCCGCGGGTCGGTACAGCGCCGGTGCCTCGCCGCTGCCGCGCTCCCTGGCCGCCCTGGGTGGCGCTGAGCTCCCCGCGCCGTCCGCCCCGCCCGGCGACACGGCCGGCAACGTGAGCGGCGCGCCCGCCGACTCGGTTCCGGCGTTCCGGTCCCAGGCCGAGGCGCTGGCCGCGCTCGCCCGCGCCGAGCGGCAGTATCAGCTCGCCGCGACGTTCCTCGTGCAGCACGACCCGGAGGCGGCACCGCTCGACGACAGCTCCGCGGTCTACCGGACCCGACTCGCGGCGCTCGACGACGTCACCGCGATCGCGCGCGAGGCGCTCTACGAGGCGCCCTACGACCCGGTCCTCAGCCGCTACTACCTGGCCACGATGAGCGCACGCGAAGCCACCCTGCGGCAGCTCAACACCGCGCTGCCGGAGGGCCGCCAGCTCACCCGCTTCTGAGCGCTCCTCCCTCCTTATCCGAATCCGACAGGCGACCGATGTCGTTCCTCCCCCACCTCAGCTCCCGCCGCGCACCCTACGGGGAGCCCGCCGCGCGCCCGGCCCCGGCGCGTGGAGGGCGTGGCATGCGTGCGGGCGCCGGCGCCGCGCGGCGCCGCGCGGGGCAGACCACCCTCGTCGTCGCATGGGTCGTCGCGCTGACCGTCGCCGTGGGGACGGGCGACGCGGGCGCGCAGGAGCGAGCCCCGCGCGCCCGCTGTCGCGAGTGCGAGGAACCGCAGCGGGAGCAGCGCCAGCGGGCGCGCGAGCGGGCGCGCGAGCGGGCCCGGGACCGTGCGCAGCGCGAGGGCTGGAGCGCCTACCAGCGCGACGTCGACCGGCTACGCGAGCAGATCACCAAGCTCCAGCGCCAGCCGCTCGACGCTTCCACGAAGCGCAGCCTGCGCTCGGCGGACTCGGTGCTGCGCCGGTTGGAGCCGGAGCTGGCCGGGGCGCTGAGCGACCTGGCGCTGCTCAACTCGCGGCTGGAGCACGACGAGACGTGGCAGGCCGCCACCAATCCGCAGCTTCACCGCCTGACGCACGACATGGCCGAGCTGCAGGCGCGGCTCGCGCACGAGATGGGGCGTGAGGCGATGCGAGACCTCATGGAGGCAGCGCGCGCGCCGCAGGACCCCGAGGAGCACATGCAGCACATGCCGCGACCGCGCGGGTGGCTCGGCGTCAGCTACTCGGGGTCCATTCGCGAGAAGCTCCAGGGCGGCGAGTTGTACCTGGAGCACGACGACTACCCGCGGATCGAGTCGGTGGAACCGGGCTCGCCGGCCGCGACCGCGGGCCTGGCGCGCGGCGACACCGTGATCGCCTACAACGGTCGGGACGTCCGCCGCGGCGTCGCCATGGCGAAGCTCCTCGAGCCGGGGGCGCGGGTCGTGGTGCGGGTGCGGCGGCGCGGCGCAGAGCGCGACGTCCCGGTGCGGATCGCGCGCAGTCCGGAGGCGTACGTCCGCCAGTTGCCCGCCCCGCCGACGCCGCAATTCGAGATCCGCGTGTACGACTCCGAGGAAGCTGCAGCCGCGCCGGGAGAGGCCCCGCGCAGGCGCCCACGGCGCGCGGCCCACGCCCCCGGCGCGGAGCCCACGCAACCCGTGCCGGCCGTACCCCCCGTTCCCCCCGTGCGGTCGATTCCGGCGCCACCCGCGCCACCCG
>Ga0307411_10000418_pt1 | contig 14510 bp, 12 predicted proteins | sample DK1Ometagenome_2_FD_203712 | JGI IMG/M metagenome (GOLD analysis project Ga0307411, IMG submission 203712) | Maize rhizosphere microbial communities from greenhouse at UC Davis, California, United States - DK15-O-1 | ecosystem: Host-associated > Plants > Roots > Rhizosphere > Soil | place: USA...
CTTCATCGGCCTGCTGGTGGTCTTTCACAGTATGGCGGGCTGGCTTTTTGGTTTTGACGTGAAGCGCTTTCCGAGCCCGTTCCCTGCTGACGCCTGGTTCGGCTCCGCGCTGCTCAGCGTGCATCAACTGGGCGCCATGGCCGTCACGCTGGCATTGGTCGCGATGCTGTTTGCATTCCTGCGGCTGACGCCGTTGGGTCTGGCCATGCGTGCGGCTGCCGAGAACGCCGATTCGGCGCGACTGCTCGGGGTGCCCGTCAGCCGCATGCTGATGCTTGGGTGGGGCTTGGCCGGAGCAATCGGCGCGGTGGCCGGCATGATGGTCGCACCGACCTTGTTCCTCGACCCGCACATGATGAGCGGGGTGCTGCTCTACGCATTTGCCGGAGCGCTCGTCGGGGGCATCAACAATCCGGTGGGCGCCGTTGTCGGCGGGCTCGCGGTTGGCGTGGCAGAGAACCTGCTCGGAACCTACGTCATCGGCACGGAGCTGAAGCTGCCGCTGGCCCTGGTGCTGATCGTGACCGTGCTGGTTTTTCGACCTGCGGGGCTGCTGGGCCGCGTGGTGGTGAAGCGTGTCTGAAGAAAGATCTACGATGAATGCCATTCCTCCCGCTCTGAAGGCACTGCCAACTGCACAGGCCGTGCAGGTCGATGCGGTGCGTTCCATCCCGCGGCTGTTCATTGCACTGGTGGTGCTCGCCGTATTGGTGACTTTCTTCGCAAAGGGCTACCAGCTGTTCCAGGCCACCATGATCGTGAGCTACGCGATCGCTTTGCTTGGCCTGAATTTGCTGACCGGCTACAACGGTCAGATTTCGCTGGGGCACGGTGCGTTCTATGCGGTCGGCGCCTATGTCACGGCCATCCTGATGGACAGATATGGTGTGCCGTATTGGGTGTGCGTGCCGATCTCGGGCGCCGTCGCGCTGGTAGTGGGCTACCTGTTCGGACGCCCAGCCCTGCGGCTGGAGGGCCTGTACCTGGCGCTCGCCACGTTCGCGCTGGGCATCGCCGCGCCGCAGCTGCTCAAGTCCAGGCATTTCGAGCCGTGGACGGGAGGGTCCAGCGGCATCGTGCTGAACAAGCCCGAGGCGCCGTTCGGTCTTCCGCTCGATGCCGACCAGTGGTTCTACCTTTTTTCTCTCGTGGTGGGCTTGCTGATGCTTCTGGTCGCCCGCAATCTCGTCAGCGGCGCCAGCGGGCGAGCCATGCGTGCGATGAGGGACCATCCCCTGGCGGCCGAGGCCATCGGTGTGCCGGGCAGCCACTGCAAGTCGGTGACCTTCGGGATCTCGGCCGGGTTTACGGGCGTGGCGGGGTCCCTGTTCGCCGTCGCGGTCCAGTTCGTGTCGCCGGACACCTTCGCGATGTTTCTCTCCATCTCGCTGCTCGTGGGCATCGTCGTCGGCGGCGTCGGCACGCTGTGGGGGGCGCTATACGGGGCCGTGTTCATCATGTTCGTGCCCGATCTGGCCGAAAAAGTGTCGAAGGCGGCGCCATGGGCGGTCTACGGCGTGGTGCTCATCGTTTTCGTCTACCTGTTGCCGGGAGGCCTGGCCCGGCTGGTGCGGCGCCGGGCCTGACTCTCATGCGCCGTCGGTGCGGATCATGACCGCCGCCTTTTCGCCGATCATGACCGCGGGAGCGCTGGTGTTGCCTCCCACGAGAGTCGGCATGATCGACGCATCCGCCACGCGCAACCCGCTCACGCCATGAACCCGCAGCTTGGCGTCGACAACGGCATCGGTATCGTGGGCCGGGCCCATCTTGCAGGTGCCCACCGGGTGGTATTGCGAGTCGGAGCGCTGGCGGATGTCGGCTTCGAGATGCGCCTCGTCGCTCGGGCGCACCGGATACAGCATGCGCCGGCCGCGGTATGGCGCCAGCGCGGGGTCGCCGAGGATGGACTGCATCAGGTGCGCACCCTTGAGCATCAGGGCCATGTCGTCTGGATGGCTGAAGAACGCGGGGTCGATCACGGGAGCGGCACGCGGATCGCGGGAGGCCAACGTGACGCTGCCGCGACTCTTGGGACGCAAGACCGACACATGGCAGCTGAAGCCATGGCCCAGGTGCATCTTGCGCGCATGGTCGTCCACGATGGCCACCGCGAAGATCAGCTGAAGGTCGGGCACAGCCACATCGGAACGGGAGCGCGCGAAGGCGCCGGACTCGGCGAAGGGGCTGGTGATGAGCCCGGTGCGATGGCGCCGCCACTCGAAGATCGCCTTGGCGACTTGCCCGATACCGCGCGGGGAGATCCCGAAGGTGGGCGTGTCGCTGCGGGCGAGCCAGGCCTGCACGTAGTCGATATGGTCCTGCAAGTTCTGTCCGACGCCGGGCAAGTGATGCAACACCGGAATGCCATGGCGCTGGAGTGCGTGAGCGGGGCCGATGCCCGAGAGCATCAGAAGCTGCGGCGAGCCGAAGGTGCCGCCGCAGACAATCACCTCCCGGCGCGCACGGACTGCGTGCAGCTGGCCGCCTTTCAGGAACTCGACCCCCACGGCCCGACTCTCGTCGAAGCAGATGCGGGAGGCCACTGTTCCGGTTTCGACATGCAGGTTGGGGCGGCTGCGATGTGGGGTCAGGTAAGCGCTGGCAGCGCTGCAGCGCTCGCCGTTCTTCTGCGTCACCTGATAGTGGAAGCTGCCGAATTGCTCGGCGCCGTTGTAGTCCTCGTTACGAGAAACGCCCTGGTTCGCCGCTGCCTGGAGGAAGGCCTGATTGATGGGGCTCGGGCTGCGCAAGTCCGCCACGTTGAGCGGCCCGCCCCGGCCATGGAAGTTGTCCGGCCCGAACCGTTCGTTGTTCTCCGAGCGTCGGAAGAATGGCAGCACTTCGTCATACGACCATCCTGCATTGCCGAGCTCGGCCCAATGGTCATAGTCCCAGCGGTGTCCGCGCACGTACAGCATGGCGTTGATGGAGCTGGAACCACCCAGTACCTTGCCACGGGGCTGATAGCCGCGCCGCCCGCCCAAGCCATGCTGCGGCACCGTCTCGTAGGCATAGTTGTTCAATCGAGTCGGCACCATGGCAACGACGCCTGCGGGCGCGCGGATCAGGATGCTGTGATCCGGTGGCCCGGCCTCGAGCAGGCACACGCTGGTCTTGGCATCCTCGCTCAGCCGGGAGGCAATCACGCATCCGGCCGCTCCCGCACCGACCACGATGTAGTCGAAGGTCTGCTGGCTCATCGTGCAGAACTCCCCATGGCCTGGGACGGCCGCGCCGGGGGAGGCGACAGCGACGGATCGCCGCGGCCCAGCCAGAGGCGCAGGATCAGTCGCTGCACGAAGCTGCCGTACGGCGGATAAAAGAGGCCCACGGGAAACCAGCGGTGGCGCTTGAAGACCGTTCGTGCATGCGACAGCTCGCGGAATCCCTCCTCGCCGTGATAGCTGCCCATGCCCGAGTTGCCTATGCCGCCGAAGGGCGCGTCATGGTTCAGCACGTGCCAGCCCCAGTCGTTGATTGTCACGCCGCCGGAATGCGTATGCTCCAGCACGCGGCGCCGCGCACGCGCGTCATGGCCGAAGCAGTACAGGGCCAGCGGGCGGGGGCCGGTATTGATGATGCCGAGCGCGTCGTCGAGGCTGTCATAGTCCAACACCGGCAGGATCGGGCCGAATATTTCTTCCTGAGCGATCCGCATGTCCTTGCGCACACCTGTGACGATATGCAGAGGAACGCGCCGGCCGGCTCCCGGCTCGGCACAGGCAATCACATGGGCACCCTTGCTTCGCGCGTCATCCAGCAAGTCCCGGATGCGCTGGCCGTGGCGTTCGTTCACGATGGCGGAGTAGTCCGGGTGATCACAGACGCTCGGGCCGTAGAGCCGTGCAAAGGCATCCTTCACACCCGCGACGAAGGCCTCCACCTGCGCCCGCGGCACGAGTGCGTAGTCGGGCGCGATGCAGATCTGCCCGGCGTTGATGGCCTTTCCGTGTGCGATCCGGCTCGCGGCATCGCGCGGATCGCATCCGGGCAGCAGCAATGCAGGGGACTTGCCGCCCAACTCGAGCGTGACGGGCGTCAGGTTCTGGGCCGCTGTGCGCATCACGGCGCGTCCGACCGCAGGCGACCCCGTGAAAACGATGTGATCGAAGGGCAGGGCGGTGAAGAAGTTCGGATCCTCCAATTCCGCACCCACTACCGCAACCCATTCCTCGGAAAATGCCTCCGCCAGCAGGCTCGCCAGCACCTCATTGGTGGCAGGCGTGGCTTCCGAGAGCTTGAGGAGCACGCGATTGCCGGCTGCAAGAGCGGCAGCGAGCGGCCCGAGCGCGAGATAGACCGGAAAGTTCCAAGGCACGATCACGCCCACCACGCCTTTGGGCTGGTATTGCACGCGCAGGCTGTTGCTCATGAACAGCAGTTCGGTCGATCGCCGGCGCGAACGCATCCAGCGGCCCACATGCGAAAGAGCGTGGTTGATCTCCAGCACCGAGCCCAGCACATCCATCATCTGGGTTTCGGCGGGGGCCCGGAATCCAAAGTCGCGGCTGATGGCCGCCACCAATTCGTCCTGATAGCGCAGCAACTGACTCTTCAGCGCCCGGAGATGCGTCTTTCTCTGCATCACGCTGGGAAAGGGTTGGGCGGCAAAGGCTGCCCTCTGGCGCTCGAAAAGCTCGCGCAGGCGCAGTTCGGTTTCCATGGAAGTGTCTCCGGTCATTCGTCAGTTGGGTGGACGCTCGCACATGCCGCAAGGTCGCGGGGACGGGGGTGGCGCGTGGGCGAACGAAATCTACGGATGACGCAGGACTTCAACGAGGTCCCATCCTGCCAACAGAGGTCATAAATTGCCAAGCTCAATGCAACGGTGTCAGGCGCAGGCCGCCGGCTTCGAACTGGTAGGCAGCTACGGAATGGAGTTGGAGGCGCCTGTGCACTCGGTGCTGGGCCTGGGGGCGCTCCTGGCCGAAATGGCTGGCCAAGGCGTGAGCGCTGAGGTAGTGCTCGGCGGGTCGGGGCTGGAAGCAAGGCAGTTGGTTGACCCCGAAGTGCGCATGTCGCATCGACAGAAGATCACCATCTTCCGCAACGCACAGCGAATGGCCGGGCTGCCGGACGTCGGCCTGCGCGCCGGCGCGCGACAGCGCCTGAGCGACTTCGGTGTGTACGGCTACGCGCTGACCAGCAGCGCAGCCTTCGGCGACGCAGTGATGCTTGGCATGAAGTACCTGAAGCTGGCGGGGCCGGTGGTCCACAAGCGCTTTCGTCTGCTGGGCGATACCGCACTGCTCGAAGGAGTCGACGTTCTCTCGCTGGGCTCGGTGTTGCCGTTAGCCACCGAGTTCTGGCTCGCCTCGATGCTCCAACTCGCAACCAACATCCTCGCGGCGCCGTTTCCTTCGCAGTGCCTGCGTTTGCCCTATCCGCGTCCGGTGCACGCCGCTGCTTATGAGCGCATGTTCGGATGTCCGGTGCACTTCGGCGCACCACTTATCGAATGGGAGTTCGATGCCGCCGTGTTGCGCATGGCGTGTCCTGGCGCGAATCCGGCAACAGCCAGACTGTGCGCGAGCTTTTGCGACCAGATCATGAGGACCCAGCCCGAGGGCGGAGGGCTCGCGGACCAGATCCGCGCCGTTTGTCTCAGCAACCAAGGCAGGATGTCGAATGCCGATGCGGTAGCTCGATTGCTCGGCCTGTCAGTGCGGACCATGCACCGGCGACTGGCCGAGGACGGGCTTGGTTTCCAGGCCATCGCCGACGAGGTTCGACAAGCCATCGCTGCGAGCCTGCTGAGAAACTCTCCGTTGTCGATAGACGAGATTGCCGAGCGCGTAGGCTTTTCCGAAGCCGCGAATTTTCGCAAGGCCTTTCGGAGGTGGACAGGTCTTAGTCCGACCCAGTACCGCCTGCAAGTTCAGGCAAAGTCGTAGGCAGGGGTGTCTGTAGGTCCCAGCCCTGCGACCGGGCCCATTCCTCGATAGAGCTCTCCGTGTCCCGCCCTTCCTGCTGGAGCCACTCGCAAAACTTGGCGATGAGCGGATAGGCGTCCGATTCAGAGGGGAAACTGGCGTAATAGTCGCGGCGCTTGATTCCCAAAGGGCCGAAGGGTGCACACAACTTGCCGGCGATGATGTCGTCGAGGACCAGAAACAGCGGCACGAGCACGATACCGAGGCCTTCGCAGGCTGCCTGCAATGCGAAGTACATCTGCTCGAATTTCAGCGTACTTGCAGGACGCAGATCCGCAACGCCAGCCGATTGCAGCCACTCCTGCCAAGGATAGGGTTCGGTCGCATAGCTGATGGCCGTGAACCGCGTGATGTCCTTTGGCTCAAGCAGAGCCCCTCCGTTCAGCGCGTCCACGTGGCAGACAGGGAGGATGTGTTCCGACATGAACCGCACCGCGCCGCAGTCCAGGGGGGCTTCATGGGCGCCCCGGATGGCTACGTCGTACAGGTTGGCCTGAAAGTTCGGCCGCTCCATTGACGTCGAGAGCCGGATCTCCACGTCCGGTCGGCGGCGCTGGAAGCCTGACATGCGGGGGATGAGCCAACGCATGGTGAAGGTGGGTGGCGCGCTCACGCGCAGGCTGGTCGGCGACTGCTGCTGCAGCATGTACATCGAGGCCAAGGCCAGTCGGTCCAATGCGGCGCTGACTTCGGGAAGATAGCTGCGACCGGCGTCGGTGAGCGTCAGTTGCGATGAAGACCGCCGGAACAGGGGACGGCCGAACCAATCCTCGAGCAAGGCCACCTGCCGGCTGATCGCGCCGTGAGTGACGCTGAGTTCTTCGGCAGCCTTGGTAAAGCTGACGTGTCTCGCCGCGGCTTCAAATGCACGTACCGCATTCAACGGCGGGAGTTTTCTGATCATGGCCCGTTCATTCTGGAGAAAGGCGTTCCGGCAGTCGAGTGACTATAGCTCACGCCACGTGAAGAATCGTCCTTTGCCGCGATCGCCTTGCGTGTCGATGATCGGCAGCCATGAAAGCAGCCCCGTTCGACTACATCCGCGCCGAGAGCGAAGCTCACGCGCTGGAGGTCCTGCAGCAGCATGGCGCCGACGCCAAGCTCGTGGCAGGCGGCCAGAGCCTGGTGCCGATGATGGCCATGCGCCTGGCCCGGCCCTCGGTACTGGTGGACATCAACCGACTGACTGCGCTGAAAGGCGTGGAGAGCGCCGCCGACGCCGTCCGGATGGGTGCCTGCACTCGCCAGCGTGATGTCGAGCACGATCAAGGTCTCCGTTCGCGACTGCCGCTGGTTGCGCAAGCGCTTGCCTGGGTCGGTCACATTCAGACGCGCAATCGCGGCACGGTGGGCGGCAGCCTTGTTCATGCCGATCCTTCCGCCGAGTTGCCGCTGGCGGCCAGCGTGCTGGCAGCCCGGCTGCATCTGCGCAGCCAGAACGGCGTGCGCGTCGTAGATGCGGCGGAGTTTTTCCAGGGCCCGATGTTCACTGCCACTGCCGAGACCGAATGCCTGGTTGCCATCGACTGGCCGGTCTGGAAGGGCGCGCACACAGGCAGCGCCTTCGATGAGACCAGCATCAGGCACGGTGATTTTGCGATGGCATCGGCCGCCTGTCAGCTGCAGCTCGATGAGGCCGGTGTCTGCCAGCGGGTCGCCCTTGGCTTCGGCGGTGTGGACGGTACGCCGATGGTGTTTCCCGAACTCGTCTCGCAGCTCGTCGGTCACCGCATCACTGCGCAGGCCGCCCGAGAGATCGCCCACTCGGCCTCGTCGCGCTGCGAACCGGGCGATGACATCCATGCCACCGCTTCATTCCGCCGCCACCTGGCGGCGGTGCTGGGCGAACGGGTCTTGCTGAAGGCTGCCGAAAACGCTCGCGGTGCGAGCCACTGACCATGAACGATCTGAACAGACTTGTGAATATCCGCATTGCGGTCAACGGCCGCGAGCACCAGCGGGCCGTCGAGCCCCGCATGACGCTCGTTGATTTCCTTCGCGACGAACTCGGTCTGACCGGTACGCACGTCGGCTGTGAACACGGGGTCTGCGGCGCATGCACCGTGGTGTTCGACGGCGAGCCCGTGCGTTCCTGCTGCATGTTCGCCGTGCAGGCCGACGGTTCGTCCGTCACTACGGTCGAAGGTCTGGCGCCGGAGCGGGGAAAGCTGTCTCCGTTGCAGGACGCCTTCTGTGAGAAGCATGCGCTGCAATGCGGCTACTGCACGCCGGGCATGCTGGTCGCCTGCCAGTCGCTGATCGACAGGGTTCCGCATCCCACGGAGGCCCAGGTGCGCGAGGCAATCAGCGGCAACCTGTGCCGCTGCACGGGCTACAAGCAAATCATCGACGCAGTCCTTCATGCAACGACCCAGGATGCATCTCATGGCTGAAGCGCAATTCCGGTACATCGGCAAGCATCGCCGCGCGGTGGAGCACCGGCGATTCGTGCTGGGCCAGGGGCATTTCGCAGCGGATGTGAGGCGTCACGACACACTTCACGTGGCGATCATCGCCAGTCCGTATGCGAGCGCGCGCATCACAAAGATCGAGTCGAGCGCGGCGCTCGCAGTCCCCGGCGTGCATGCCGTGCTCACGGGCGAGGAGCTTTGCGCCGCGACGCTGCCGCTGCTGGTAGGGGTCGACGCGCCTCAGGTCGAGCGGTTCCCGCTTGCCACCGGCGTTGCACGTTATGCCGGCGAGTGGGTGGTTGCCGTCGTCGCGGAAACGCGTGCGCTCGCCGAAGACGCTGCGGAACTGGTGCACATCGACTACGACCCGCTGCCGGCGGTGGTCGACATGGAAAATGCGATCGAACCCGATTCCCCAATCGTGCATCCGAAGTTCGGCTCGAACACGATCTTCCGCCGCAAGTTCACCTGGGGAGCCGTGGCTGACGACTTCGCTCGGGCTCGCCACACGCTCAGCTACCGCGTGCGCTGGGCGCGCAGCGCGACCGTGCCGATCGAGACCTTCGGCGTCACCTGCGAGTGGAACGAGTCGCAACAGATCCTCGACGTATGGGCCTCGATCCAGATGCCCAAATTCCCCGATCAACTGGCCAAGGCACTCAAGCTGCCCGGCAACGCCGTGCGGGTGCACTTCGATGTGGATGTGGGCGGCAGCTACGGCGTCAAGCGCGGCATCAAACATGCCGTGCTCGCCGGCTACCTGGCGCGCAAGCTCGGGCGCCCCGTGCGGCTCATCGAGGATCGCCTGGAGAACATGCGCGGCGGCGACATGCAGGGCCCCGATCGCGCCTTCGACGTCACGATGGCGTTCGACGAGCAAGGCGTGATCCATTCGATGAAGATGCGGGCCATCGACGACATCGGCGCCTACTCCGGCCGTGCGCCGCTGCAGCTGGGCAAACCGGTGGGCGCCATCGTCGGTCCCTACCGCATCGCAAGCGTCGAGTACGAGGCAATCTCGGTATTGACCAACAAGACGCCGCAGGAAGCAGTCCGCGGTTTCGGTCAAGCGCCCACCAACTATGCCATCGAAACCGGAATGGAAAAGGTCGCGCGCTTCCTCGGGCTGGACCGCGTGGAACTGCGGCGTCGCAACCTGATCGGCAAGGACGAGTTCCCTTACCTGATCCCGAGCGGGACGACCTATGACTCCGGGGACTACGCCACCGTGCTGGACAAGGCCCTGGGCGTCGTTCCGATGGCGCAGCTGGAGCGCGAGCGCGACACGCTGCGCAGCCAGGGACTGCTGGCGGGCATCGGCGTGTCCACCTGCCTAGAGCCATCGGGGGGCAACTCTTCTTTCGAGCCGCTCTTCAATCCGAAGAACGAGACCACGACGTGGATGGATTCCTGCCTTGTGCGCATCGATCTGTCGGGCGCCGTCACGGCACTGATGGCGACGTCCACCTCGGGGCAGGCGCATGAAACGCTGGTCTCGACGGTGGTGGGCGAAGTCCTGCAGATCCACCCCGACAGCATCCGGGTGCTGCATGCCGACTCGCTGAGCGCGCTGCCGTCCAACAGCCCCGTGGGAAGCCGCATGGCCATCATGCTAGGCGGGGCCGCAGCCGGCGCCGCGAAGATTCTCAAGGCGAAGGTGCTCGCCATTGCCGCTCACAACCTGGGTGTCCCGCTCTCGTCGGTGGTTTATGAGGACGGTGCCGTGTTCGTGGCGGAGGAGCCGCAGCGGCGCCTGAGCTGGGATCAACTGGTCGAAATCGCTCACCGCAAGTACCACCAACTGCCACCCGGCATGGAACCCGGGTTGCAGGAGAAGTTCGTGTGGCAAGTTCCCACCGGCGGCAAGATGCCCACCGAGGATGGTCGGGTGCAGATGTACCCCTGCCATTCGTTCGAGAGCCATGTGGTCCTCGCGAGCGTCGATCCCCAGACCGGCAAGGTGAAGCTGCACCGCTATTCGGTAGGCCACGACTGCGGCGTGATGATCAGCCCCGACGTCGTTCATGGCATGACCTACGGCGGCGTCGCCCACGGCCTGGGCGCCGCACTGATGGAGAAGTTCACCTATTCCGACGATGGGCAGCTGCTGTCCGGCACGTTCATGGACTACCTCCTGCCCAGCTCGGAAGAGGTGCCGAATGTGACCATCGTCGATCACTGCACACCTTCGCCGCTGACGGAATTCGGCCAAAAAGGTTCCGGCGAGGCCGGCTACCTGGGCAGCGCCGCGGCGATTTCAGCGGCCGTCAACGACGCACTGGCTCCTATGGGCGCATCCATCGACGCACTGCCGATGACGCCGCAGGCCATCTGGACCGCCATCGAGCAGCGCAACAGCGGCAAAGCCGGAGAAAACCATGCAACTTGAATCCACACTTATTCCCGCCGGGGGCTTTCACGGGAAACTGGCGGTACACACCGCCGGACCTGTCGGCGCTCCGGCGGTCGTGCTCGGACACTCCATCCTGGCTTCCACAAAGATGTGGCGCGGCCAGATCGAAATGCTGCTTGAACTCGGGCTACGCGTCGTGAGTGTCGACACCCGTGGCCATGGCGCTTCGGACGAGCCGCCTCCGAAATGCAGCCTGGACGACCTGGTCGCCGACAACATCCGCGTGCTCGACGAGTTGGGCATCGCGCGGGCGCATTTCATCGGCGTATCGTTGGGCGGGATGGTGGCGCTCGGTCTCGGCATCCTTCACCCGGATCGCGTCGCCGGCCTGATCGTTTGCGACGCCCGCGCGGATGCGCCACCGGCATTTGCAGCTCCCTGGGACGAGCGGATTGCGATGGCGCAAGAGCATGGCACCGCCGCACTCGCAGACTCGACTGCCGAACGCTGGTTCGGTTCCGACTTCCTCGAACGCCGGCCGGAGCTCGCACGGGAGGTGAAGGAGATGATCGCCGGCACTTCCGTCGGTGGTTTCGCCGCTTGCGCGCGAGCCTTGCAAGGCCTGGACTACCTGAGCCGCGTCGGCCGCATCACGGCGCCCACGCAATGGATAGTCGGCGCCAACGACGGCGTCCTGCCGGACGCCATGCGGCACCTGCAATCACTCGTTTCCGGCTCGGCCCTCGACGTGATCGAAGGTGCCGGACATCTTCCAAATGTCGACCAGCCTGCTGCGTTCAACGCGGTCGTGTCGCGCCGGCTGCACTCTCTGACCGCTTAAGGACTGCCATGCAAATCACTGGAAGCCAATCCATCGCCGCGCCCCGCCATCAAGTCTGGGCGGCCCTCAACGACCCGGAGATTCTCAAGGGCAGCTTGCCAGGCTGTGAGTCGGTCGAGCGTGTCTCGCCTGAGCTCTTCCGTGTGGTCGTCGTGTCGGCCATCGGTCCTTTGCGGGCCAAGTTCAGGGGCGACCTGCGCCTGACTCAGGCGCAGCCGCCGCAATCATGCGTGATGGTGTTCGAGGGGCAGGGGGGGGCCGTGGGATTCGGCAAAGGACAGGCAACCGTCGAATTGCTCGACGTCGGCGGTGCGACCGAGCTGCGCTATTCGGCGCAGGCACAGGTCGGCGGCAAGCTCGCGCAGATCGGTTCACGGCTGATCGACAGCGTCGCGCGGAAGATGTCCGACGATTTCTTCGAGGCGTTCCGTAAGTTGGTGGTGCCTGCGCCGAGCCCTTCGATCACTGCCGAGGCTGGCACTGCAGCTTCCGTAAGCGCAGAGCGGAGCGGCTGGATTCCTGTGTGGATGTACTTCGCCGGGTCCGTAGTCGCGGCAATCGTTTTAAGCGGGGTGCTTCTCCGCTGAGACCGGTTGGCTACTCCAAATGAAAAGCTACTGAAGGAGACACTGGATGAAAGCCTTTCGAATACTTGCCGCAGTGGCTGCGGTGGTGGCCTCTGTCGCCGCCAACGCGGACACGTGGCCAAGCCGCCCTGTCAAGATTATCGCGCCGGCTCCGCCGGGCGGCCCCTATGACTATGTTGCGCGGGCGCTGGCAGATGGCTTGCAGCGGGCGTTGGGCCAACCGTTCGTGGTGGAGAACCGCGCCGGGGCAGGCGGCACCATCGGTGTGGATGCAGCGGCGAAGTCCGCCGCCGACGGCTATACGCTGGTGGTGGGCTCTACCGGGCCGATGTCGGTGGCCCCAGGCATGTTCCGAAAACTGCGCTACGACCCAGAAAAAGACTTCGCTCCCGTGGCCAGGCTCGTGAAGATGCCCGGCTACCTCGTCGTTCACCCCAGCCTCGGCGTCGACAACGTGAAGGATTTTCTCGCGAAGGTTCGGGCCGATCCGGGCAAGTTCTCGTACGCGTCGACGGGAAACGGGTTCTCGCAGCACACCAACATGGAGTTGCTGAAGAACATGGCCAACCTGTTTGTCGTGCCGATCACTTATCGCGGCAGCGGTCCGGCGGTGACGGATCTCCTCGGCGGCCAGGTGCAGATGATGATGGAACTCGGTCCGGTCGTGATCCCGCACGTCAAGGCAGGACGATTGAAGGTACTGGCTGCGAGTACCGCGACACGAACCGAGGCCATGCCTGAAGTGCCGACGTTGAACGAGAGCGGTGTCAAAGGCTTCGACGCGTATACCTGGTTCGCGCTGTATGCGCCTGCCGGCACGCCGGCCGACATTGTGCAGAAGCTGCACGCCGAGACAGCAAAGGTGCTGAATCAATCCGAGCTGAAATCACGCCTCGCTTCGCAAGGCGCCGAAGTGGCGCTGACCACGCCGGCGGAACTGGCCGCGTTCCAAGCCGCCGAAACGAAGAAGTGGACGTCGGTGATTCAGCGTGCCGGCATCCTTCCCGAATAGCCATGCAAGGTCCGCTCATGGGCATCCGGGTTGTCGAGATAGCCGCCATCGGGCCGGCGCCTTTCGGCGCGATGCTGCTGGCCGACATGGGTGCGGACGTGATCCGCATCGAGCGCAAGGGCGAGCGGCCGCGTGCAGGATCTGGAACGGCGGATGTCCTGCAACGGGGTCGCAGGTCGATCGCGCTCGACCTGAAGCAGCCGGGCGCCGCCTCGGTGGTTCTCAAACTTGTTGAGCAGTCCCACATGTTGATCGAGGGCTTCCGGCCCGGCGTGATGGAGCGCCTTGGCTTGGGGCCGGACACCTGCCTGGCTCGAAATCCTGCCCTCGTCTACGGGAGAGTGACGGGCTGGGGCCAGCAAGGACCGTTGGCCCAACGTGCCGGTCACGACATCGATTTCATGGCCATCTCCGGCGCGCTGCATGGCATGGGAGATGCGGACCGGCCGCCGATGCCACCGTTGAACCTTGTAGGAGACTTCGGTGGCGGCGGCATGCTCCTCGCCTTCGGCATGGCGTGCGCGCTGATCGAAGCTCAGCGCAGCGGCCGCGGGCAGGTGGTGGATGCGGCGATGAGCGATGGGTCGGCACTGCTCATGAGCATGCTGTACGGATACCTGGCCATGGGGCGATGGAAGGCGAAGCGCGGTGCGAACTTCCTCGACGGCAGCTCGCCGTTCTATCGGTGCTATCAGTGCGCCGACGGCAAGTGGCTGGCGGTCGGCGCAGTCGAGGCGAACTTCTATCGCGAGCTGTTAAGCCGCTGCAGCCTGCCCGAAGCTTTGCTTGTCAGCCAATGGGATGAACCGAGTTGGCCGCAGACCCGACGACTGTTTGAAGAGACCTTTCTCACGCGGGCGCGAGACGATTGGTGCGAGCTGCTCGTTGGTGTCGATACGTGCGTAGCACCGGTGCTGGACATGCACGAGGCGCCGGCGTTCGCGCACAACGTGGCACGGGGCACCTTCGTAGAGATCGACGGTGTCACGCAGCCCGCCCCCGCGCCGAGAATGAGCGTGACGCCCGGGCGAGCCGGACACATCGCATCGCCGGGTGAACACACACGGTCCATTCTTTCCGACCTTGGGCTTAGCGACGTGGAGATCGAAAGGCTTCAGGCTGAGGGGGTCTGCTGAGGCGAGGCGTTCGCAGGTCCGCTTTGGGCGGCGCCGTTTGCTGTGGGCGAGTGTGGTTGCAACAGCGTCGGTGCGCTGCGGCGCGTTAGCTGACCACGCAAGGTCGCGAGCAACTCGTGAGCCCGGCTGGGGCTTCGTGAGGAATCCTCGTTTGCCGGATGCGTCTGCCCGGGGACAAACTGTCTTGGAGTTCCTGCGCGCAGGCATCCAACAACAACCTGAGACGTATCCCAT
>Ga0307411_10000419_pt1 | contig 14481 bp, 11 predicted proteins | sample DK1Ometagenome_2_FD_203712 | JGI IMG/M metagenome (GOLD analysis project Ga0307411, IMG submission 203712) | Maize rhizosphere microbial communities from greenhouse at UC Davis, California, United States - DK15-O-1 | ecosystem: Host-associated > Plants > Roots > Rhizosphere > Soil | place: USA...
GCAGCGGTTGCTCTCGGTGCTGCAGCAAAAGCGCTGGCGCAGGCCATCACACCGGCCACGACGATGGTGATGGGTACCGCCCGGAACTTCGAATCTGCCGACACCCGCTTCAGATCGCGCCTTCGCACCGAAGGCGCGCGATGTCGTCGGCGGTGTAACCGAGGTCGCCGAGAATTTCGTCCGTATGCTGCCCGAGTTGCGGCGGCGGCCCGTCGATATCGGGATCGCCGCCACTCAGCTTGAACCCTGCGCGCGTCACGGCGATCGTGCGGTCGATGCCCGGCACGTCCCTCATCGTGCGCAGAAGCGCGCGCTCCGCGATCTGCTCGTTGGCGAGCGCTTCGGGAACCGACAGGATCCGGCCCGCAGGAATGCCGATCCGGTTCAGGATCGTTGCCCACTCGGCGGCCGGCTTGCTTTGCAGCGCTTCCTCGAGCGCCTCGTTGAGCTCGTCGCGATGGCGCTTGCGCGCTTCCCGCTGCGCGAACCGGGGATCGGCGAGCCACTCCTTGCGTCCGACGGCCGCGGCCAGCGCCTCGAACTGCTCCTGCTTGTTCGCCGCGATGTTGACGAGTCCGCTCCCCGTCGCGAACGCTCCGGACGGTGCGGCCGTGAAGTTGTCGTTGCCCATCGGCACGGGCTCCTGCCCGGCGATCAGGTAATTCGACACGACCCAGCCCATCGCGCCGAGCATGCAGTCGAGCATCGACACGTCGATGAACGCGCCCTCGCCCGTCCCTGCGCGCCGCACGAGTGCCGAGGCAATCGCGAACGCGGCGGCGAGGCCGCCAAGCGTGTCGGCAACCGGGTAGCCGACGCGCATCGGCGCGCAACGCGCATCGCCGGTGACGCTCATCACGCCGCCGAGTCCCTGGATGATCTGATCGTACGCGGGCGCATCGCGCATCGGGCCCGTTTGCCCGAAGCCCGATATCGCGCAATACACGAGCGACGGATTGACCTTGGCGAGCGCCTCGTGCCCGACACCCAGGCGATCCATGACGCCCGGCCGGAAGTTCTCGACCAGCACATCCGCGCTTCGCGCGAGATCGCGCAGGATCTTGCGGCCGCCTTCGGTCTTGAGATTCGCCGTGACCGATTTCTTGCCGCCGTTTTGCGCGAGGAACGAGGCGCCCATCAACTTCGCGTTGAGCGCCTCATCGGCGCCCAACTGGCGCGCAAGGTCACCGGTGTCGGGCATCTCCACCTTGATGACATCCGCGCCAAGCTGGCCGAGCTGGTAGGCGCAAAACGGTCCCGAAAGGACGTTGGTGAGATCCAGCACGCGTATCCCGGCGAGCGGCCGGCGATCGCCTGGTATGGACAACCGCGCACCGCCGGCTGGCGCCGCCGCCGATGACGCGGAATTGTCCGCACTGCCGAAGGGAGGCATCGAAGGGGTCAACGGCGAATGAACGGATTGGGCACGTCCAGATCCGTCGAAATCCACACGCATTTCGTCTCGACGTACTCGCGGATCGCATCGATACCGGACTCACGGCCGATCCCCGAATCCTTGTAGCCGCCGAACGGGCTGGTAAAGCTCGTCGCGCGGTAGTTGTTGACCCAGACCGTTCCGGCCTTCAGCTTGTCGGTCACGAGCATTGCGCGACGCAGATCGCGCGTCCACACGGCCGCCGCGAGTCCGAACCGGATGTCGTTGCCAATGCGAATCGCGTCCTGCTCGTCTGCGAATGGAATCACCGCGAGCACCGGACCGAAAATCTCTTCCTGAGCGATGCGCATGTCGTTGCGCACGCCGGTGAAAATCGTCGGCTCGACGAACCAGCCGGCGCCGAGATCGCCGCGCACGCCGCCGCCCAGCACGCAGGTGGCGCCTTCGCGCTTGCCGAGCTCGATGTAGCTCACGATCTTCTCGAACTGCGGCCGCGTGGCGATCGGTCCCATTTGCGTGTCCGGCAGCGCCGGATCGCCGAGCTTCACGCTGCGCATGAAATCGACCAGCATTTCGACGAACCGGTCGTGAATCGACTGCTGCACCAGAAGCCGCGATCCTGCCTGGCAGCTCTGCCCCGACGCGGCGAAGATGCCCGAGACGACGCCCTTCACCGCCTGCGCGAGGTCGGCATCGTCGAACACGATGTTGGGCGACTTGCCACCGAGCTCGAGCGTCACGGTTTTCAGGCCCCGCGCCGCCAGCTCGTAGATCCTGCGTCCCGCGGCGTCGCCGCCGGTGAAGCCGACGTGCGCGACATCGGGATGCGTCACCAGCGCTTCGCCGACTTCCGGCCCAAGCCCCGTGACGACATTGAGCACGCCATCCGGCAAGCCGGCCTCGCTGGCGATGCGCGCGAATTCCAGCATCGACGCCGACGTGTATTCGGAAGGCTTGACGACCGCGGTGCAGCCGGCGGCGAGCGCCGGCGCGAGCTTCCAGCTCGTGAGGGTCAATGGCGAGTTCCACGGCGTGATGATCGCGACGACGCCCTTCGGCTCGTATTTCGTATAGGCGAACACGCCTTTCTTGTCGGTGGGAATGACTGCGCTCTGGATCTTGTCCGCGAGGCCCGCGTAGTACTTGAAGTAATCGCCCATGTAGCGCACCTGGGCGGTGACTTCGCTGGCGAGCTTGCCGTTGTCGCGCCGCTCGACCTCGGCAAGACGCCCGGCGTTGGCCGTGACTGCATCGGCGAGCCGCCAGAGCAGGCGGCCGCGCTCGCTTGCCGTCAGTGCCGGCCACGGCCCGTCGCGAAACGCGCGCACCGCCGCGCTCACGGCGTTCGCGACGTCGTCGGGGCTTCCCCGCGCGATACGCGCCCATGCACGCCCGGTGAACGGATCCTCCGTGAGCATGTGCTCGCCGGACGAAGGCGCGGCGGACTTGCCGTCGATGTAATGGCCGTACGCCGGCAGTGCCCCGGCATGCGGCGACGCAACGCTTGTCATGAGGGCGTCGAGAGTTTCGCTGTGCGCAACATGATTCTATAATTCCGGCACCGGGTCAACCCGACAGCCGCGCGCACGGCAGCCTGTTTTGGCATACTGGCGCGCCCTCAGAGCGAACGAAAGGACAGGTATGAGCGGGACGGTTGGGGTTGCGGCGGTCGAGCGTGCATTGACGATTCTCGATGTGTTCACCGATCGGGATCCGCAGCTCAGCCTCGCCGATCTCGCGAAACGCACGAAGATGTACAAGAGCACGCTGTTGCGGCTCGCGCGCTCGCTCGAGAACTTCGGCTACCTGGTCCGCGACGACGACGGCACGTACCGGCTCGGGTCCAAGCTGCTGCAGCTGGGCTCCCTCTACCAGCGGCACCTGCACACGGCGGACATCGTGCCCGATGTCCTGCGCTCGCTGGTCGACGACGTCAAGGAGGGCGCCTCGTTCTACGTTCCCGACGGCGACCGGCGGCTGTGCCTGCACCGCGTCGACTCGCGGCGGTCGGTGCGCGATTCGGTGCACGAGGGCGACCGGCTGCCGCTCAACGTCGGCGCTGCCGGCCACGTCATTCGCGCATTCAGCGGCGGCAGCGGGCCCGGCTACGAGAAAGTGCGGCGCGAGCTGCACGCCGCCTCCTTCGGCGAGCGCGACCCCGAAGTCGCCGCAATCGCATGTCCGGTGTTCGGCCTCAACCAGCGGCTCATCGGCGCACTCGCGGTATCAGGGCCGCGCTACCGGATGGAGGCAACCGGCGTCGCCCCCATCCTGCGCGTCCTGCTGCAGCATGCGAGCCAGCTGACGAAGGCGTTCGGAGGCGACACCGACATTTTCGCTGCGGCGCCGGGCGCGCGGCAACGGGCGCCCAAGCGTCCCGCACGCGCCCGGTCGCTCGGAGCCCCCGGTCCGCGCAGATGACGACGGACCCGCGACGCCGGCGCTCGCGAACGGATGTCGGCGGGACTGTTCCAGTGTTCAGAACCATGTTCTAATCCGCGCTGCATCGGCAACCGCATCCCGCAGCGCCGGATCCCCACCCGAATCGGGCGCCGGCATCGCGCCCACCACTCGCAGGAGGAACCCATGACCTCGCGCATCGACCGTCGTACCGTGTTGAAGTCCGGCGCCGCGCTCGCCGCAGCGGCGTTCACGCCGGCCTTCGCCCAGAGCAAGCCCAACATCCGCTTCGCCGCCGTGTTCTCCGACAAGGACATCCGCGCGGACATGATCAAAATGTTCGCGAAGGACATCGAGGCGGACTTCAACATCGAGCCGTACTACAACGGGTCACTCTACAAGCAGGGCACGGAGCTCGTCGCGCTGCAGCGCGACAACCTCGAAATGGGCAACATCGCACCGCAGGACATCTCGAAGCAGGTCCCGGCCTGGTCGATCCTGACGTCGGCGTACCTGTTCCGGGACGCTCACCACCTGAACGCGTTCTTCGCGAGCGACCTCGGAACGCAGATGAAGAAAATGGCCGAGGACCAGCTCAAGGTGAAGATTCTCGGGCCGACGTTCTTCGGCACGCGCCAGGTTGGCCTCAAGCCGAAGAAAAAGATCAACACGCCGGCCGACATGGCCGGGATCAAGCTGCGGATGCCGGGCGGAGAGGCGTGGCAGCTGCTCGGTCGCTCGCTCGGGGCGAATCCGACGCCGATGGCCTACGCCGAGGTGTACACGGGGTTGCAGACAGGCGCCATCGACGGGCAGGACAATCCGCTCCCGAACGTCCAGAACATGAAGTTCTACGAGGTGATGACGCAGATCGTGCTGACGTCGCACCTCGTCGGCTTCGATCTGCTCACGCTCAACCAGAAGACGTGGTCCGGCATGTCGCCGGCGAAGCAGAAGACCTTCCAGGCGGCCGCCGACAAGGCGATCAACTGGAGCGCCGAGCAGCACCTGAAGCGCGAAGCCGAGCTTGCCGAGAGCTTCAAGAAGCAGGGACTCGACGTCTACGTCCCGGACATCGGCGCATTCCGCACCTACGCGCAGAAGGTCTACATGGCGTCCGATGAAGCGAAGGACTGGCCGAAGGGCATGCTGGAGCAGATTGCCGCGGTGAAGTGATGCGCGCAGTCGGTGCCTGGCTGCGGCGGCGGGCGGAGAACGTCGCCGCAGCCATGATCGGGGTGATGTTCGTCGCGTTCATCATCCAGATCGTCTTCCGGTACCTGTTCAACTTTCCCATCGGCTGGACGTCGGAGCTCACGGTCATCATGTGGCTCTGGCTGGTGCTCTGGGGCGCCGCGTTCGTCGTCCGGGAAAGCGACGAAATTCGCTTCGACCTCCTGAGCGGCGCGATGGGCAGGCGCACCCGCATCGCGATGGGCATCATCACCGCGGTGGCACTGGTCGTGCTTTACGCGGCGTCGTTTCCCGCGACGTGGAAGTACGTGACCTTCATGAAGGTCGAGCGGACCGCCTACCTCGGCATCCGGTTCGACTGGCTGTTCTCGATCTATCTCGCGTTCGCCGTCGCCGTGATCGTGCGCTACCTGTGGATCCTGTCGCACCTGCTGCGCGGTGAGGAACCGGAACAGGCCGACCTGACCAAGTCGAGCTCCGGGTTGTGAATCCGACGAGCCCGTTCTCGCTCGCCACGCTGACGATCGTCGTCCTCTCGCTGTTCGGCCTGCCGATCGGGCACGCGATGATCGCGGGCTCGGTGCTCTACCTGTGGATGGCCGGCCTCGACATGGGAACGGCGGCCGAGCAGTTGCTGAACGGCATGTATACGAGCTACGTGCTGCTCGCGATCCCACTGTTCATCCTGGCCGCCGAATTCATGAACAGCGGCAGCATCATGGATCGGCTGCTCCGGTTCTGCAACGCGCTGGTCGGGCGCTGGCGCGGCGGCCTCGCGCACGTCAACGTCGTGCAGAGCATCATCTTCGCCGGCATGTCGGGGTCCGCGCTCGCGGACGCCGCGGGCAGCGGCCGGATCATGCAGATCCTGATGACGAAGGACAACCGGTACACGCCGGCCTTCGCCGCCGCGCTGACGGCGGCGTCGTCGGTGATCGGCCCGATCATTCCGCCGTCGATACCGCTCGTCATTTATGCGCTGGTCTCCGATACGTCGATCGGCTACCTGTTTCTCGGCGGCGTCATCCCGGGCCTGCTGCTCGGCATCGCGCAGATGGCGCTGATCGCGTACACGGCCCGGCGCCGCAACTTTCCGGTCGAGCCGCCGGTGCCGGTGCGCGAGCTGCCGCGGATAGCCTGGCAAGCGTTCCCCGCGCTGATGATGCCCGTCATCCTGCTCGGGCTGATGTACAGCGGCGTCACCACACCCACCGAGGCGGCCGCGGCCGCAGCCTTCTATGCGTTGCTCGTCTCGGCGCTGGTCTACCGGAGCATCGGGTGGCGCGACTTGCACCACTCGCTGATGAACAGCGCGCGGATGACGATCTCGATCGGCATGCTGATCGCCGGGGCGATCGTGTTCAACTACGTGATCACGGTGGAGAACATCCCGAGGACGATCAGCGCGGTGCTGAAGGCCTACGAGCTCTCGCCAGTCACGTTCCTGCTGCTCGCGAACCTGCTGCTGCTCCTGCTCGGATGCTTTCTCGAAGGCACGACGATCCTGCTGATCATCGTCCCGGTGATGCTGCCGACGGCGCAGGCGCTGGGCATCGATCCGGTGCACTTCGGCGTCGTCGCCGTCGTGAACATCATGATCGGCCTGATCACGCCGCCGTACGGCCTGCTGCTCTTCATGATGGTGAAGATCGCCGACGTGCCGCTCAAGGACCTCGTGCGGGACATCCTGCCATTCCTCGGCGTGATGATCGCCGCGCTGGCGCTGATCACGTTCGTGCCCGAGCTCGTGCTGTTTCTCCCGCGGCTGTTCGGATACCAGGGCTAGCGCGTCCGGGAACCCGCCGCGAGGCCAGGCTCGCCGGACGATGCTTGCGCGATCAGGCGTGCACGGCGCCGGTGCTCACGTGGTCCACCTTCTTCCCCGGCGAATAGATGTCCATGATGTTCCAGTGCCCCGCGGTCGGCACGGGCTCGTTCTGCATCACGACGTCGATCACGAACGGCCGCCTCGCGGCGATCGCGCGTTCGAGCGCCGGCCTGAACTCCGCCGCCGAGCCGATCTTGACGCCATCGACGCCGTACGCCCGGGCGACCGCCGCGTAGTCCGGTGAATAGGGCTTGCCGTCCTTTTCGAAAACGGTGCCGTACGTCGTGCCGTAGTGCGCCTTCTCGAGCCCCGCGATCGTCCCGAACGCGTAGTTGTTCATGACGACCCAGACGACGGCGATGTCCTCTTCGAACGCCGTCGCGAGCATCGCGGGATTCTGGCCGAAACCGCCGTCGCCGACGAGCGCGACGACGACGCGGTCGGGTCGCGCGAGCTTCGCGCCGAGTGCCGCCGGTGCGCCGAATCCCATCGTGGCGTAGCCGCCCGGCGTAAAGATCGTTCCCGGCTCGAGAATCGGAAACTGCTGGCCGACGCCGTTCTTGTTCCAGCCGACGTCCGTCGTGATGAGCGCGTCGCGCGGAAGCGCGGCGCGAACGTCCGCGAGGATGCGCTCCGGCCGCATCGGATAGGCGTCGCTCTCCGCGTGTTTCCGGTTCGATTGCACGAACGCATCGCGTGCGGACTCGATTGCGCGCGCCACCGCCGGACGGCGAACGCCATCGGGAACGATCGCGCGGGCGACCCGGTAAAGCACCGTCAATGCTTCGCGGACGTCGGAAACCGCGCCGATGTCGACCGGATAATTGCGGCCGATCTCGGCGGGGTCGATGTCGACGTGGATCAGCTTGGTCGGTGGAAAGTTGAACGTGTATTCGCGCTCCCACGAGCTGCAGTCGGCTTCGGAGAACCGGGTGCCGAGCGCCAGGATCAGGTCCGCGCCGCGCGTCTGCTCGTTGATGAACTTCGTGCCCCAGAAGCCCGTCATGCCGAGCACGAACGGGTGATCGTCGGGAAGCGCGCCCTTGCCCATCAGCGTGTGGGCGACCGGAATCTGCAGATGATCGACGAACGCGCGAAGCTCCGCCGTGGCGCCGGCGAGCATGATTCCGCCGCCCACGTACAGCAGCGGGCGCTTCGCGGCCAGCAGCCTGTCGACGATTTCGCGCGCCGTCTCGTCGTCGATCGATGGCTTGCGCAGCGCCTTGGCGTTGTGGCGCAGGCGATCGAACAGCGCGACGTCGATCTCCTTCGAGAAGATGTCCATCGGGACGTCCACGAGAACCGGGCCGGGACGCCCGCTTTCGGCGAGCGCGAACGCCTTCTCGAGGATCTCGGGCAACAGATCCGGGCGGTCGACGCGCCAGGCGCGCTTGACGAAAGGCCGGTAGATTTCGTACTGCGCGGCATCCGCGTGCAGGTTCACTTCCTGATGCGGATGCTTGCCGTGATAGTGCGTCGGCACGTCGCCGGCGATGACGACCATCGGCACCGAGTCCAGCGCCGCATTGGCGACGCCCGTCGATGCATTCGTCAGCCCGGGGCCGAGATGCGAGAGCACGACCGAAGCGCGGTTCGTGCAGCGCGCGTAGCCGTCCGCCATATGCGCTGCGATCTGCTCGTGGCGCACGTTGACGAACTTGATCGTGCTCTTCTCGAGCGCGGCGAGCACCGCGATGTTCGTATGCCCGCAAAGCCCGAACACGTGCGAGATGCCGCGGGCCTCCAGGTACTTCACCAGCTGATGGGAAACGAGGTCCTTCACCATTTCGAATCTCCTCGCCGCGCCAGGCGCGGCTGTCGGTTTATCCGCCAACGTCCCTGCCCGTCGGCGGAGTCGATTTTTCGTCGATGGCGTCGGCCTCGCGAGGCGGCACGTCGCGACGCGCCGGCCCGCTGTAGCGATACGGAATTTCGCGCGGCATCGGTCCCATGATCCGCGCGCCCCGCTGTTTCTGCTCCCAGGCGTGCGCGAGGATGCCCACGGCGCGCGACAGCACGAAGAGCCCGCGCCCAAGCTCCGGCTCGAAGCCCAGCTCGCTGAACACGACCGCGGTGACGCCGTCGATGTTCATCGGCACGTGGCGTTTCGTACGGGCCGCGAGCGCACTTTCGACCGCCTGGCCGATGCTCGAATAGCGGCCGGATACGATGCCGGCGCGACGCGCCTGCTCGACCTGCGCGAGCAACGGGGCTGTGCGCGGATCGATCGGGTGGAAGCGGTGGCCGAATCCGGGAACCATCTTGTCGCCCGCCGCGCGCCGGCGCTCGATCACGCGCGCTGCCGCCTCGGCGAGATCACCGTTCGGCCCGGCTTCCTCCTCGACTTCGCGATAGAGCGCCATGCACTGCTGGCCGGCGCCGCCATGCACGTCGTCGAGCACGTTGATGGCGGACGCCATCGCGCCGTTCAGCGGCAGGCCGCACGTGACCGCCATCCGCGAGATCGCGATCGACGGGGCCTGCGGTCCGTGATCGACACTGGGAACGAGCGCGGCCTCGAGAAGGTCCGCCTGCGCGCGCGCGGGGAGCTCGCCGCGCAGCATCAGCCAGATCATCTCCACGAAGCCCACACGGCCGATCAGCTGCTCGATCGGATAGCCGCGGATCGCGATCCTGCCGGGGTGGATGTCGATGATCGACGTGTCCCACCACGCGCTGCAACTTGCGAGAAGTTCGTCTGCGCTCTTCGGGGTCATGGGCGCGGACGCCGTCCTGGACCTGGTCCGCTACGGAGAAGCGCCAATATAGAACATCATTCTGCCGGCCGCAACAGCGGCTGCCAACAGGACGCCGGCTAGCCGGAGGAGGCGCCGAAGCCTGTTCGTGCGGCTCGCTGCCCGGAATTCGCGAACGTGGGGCATGTCTGACCCTTCAGCTTTCCGGACGTCGCGGATTTTCTTCCCGCGCCGTTGCCGAGGCAATTCCGGAGCGACTCATCGATCCACGGTCACCCGTGAATAGACGACGTGCGTGACATCGCTCGGAACATGCGGCAAATCGACCGCGCTCGCGATCACGACGAGGATACCGCCGAGCAACACGGCGAGGTTCCAGAAGGTATCCTTGTTGGCGCGGTCGTTCCAGCGGTCATCGTGCGTCTTTTTCATGCGATTTCCTTTCGTCCGTCGGGGGCTTCATCGATCAGCACTGCTTGCCGGGCGTATGTTCCGGGGCGAGGAAGGCGTCGTCCTTTGGCGCGCTGAAACGCGTCCTGAAACGTTCTGAAACAGCCGCTACGACGAGGAACGCTACGAGGAATCGCTTGCAGGACGTCTACCGCTTCGGAGACTTCGAAGTCCGCCGCGTCGAGCGTGAATTGCGGGTGGGCGGGGAATCCGCGGGCATCGGCTCGCGCGCGTTCGACGTGCTGCTCGCACTGCTCGACCATCGCGATCGGGTGGTGAGCAAGAACGAGCTGCTCGACCTCGTCTGGCCCGGACTGGTCGTCGAAGAGAACAATCTGCAGGCCCAGGTTTCGGCGCTGCGCAAGCTCCTCGGACCGAAGGCGATCGCCACGATTCCGGGTCGCGGCTATCGTTTCGCGCTGCCGCTCGCGGACGGAGGCGCCGATCAGGCGCCGGCCGCCGTGCGGGGCGACGCGGTGGCTTCCAGCGCGCGGACGAACCTGCCTGCCGCGGACGAAATGCCGTTCGGTCGCGATGCCGACATGGCGGCCGTCACCCAATTGCTGCGGGAGCATCGGCTCGTCACCGTCGTCGGTGCCGGCGGCATCGGCAAGACCCGGCTCGCGCAGGAGGCCGCCCGCAGGCAGATCGATGCGCATGCCAGCGGCGTGTGGTGGGTGGACCTGGCGGCGCTGTCCAACCCCGACGGGATCGTTCCCGCGATCGTGAACGCCGCGCGCCTCCAACTGGAAGAAGGCGATCCGGTCGCTGAGCTCGCCAAGGCGCTCGCTCACCGGAGCACGCTGCTGGTGTTCGACAATTGCGAACATCTCGCGGCCGACGTGGCGCGCGTCGTACAGGTAGCGCTCGACGGTGCGACCGGCCTGCGCGTCCTGGCGACGTCGCAGGAGCCGCTGAAGACACCGGGGGAGTACGCCTACAGGCTCGATGCGCTCGCGGTTCCACCACCCGGGACATCGCTCGAAGTCGCCCGAACGTTCGGCGCGATCCAGTTGCTCGAGCAGCGCGCCAAGGCCGTGGACCGGCTGTTTTCACTGAACGAGTCCACGATCGCCGGCGCAATCGAGCTGTGCCGGCATCTCGACGGCATCGCGCTCGCCATCGAGATGGCAGCCGTCCGCTTGCCGCTGCTTGGATTGGAAGCCTTGGAGGCGCGGCTCGCCGAACGGCTGAAGCTCCTGCGCAGCGCGAGCCGATTGATGCCGGCGCGGCACCAGACGCTGCGCGCAACGCTCGATTGGAGTCACTCGCTGCTCGATGCGGATGAGCAGGCGGTGCTGCGCCGACTATCGGTGTTCGCGGGAAGCTTTCGCCTCGACATGGCGCAACGCATCGCATCTTCCGACGCGCTCGACGAATGGACGGTGCTCGACGCGCTGACGGCGCTGATCGAAAAATCGCTGGTTCACGTGGAGCGCAGCGAGCCTCCGCGCTATCGGCTGCTGGAAACGACCCGGCTCTATGCGGCGGAAAAGCTGCGGGAGCACGCGGAGGCGACCGTCACGCTGGAGCGTCACAGCGAGGCATCGGCTGCGCTCGCCGACGAATCGAACGAAGCGTACTGGGCGCTTGGCGACAAGCCCTGGCTCACCCGCTATGCAGCGGACTACGACGATTTGCAGGCCGCGTTCGACCGCGCCAGCGAGGCGCGGCAGGCCGACGTCGCGGCTTCGACCGGCGAGGCATTGTTCAATCTCGACCGGATGCGCGGACTCGTGGCGCCGCTGCGCAAGCGGGCAGGGTCGGCGCATGCGTTGCTTGCTCTTGGCGATGCCCGTACACAGGCGCGCTTGTGGAATTGCATTGCGCGCTTCCTTGCGAGCACGGCCGAGTTGCCTCTCGTGCTCACCGCTCCGGAGCGCGTCGCAGCGTGGCGGCGCGTCGGCGACAAGCACCAGATCTACCTGGCGCTGGGGACGCTCTCCATCGCGTGTGTTCGCGCGGGCGACTGGGTTGCCGCCGAGCGCACGCTCGATGAAGCGCATGCGCTCGAAGATGAAACGTTTCCACGGCGCTTGCTGGCCGAGCTTGCCGGCGATCGGATCGGTCTCGGCAACTATCGCAAGGATGCGACCGCCTATCGCAAAAGCCTCCGCGAGACGATGCGCCTGGGCGAGGAAGTCGGCGCCGAAGCGCTCGTTTCGGTGTGCCGGCGATCGCTGGCCGATGCGGCCCTGATGGCAGGTGACGTTGCGGAAGCGATTGCGCTTGGCCGCGCTGCCGTCGCAGACCCGCGCGTGCGCGATCGGCCGCGGTCGCTGGCTGTCGCCTTGTCCAACCTCAACGCCGCGCTGCTGATGGCGGGCGAATTGGCGGCGGCGCGCTTGGCGGCAACGGAAGCGTTGCCGCTCGCCTGGCAGGCCGGCATCGTGCACTATTTTTTCGACCACGTTGCGCTATACGCCGCGCGTACCGGTCGAGTCACGCAGGCCGCGCAGTTGGTCGGCTTCGCGAACAGGATTTACGCCGCGGCCAAGGAACCGCGGCAGCCCAACGAAGCGCGCTCGATGGAGCAAGCGGAGGCAGCCGCCGTTTCGATTCTCGGTGCGGATGAATACGACCGGATGCGCGCGGCAGGCGAGGTGTTGAGCGACGAACAGGCGCAGGCGCTTGCGCGAGCCGTTTTGGCGGCGCAACCGAAATGAACCAGGCCGCCTCGAGCAGCCGGGGCCGTCGTTCAGTTTGCGTCGTGGAAGATGATTCCCAGGGTGTTGCGATGTCCGGAGCGTATCTCGCTGACCCCGTGGCGCATGCTCACTCGGTAGAAGCCGCGCGTGCCGCGCACGGGGCGATGGTGAACCGCGAACACCACCGCGTCGCCCTGGCGGAGCTCGACGACCTGTGCGCGCGTCTGCATGCGCGGGCGCTGCTCGGCGAGGACGAACTCGCCGCCACGGAAATCGCGTCCCGGCTCTGCCAGCAATACCGCGACCTGCAACGGGAAGACATGTTCTCCGTAGAGATCCTGGTGCAAGCAGTTGTAATCGTCGGGACCGTATTGCAGCAGTAGCGGCGTTGGACGGCGCTGTCCGGCTCCATGGCAGCCCCGGATGAAGGCCGCATGCGTCGGTGGGAACCGGACCTCGCTGTCGAGCACCTGGTTCCACCGATTGGCGAGCGGCACCAGATGCGGGTAGATCGCCGCACGCAAGGCGGCGACGACAGGCGGCAGCGGATAGCGAAAGTACTTGTACTCGCCACGGCCGTATCCGTGGTGTGCCATCACGACTCGACTGCGAAACGCGGACTCATCCGCGTAAAGCGCCGCCAGCGCCACGCACTCGTCCGGCGTCAGCAGGCGCTCGACCACGCCGTTGCCGCGAGCGTCGAGCGCGTTGATGAGCTCTTCCCAATCGATGGCGGCGACACGCGCAGCGACGATGTCGGCTTCGCCAGTCAGCAGGTCAACGTCGACGCGCGCATTCATCGCTTTGCCTCGCGATCGAGCAGCACCTGCTTGCGTTGCACGCCCCAGCGGTACCCCGACAGATTGCCGTCCTGACGCACGACCCGATGGCACGGGATCGCCACTGCGAGCGGGTTTGCACCGCAGGCCTGCGCGACCGCACGCACCGATTTTGGTGCACCAATGCGCTCGGCGATCTCGGCGTAGCTTGCGGTGCTGCCCGGCGGAATCTCGCGCAAGGCCTCCCAGACGCGGTGCTGGAACGCCGTGCCGCGCACGTCGAGTGGAAGGTCGAGCCCGATACCAGGCGCCTCGATCAAACCGACCACTTGCGCCACCAGCGAAGCAAACCTGGTGTCGTCACCGATCAGGCGCGCCTGCGGGAACCGATCCTGCAACTCACGCGCGAGTGTTTCCGGGTTATCACCGAGCGAAATCGCGCAGATGCCGCGTGGGCTGCGCGCGACCAGGATCGAGCCGAGCGAGCATTCGCCGATCGCAAAGTAGATCTCGGTGTTGGCGCCGCCGGAACGATAGGTGGTCGGCGTCATGCCGAGCAGTGTGCCGGACTTTTCATAGAAGCGACTGCTGGCGTTGTAGCCGGCGCCGAAGATCGCATCGGTGATCGAAGTGTCGCGCTGCAATTCCGTTCGGACGCGTTTCACCCGGTGCGCCGCAGCGTAGGCACGCGGCGTGATACCGGTCACTTCCTTGAAGACCCGATGCAGGTGGAACGCACTCAGCCCGGCATGCCGTGCAAGTCTGTCCAGCGTCGGCGGTGTATCGGCATTCTCGATGAACCGGCACAGCGCCGCGACCACTTCGGCGTTCAGCTCCGGGCGCGACGGTTGATTCGGCCTGCAGCGCTTGCACGGGCGGAAGCCGGCGCGCTCGGCGTCGCCCGCAGTCGGATAAAAGGCTACGTTTTCCGGACGCGCGGCACGCGCCGCGCAGGACGGTTTGCAATAGACGCCGGTTGTCCTGACTGCATAGAAGAACTTCCCGTCGGCGCTCGAATCGCGTGCTGCCACGGCCCGCCAGCGCCGATCGCTGACGGTTTGCGCGGCGAGTATTTCATTGCGGGTAACCA
>Ga0307411_10000420_pt1 | contig 14467 bp, 10 predicted proteins | sample DK1Ometagenome_2_FD_203712 | JGI IMG/M metagenome (GOLD analysis project Ga0307411, IMG submission 203712) | Maize rhizosphere microbial communities from greenhouse at UC Davis, California, United States - DK15-O-1 | ecosystem: Host-associated > Plants > Roots > Rhizosphere > Soil | place: USA...
TGACGACTCAGGTGCCAAGGTGGCGGCCGAAGCTTCCATGGTTCGCGCTCGGGCCGTCATCGATCTGGCCGACTCGCTGGACTCAGAGATTGAGCAACGCAACGGTACGAGCCTGCTCTATGGCGTAGAACTACCGCTGCTCCGCACATTGGCGCGCATGGAGCAAACCGGTGTGGCGGTAGACATCGAGCATCTGGAGGCGCTGGAGGCCGGATTTGCTGCGACGGTCAACCGTGCCGCCAGCGACGCCTACGAGGTGCTGGGCAAGCAGATCAACCTCGGCTCACCCAAGCAGCTCCAGGTAGTGCTGTTCGATGAGCTCGGCATGCCCAAGACCCGACGCACTCGCACCGGCTATACCACCGACGCCGAGGCATTGCAGCAGCTCTACATCAAGACTGAGCATCCGTTCCTGGCGCATCTGCTGGTGCATCGAGACGCGATCCGGCTCAAGCAAACCGTTGAGGGTTTGCTGAAGGCGGTGGCCGACGACGGCCGGATCCATACGACGTACGCGCAAACCATTGCCTCAACCGGACGCCTCTCCAGCACCGACCCCAACCTGCAGAACATCCCGATCCGCACTGAGGAGGGCCGCCGGATCCGGCAGGCGTTTGTAGTTGGCGAGGGCTACGACGCGTTGATGTCGGCTGACTATTCCCAGATCGAAATGCGCATCATGGCGCACGTCAGTCAGGACGAGAGCCTCATCGAGGCCTTCAAGTCAGGGATGGACTTCCATACCGTGACAGCGTCACGCGTCTTCGGCGTCGAGCCGGCGCAGATCACACCGGCCGAGCGGGCCAAGATCAAGGCGATGAACTATGGCCTGGCGTACGGCTTGAGCGCCTACGGACTCAGCCAGCAACTCAACATCGAGGTCTCTGAAGCGAAGGCCTTAATGGATGAGTACTTCGAGCGGTTCGGTGGCGTGCGGACCTATCTGCATTCCTTGGTAGCCGATGCCCGGCGTACCGAATACACCGAGACCATCCTTGGTCGCCGGCGCTACCTGCCTGACTTGATGAGTGACAATCGGCAACGCCGGGAGATGGCCGAACGTATGGCTCTCAATGCGCCCATCCAGGGCTCAGCGGCCGACATCATCAAGGTCGCCATGCTGGATGTTGAGAAGGCGCTCGATGATGCGGGCATGCGCAGCCGGATGTTGCTCCAGGTACACGACGAACTGGTCTTCGAGATCGGGCCAAGAGAGCGCGAGCCGCTCGAGGAGCTCGTACGCACCAAGATGGGCAATGCCGTTGCGCTCGATGTGCCGCTCGATGTGTCGGTGGGTGTCGGGCGGTCCTGGCACGATGCAGCGCACTGATCACGATTTCGCTTCTGACGGCGCCATTGTTTGACCCTTTTGGGGCACGGCGCTAACCTGAACCGTCGCTGTGACCTGCGCGACTTCGGACGGAGTAGGTCACGCTCGTACGGGTCGGATTGTCGTCAGCTGCTGGTTGAACCTCTTCGTTTGTACGGATCGGGTCACAGCCACGCCCAGAACAACATCAATTATCCCCGGAGCCCTACTACATGACGTCCTCCCTTGAGGCACCACCCCAGGTCGCCGTCGACGACCTCGGTTCACCCGAAGCCTTCCTCGAGGCAATCGACAAGACCATCAAGTACTTCAATGACGGCGACATCGTCACCGGCACCGTTGTCAAAGTGGACCGGGACGAGGTCCTTCTTGATATCGGCTACAAAACTGAAGGGGTCATCCCCTCCAAAGAACTTTCGATCAAGCACGACGTCGACCCGTTCGAGGTAGTCAGCGTCGGCGACCAGGTGGAAGCTCTGGTCCAGCAGAAAGAGGACAAGGAAGGTCGCCTCATCTTGTCCAAGAAACGCGCCCAGTATGAGCGCGCCTGGGGCACGATCGAGAAGGTCAAGGAAGAAGACGGTGTCGTGACCGGCCAGGTCATCGAGGTCGTCAAGGGCGGTCTGATCATCGACATCGGTCTTCGTGGCTTTCTGCCGGCCTCGCTTGTTGAGATGCGGCGGGTCCGTGATCTTCAGCCCTACGTCGGCATGGAGCTCGAGGCCAAGATCATCGAGCTGGACAAGAACCGGAACAACGTCGTGCTGTCCCGCCGTGCCTGGCTGGAACAGACCCAGTCCGAGGTTCGCCAGAATTTCCTGACCCAGTTGCAAAAGGGCCAGATCCGGCGCGGTGTGGTGTCTTCTATCGTCAACTTCGGCGCCTTTGTCGATCTTGGCGGGGTCGACGGCCTGGTGCACGTTTCAGAGCTGTCCTGGAAGCACATCGACCATCCCTCCGAAGTGGTCGAGGTTGGCCAGGAGGTCACTGTCGAGGTGCTCGACGTTGATATGGACCGCGAGCGTGTCTCGTTGTCTCTCAAGGCCACCCAGGAAGACCCCTGGCAGGCATTCGCGCGGACCCATCAAATTGGGCAGATCGTGCCCGGTCGGGTCACCAAGCTCGTCCCATTCGGCGCGTTCGTACGCGTGGAGGAGGGGATCGAAGGCCTGGTGCACGTATCCGAGCTGGCCGAGCGACATGTGGAGATTCCGGAGCAAGTGGTCCAGGTCAACGACGATGTCATGGTCAAGATCATCGACATCGACCTGGAGCGCCGCAGGATCTCGCTGTCGCTGAAGCAGGCGAACGAGGGCGTCGACGCGACCGCCGATGACTTCGACCCGACGCTTTACGGCATGGCCGCCTCGTACGACGACCAGGGCAACTACCTGTATCCGGAAGGCTTTGACCCCGAGACGGGTGAGTGGCTGGAAGGCTATGAGGAGCAGCGGGCGGCCTGGGAGCAGCAGTACGCCGAAGCGCATGCGCGCTGGGAGGCGCACAAGAGGCAGGTCGAGGATGCCGATGGTGCGGCCGCGCCGTCGTCATCGAGCTATTCCTCCGATGCCACGCCTTCCCCAACTCCAGGCGCCTCAGAGGGCTCGTTGGCGTCCGATGAGGCCTTGCAGGCGCTACGTCAGAAGCTCACCGGCGGCAGCTGATCGCTGGCGCACAGCATCCTCCTCGGATCGCCAATCCGAGCTGAGGTGCGGCTCGCTCTGCCCGCGTTTTCCCACAAGGCCACATATGAAGCCGTATGTCAGCAATGCAAGGCTCATTCGCGGCCTTGTGCGGAGAAATGGTCACGCGCTAGGGCGTAGCCCGAGCCTGAAGAGGGACTGGACATGGTACGCGTCGGCCTGACCGGCGGCATCGCGTCTGGAAAAAGTCTGGTGGCCGCTGAGTTGGCGGCGCGCGGTGCAATCATCATCGACGCCGACGTCCTGGCTCGTGAGGTCGTCGAACCTGGCACGCCGGGGCTGGCCGCGATCATCGAACGATTCGGCCCGCAGGTTCTTACCGACGGCCGGCTCGATCGCGCACACCTTGCCGAGATCGTCTTTGCCGACCCGGCGGCGCGCCGAGATCTCGAGCGGATTGTCCATCCGGTGGTCCGGGCGCGAGCCGCGGAGTTGGAGCGGGCCGCGGGTTCTGCCGCCGTTGTTGTCCATGTCATTCCATTGCTGGTCGAGACTGGCCAGCAGGGGAACTTCGACCTTGTGGTCACCATCGACGTTGATCATGAAACGCAAATCCAGAGAATGATGGCCCGTAACGGCTTCAGCCGCGCCGCGGCGGAGTCCAGGATTGCCGCCCAGGCTGCCAGAGAAGATCGCAGGGCCGCCGCTGATGTGGTCCTGGACAACAGCGGAGACGTGGCCCAACTGAAGGATCAGATCGATGCGCTCTGGGCCGTTCTCACTTCGACCGGTGCCCGGCAATGACATACTCGCAGTGCTCGGGGTCGTGGGGTCAGGTCCTTGAGCCGAGGGACATGTCGACGGCAGGTCTACTCGTCAGCTGGAGGGTTCAAGGAGGTCAACGTTGGAATGCCCACGGTGTCGGGCTGAGCTTCCCGAAGTCGTGCACTTCTGCCACGTGTGCGGTCAGGATCAGCGCTCGGCGGACTTCACCCGAAGAAGGTCCTTCGCCGCAAGGCCCGACGAGCCGGTCGCCTCGTTTGCCCTGATCTCCTCGATCATGCCGCGCGGCGCCGGCCAGCGTCCGCAGACTTATCGGATTGCGCTCACGGTTGCCCTCGTCGTGGCGCTGATCGCGGCAATCTTCGGGGCGATGCCAATCGCGGTGCTGGTGGCCGCCTTCGCCGTACCGGTCGTCTACATCGTCTACATCTACGACGTGAATTTGTGGGAGGACGAGCCGGTTCTCGTCACGGGGCTGGCCTTCTTGCTGACCGGCGCACTCACCATCGGATTCACGGTCCTTTGGACCTATCTCCGAGGGCCGGTGCCATACGGCACTACCACGTACGAAGGGTCGCTGAGTGCTGCCCCGACAGTAGGCACGTTTCTGCTGGTGGCGGTAGTGGTGCCGATCGTCGGGGAGGCGATCCGCCAAATAGGCCCCGTCGTACTTGCCATGCGCCCAGAGTTCGACGACTTGATGGACGGTCTCACCTTCGGCGTTATCAGTGGAGTCTCATACGCCTGCTTCGACACTTTGACTCGTCACTGGGATCTGCTGACTGGCGGATTGCAGGCTCAAGATCCCGGCCTGTGGGTCTCCCTGATCTTCCTTGAAGGCTTCGTCAAGCCGCTGATCATCGGTACCGCAAGTGGCATTGCTGTTGCCGAGTTCTCCGGCCTGGGCCGCGGCTATGACGGCTTTACGCTGCGCTATTTTCGCGGAGTCGGCGAGGCCATCTTGGCCAACGCCGCATACCAGGCCGGCACATATCTGTTCTCCTTCGTCGGTGACGCGACGCTCGGGGTGATCTTGAGCATTCTCTGGGGCCTGATCATCTTGGCGATCTTGATCTTGCGGGTTCGCAATGTGCTGCATGCCGGTCTCATGGAGGCTGCATTGGAACGGTCGGCGCGAGCTGGAATCGGCGCGACCGGCGATCTTCAGTTCTGCTCGCAATGCGAGATGCCGCTGCTCGAGCACGCTGCCTTCTGCAACGCCTGCGGCACCGCCGTACGGGTGCAGCCCAAGGCGGCAAAGCCGAAGGTTGGAGCAGTTCTGCGGACTGCGGGGCCGGACGAATCGATCATTCCGGGCTTCGACACCCCGATCGCAGGTGAGCAGGCGCTGCCTACTGATCATGAAACTCCGCCCTCCTCCAGCGAGACGACCGTCCATGAAGAGAGCGCGAAGGCCGACGAGGCACGAGACCGGTTCTACGACGAGGAGGAGGGCCGGCCGTGACGCAGGATTCGGGACAGTGGGGTCAACAAGGCGGCTACCCACCTCAAGGGCCTGGCGGATATCCGCCGCAGCCTCAGCAGCCGGGCGGCTACCCACCGCAACAGCCAGGCGGCTATCCACCTCAGCAGCCGGGCGGCTACCCACCTCAGCAGCCGGGCGGCTATCCACCTCAGCAGCCGGGCGGCTACCCACCGCAGCAACCGGGCTATCCGCCGCAAGGAGGGTATCCCCCGCAACCGCCTCCCGGGGGATATCCGCCTCAGCAACCAGGAGGCTTTGGGCCTCCGGGGCCCGGGGGCGTCGCTCCTGGTGGTCCCGCTGCACCGCGCAAGAAGAGCCCGGTGATGATCATCGCGATCGTGGCCGCGGCGATCGTGCTCTTGGCTGCGGTTGGCGGCATCATCATGGTGCTGACGCGTGGGGGCAACAGCCAGCCGGATGTCTCGATTACTCCGAGCCAGCCGGTGCCGCCGACCGAGGAGCCAACCCCCGAGCCTACGGGCCAGCCAACACCTCAGCCACAGCCGTCATCGACGGAAACATCGAGACCGCCGACTGGTGGGGCTGTCGATCTTGGTAACGGGATTGAGCTGGTACCGGCTGCCGGTTGGCAGGTCAAGAAGACCGGCAAGAACGTGGCTCAACTGTCCAACGGCAAGAGCGTATTTCTCGGGCAATCGCTGCAGATCTCGCAGTCCACTAATCCGGGCCAGTTGTGCGATGCATGGCACCGCAAGATCGCTGAGGGAACGACGAACGGCAAATTCCAGGATCCGAAGGACGCGGACGTTGGCACCACCAGGCTCAAAGCTGCAACCTGTGTTGGGCAGGTAACCGTCAGCGGTGGCCAAGGTTCGACAAAGCTGTTCTTGTTCTCCCTTGCTTCGGTCCGGCAGAGCGATGGGGTGACGGTCATCGGTACCACGTACTTCACAGACGACGCCGACACCGATCAGCTCGACAAGGATTTCACGTCGATGATCAACTCCATGCTGGGGAGCCAGGCCGCCGGGGGCTGAGTGGTTGTGTCATAAGTCGCACGTAGGCTCGCGCCATGCGTCCGATTGAAGACCTTCAGCGGGCAGTCGCTCCCTTCAAGGTGGAGAGCGACTTTTCGCCGTCCGGGGACCAACCTCAGGCAATCGACGAACTCGAGGAGCGGATGACTCGGGGCGAGCAGAACGTCGTTTTGCTGGGTGCGACGGGCACCGGTAAGACGGCCACCATCGCCTGGGTCGCCGAGCGGCTGCAGCGACCAGTTTTGGTTATGCAGCCGAATAAGACGCTGGCAGCCCAGTTCGCTAACGAGCTCCGACAGTTCTTTCCGCGCAATGCGGTCGAGTACTTCGTGTCGTACTACGACTACTACCAACCCGAGGCGTACGTGCCCCAGACCGACACCTACATCGAGAAGGACTCCTCTCTCAACGAGGAGGTCGAGCGGCTGCGACACTCGGCGACCAACTCTCTGCTTACTCGTCGCGACGTGATTGTCGTGGCGACAGTGTCGGCCATTTATGGCCTCGGCACGCCGCAGGAGTACGTCGGCCGGATGATCAAGCTCCAGGTTGGCCAGGAAATCGAGAGGGATGCCTTGCTGCGCCGCCTGGTAGGCATCCAGTACGCGCGTAACGATCTGTCCGGCAGCCGCGGCACGTTTCGGGTGCGGGGGGACACCCTTGAGGTGTTCCCGATGTATGAGGAGCTGGCCGTTCGGGTCGAGTTCTTCGGCGATGAGGTCGAGAAGCTGAGCACGCTGCATCCGGTCACCGGCGAAGTGATCACCGAAGATCGTGAGATTTATCTGTTTCCCGCTAGCCACTACGTTGCTGGGCCGGAGCGGATGGAACGGGCCATTGCGGGGATTGAGGTTGAGCTGGCCGACCGGCTCGCCGAGCTGGAGCGCGAACAGCGGATGCTCGAGGCTCAGCGGCTGCGGATGCGCACCAGTTATGACATCGAGATGATGCGGCAGATCGGCACCTGTTCAGGTATCGAGAACTATTCGCGGCACATCGACGGCCGGCCGGCCGGCAGTCCACCGAACTGCCTGCTCGACTACTTCCCCTCGGACTTCCTCCTGGTCATCGATGAGTCCCATGTCACCGTGCCGCAGATCGGAGGCATGTACGAGGGGGACATGTCACGGAAACGCACACTGGTCGAGCACGGCTTCCGACTTCCCAGTGCAATGGACAACAGACCGCTGCGCTTCGAGGAATTCGTGGAGCGCATTGGCCAGACCGTCTATCTGTCTGCGACTCCGGGGAACTACGAGCTGGCCAGGTCCAGGGGCTTTGTCGAACAGCTGATTCGGCCGACCGGGCTGGTGGATCCCCAGGTCATCGTCAAGCCGACTCATGGCCAGATCGACGATCTGATGGGAGAGATCCGGGCCCGCACTGAGCGGCACGAGCGGGTGCTGGTGACCACGCTAACCAAGAAGATGGCAGAGGACCTTACCGACTATCTCCTCGAGAACGGCATCCGTACCCGTTATCTGCACTCCGAAGTCGACACGCTCCAGCGCGTCCAGCTGCTGCGCGAGTTGAGGACGGGGGATTTCGATGTCTTGGTCGGAATCAACCTGCTCCGCGAGGGGCTTGACCTTCCGGAGGTGTCACTTGTTGCCATCCTTGATGCCGACAAAGAAGGCTTCCTGCGGAGTGAGAAGAGCCTGATTCAAACGATCGGTCGAGCCGCCCGGAATGTGTCCGGCGAGGTTCATATGTACGCCGACTCCGTGACCGACTCCATGACCGCGGCCATCGACGAAACCAACCGCCGGCGAGAGAAGCAGGTGGCCTACAACCTCGCCGCCGGCATCGATCCGCAGCCCATTCGGAAGAAGATTGCCGACATCACCGACATGCTGACCCGAGAGGACGTGGACACCGACAACTTGCTCGGCGGGCGGCAGCGAGGGCGCGGCCGAGCTCCGGTTCCTTCGCTCGGGGCAAAGGAGACAACTGCGCAGGCTCGGCGGTTGGCGGGGCTGCCGGCGGGCGACCTGGCCGACCTGATACAAGAACTGACCACCCAGATGCACGCGGCTGCCGCCGACTTGCAGTTCGAGCTCGCGGCGCGGCTGCGTGATGAGATACGAGACCTCAAGTCGGAGCTGCGGCAGATGGTGGAAGCCAACCGCTAAGTCCCTGAGGTGAAGCAATTCGCCGACTCCTGACATACTGAATGCCGGAGGGGAGTATTCCCTCGCGGAGGCATCGTCATCACGGATCGTTCCGGACAGGATCTATTCCTAACCAGACACCCCGGTGCCCTCGGCCGGTAAGTCTGGCGGAAGAGACCTCCGAGACTGAGTCGTTCGCCGAATCCCGTCTCGGAAGGACTCCATATGGAGGTTCACCTCTACGCGTGGACCATCACAGTCATTGTGATGGTGGCCATTCTGCTCATCGACGTGCTCATTCTCGGCCGCCGCCCGCACGAGCCGTCGATGAAGGAGGCTGGCCTCTTCATCGGCATCTTCGTCACACTGGCCGTGATCTTCGGCTTCGGTGTGTGGGCCATCTCAGGCCCGCGCTACGCGGGGGAGTTCTTCGCTGGCTGGCTCACCGAGTACAGCCTGTCGATCGACAACTTGTTCATCTTCTTGGTCATCATGACCAAGCTCAAAGTCCCCCGCCATTTGCAGCAGTTCGCGCTGTTGGTCGGAATCATCTTGGCCCTAATCTTCCGTGGCATCTTCATCGCCTTGGGTGCTGCAGTGATCAACGCCTTCAGTTGGGTGTTCTTCATTTTCGGGGCGTTCTTGGTGTGGACCGCCGTCAAGCTTTATCTCGACTACCGCAAGCATGACGAGGACACCGAAGAACTTCCTGACAATCCGGCCTTGCGGTTCGTCAGGCGGCGGTTCAACGCGACAAAGGACTACCGCGGCACGAAATTGACGGTCGTAGAGAACGGCAAGCGGCTGATCACTCCGATGCTGATCGTGATCGTCGCCCTGGGCAGCACGGATCTGCTGTTTGCCCTGGATTCCATTCCCGCGATCTACGGGCTGACCCAGGAGCCGTACCTGGTGTTCACCGCAAACGTGTTCGCATTGATGGGGCTACGGCAGCTGTACTTCTTGATCGGCGGGATGCTCAAGAGGCTGGTCTACCTCTCGGTGGGATTATCGATCATCTTGGGCTTCATCGGCATCAAGCTGATCTTGCACGCGCTGCATTCCTACCATTTGGCGGACTGGGCACCCTATGATGGCGAGATTCCGATCTGGCTGTCGTTGACGGTGATTGTCGTGACTCTGACGATCACGACCGTGGCGAGCCTGGTGAAGTCGAAGTACGACGAAGATCGACTCGCCACGCGGTCGGAATCGCAGGAAATCAGGCAGCCACCTGAGTCTGGTTCTCAGCCGAGGCAGGCTCAATCGCCTGAGCGACCAACTCCGCCACATCGGTTGTCGGAATGACGGTGATCGTCTCGAGCACGTCCTCCGGCACATCATCCAGGTCCGGCTCATTGCGCTTCGGTACGAAGACGGTGGTCAAACCGGCCCGCTGAGCTGCCAGTAGCTTCTGCTTAACGCCGCCGATCGGCAGCACCCGGCCGTTCAGCGTCACCTCACCGGTCATGCCGACATCGGATCGCACCGGCCTTCCCAGCGCCATCGAGGTCAGGGCCGTCACCATCGTCACTCCAGCCGAAGGCCCATCCTTGGGTACCGCTCCCGCGGGAACGTGGATGTGGACATGTCGATCAAGGATCGACCGGTCAGTGATCCCGAGCTGGTCGGCGTGGGCCCGTACGTAGGAGAGCGCAATCTGCGCCGACTCCTTCATCACGTCGCCCAGCTGACCGGTCAGCGTCAGGCTGCCCGATCCAGAGTTCTGCGAGGAACCGTCCAAAGCCGACGCCTCGACGAACAGCACATCGCCGCCTAAACCTGTTACTGCTAGGCCAGTAGCGACGCCAGGAACTGACGTACGCTCGTTCGCTTCTGGTGTGAACCGCGGCCTACCGAGATACTCGCGCAGGTTCGCCGGCTCGATGACCAAGCCTGCTTCGACCGTGTTCTGCGCTAGCTTTGTCGCTGCCTTACGGAGCAGCTTTGCAAGCAATCGCTCGAGCTGCCGTACGCCAGGCTCGCGAGTGTAGTTCGCCGCGATTTCCCGCAGCGCTTCATCGGAGACCGTCACCTCGTCAGCTGTCAAAGCAGCGCGCTCCAGCTGCCGGGGGAGCAGGAACTGGCGACCGATCGCGATCTTGTCGTCCTCGGTGTAGCCATCGAGGCTCACCAGCTCCATGCGGTCGAGAAGTGCCTGCGGAATCGTCTCGACGACGTTGGCCGTCGCCAGGAACAACACATCGGAAAGGTCGAGATCAACCTCCAGGTAGTGGTCCCGGAACGTGTGGTTCTGCGCCGGGTCCAGCACCTCCAGCAGGGCAGCTGCTGGGTCGCCGCGGTAATCCGAACCGACTTTGTCGATCTCGTCGAGCAGCAGCACCGGGTTCATCGATCCCGCTTCGGTCATCGCTCGGACGATCCGGCCCGGCAGCGCACCGACGTAGGTACGCCGGTGACCGCGGATCTCAGCCTCATCGCGTACGCCACCGAGTGAGACACGCACGAACTTGCGGCCCAAGGCACGAGCAACAGACTCGCCAAGCGACGTCTTGCCAACACCAGGCGGGCCGACGAGCGCCATCACGGCGCCGGAGCCACGCCCGCCCACGACCTCGAGTCCGCGCTCCGCGCGACGGGCGCGAATCGCCAGGTATTCCACGATCCGATCCTTGACGTCGTCCAGTCCGTGGTGATCGGCGTCGAGCACCTCGCGCGCCGCATTGATCTCGGTCGAGTCGCTGGTCTTGGTATTCCACGGCAGCTCGAGAATGGTGTCCAACCAGGTACGGATCCAGCCCGACTCCGGGCTCTGATCGCTGGCCCGCTCGAGCTTGCCGACCTCGCGCAGCGCCGCCTTGCGGACGTCATCCGGTAGATCGGCCTCTTCCACACGGGCGCGGTAGTCCTGGGCGCCGTCAGGCTCGTCCTCGCCCAGCTCCTTGCGAATCGCATTTAGCTGCTGCCGGAGCAGGAACTCGCGCTGACTCTTCTCCATCCCCTCACGAACGTCGTCAGCGATCTTGTCGTTGACTTCGGTCTCGGCAATGTAGGCCTTTGTCCACTCGATCAAGGTCGTCAGGCGTGTCAGGACGTCGGGTGTCTCCAGCAGCTGCCGTTTGCGTTCGTCGCTCAGCCAGGGCGCGTATCCAGCGAGATCAGCGAGCGTCGAGGGGTCGGTGACGCGGTTGACTGTGTCGATGACCTGCCAGGCGTCGCGGCGCTGCAGGGTTGCGATGACAAGTCCTTTGTACTCGGCCGCGAGCTTGCGGATCTCATCGGTATCGTCTGCGGTCTCGGGGAGTTCCTCAGCCTCAACCCAGAGCGCCGTACCCGGCCCGGAGACTCCGGAGCCGATCTTGACTCGCCGCTCGGCCTTGATCACAGCGGCAGGTTCGCCAGTGGCCAGTCGGCCGAGCTGCACAATCTCGGCCACCACACCGTACGAGGCGTAGCGGTCCTCAAGACGGGGGGCGACCAGCAGCGCGTCATTGCTGTGGGCCTTCGCCGTATCTACCGCAGCGCGTGCAGCGTCATCCAGCTCGATCGGTACCACCATGCCTGGCAGTACGACGAGATCAGTGAGGAACAAGACAGGGAGTCGGGTTGTCGACATCAAGTTTCGCCTTCCACATGGGTCGCTCATAAGTTGAGCGTCATAGACTCAAGGCGTTACCGCGCCGATTTCTTCCCGCCCACGTGATGTTCTCCGAGGGCGAATCCTCTTGGCATTGAGCCACTGGATTGGAAGCCTGTTACGGCGCTAGATGGGTAGCTTCCCAGTTGAGCCAGCCGTCAACGACGGCCGGCAAATCTTCGACGTCCAGCAGAGGAGAGCCGCGAGACGAAGCAGCAACCCCAAGCTTCCATGCGGTGACGCGCAGGTCACTCAGGATGCCGAATGCGGCGACCGCCGCCTCATCGGCTGTGCTGAAGATACGGATCGTCCGGTAGCCGGCTACCTAGGCCTGGAAATAGCGGGCCGACGACCTCAACACACCCCAAGGCTCGACCGCTCGCCAGCATGTGCCTGCGCTGTCGAAATCAAAGACGATCAACTCATCGATCAGGTGCACATGTCGAGAGTGAGGTCATGTGGCAGACGCCGCGGTCGAGCGCGCGATCAGAGAGGCGATCTGTCAACCGTTCGCCCAGGGCGACCGCTGACTCCCAGCCGTCGACCAGCTCGACACCGCGCATCTTGAGACCTTGCAGGTAGACACCGCGGAAGGTGGCCCCGCTCAGGTCGACGGTGCGAAACTGGGCGCCACTGAGGTCAAAGCGCTCGAATCGTGAGCCTTGGAGATCCTCACGGAAGAAGTCAGCCGCCCTTTCGACCTTAATGAGCGGGGCTGGGAGTGGCGGATTGGGGACCCTATGCCTGACGTTGGGCCTGATTCCGACTCTGGCGGGCCGGAGTGGTCCCTCTCGAGGGTGTTTAGCTGAGCGATCGGATGTGCGCATCAACCAGCTCGGCTACCTGCCGGGTAGCCCGAAGCGAGCAACCTGGGTGAATGACGAGCCGTTGCCCGTCGAGTTCAGTGTGGTCACGGCGGACGGCTCGGTGGCCCTGCGTGGCCTTACTCAGCCGTGGCCGAATCGACCCGAACCAACCTCAGGGCAGTCGGTGCATGTCCTTGACTTCACCGATCTCGCGGCCGCGGGACCCGGCTACCAGTTGCTGGTCGCAGGCCCAGCGAAGCCATCGGTTCCGAATTGCCGAGGACCTTTACGGCCCACTCGCCCGCGACGCCCTGGGATTGTTCTACCTGCTCAGATCCGGCTGCCCGATCGAAGATCACCGTGCCCCCGGCTACGGCCGGCCCGCCGGCCATTCCGGTGTGCCACCGAATCAAGGCGACACCGCGGTTTCCGCCTGGACTGGACCAGAGGCCGCGCGCCTCTATCCAGGATGGGCGCCAACCGAGCGCTTCGATGTGTCCGGCGGCTGGTGCGACGCCGGAGATTACGGCAAGTACACCGTCAGCGGCAGCATCGCCGTGTGACAACTGCTCAAGGTCATCGAACTGCTCCAAGGCGTAGCCGATCGTCTGGCAGTGCTGTCTCAGCCGACGCTGGTCGACATCGCCGATGCCTTTGATCTCCAAGGCTTCGATTTCGACCGCGTGGCTGCACCGGCCCGACTCGACCTCGCTGTTAGTGGCGCGGAGCTGCCCGACCATGATCAGGTTGTCGACAGCGTGACACAGGGAGCGCTGCGGATGCTGAAACTGCAACAGGACCAGCCGTGGGGTCAGCCGTACGCGCCGCCCGATGGCTGGGCGTGGGGCTCCAACGGTCGCATCCTTAACAATCTTGTGGTCCTTGCCATCGCTGCCCAGGTCACGGGCGACGCACGCTTTCAGGCTGCCGTGATCACCGGCATCGACTACATCCTCGGCCGCAACGCCCTGGGGCAGAGCTACGTCACCGGTTACGGCAGGGACGCCACTGAACACCTGCGGACCCGACCGTTCGGGCACGACCTGGATCCGAGCCTTCCGTCGGCGCCTCCGGGGGCCTTGGCGGGCGGTGCGAACTCGAGTCAGACGCCCGGTTTCCCCAGCGACCCGCGGCTACGCGGACTACCGCCTCAATGTTGTTATCTGGATGAACCAACCTCGGAAACCACCAACGACGTCTGCATTCGGTGGAACGCTCCTCTTGCCTACATCGCCACCTATCTGAGCCTCGGACGCTAACCGGGCTCGCGCTCGACTAACCCCGCCACAATTGCGCGCTTGATACGCAGCATGGAGATGCCGTGCGCCGCGGTGCCGCAGGCGGTGGCCACCCCTCCCAAACGCCCGTCATGATCCTTTCTCTAGGCGCCGTCCGTTGGATCCATCTCCAGGATGCGCGGCGAGACCGCTTTGGCGTAGCGCATCGCCAGTGTCGTCAGGTGGGCGACGAGCTCAGGCGGTTCCGTTGCGCTGAAGTCCAGTCCGAGCATGCCGATGTAGACCGCCACAGTCTCGACACTGTCAGCCCCTGTGACCAGGATGCAGGTCTTGTCGTCAATGGCCTCTACAACGCCGACGGTTGGGTTGATCCGACTTAAGACCTCTGCAGCGGGCGCATGAACAGTGATCCTGACGTGCACCTGCCAGCCAGCAAAGGCTGTGGTCCGGAGTACGAAGGCCGGAAAGTCGCCA
>Ga0307411_10000421_pt1 | contig 14466 bp, 14 predicted proteins | sample DK1Ometagenome_2_FD_203712 | JGI IMG/M metagenome (GOLD analysis project Ga0307411, IMG submission 203712) | Maize rhizosphere microbial communities from greenhouse at UC Davis, California, United States - DK15-O-1 | ecosystem: Host-associated > Plants > Roots > Rhizosphere > Soil | place: USA...
GGCGTTGCGCGACCGCGAGGCGCTGGTGGTGCGCGACCGGGTCATCCCTACGGTGCACCTGCGCGATCTGGTGGCATCCCGATCGAGCAGTGTATCGACTCGTAGGCCCACGGTGATCCTCGAGCTGGGTGAGCGTCGCACCGCCCTGGTGGTGGATGCCCTGGTGGGGCAGCAGGACATTGTGGTCGAGCCGTTTGATGCTCCTCGCGGGCTGCCGCCGTTCGTCGGTGGCGCCACGATTCTCGCCGACGGTGCGCCGGCTCTGATTCTGGACGCGGCGGCGCTCCTTTAGGAGGCTGGCATGGAAGTGCGTGATCTGAAGGATTCGCAGCTCGATGCCATCCGCGAGGTGGCCAATATCGGAGCGGGACACGCGGCCACTGCGTTGTCCGGCATGACCAACCGCACCATCATGATCACTGTGCCACGGGTGTTCATCCGCCCGCTGGAAGAGGCCTGCGATCTGGTCGCCGCGCCCGACGCGGTCGTGGCAGCTGTGCTGATGCACATGATGGGGGACCTCACCGGCCGGGCCATGGTGCTCTTCCCTCAGCGGGCGGCTTACACCGTATGCGACTACCTCTTTCGGCGGGCCCCGGGAAGCACCAAAGAGCTGGGCGAGATGGAACAGTCCGGCTTGAAGGAGGCCGGCAACATCCTGGCCAGTGCGTACCTGAATGCCCTCAGTGATTTCATGGGCATGATGCTGATCCCTTCGGTGCCCAGCCTCATGATCGACCTCAGTGGAGCCGTTCTCACCAGTGCCCACCTGAACTTCGGTCACGATCGGGATTACGCCTTCTGCGTGGAGACCTCGTTTCGGGTGGAAGGCGCTGCCGACCCGCTGGGCGGCCACTTCCTGCTGCTGCCGGATGTGTCCTCCCTGCGCGCGATCTTCGACGCCATCCGCCTCCCCTAGCCATGCCGGCTCCCGCGCTCTCGGAGCGCGATCTCACCGTCCTCCGCTCCTTTGCCGGTCGCATCGACCCTTCAGACGCCGGGGCCCACAACAACCTCGGCGTCCTCTATTACCAAAAGGGACTGATCGACGAGGCGATTGCGGAATTCGCCCGCGCGCTCGAGCTCGATGCCAAGATGCAGGTGGCCCAGACCAATCTGGAGATCGCTTACCGGGAAAGCGGCCACTATGACCGAAAGATCGGAGAGCTGAAGGAACGGGTCGAGCGCGATCCCAAGGCGCGGGGGCCGCGTTGGGAACTGGGACGAGCCTACGCCATGCTGGGCCGGCAGGAAGAAGCGGTGGCCGAGTTCGAGGCCCTGCTACGGCATCACCCCAAGGATGTTCCCGCGATGCTCCAGCTGGGTCTGGCGGAGAAAGCCAGAGGCCGACTGGATGCCGCCAGCGATTGGTTGGCGCGGGCCTGCGATCATGAGCCGGAAAATCCCGTCGCCCGATTCTATCGGGGCGAGGTGCTCTACAACCGGGGACTGACCGAGTTGGCCCTGGTGGCGCTCAAGGAGGCGGTGGTCCGCAATCCGGAGTATGCCGAAGCGCACTATCTGCTCGCGTTCGTCTACGGAGATCTTGGCCAGCACGAGGCCGCTCGCGCGGCGACCAAGCGCGCCATTGCGCTGAACCCAATGCTGGGGCGGGCACAGGCCAATCTGACTTTGGCATCAGGTCGCGTCAGCCCGGGCCGGGAGCCCACGGCGGGGGGTCGGTGGACTCCCCAAAACGGATCTGAGCACGGAGTACCGACCTCGGGATCACCCTCGTCACCGGCCGCGTCACTGTCCAGCCGCACCGCCGCTCCGGTCTCCATCCCCGGTGCTCTCCTGGCGCATTACAACCTCGGGCTGGCCCTGCGACAACAGGGCCACTACAAGGATTCGCTCCGCGAGTACCAGTTGGCGCTCGATGCAGGCGAGGACCGCCGGCTGAACCTTCAGGCCATGGCGGAGGTGCATCTGCTGCGCCGGGATCTTGGGGCGGCACTGAAGCTCTACGATGCGCTGGTCGCCGAGCACGCGGATTCTCCCAAGCTCTGGAACGAGCGTGGCGTCTGCCTCCACCAATCAGGCCGCCGGGCTGAGGCCATTGCTTCGTATGAGAAGGCGGTGGCGATCGACCCGGCGTATCAGCTGGCCTGGAACAATTTGGGGGTCATCCTCGCGGGTGAGGCGGGCAGCGAAACTTCGGCGGCGACGTTCCGAAGGGCACTTGCGGGCGCCCACCCTCTGCTGACTGCCAGGCTCAACCTGGCCCTGCTCCTGTTTCATCGCCGTCAGTTCAAGTCGGCTCTGGAGGAATATCAGCGCGCTCTTGCGGAGCAGCCTGCCAGTGCGGTCGGCTGGAACGGAGTCGGTCTGGTTCTAGTCGAGCTGAAACGGTTTGAAGACGCCCGGAACGCCTTCGGCCGCGCGGTAGACCTGGACGCCGACTTTGCCGCAGCCCACTACAACCTGAGCTTCGTGCTGAGCCAGTTGGGCGATTTCGATGGGGCGCTCCGAGAGACCCGCCGGGCCCTCGAGCTGGAGCCGCTGTATATCCCCCAGAAGTTCGCGCTCGCCATCGACCTTCAGTACGAAGACCCGACCATCGCGATCGCTCCAGAACTGGTGGCTGATGTGAGTGGTGAGGAGCTGAGCGGAGAGTTCAGCTTCGACTCCCCGGCTCTGGACCGCCTCTTCGAAGAGCTGGCTCCGGCGGCACCGCAGTCGAGGGCCGGCCCGTCGGAGGAGTCGCTGAATGTGGCTCGGGATCTCATTGCCCGCGGGCTCCTCGACCAGGCCTCAAGTGAGCTGAGTCGTGCCATGGCCCGAGGCGCCCCAACTACCGCGACAACGATTCTCCTGGGTGACATCTTCGCCCGCCGAGGTCTGTATGGTGAAGCGCTGGAGCGCTACCGTGAGGCGCGAACCACCACCCCCACGCACCCAGGGGCGCTGCTCGGCGAGATCCGCGCATTGCTGTCACTGGGAAGGGCTTCTGAGGCCGCTCCACTGGCGGATGACCTGGTCTCCCGGGCCGCGGATGATGCAGCAGCCCTGGGCGCCAAGGCACGAGTCCGGCTGGCCATCGGAGATCCCCGCGGCGCATTCGACGTGGTGCGCCGAGCCCAGGCGATCACTCCGGGACAGGCCGATCTGTTCCATCTGGAAGCCCGGGCGTCTGTCTCACTGGGAGATCGGGCCGGTGCGCTGAAGGCCTTCCACACCGCTCTTCAGCTGGACCCTTCCATGGTCCGGGTCTGGTGCGAGCTCGGGGCACTGGAAGAGGAGCAGCGCAACTGGGTCTCGGCTCGGTCAGCGTATGAACGCGCGCTCGACCTCCTGCCTACCTACGCGCCTGCGGCTTTGGCGTTGGCCGATCTCATTCGGCGCACCGAATCGGCCCAGGCCTCCATTCCGGTGTTGGTGCAGGTCCTGGAAGCCGATCCTTATGAGCTGGAGGCGCTGACCGCGCTGGGTCAGGCCCTGCTCGAAGACGGGCGTACCGTCCAGGCTCTCGAGGCATTTGCGCGGGTGCTCCGGTTCGATCCCCAGCATCCGGCGGCGCTGTACCACCAGGGGACGGGTTTTGCCCGGCAACGTCAGTTCGACCAGGCCGTACGGGTCTGGGAACGGGTGATCGAACTGGATCCGGACGGACCGTTTGCCACCGAGGCCCGAAGCCGAGCCCGGTCGGCGCGCGACCTCCAGCTCATCTTTGCCGGAGCAGGCTGAGCCATGGCGCTCGAAGGCCCGCTAAAGGAATTCCACATTCAGGACGTCTTTCAGCTTCTCGATTTGGGCCGGAAAACGGGGGTTCTGCGGGTCACCTCAGAGCTGCGCCAGACCTCAGCCTCCGTGACGTTCGATCGCGGTGGCGTGGTGGCGGCCACAATGGGAAAGAACCCGCAAAGATTCGGCGCTCGCCTGGTGCGGATGGGCAAGATTTCGGCGAAGGATCTCGACCGCGCCCTCGCGCTCCAGGAGAAGGGAGACTCACGCCGCCTGGGTGACATTCTGGTGGCGATCGGCGCCACCACCAGACGGGAGCTGGATCGGCAGCTGCAGGCCCAGATCGAGGAGACGATCCTCGAGCTGCTGGGCTGGACCGAGGGCCACTTTCGGTTCGAGGAGAGCGCCACCTCAGAGGCGCTGGTTGAATCGCCGCTTCGGATTGCGACCGAAGGGCTCCTCATGGAGTCCGCCCGCAGGCTGGACGAATGGTCGCGGATTGAAGACAAGGTGCCCCATCTACGAGTGGTTCCCCGACTGCCGCCACCCGACTCCGCGGCCAACGGGAAGCTCGATCTGGCGCCCTTCCAGTGGGAAGTCCTCGCCGCGGTGGACGGCCAACGGGACCTTCATGCTCTGGCAGACCTACTAGGCAAATCCGAGTTCGACGTCGCCCGGACGATCTACACCCTGGCGGAGGCCGGCTTGGTGGTCCTGGATGCCGGAACAGCCGGAGAGGATGCACGGGACCAGCATGGCCCCCTGGCACCGGTTCGTGAAGCACTGGGCCGGGGAGAATTCCAGCAAGCCGCCCTCGCGGTCCAGGAAATTCTCCGGGCCGATCCGCTCCTGCCTGAAGCGCGCCGCCTGATGGGACTCTGTCAGGCAGCGCTGGGTCATTTTCGGGGAGCGGCGGACACCTGGAAGAGCTGGTCGAGACTGGGTACGCGAACCCCCTCGGAGGAGGCGCTTGCTCCGGAGGTCGACCGGCTGAGGCAAGCCGCGGAAATCCTGGCCGAAGAGCTGGAGAGCTATCGTGACTGATGACATCAAGACGCTGACCTCCCGTCTGGCTGATGAGCCCGCCAGTCTCGCCTTTCTGGAGTTGGGAGAGGCCCTCCGTCGCAGGGGTCAGCTCGAGGCAGCATACAAAGTGGCGCGTGGCGGCCTGACCCGGTATCCGGCGCTGGCCGACGCTCACGACCTGTTGGGCCGAATTCTGGGTGATCAGGGCGATCTGGCCGGGGCCTTCGATGCGTGGGCCGAAGCGTTGCGCTTCGACCCCATGCGAATCGGCGCATTGAAGGGCATCGCGTTCCTCTACTTTCGCGCGGGGGACGTGCCGGCTGCCGTGGAACATTTGCGGCGTGCCGCAGAGATCGATCCGGACGATCCGACGATTATCCAGGCGCTGGAGCGGGTGCGGGGTGGAGCGATGGCTGCCGCTCCGAATCCGCAAGCGCCCCATGAACCCGCACCAGCGGACGTGGAGTTGCCCGTCGAGAGCCTCCCGGCCGCAAGCACGAATGGTGTCCATGGCGCCCCCAGCCACGCCGACCACGGCATCATGCTGGTGGATGGGAACGGGCTCCGGATCAACGGCACTCTTCTGAGCCCTAGCAATGAAGACGTCGGGGATCGGGTGGCCGCGGAGCTGGCTGGAGTGTCCAAGGAAGCCACCCGAACCAGCCGGTTACTCGGTCTCGGCACCTGGCAGGCCATCGCCGTGGAGTCGCCGGAAGGGAACCTGTACCTGGTGCCGCCGACTCCCGACACCATGCTGCTCACCGTTCGTGACCCGTCCCTACCAATGGCCCGTCTTGGCCTGGTCGCGGAACGAGCGGCACGGGAGGCCCGGTCCTGGCTGGAGAGTCACGCGTGAGTGACGCACAGGCGGCACTCGAACGGGTCACCCAGGTCCCGGGGGTTCGCGGCTCGCTGCTGATCTCGGCAAGCGACGGGCTGGTAGTGGCGGAACGACTCATGGATGGAATCGACGGTCGAGCTATTGCCGCCCTGGCCGCGAGCCTGGTTCAGCGGCTCGACCGCGCCACAAACCAGGCGGGCATGCGGGCACCGACCTTCGTGCACCTGCGGGGGAGCAACGGGTCGGTACTGGCGGCCCCTGGCCGAAGCGATCTGGTGCTGGTGGCGGTTGCCGGAACCGACGCCAACCTGGGCCTGGCTCGGGTTCAGATGCTCGATGCGGTGGGTCACCTGGCCTGATGCGAGCGCTCGAGCCCTGGGTGGCGGTGCCCTTGCAAACGTTCATCACCGAATCTTCCGCGCGGCTCATCCTGCTGATGACTACCTCCGGTCAGGTGGTGGCCCAGCACGGATTCGCCCGCTCGGTCGAGGTGATGACCGCCGCCGCCCTGGGGGCAGCCATCGTTGCCTCGACCGAAGAGCTGGCGAGAGTGATGGGTGCATCCCGATTTGCCGCGCTGGTGCATGGCGGGAACCGTCAAAGCTGCATGCTCTCGGCGTTCGGCACCCCGCGAGGTCGGTGGATTGGTCTCGTGGTGTTCGGAACGGAGACCTCAGTCGGACTGGTACAGCTCTTTTTTGATCAGATGGTCGAGGAGCTGGTGAACGCAGCACCGCGGGAGCAGCAGCCGGACCAGCCGCTGCCGGAAAACTTCGAGCGTGAGCTGGACACGAGCCTTAAAGAACTCTTTGGACGGTAGCGCGAATGTCCCTGGTCAACTTCACGGCCCGCGAGATCACCTGCAAGATCGTCTACTACGGACCCGGCCGGTCCGGCAAGACGACGAACTTGCAGTATGTCTACGGGCGGGTGCCGGAATCCCGGCGGGGCCGCATGGTGTCACTGGCGACCCAGACCGATCGCACGCTGTTCTTCGACTTCCTGCCGCTGGAATTGGGCTCGATTTCGGGCTTCACCACCAAGTTCCAGCTGTACACCGTGCCGGGGCAGAGCTATTACAACGCCACCCGAAAGCTGGTGCTCCAGGGCGCCGACGGTGTGGTCTTCGTGGCGGATAGTCAGGCCCGCCGATTCGACGATAATCTGGAAAGTTTGCAGAACCTTCAGGACAATCTCCTGGCGCAGGGCGTCGACATCCGGCAGTTGCCGGTGGTGTTCCAGTACAACAAGCAGGACCTGCCCCGGGACTTGATCCTCACCCAGGAAGAAATGGACGATGCCCTGAACTTTCGTTCGGTTCAGAGCTTCAGCGCCGATGCGCTGCATGGAGCAGGGGTCTTTGAAACCCTCAAGGGAGTTTCCGAGCTCGTCCTCAAGCGTCTGGCCGCCGGGAGTGCGGTCGCGTGACCGCCACGCTCAACCCGCTGTACCGGTTCGACACCCTGGTGGTGGGCGCGGCCAACCGGCTGGCGTTTACCGCAGCCAAAGCGGTGGCGGAATCGCCGGGCACCGTCTACAACCCTCTTTTCATTTATGCCCGGCCTGGGTTGGGCAAGACCCACCTGCTGATGGGCATCGGGCACGCCGCTCGCGCCATCAATCCACGACTGTCGGTGGAATACCTCACGCTCGACGAGTTCGTCGAATCCTTTCACGCTGCGGTTGCTGCAGGGCAGGGCGAGGCATACCGCCGCCGGTTCAGCGATGTGGATCTCCTGCTGGTGGACGATGTGCAGTTTCTGACTCACCGGCGGGAAATGCAGGCGGAGCTGCTCCGGCTAAGCGACGCGCTCCAGACCACGAACCGGCAAATCGTCCTCACCAGTGATCGCCCGCCGGCGGAGATCGAGGCCCTGGACGAGCGGCTGATCCGACGCTTTGCCGGCGGCCTCGTGATCGACATCTCGGCGCCGGACTACGAGACCCGTGTCGCCATCCTTCGGCGCAAGGCGGAGGAACGCCGGGCCAGCTTCGGCGAAGGCGTGCTGGAAGCGGTGGGCTCACTGGTGATCGACAACGTCCGTGAGCTGTTGGGCGCCCTCAACCGGCTGGTGGCCTTTCAGGCGGTGAGCGATACGCCTTTGAAGCCGGCGCAGGCTCGAGCCCTGGCTGGCGGTACCGATACCTCCGACAAATCGGAGAAGACGGAGCGGTCGCCGTTTCCCACCAAGAAAGCGGACAAGACGGAGCCAGCGAGTAAGGAGGGAGCGGAAGGTGTCGATGAGTTCGGTGATTTCCTGTCCGAAGTATCCGCGACCGTCGCCCAGCAGGTCGACTCGTGGCGCACCAAGGTTGCCGCGGCGATTCTACGGTGGGAAGGCGAAGGCTTCAGTACTACGCGACTCGAGGCCCTGCTGCAGCAGGAAATGACCACCGATCCGGAACAGGTGCTCCATCAGTTCGAGTCCGACGTTCGCCGCCTCCAGGCGCTCCACGCCGAAGCATCGACCCTCGCGCCCTCCCTGGCCGGCTCCAGCGCCTTTCGGGACCCGGAGGACATTTCCGGGGCTGAAGCTATCACCCAGCGCGCCCGCCAGGGCGCCCACCCTCCGCCGGCGCCGCTTCCCATCTGGCGGTTGGACGACCTTTTCGAAAGCGCCGGCAACCGCATGGCCCTGCAGGCTGCCCGCGCGATCGTGACGGATCCTGCCACCCGGTACAATCCTCTCGTGATTGTCGGGGCGAGTGGAGTGGGCAAGACCCACTTGCTCCACGCGCTGGGGAATGGATTGGCTGCGCGATTGAAGGCTCCGGTTGCCTGCCTCAGCGCCCACGAGTTCACCGGCGAGCTCATCGAAGCCATTGACCGTCACGCCGTGCCGGCCTGGCGGGCCCGCTACCACAGCGCCGCGGCCTTCCTTCTGGATGACGTGCACCTGGTGGCCGAGAAAGATCGGACCCAAGACGAACTGTTTGTGCTGTTCAACTATCTGGTCGAATCCGGCCGGCAGATGGTCTTCACTTCGGCGGTACCACTGGCAGAGATGACCACTGTAGAGGGCCGCCTCCGCACCCGGCTTGAGGGAGGTCTAGTCGTCGATTTGCCGCCTCCTGAGCGGGAGATCCGGCAGCAAGTCGTCGAGCGCTCGCTTCAGGCCAAGGTAGGGACAAGCGACCCGGAGCTCGCTTCATATGTCGGCTCAAGACCAGTCGAGTCGGTGCGGGCCGTGCATGGCCTGCTGCAGCGGGTTCTCAATGCGGCCGAGGCCCAGGGTGCCACCCCGACGGTCGCACTCGCGCGTGAGGTGCTGGAAGGCTCCCAGCCTAAGCCGCCGCGCCGACCCGCATCCTCGCGATCGAGTGGAGTGGTGGGCGCAGCAGGCGGCACCAAGAGCCGCGAGAAGATGGTCTGGGACTGGCCCGACATCGGTGACCGCATTGTCGAGGAGTGGCGCTGATGGCCATCAAGGGCAGTCTCAAAGAGGCGAGCCTTCCGGATGTCATCCAGCTGCTCTTTCTGGGGCGCCGGACCGGCTGCCTGGCTCTCGCCGACCAGCACAACTTCGGCACCATTTACCTAGACGAAGGCCAGATCGTCTACGCGTCCATCGTGAACCGGCGCGACCGCCTGGGCGACATCCTCCTCCGCAGGGGCCGGATCAGTGCCGAGCAACTGCAAAACGCTATTGCGGCCCAGGATGATGATCGGCAGCACAAACTGGGAGAGATCCTGGTTGGTTTAGGCACGCTGAGCCGAGCCGAGCTGGAGGACTACATGCGCCTCCAGATCGAAGAGGCGGTGTACTACCTGTTCACCTGGACTTCCGGAACTTTCAATTTCGAGGCGGGCGTCCGTCCCGAGCGGGAAGACTTCCTGGTTCGCATCAGTCCCGAAGCGCTTCTGCTCGAGGGAGCCCGGCGGGTGGACGAGTGGAGTCTGATCGAAAAGAAAATTCCTTCGTTCGATCTCATCTTCTCGGTTGACCAGCAGCACATCATGCAGTCGGCTCCGACGCTCTCGGCCGAGCAGCAACGGCTGCTACCGCTGATCGATGGGACGCGGGATGTTCGCCAGCTGATCGATGAATCCGGCCTGGTGGAGTTCGAGGTCGGCAAGGCGTTGTTCGGGCTGATCACCGCGGGGTTTGCCCACCGGGTCGGGACATCCACGGCGGCTCCCCCCAAGGTCAACGACAGCCGGGTGGACGAGCACCGGAACCTGGGGATCGCCTTCTATAAGGCCGGAATGCTGGAGGAAGCCCTGCGCGAGTTCCGCCGCGTGATCGAACTGCGGCCTGCCGACAGCCGCGCACCGCTGTTTCTGGGGCTCATATCCATTCGCCAGGCGCGGTGGGAGGAAGCGGCCGCGGCTCTCCGGCAGGCGGCTGAAGCCGGAGTTCCCCGGCCCGCGGCGCTCCACAACCTGGGCTTTGCCCTGGAGCAGCTTGGCCGGCTGGACGAGGCCGAGGCGGCTTATGGCGATGCGGCGGCACGGGCGAAGGACGATCCGCGAATCATGCTGGGCTGGAGCATTGTCGCGCTCAGACGAGGCGACAACAAGGTAGCCCAGTCGCGGCTGGCCCAGGCCTGCGAGCTTCTGGAGGGAAAGCCGGTCCCGGCGCTGTGGTATTGGGCGGCCACTCTTGCAGCAGCCGGACTGGATGAGGCGGAGAGCGCGTTGCGCACTGCTCGGCAGGGTGTCGACGCCTATCCTAATAACCCGGTCCTGCAGAACAATCTCGCGGTGCTTCTGGAGGCAAGCGGTGATATGCAGGGCGCGGAAGCCATGCTGCGCTCCGCGCTGGCGGAGGACGCCGCCCTCCCCCAAGTCTCCAAGAACCTGGCCGACATCCTGTACCGGAACGGACGCTACGATGAGGCGGGCGAGGCCTATGAACGCGCCGCCAAGCTCAACCCGGAGTTGGGAGATGACCTCTACTTCAAGCTAGGGAACATCGCATATAAGCGACGGGATTTTGCCCGCGCGCGCCAGAGCTGGGCCCAGGCGACCGTGCTCAATCCCGGGCACCAGTTGGCTCGGGCCAATCTCGAGATGCTGGACCTGTCGCAATGACGAGGACCGACGAGGAAGCGTTTCTCGAGTTGATCGGCCAGATCTCCCGCCAGGTCGGACTGTCGCTCGATGGCTACAAGGACAAGTGTCTTCGTCGCCGAATCGCCGTGCGCATGCGCGCTTGTGGCGTGCAGAGCTATGGTGAGTACCAGGAGTTGCTGGAACGGGACGGTGCGGAGTATCAGCGGGTGAAGGACGCGATCACAATCAACGTGACCAGCTTCTACCGCAATCCGGAGACCTGGGATCAGGTCCGGAGCCGCATCCTACCCGAGCTGTTCGCTGGTGACTGGCCGGAGATGCGGGCCTGGAGCGCGGGTTGCTCATCCGGGGAGGAGCCCTACACGCTGGCAATGCTCATGGCCGAGCATCTGGACGCACAGGGTAGGGCAGACCGCCTCGATCTGGTGACCGTAGACGCCACCGACATCGATCGCCAGTCACTCGCCCGTGCCCAGGAAGCCTGCTATTCGCGCGAATCCCTGGCGGACGTGCCTGCCTCTCTGGCAACGCGGTACTTCGAGCATGATGGATCAGACTGCCGGGTTGTAGAACGGGTCCGGCGCCGGGTTCTCGTTCGCGCGTCCGATCTCGGCGTCGACCCTGCGCCCAGCCGCAAGTACCAGCTGATCGTTTGTCGCAACGTGGTCATCTACTTCGGCCGCGCCATGCAGGAGCGGGTGTTCCTCGGTTTCGCCGAGGCGCTGGCCCCCGGCGGCTTTCTCGTTTTGGGCAAGGTCGAGTCGCTCTTCGGCGGGGCTCGAGACCTCCTCACACTCCTGGACCCCCGGGAGCGGATTTACCGGCGGGCGGCGTGAGCGGCCGGGACGTAGTGGTGCCGGTGGCCGACCTGAAGATCGGCGGCCGCGAGGAAACCCTGATCACGGTGGGTCTCGGCAGCTGTGTCGCCATCGTGCTGTACGATGCGACGGCGCGCGTCGGCGGATTGGCCCACGTTCTGTTGCCTTCGCCCGCGTTAGCTCGGGATGACAGCAAGCCCGCGCGATTCCCCCAGTCCGCTGTGCCCCGCTTGCTCCAGCTGATGTGTGAAAGCGGAGCCCAGGCCCGCCGTATCACGGCACGGCTAGCGGGGGGCGCAAGCATGTTTGCTGCTCTGGCCCCACCGGGAACGATCCAGATGGGAGAGCGGAACGTGGTAGCGTCCCGCCAGGTGCTGAGCTCGCACGGCGTGCCGCTGGTGGGCGAAGCCGTCGGCGGTGATTTCGGCCGCACCGTACGGTTCCGGGTATGTGACGGTCGAGTCGAAGTGAGCACGGTGGCGCATGGTGTCCAGCACCTCTGATCCCGGGCGGGTGCTCGTGGTGGACGACAGTCCCTTCTTTCGACGACTCCTTACCGACGTCGTGGAAGGATCAGGGGAGTTCAAAGTGATTGCCACCGCCCGCGATGGAATGGATGCCCTCCGCAAGGTCCGGGCGCATGCCCCCGACCTCGTGCTGATGGACCTGGAGATGCCTGAGGTCGACGGGTTGGGCGCCATCGGATACATCATGGCGGAGTCGCCGCGACCTATTGTTGTGGTCAGCGCCCACGTTGGCCCGGGGGCATCGGCCGCGATCCGCGCCCTGGAGCTGGGTGCGGTAGATCTGGTGGTCAAAGAAGACGAACGAGGAGGGGCGGCCAATGCCCGTTTTGCCGAGCGGCTCATGACCGTGCTGCGCGCCGCGCGCTCCGCCGAAATCAGGCGGCTCACGAACGTCCCGTCGATGGTTGCCGGAGAGCCGGCCAACCCAACGAGGGAAACAGCTGCCCCAGCCTGGCTGTGTGTGGCCATTACCGCCTCGACCGGCGGACCAAGAGCCCTGTCCGAATTGGTGCCGCATTTACCCATCGGTCACGGGGCTGCCATTCTGATCGTGCAGCACATGCCTCCAAAGTTCACCCGCAGCCTGGCCGAGCGGCTGGCGGCGCAGAGCCGTTACCGGGTAGTCGAAGCGGAGCACGGGATGCCCCTCAATGCCGATTCGGCCTATGTCGCGCCGGGTGACTACCACATGCGGGTGCGGACCACACCTGAGGGGCTCTGTCTGACGCTGGACCAGGAGCCGCCGGTCTGGGGCGTCCGCCCGGCAGCTGACCCAACCTTTGGCAGTGTCGCTCAGGCATTCGGTGCCCGGGCTATCGGGGTCGTCCTGACCGGGATCGGAAGGGATGGCGCCAGCGGCCTGAAGCAGATACGAGATGCCGGCGGTACCGGGATGGCACAGGACCGGGAGAGTGCCACCATCTACGGTATGCCCGGCGCGGCGCTGAATGCCGGAGGAGCCCAATACGTCGTTCCCATGGCTCAGATGGCCGATCGCGTCGCGACCGAGCTTTTCCGGTTGAGGCGCGCGTGAGCGGCCCGGCAAGCGGGTTTCTGCTGGTACGCGTCGGTGAGCGCCGGGTTGGACTCCAACTGGCACATGTGGTGGAGGTCACTCACTTGAGCGACGTGCACCCCGTCCCCGTGGTGGAAACAGCCGTGCGCGGCCTGATCGCGGTGCACGGCCGGATGGTGCCGTTAGTCCATCTCGGCTCATTGCTGGATCACAAGTCGTGTCCTCCCGGGTCAGGCACCATCGGGGTTGTCGTTATTCTCACCGGCCGGCGAGTGTGTCTCGAGGTTGACGATGCGGAGGTCCTGGTCCGCGAACCGGTGTTGCCGGTACCACCGGGTGAGGCGTTGCCCTGGGCAGTTGGAGTAGCACGTTATGGCGACGGGCTCGTCCCCCTCCTGGACCTCGCCGCCCTCAGCTCACGCTTCACGGAGGCGGCAGTCACATGAATGCAGCCGATGATGTCCAGATCGTGATCTTCAAGGTGGGGGGCCAGGAATTCGCCTTCGACATCCTGCAAGTCGAGCGTATCCTCCGCTACTCGCCACCCTCACCGGTGCCCAAGGCGCCTCACTTCCTGGAGGGTGTCATGTCGTACGGCGAGACCGCGGTTCCCGTGATCGATCTCCGGAAGCGGTTCGAGCTGGACGCTCCGATTCGCGAAGAAACCCGGATGATGGTGCTGGAGCTCGACACCCAACGGGTGGCCGTCCTGGTCGATGAGGTCCGTGAGGTGCTTCGGGTCGACAGCACGGCCATTGCGGCGCCCGGTCCTATCGTGAGTGGACTGGCGGCGGTGTATATCGCCGGCATCGTCACCCGGCCTGGCCGAACCATCCTCATCCTGAACGCGCGCAAGTTGCTCTCCTCGACCGAGCGGCTGGCTCTGGACCAGCTTGGGGCAGCATAAATGACGGAAGCCTACTCGACCACGTTCAGAGCCCAACTGACGGATATTGCATCGCGGCTCGATGCGCCGGGCGCCGGCGAGCGTGATGCGGTGAAAAAGGACATCATCTCGCTCTTCAAGCGGGTGGATGCCGCACTCACCGACCTGGTCCAGATTAAGGAAGAGATCCGCGGGCTGGTGGAGCGGTACAAACAATCCACCAGCGGAGCCGATACTACCGCCGCTCCCCAGTTCAATGGCACGCGGCCAGCCGTTCACGCCGATCATCTGGGAGCGTCCACCTACATAGAGAAGGGCTGGAGTCTGATCTCGTTGGGAGACTACGGTGCTGCCATCCAGGCATTGGAGAAAGCATTGAGCCTCTCGCCTGGCGCGGTGGACGCCACGTCACTGCTGGGCTGGGCGCAGATGCTGAATGAAAACTATGACGAGGCCCTGGGGAACTTCTCCAAGGTGCTGATGAAGGAGCCGGCCAACGCGCTCGCTCGGATCAACGTCGGGTATATTTGTCTGAAGAAGGGCATATTTGGTGAAGCCATAGAGCATTTGTCGAAGGCTATTCGTCTGGACAACGACCGTAAGGCCACCCTTTATGCCCACTACTACTTGGGACTGGTCTATCTCGAGCGCG